>Ga0210401_10000078_pt1 | contig 108678 bp, 98 predicted proteins | sample IncBWH32MmetaG_FD_150866 | JGI IMG/M metagenome (GOLD analysis project Ga0210401, IMG submission 150866) | Forest soil microbial communities from Barre Woods Harvard Forest LTER site, Petersham, Massachusetts, United States - Inc-BW-H-32-M | ecosystem: Environmental > Terrestrial > Soil >...
CGGGAAATTTGTCTGCGTCACGCGGCCAAAGGCGTCATAGGTGAACGCCGTCTGGTTGCTGTTTGCGTCGGTGATGCTGGTCAGGTTGTCTTCCGTATCGTAGACGTAGTACGTGACGTGGCTCGCAGCGTCGGTGACGCTGGTCAGGCGGTCGGCGTCGTCATAGGCGTACGTGGTGGTCTTGCTGTTCTGATCGGTCACCGATGTCCGACGCCCGCGCGAATCGTAAGCAAATGTGGACGTGGTGGAATCGGGATACGTGATGGTTGTGAGCCGGTTCATGGCGTCATAGGCAAACGTGGTCTGATGATTCAGCGCATCGGTGACCGAGGTACGATTGCCCTTCGCGTCGTACCCGTAAGTGGTGACGTTGTTCTGCGCATCGGTAATGGTGGCGATCAGCCCCGCCGCGGTGTACGTCATGGTCGTGACATGGCTCAGCGGGTCGGTGATCGAGATCAGTTCGTCAAGTGAATTGTAGGCGAACGTGGTGACGCTCGCCGCCGTGCTGCTATTCGGCTTGGGCGAGGTAAGGTTCGCACCAGATCTGGTTGAATTCAAAAAAGAAACATGGTGGGGCTGGGGAGAGTCGAACTCCCGGCCTACGGTTTAGGAAACCGCCGCTCTATCCATCTGAGCTACAGCCCCACGACAACAGACTACTACATTTTTACTGCAATGGCCCTGAGAGAGAGCCAGAAGCGCATCAGTTCACGAATGAAATACATAAATCCAAAAGAGAAAACAACGCCTTTGGAAAATCGGATCAGGCTCGGGACTGAGGTCCAGGAATCCATAGGTCGGCAGCCGACTCTCCCCAAGCCCTACCAGTTCTGAATGGTGGGGGTGTGAAGCGGGAAGCTGGAGAGAAAAGACGGCCAATCGGGCAATGGCGACCGAGAACTGGGACGCGTCGGTGCAAATTCAGTTGGGTGCGCTGTATGCTGCAAACTTCTAGGCTTTGGACGACTCTTCATTTATTCTTAACGACGAGACTTGCTGGTTTTTGGCTTCCGTCGCCTGTCGGAGCACGAATCGCGACAAGAGGCCGCGTGCCGGCCAAAACTGAACACAAGTTGAAGAGAGCAATCCTTCGACTGTGCGGGAACGCGCGGCGATGGGATTGCGAAAATATGTAAGAACAGGCGATCAGGGCAGACATATTGATTCCTGGTCGCATTCCTGAATTGGGCGGGACACCACATACAAAGGAGCGTTTCCATGAAGTTTTCCACGATTGGGCGAATTGCGGCGAGTCTTTTCCTGGCATTGTTCGGAGCTTGTTTTTTGTCGCGCTCCGATGCCCGGCCGAAACCGGCGGATTCCGGCTATCATTTGCTGAAGACGGTTTCATTGCCCGCGGCGGCGGGCGGCGGTGAATATTACGATTACATTTCAGTGGATGCGGCGGCGCGGCGCGTTTACGTCTCGCATGGCACGGAGGTCGTGGTTCTCAACGCCGACGATTACACCGTGGCAGGCAAAATCGAAGGACTGAATCGCAGCCACGGAGTTGCGGTGGCCAGGGACCTGGGGAAAGGGTTCATCACGGACGGCGATGGCAGGCCCGGGGCCACTGTGCAGGAAGTCGTTATTTTCGATTTGAAGACCTTGAAGGTTACGGGCAGGGTGAAGACGGGACAGCCCGACACGGATGCAATCATCTATGAGCCGGTGACCAAGCACATTTTTACTTTCAACGGCGACAGCCACAACACAACCGTCATTGATGCCGCGAAAGAATCCGTGATCACAAATATCGACTTGATCGGGAAGGTGGAATTCCCGGCCGTCGATGGCAAGGGCATGGTCTACGACAACAATCCGGAAAAGAACGATGTGGTGGCCATCGACGCGCGCACCAATACCATCAAAGCGCGCTGGCCGACGGCGCCCGAAGGGTCGCCAACCTCGATGGTCATGGACCAAAAAAATCGGCGGCTGTTTTCCGCGGGGCGCGGTCCGCAGTTTGTGATCATGATGGACGCGGACACGGGAAAAGTTCTGCAGTCGTATCCCATTTCTGGGGGAGTGGACGCGAATGCCTTTGACCCCGGCACGGGCATGCTGTTCGTGGCGACGCGCGAAGGCATGATGCACATTTACCACGAAGATTCACCGGACAAGCTCAGCGAGGTTGAAGCGGTGAAGACAGAGTACGGCGCCAAGACATTGCAGGTCGATCCGAAGACGCACAACATTTTTCTGAGCACATCGGATTTCAATCCGCCCGCCGCTCCAACCGAAAAGCAACCTCATCCGCTGGCCACAGCCAAGCCGGGAAATTTCAGAGTTCTCGTTTACGGGCGCTAACCTTGTGGATGCGGGCTTGAAATCCTTTCCGCTTGCCGGAGCACCTGGATAAATAGCGACCGCGAAATCGGGGCAGCAGGCCGGACACCTGCTGCCCCAGGCGGCGCGAAACGACCTTCAATTAGTTCAGCGTTCCATTACTTCGCCGGACCTCGAAGAATTATTCTTGTTTCCAATCATTTTCAATTCCCCAACTCGGTGCTTTCCCCACGTTCGCAGGAGAAAAATACACAAATCTCCCGGCCGAATCTAAGTGTTTCATTTTTCAATGGTTGGAAAAACCAGTGCAACCCCAGGCTGCGCCAGACACCTCTAAATTCAGAGATACACGCCTGCGTTGAATCAGGCACCGCCCAGCAAACCTCAAACTCAACCAGCCCATGCCAGAAAGGTGGGCATCATGCGAATTGCAGGACTGATAGGTTTAGTGCTGACCGCAATTCTCGTGTCAATGATTCCAATTCAAATACGAGCACAAGTCGGCGTAGGCATCTCCGTCCAGATTGGTCCGCCGGCATTGCCTGTCTACGAGCAGCCGATCTGTCCGGGGGATGGTTACATTTGGACGCCCGGATATTGGGCCTACGGCGATGATGGATATTATTGGGTGCCGGGAACGTGGATACTCGCTCCCGCCGGCATGCTGTGGACTCCTGGATATTGGACGTGGCAAGAGGACGCCTATGTTTGGTATCCCGGCTACTGGGGACCGCAAGTTGGTTTTTACGGCGGGATTTTCTATGGCTACGGCTACGTCGGCACGGGCTATGAAGGCGGATATTGGAATCACGGAGCCTTCTACTACAATCGCTCTGTCAATAACGTCACAAACGTGACCAATGTTTACAACAAGACCGTCGTGAACAATGTCACGGTGAACAACGTCAGCTATAACGGCGGCCCTGGCGGAACTAGTGCGCGGCCAACGGCTCCCGAACTAGCTGCGGCACGCGTGCCGCATACTCCTCCGACGCCAGCGCAAGTGCAGCATGAGCGCACTGCCAGCACCAATCGTTCGCAACTCGCCACCGTGAACCACGGCAAGCCGGGAGTTGCGGCAACCGTGCGGCCGGCTGAGTTTTCAGCAAAAGGAGCGGTGTCAGCAAAAGCGGCGGCTCCTTACAACCCCGCTCCGCCCAAGAGTGACGCCCAACCGGAAAAAATGAATAGGCCGGCCAATCCTCCGAACGCGTCCAACCCCGAGCCATCCAATCCGCGGCAGCCTTCGGCGCGGCCTGAAAATCCCAGCCAGAGTGTAAATCCTCCGGCCGATACAAAGCGCCAGCAAGACCTTCAGAAGTTGCAACAGAAACAGGACCAGGAGCGTCAGCGGATGGATGCGCAACACCAGCAGGAAATGCAAAAGATGCGGCAAAAAGGTGCGGATGAGAAAAGACAGCAGGCCATACAGCAACAGCATCAGCAGGAGACGCAAAAGTTAGAAGAAAAACACACGCAACAGCAGCAAAGGATGGAACAAAAATCACAAGAGAAGCCGCAGCCGGAACAAAAGAGGGAGTAACTTCGACTCTCCTCAATTCTCCAGAAAAGGCGAGAATGTAAAATCATGCGCCCGCGCCAGCCAGGAAGGGGGCTGACGCGGGCGGAGGCATTCGATGGAAGAAGCCTCGAACAGTATTCTTATTCTTCGTGGTCTTGCAGCGTCCAAATCACGAACAAGTTCACGCTATCATCGACCGCGGCAAGCTTGGCTTTTCTCCCCAGCCTTTCCACGGCCAGTCCGAATGACCCTCCGGGAGTCGGATCGAGGGAAATCTCTTTGACAAAATGGCCGTCGACGGTGAACTCGACAAGCTCGCTCGGCTGCGCTGGATCAGGATTAATGGCATCGTTGTTGGTGACGAGCAGGTGCTCGTTCGGCGCCATCGCCAATCCCAGAGCGCCGTGCAAATGCTTCGCATCCTGGTAAATGAGCGTGCCAATGCCTCCGTCGCTAGTGCGGTCGCCAGCGTCGTGAACGGCATAGACGGCGTTATCCATGGAAGACGCCACGTAAAGAACATCTTTCTCGTGGAAATAGACCAGCCCGGTCGGTGAGTCGACGAACGTGACGGGGTCGCACTGGTGCTGGTATCCGGAAGCGATTACCGTGGGATGGTTGAAGGTGACGCCGGAGCCACTGACAGCCAAATCGTAACGCACAATTTGTCCAGTCAACGCGTTGGCCACGAAATATTTCGCCTTGCTACCTTCGTCAAACAGAGCGGAATCCCACGGACCCTGAACGGAGGTATCCGTGTATGCCGAAACAAAAGCTCCGGTCTTGTCGATGACGATGATGGATCCCGATCCCGTGCTAGGGTCGGAGCATTGGCCTGTGGGTGACGGGAAATTTCCAACGAGAACAAATCCCCCTCGCAGAATGTTTAATGCGGTCGTGAGGCCGGTCGGAGTCGAGCTTTGGAAAAAGAGCGACAACGGCGCGTTGGGAGGCACATCAACAATGGTGGTACCAGTACCCTGGAGATTTCCGCCCGTCATGGTAGGGGCATTATTGAAATTCGACACCAGGACATCTCCAGGATTGATTGTTCCGCCCGCGGGGAAATTGCGGGGCACGAAAGCGACGCCGTACGGATTTCCATCCCCATTGGCCGGAACGGTCGATACAACTCGGGTTGGACCGGGAAGGAATGGATGGTCGTCATCATCCGCCAGCAATACAGCCGTGCAAAGCAGGCAGGACGCAACTGCCAGAGCGAATACCTTCCACAGGCCGGGTTTTCTTCCGGTTGAAAATTTCGAGTCCATAATTCGTTTTATCTGGGCGATTTCGCGATTCATTTTGACTCCCTTCTTGTGAGAACGCCGGTCACGGAGACTTCGGCGTATTGTTTTTTGGGGGGGACCATTTCCCAAATATCGAACTAACCTGCAGCGTTCGAGGGGGGGAGCGTATGCAAGAGCATTTATTGGCGTGTCACGAGACAATCAGAGAATTGTCAAAAAATTGTAAATAATAGCTGGGAGTTCCCGATGGCCGAGGGGGCGGTTTCTTTCGAAATTGCGGGGCTTGCTATTGATTTCAGCTCGCCGGCTCAATCCCGCGTTTCGTAGACCCACAATTCAGCATCTCGATTCGCTCGAGCGGGAACCGCCAGGTAGAAACTGTTGTGCTTCCCCACTTGACCCGTATACGCACTGGTTCGCGCGCCGATCGCCGTGGGTATTTTGGCGATCCGCTGATAGCGGTCCGGATCAATCTGCTGATAAACGAAGATGAACCCCTCTCCGCTGGTGACATAAATTCTCTTGCGGTCCGCGTCGAACGTCATATCATCCGTATCAATCGCGCCCGGAAGGCTGGCAATTTCCTTGCCCGTATCCATATCCAGCACCAGCAGACGCGCCGGTTTGCGGGCCGCCACGAACAGCCGGCGATGGGCTTCATCGAGCGCCATGGGAAAGTTTGTTCCGGCCCCCTCCAATTTCCAATTCACAACTTTACGAGTGTTTCGGTCGATGACGGCGATCTGGCTGATGGAAGCGAGATTCACAAAAATCTTCGGGCCTTTTTCCTCCAGTTGGAACGACTCGGGATGAGCGCCAACCTTAAACTCGCCTTCGAGGCGCTTATTGGTGGTGGCGTCGAAAACTCCGATGGCGCTTTCGGCGCCATCACCGTAGCCGACGTAAACGCGTTTCGCGGCAGGGTCGTAACGGAGTTGATCGGCATCGTCGGAAAACTTCACGGTATCGATCAGCTTGTAGTTATCGGCGTCAAGAATTTTGCACGTGCCATCGCCTTCGCTGGCGACCACGATGCGATTTGACTCCGGAAGGTAAGCCACCATCTGGGGCTTGATAAACCCCTCCTGGATGCTGTGGATTCGTTTGCCCCGGGCCGTATCCACAACCTCCACGGAATCATTTCCGTAAACGGCGGCGAATACGCGGCCATTCTGGTTGTCCACAGCCATATGATCGAAGCGGCCCCCTACGCCCGGTATCGGAATGATCCGTACCAGCACCAAGGGCGCAGTTTCATCGGCTGGAAGAGTTTCCTGCGCCGCGCCGCAAAGAGAAAATAGCAGTACGGAAAGAACTAACCAGATGGCGTGCAACGGTTTCATTTCCCTCTCCTCATAAAATCACAATCTCCCGGTCGGCATTGCAAATCATTCCCCTGATGTTCCGGGTCGTGTCTCAGCGCCGTCATTGCTTTTATCATTTCGACGGCGTGACGACGAAGATGCCCTTCCCATAAACTGGAACGAAGATGTGTTTATTTTTCGCATTGACGGCCACCGAGTGAACCCCGCCGCCCTGAAAAGGAATCTCGTAAGAAAATGTCTCCGTTGCTGCATCGACCACACCCACTGCCCCTGTTGCGGCCGTGGCCAAATCCGTTTGCCCCTCCGAAGTATGCGCAAAGTAATAGCTGTTTGTTTCGGGATCGTACCAGACTTCGTCCGTGTCCCCTACTTTCGGAACGGTCTTTCCGATCTTCCCGGTTCGCGCGTCAAGGGACAAGCCGCCAATCGAACCGCACACGGTCATCAAACGGCCGTTTGGTCCTGCGGTCAAGCCGCTCAGGGTAAGGTCCAGCACGCCGCCTTTGCACTCTACGGGAAAACTTTTGATGGGATTGGGAAGCTTGTGAGGATCAAATACATCAATGCGATTCTTGGCTCCGGGCACATTCTGGTAAAACCATCCCGTGTCCCGATCCCAGGCCGGCTGTTCCATCCCATCCTGCCCGGCCGGATATTTGTATTGACCCAGGACGGTTCCATCGACGACGGAGACGAATGTGAGAAACGGCGGCGCATCCCCATCATTCGAAGTCATCAAGATCTTGTCGACGGGGTCGTATGCCAATTCATCCACGCGAAACTTGCCGCCAGTTGGGATTTTCCGAATGATGGCTGTGCCCGGCTGGGTCGCGTCCGCTTCGATGATGTTGCCGGCGCCGTCCCCGGCCCACACGTGGCCGAGGTTGTCCGTGAGGACTCCATTCGGCCCGGAACAGTGTCGCAAATCCTTGGGATGACCCGGGCAAGGCTTGCTGCCCGTGTACTGGCCTTTCCCGATGAAGCCGATGAAAGTATCTGTGGCGGCGTCAACCAGGTCGATCGCGTTGTTTGAGCGGTCCGTGAGGTAGTACTTTTGCGTGGAGTTGTCGATCCAACTGATGTCAAAACCGTAGAGCCCGTATTTGGTCGGGGAACCTTTGACTAGCGAAATGTTGCGCGTCTGTGCCAGGGTCAGAGCGGCAGCAACCATGGTGATCAACGCGAACGTGACAAGTATTTTCATGACAAGCTTCTCCGCTAAAGTGGACATCAGGTTCGCCATCTAAAGCGAGGCGATTGGGGATATTATTTATCTCACCGGCCGCCTGAAAGATACATGAAAGAAACTCTTTCCTGGCGGGAATGTCAGATTGTTTCGCATGCTACAGTTTTCAAATCAAAGGGGAAATGGCATCCGCTGTTTTTCGGTTTCATCACAAGTTAAATTTGCAACGCACTTCGACAGATTCACCGGTGATACGATTTGCTTTCCGTGCCACACCAGTTTCACAACAAAGGGGGTTTAGGAGATGAAGACGCACTTAACGATGGTGATTTTCCTGAGTTTCCTGTTTTTGGGCGGTGCGGCTATGGCGCAGGAACCCCCGGCATTGTCCCCCAAGGACCCGATTCACCTGACAAAGGTCGAAGGGCGCATGGATCATCTCGGCATCGACGTGAAGGGCGGGCGGCTGTTTGCGACTGCGTTTGACAATCACACCCTGGAGGTGATCGATCTGAAGACCGGCCGGCAAATCCACACCATTGCGGATCTTGACGAGCCACAGGGAGCGTTCTACGACGCGCCCAACAATCACTTGTTGGAGGCCAACGGCGGCGACGGCACAGTGAAGATATTTGACGGGACCACGTTTCAGCTTTTGCATACCGTGACGCTCGATCTGGACGCCGACAATGTCCGCTACGACGCTCGAAGCAAACATATCGTCGTTGGCTACGGAGGAGAAAAGTTTCTGGCGGGCAAAGTAGCGCGGCCGGGAGGAGGAGGCGCGCTGGCGATTCTGGACTCCGCCGGAAAGAAGGTTGGTGACATCGCCATGGATGCTCACCCCGAGTCCTTTCAATTGGAAAAAATCGGAACACGCGTGTTCGTCAATGTTCCAGACAAGCAGGAAGTGGAAGTCGCTGACCTGGTGAAGGGCACCGTGCTGGCTCGCTGGCCGGTCACCTGCACGACTAATTTCCCGATGGCGCTCGACGAAGCGCATCACCGGCTCTTTGTCGGGTGCCGAATGCCCGCACGCCTGGCCGTCTTCGACACGGAGACCGGCAAGATCGTGGCCTCGCCCGCAATCGTTGAACATACCGATGATCTCTTTTTTGATGCGAGCAGGGGACGGATCTACATTCTCGGCGAAAGCTTCATCGAGGCATGGCAGCAGAAAGATCCGGATCACTATGAGCGCGTCGGGCGGTATCCCACCCCTGCCGACGGGCGGACTGGCTTGTTTGTGCCCGACTTAGGGGAACTCTTTGAAACGATTCCGCACCACGGACAGCAGGGCGCTGAGATTCTAGTGTATGAAACAAAATGAGGCGCGAGCAAATCGGGAAGAGTATAAACGCATTCAGGAACGGCAGATGTATTGCCGATTCGCTTTGGGCGCGTGACGAAGCAAGGCCAGAAGATTGCGAGAGCGAAGGCAGCTTCTACGGTGCCTGAAGAAATTGCAGCGTGTAAGCCGTGGCGGGATCGAATGGTTTGTCGATGACTTTCAAATCGACGAGCTGTTCGTACATTGTGGCCCAGCGCTTTGGATCCATTTGGCCGAGCTGCGCGCCGCTCGGATCCTCTCCCGCGACGAAATGGCTGTCCCGCAATTGCTTCCACGTAAATTGCATCCACTCCGGATTAAGCGCGGGATTGAGCCTGGCGATCATGGCGTGGGCGGCGGCTGGATCGTTCAAGTAATCTTTCCATCCTTTCAGCGATGCGCGCACAAACTTAGCGACAATTTCGGGATGCTGCTGGAGGAAATCTCTTGTCGTGTACATCACACGGTAAGGGCTGTACCCGGCATCGCTGACCAGGAGAACGCGCGTTTCGACGCCGGCCTGATGGGCGAAAAACGGTTCCGAGGTCGCAAACGCTTGCTGGATATATTGCGGGTCCGCGACAAAGTTGGACACATTCATCATCGCCGGAACGACGTGAACATTGTCCAGTTTGAAGCGCTTGACCACGAACTCAAACCACGTGGATTCGCCAACCTTTATCGCCACGGAATGACCATTCAGATCGGAGAACGAGTGGATCGGCGAGTCTTTGCGCACCATGATGCCTTGCGGATCGTGCTGCATTGTGGCGGCTACTGCGACGAGCGTTTGCCCCGCGGCATTCGATTCCAGCACCTTGTCCGAAGATCCCATTCCAAACTGCGCGCTTCCCGCAGAGACCTGTTTCTCAACCGAGATGTACGGGCCGCCGGGAAGGATGGTCATGTCCAGACCTTCGTCCTTGTAGTAGCCCTTCGCCAAAGCGGTATAGAAGCCGCCATGCTCAGGTTGAGGGTACCAGTCCGCCTGCAGAGTAATTTTTGTCAGTCCGTTATCGGAAGCAGAGTGACGGCATCCCAATATAGAGAGGCTGGTGAAAATCAGCGCGGACCAGATGCGGGAAAAGCGTTTGGCCATAGTGGCGAGTCCATTCCAGTGACTGCGGAGGAGAGTATCACGCGGCCTTTCGCGGGAAGCAGTCGAATCGTTCCCATGCAAAAAATGAATAAAGGCCCGAGGCGTGCCGGCCCCGCATTATGATAAATTGCGGCATGGCTTTGTCTGCTTCAGCAAGATCGCGTATCACGGCGATGGACGAAGCGCGCATGCGGGAGATTTTTGAATTTACCGCGCGCTCCTTGAAGACCGCGCGCCCGGTGCCGTTCGGCGCGCTCATTGTTGATACACGCACGGGCGAGCGCCTGATGCGCGCCACCAACGCGGTTTTGCGCGAGAGCGATCCGAGCGCGCACGCCGAAACGCGCACGGTCCGTCTGGCCTGCAAAAAACTAAAACGCCCCTCCCTTGCTGGATATACGATGTACTCCACATGCGAGCCTTGTCCGATGTGCATGGCCAATGCGCTCTGGGCCAGGCTCGACCGCGTGGTCTTTGGAGCGACGATCGAGGATGCCAACCGCTACTGCCTGCAAATTCATATTTCCGCGAAGGAAATAGCACGGCGTTCGGACATGGCATGCATCGTGGACGGTCCGGTGCTGCGCGATCTGTGCAACACGCTTTTCACGCATCCGAACATGCAGAGGGCGTTTCGAACCTGGAGCACGAGCAAGATCAGGTCCGTAAAATCCTGAATCTCGACTCGAGACGATTTCTATGGACCCGAAGCACATCGCTGAACTTCGTTTGCTTACCGGCGATCCCTCGCGTGTAATTTTGAATCCGCAGATCGTCGAGCAGCTCTCGCGTGATTTCTACTGGTATTCGCCGGTGCTGCGCAAACAACTGGACGGCAAGCTGGGCGAGGCGGTGGTGCAGCCGCTTGCTGCCGGCGAAATTCAAAAAATCCTGCGCTATTGTTACGCGAACAATCTGCCGGTGACTGCGCGCGGCGCAGGCACGGGGAATTACGGCCAGGCGGTTCCGCTCGAAGGCGGAGTGGTTCTCGACCTCAGCCGCATGGATCGCATCGAGGAAATTCAACCGGAAGGCGTTGCCGTTTGCCAGCCTGGTGTGCGCCTCGGAGACCTCGAGAATGAAGTGCGCAAGTCGGGATGGGAACTGCGCTGCTATCCATCGACGATTATCAAGGCGTCGATCGGCGGATTTCTCGGCGGCGGTTCCGGAGGAATTGGCACAGTCGCGCACGGGAATCTTCGCGATTTTCAGACGGTGCGCGCGATCGAAGTGGTGACCATGGAACCCGAGCCGCGCGTGGTTCTCCACGAAGGCGAAGGGGTGCACGATATTCTCCATGCCTGGGGCACCAACGGAATCATCACTCGCATCTGGCTGGCGCTGACCCCTGCCGTGGAATGGTCTCAGTGCATCGTGGCGTTTGACACTTTCGGGGCGGCATTTGACTTCAGCGAGAAAATTGCGACCGGCGATGCGTGGATCAAGCGCCTGGTGACCGTCTTCGAGTGGCCGATTCCATCTTTCTTCACGCCGATCCTGCAATACGCGCCGGAAGGCAAGACGCTGATTTTTTTCATGATTGCTTCCAGTCAGCTTGCCGAGCTGGAAACCGCCGCGCGAGACGCCCGGGGAATCGTGACTCAAAGCGGGGCATATCCCGGCCTCAATGCGAGGCCTCTGCTTTCCGATTACACCTGGAATCACACCACGCTCTGGGCCATGAGGTCGGACGAAGCGTATACCTACTTGCAATGCGGCTTCGACCCCGATACTGTGCGCGAACAGATGCGGCAATTGCGCGAGCGGTTCGGAATGGAAATTCTGTTTCACATGGAGTTCATGAAAGGCGGCGATGGACGCGTGTTCCCGGGCGCGATTCCCGTAGTGTACTACACGACAGAGGAACGCCTGAACGGCATGATCGATTTCTGCCGCGAAATTGGAGTATGGGTGGCCAATCCGCACGTGAACAATGTGGAGGGTGGCGGGAGGTATCGCCCCGACAACGTGCAACTCCTGGCCAAGCAGCGCTACGACCGCAAAGGCTTGCTCAATCCGGGTAAGATGATCACGTTTCATTCGGAATCGGCGACGGCCGGAGCAACCACGAAATGAAAACCTGGATCCCGGACGCGAGAAATTTCGCGTATTTGAATTGGAAGCAAGTCGACGCGCTTCCGCGTGACGCCACGCTCCTGGTGCTTCCCACGGCAGCCATCGAACAGCATGGTCATCACCTGCCCCTGGCAACCGACACGCTGATCAACAATCTGCTGCTGGGGCACGCGCTTCGCAAGTTGCCATCCGATATGCCTGTGTACGCGCTGCCGCCTGTGCATTACGGCAAGAGTAACGAGCACATCGGTTTTCCGGGAACACTTTCGCTCAGTGCCCAAACTTTCATGGCTGTCCTGCGCGACCTCGGCTCCAGCCTGTCCAAGGCCGGCTTCCGAAAACTCGTTCTGTACAATACTCACGGCGGAAATACTTCGCTGATCGATGTCATGTCACGCGACCTGCGCGCGGAATTCGGATTGAGAACGTTTGCCCTGCACGGCTCCGGTGGAATTTCGTTTGAAGGCCTCGATCCTCAGGAAGGCGCCTACGGATTCCACGCGGGTGAAGTCGAAACCTCTTTCCTGCTGGCCAGCGTGCCGGAGCTGGTGGATCGCTCCGCGTACACTTCCAATTACATCGCGGACATTTCCAAACCGGGGATGCTGCTGCCCGAAAATGCGGCCGCCACATTCGCCTGGCTCACGCGCGATATCGCTTCGAGCGGAGTAATGGGCGACCCGCGTCCCGCCACTGCAGAAAAAGGCGCGCGCTGGCTGGAACAGGCGGCCACGCGGCTGGCTGCCGCGCTCGAAGAAATGGCTCGCTACCCGGATCCGCGCACGCCATGAGCGCCCCTGGTTTAGTTGATTGCGGCGAGGGCGTCCGCCTGGAACGTGGCGTTCGCGCCCGCATGCGCGATGGCGTGGAGCTGGTTTCCGATTACTACTATTCCCCCGGATCCGCTCCGCAACCGACGCTCCTGATGCGCCAGCCCTACGGGCGCGACATTGCATCCACAGTCGTATATGCCCATCCAGTTTGGTTTGCGCGCCATGGATACAACGTCGTCATCCAGGACGTTCGCGGCCGCGGCGATTCCGAAGGCGATTTCTATCCCTTTCGACACGAAGGCGCCGATGGCGCAGACACCATCGCCTGGTTGCGCACGCGGCCCGAATGCAACGGCCGCGTTGGAATGTACGGTTTTTCTTACCAGGGGATGACCCAACTCCTGGCAGCGGCCGAACAGCCCGAGGGCTTACTGTGCATCTCTCCGGGAATGACGGCGGGCGACCTTTATAGCGGCTGGTTCTATCAAGGCGGAGCGTTTCGCCTGGCATCCACGCTGGGCTGGGGATTGCAGTTGTTGAGAGTGGACGCGCGGAGAAAGCAACTTCGTGAGGCCAGCGACAGGCTCGAACAAGCCTGGGCGCAACTCGCTTCGCAAGCGAGCGTGCTGCCGCTTCGCGCGCATCCCGCCTTGCACGGCGAAGGCCTCCCTTCCTACGTGCTCGACTGGCTCGATCACGATGCGCCCGGCGAGTACTGGAGTTCACTCGACGTCAGCCGGCGTTTTGAAAAAATTTGCGTTCCGGCGCTGCACATCTCCGGCTGGTATGACATGTTTCTGCGAGGCACCCTCAATGGCTTCATCGCCCTGTGCAAATCCGCGGGCAGCGAGCTTGCGCGTGAACATCAATATCTGCTGGCCGGGCCCTGGGTGCACATTCCCTGGGGGGATCGCATTGGGGCAGCGGATTTTGGCGCCGAGGCTCTCATCGACACGGGTACGATTTTATTGCGCTGGTTCGATCACTGGTTAAAAGATCGCAAGACGTTTGAGGGAGAACCTCGCGTCCGCCACTTTGTGCTTGGTGAAAATCGCTGGCACGAAGCGGAAACTTTTCCTGTCGAAGCTGAATACGCTCTTTTCCTGCACAGCGAGGGCAAAGCGAATTCGCGCAAAGGAAATGGGACGCTTTCCACTGCCAGCCCAAGTGCGGATGAACCACGCGATATCTTCATCCACGATCCTGATGTGCCGGTCATCGCGCCCGGAGGGCCAACCGCCGCAGTAGGCCAATTCGATCAAGCTGCATTGGAACTGGGAAACAACCTGCTGGTCTATTCGACGGAGCCGCTCGACAAACCGCTTTGGGTTTTCGGCATTCCACGCGTCGTCCTTTATTGCTCCACTTCACTTGGGATGGCGGACTTCACCGCAAAACTTGTGCGCGCGCGGCCCAACGGCGTGGCGGAATTTATTTGCATTGGAATCGCGCGGTCCAGCCACCTCTTTGCGGAGTCGAAATACGCGGCGGACAAAATTCATCGCTGGCATTTTTCACTCGAACCTACCTCGTGCCGTTTTGAAGAGGGCGACCGCATCCGGCTCGAGATCGCAAGCAGCGCGTTTCCACTCTATGACCGGAACCCGGGGAGCAATGTGCCTCCTTGCCGGGCGACTTCCTGGGATTGGCGGAGGTCGACGCAGTTCGTGTTCCACGGACGAGAGCGCCCTTCCGCCCTGTACCTTCCGGTGTCCGAGGCGCCGGAATGAACTCCAAAGCGGGCGTCCCGGAAATCGAGCTCGCGGGCGTCACCAAACAGTATGGGAACGCTCACGCGGTTTTGGAATCAATCAACTTGGTCGTTGCCAAGCAGGAATTCATCAGCATCATCGGCCCGTCCGGCTGCGGAAAATCCACGATTCTTAAATTGATTGCCGGCCTGGCCAATCCAACGAGCGGAACGATACGCGTGGATGGGATGACGCCGCTGAACGCCAGGGAAACAATTTCCTTCGTTTTCCAGGACGCGACGTTGCTTCCCTGGCGCACGGTGAAACAAAATATCGGGCTGGGCCTGGAGCTGGAACACGCGCCGAACGCCCATCGCGAAAAAGAGATTGCGGCCTTGCTCGATCTCGTGGGCCTCAAAAATGTAGCCAAGGCCTACCCGCGCGAATTGTCGGGAGGAATGAAGATGCGCGTGTCGATCGCGCGGGCTCTGGCAACGAATCCACAGCTGATGCTTCTGGACGAACCGTTTGCCGCGCTCGATGAAATGTCCCGTGACCGCCTGAACGAAGAGATCCTGCGCCTGCGTGCGGAGCAAAACTGGACGGCGGTATTCGTGACGCACTCCGTTTCCGAAGCCGTCTTTCTTTCCGACCGGATCGTGGTGCTGGCGACGAATCCGGGGCGAATCCACGCGGAGTTTCAAGTGGAGCTGCCCGCGCCGCGCACGTCCGCAATTCGCAATTCGCCGCAGTTTGATGCGATCGTCGCGCGCGTATCGCACACTTTGCGGGAGACCCTTCAATCATGAAACAGCGGGCCATCAATGTGCTTAACGCTCTCGCTGTCTTCGCCGCACTCGTGGGGGTATGGCAGCTTATTTTGTGGGTGTTCCAAGTGCCTCCTTTCATGCTGCCTTCTCCCCGGGCCGTGGTGCGAGCCGCGGGCGCCCGATTTCCCATGCTGCTGAACTCCCTGGCCATCACCGCGGAAGAATCGGCCGGCGGGCTCGCGGCCAGCATCGTGGTGGGCGTTCTGGTGGCGCTGCTTTTCGCCCAATCGCGCTGGGTGCGAAAGATGCTTTACCCGTACACGCTGCTCTTGCAAACCGTGCCCATCATCGCCATAGCGCCTTTGATCATCATGTGGGTGGGAGCGGGAATCCCCGCGGTGATACTCATCGCATTCATTATTTCGGTCGCGCCGATCATCGCCAACACCACGCAGGGCTTGATCAGCGTCGATGAAAATCTGGTACATCTTTTCCTGATGCACAACGCCTCGCGCGGACAATTGCTCTTCAAGCTGCGTCTGCCTCACGCCGTTCCTTCCCTCTTTGTCGGAATCCGCATCGCCAGCGGGATTGCCGTGATCGGCGCGATTATCGGCGAGCTCTTTGCAGGTTCGGGCCGCGTTGGAGAAGGCGGGTTGGGATATTCGATCCTGTATGCCTCGTCCCAATTGCAGACCGACTATATGTTTGCCCTGGTGCTCGCTGCGAGTGTGCTGGGATTCGGCTTCTTGTTCCTGGTTATGTTTCTGGAATGGTATTTTCTGCATCGCTGGCACGAATCCGCTCGCGCCCCGGAAGCGGAATGAGGCGGAGGCACCGTGGCACCGGGTTTAGCTTTTGCTCGTCAAAGCCGTGTCGTTTCATAATAATTGAGGTGAACTGACATGCTGCGACTCGAGACTGAAACTGGTTGGTGGCTCGTGAAGCATCCCGACCATGCGCGCCTGGCGGGAGCGTTCGCCGAACGCTGGGGGAACGATCTTTTTCTGCCGCCGGAACCGCGTGAACACGTCTTGCGCGGAATTAACCGCCACGACGACGGTTGGGCCGCGCGCGATGCTGCTCCACAAATCACGCGGCAGGGCAAGCCCAGCGCGTTCTCGACGGAACTGGTCGGCAAATATTCGGGGTTCGAGGAAATTGACCTCGTGGACTACTTGGCGGTGCGCGATCGCGCGGTCCGCCAGATCGCCGTGGAAGATCCCTATGCCGCGCTCCTCATCTCCATGCACACCTACAGCCTGCTGAACGACCGCGCCGACAAGTCAACTATTGTGCCGGAGCAATTGCCCCTGTTTGAGAAATTCCTGGAAGGACAGAAGGCGCTGCAAAGTTCCTGGCGCGAGGAAATTGCGTCGAATCCCAAATTCAAACCGGAGCATAAGAGCGAGGAAGCAATTTTGGATCATTTTCGTTTACTGCAAGCCAACGACTATCTCTCTCTGCTCACCTGCGTCGATTTTCAAAAACCGGTGACCTTGCTGCACGCGCTGCCAACGCGTGGCGGCAAGCATATTCCAATCCAGGCGCGCGCGGTTGGTACGCGCCAATTCGTATTGGATCCCTATCCGTTCGCCGAGCAGTCGATGCGCTTTCAATTCCCCGCACGGCATGTCCCAGGGAAGCTTTTTTCTGCATCAAAAGAATTGCAGGACGCTTTCGCGGCGGCGCCGGTGGAAATGTTGTCGGTTACTATCAGTGCGCGCCAGTAGCGCAGGCTTCAGCCTGTGGGGTTTGGTCAGTGCAAAGACGAAACCCCACAGGCTGAAGCCTGCGCTACTTAAGAACCGACACATGCGCGGAGACAATTCGCCAGCCCTCGGCAAAACGCACCCACACCTGACTTTGCCGCCCTGAAATTTTTTTCCCATCCACCGCGCGCTCGAATTCCAGCGTGACGCTGCCGAAATCGCGCCCGAACGTGACGATATCGAGCCGCCGCACGGTTCGCGCCAGATTCGCGGGGGATCGGCGTTTGCGGTAAGCGTCAATCTCTTCGATCCCGTACAAATTCTCGCTGACTCCGAAACGCATGGCCTGCGGCGAGGCCCAGAACATGCGAGTCAGCGTCTCCGCATCGTTGGCCATGAGCGCGGCTTCGTATTTTGGATAAAGTAATTGCAGCTCGGCTATGGTCTCAGGATCATTGATTCGCATGTGCGATCCGCATGAGTAGCACAGGTTTCAGCCTGTGGGTTTCTAGAGTGTACACAATCAGAACCACACAGGCTGAACAGGCTGCGGAAAAAGCAGTTTATTTTGTCATTCCGAGCGAAGCGAGGAATCTCTCTTCGATTTGGCCCTATGAAAAGAAAGAGAGATTCCTCGCTTCGCTCGGAATGACAATATTCTGGAGGGGCTTTTTCCGCAGCCTGTGAAGCCTGTGCCACCAATTCAGAAAAGCTTCCTTGCAGGAAGAATTTGCTTCGAGATCGCCGCCGACACCGTGAAGATCGGCTCGTTCACCACCTGGCTCAGCCGCAGATTCATGGCCACGCTGCACAAGAGGTAAGCGTGAACTGCGCTGAAGCCCCAGCGATCAGCGAGCAAATCGATCATGCGCAAAGTGGCCGCGCGAGCCGCGCCCACGGCATCGCTCGACGATTCAACGACAATCCATTCGCCGCCCACCGCATCGGACTCCAATTTCCGCGCCGCGCGGGTTTCAACCATCGGCCCGGGAAGCGCGCGCTTTTTGTGCACTTCGAAGCGCAAGGTCACATCGGCGGGGCATTCGATCCCGTTGATGCTCACTTCCCCGTCGCCCTGCGCGGCATGAGCGTCCCCCGCGGAAAAAAGTGCGCCGCGGTTGAGCACCGGCAAATAGAGCGTGGCGCCAGCGCACAGTTGGCGCACATCCATGTTGCCGCCGAAGACGCCAGGCGGGCGCGTGCGAAATTCGCCGTCTTCCGCGGGCGCCACGCCCATCACGCCGCAGAACGGGCGCAAGGGCACGACAGCAGGCGCGATCGACTTGCTTACTTCTCCCTCCAGCTTCCAGATAAAGAAAAACGGCTCCGCAAAACGCTGCTTGAGAAAACCAAGGCCGCTGACCACGCTGGTCCAGCCCCAGCCTTTGTGCCCCACTTCCAGCACGTCCACTTGAAGAACATCTCCCGGCTCGGCTCCTTCGACAAAAATCGGTCCGGTGAGGGCGTGAATGCGGTCGCGGTCAATTTTCAAATAATCGGCGAGCGTCGTGGACGGGCCGACTTGCGCGCCGCTCGAATCGACGCATTCCAAATGCACCGTGTCTCCCGGAACGATGCGCAGGCGCGGCTTTAGCGCGCGGTTCCATCGGGAATGTGTGGGTGCGGCACTGAGAGAATGTTCGGCCATTCGTCCGTCTTGACCTCCACTGTCATTTGCAATTCGACGAGCGCGTTGCGCGGCAACGCCGAAACGCCGATCGCCGCGCGCACGTGGCGCCCCGCGTCCCCAAAAATTTCCACAAACAGATCGGACGCGCCGTTGATCACCTTGGGCGAATCTTGAAAACCGGGAACGGCATTCACATATCCATTCACGGTCACAATGTTCTTTACCGTATCGAGCGAGCCGAGGTGGGTCTTCAGCACCGCCAATTGAATCAGCGCGCAGGCGCGCGCCGCGGCATACCCTTCGTCAATCGTCCTCCCGGCGCCGGCAGTTCCACTCATCACCTCTCCGCCGTGAATCGAGATGACGCCGGCCAGATACACAATTTGCCCGACCGTCCGGGCCGGAAGATAGTTGCCGCCCGGCTGAGGCAATGCGGGAAGAATGATACCAAGCTCCTTAAGCCTTGCCTCGATCCCCGCAGCCATAATCGCAAGAAACCTCCGTCGAAAAGAATCGCGTCAGTCTAGCATATCCATTCGCTCCCAAGATTTCCTCTTGCCACGTGGCGAGTGTGCGCTACGATGTGCCATGCGGCCCAAGTGGACCTGTCTACTCGCCGTCCCGGCTTTCCTCTTCTTTGCAGCAGGTACGCAATCTATTTCCAGACTGCACGAAAAGAGGCAGCTTCCCTCGGACCTCGAAGTGGGAGGAAACCTCGTTGCGGGGTTGCCGCCCGAAGCGACGCGCTACATTACACGCGACGAATTACTGGCCATGCCCCAGGTGAGCTTCACCGTATCGGATGACGCCAATTTCGCGGGCCCAACCAGGATTCGCGGAGTGAGGCTGGAAGATCTGGCGCGCGCGCTTGGCGCCAATTCGACTTCGGGCATGGTCATCGCGATCTGCGATGACGGCTATCTCGCGGCGTATCCGCGCGCCTACCTTGAAGCGCATCACCCCGTGCTGGTGCTCGAAGTGAACGGCGAGCCTCCTGCGGGTTGGCCCAAGGCTGCGGATGATCACATTTCCGATATGGGGCCGTACATGATTTCGAACCCCAAATTCACGCCCGGCTTCAAGATTCTGTCGCACACCGACGAGGCGCAGATTCCGTGGGCCGTGGTACGCCTCGAATTCCGCGACGAGGAAAAAGTATTTCGCGCGATCGCTCCCCGCGGGCCGCACGCGCAGGAACGAGAAGTGCGTGACGGCATGCTCGTCGCGGAGCAGAATTGTCTTCGCTGCCACAACGCAGGACGCGAGGGAGGAAAGAAATCGGGCCGTTCTTGGGAGTTCTTGGGAGCACTTGCAGCATCCTCGCCCATGGAATTTGCCACTTACATTCGCGCTCCACAGACGAAAAATCCGCAGGCACAGATGCCGGGCAACCCCGACTACGACGACGCAACACTCAACGCACTGACCGCTTATTTCCAAACATTCTCGCAGACCACAAAACCATGACCCTTCGCGCAATCAAATTATTGCTCGTGCTGGGCGTGGCCATTTTCTATTCCCTGGTGGTCTTCAACAACATCACTGATTACGGCTCCAACCACGAATTCGTGCGGCACGTGATGATGATGGACTCCACGTTTCCCGGAAATAACGGGATGTGGCGCGCGATCAACACGCCGCAGTGGCACACCGTCTTCTACTTGTCGATCATTGCCTGGGAGGCGGCAACGATGCTTTTATGCTGGTGGGGCGGGTTCCGCATGGCACAGGCTTTGCGCGGAACGGCCGCGCTTTTTCATCGCGCCAAACGAGTTTCCATCGCGGCGTTGACGCTTGGCCTGCTGATGTGGCTGGTCGCGTTTCTGTCCGTAGGAGGCGAGTGGTTCCTGATGTGGCAATCAAAATCGTGGAATGGTCAGGACGCAGCGTTTCGTATGTTCACAGTCGTGGGAATCGCGCTGCTGATCGTAATGCAACCGGACCTAGACGACCAACCTTGATGCTGGATGTGAGGAGGAGTAATGAAACGAGAATATCCATGTTGGGCTGCGCTGTTTTTGCTGTTGCTGGCTGGTCCGCGCGCGCGCGCCCTGGACGATCTGACGGCCTCGATAAAACAAATCCTGGATCACAGGGGCGATGATTTCGCCTCCCTTCGCAAGGACCCGCACGGTTCCGGTGACGAGACCGCGTATGGATCCACCGTGATTTTGTCTGGAGCCATGCAATGCTACATCGCACAGACCGCCAAGCCGCACTATTCAAATGAGTGCGACATCCTGGAAACCAAAAATCGCGCCACCCTCAACACAAAATACGCTCAATATGTGAAAGCGCTCCGCGACGCCTCTCCCACGTCCTGGATCAATTGGACGGAGCACTCTGGCCAACCGATGGGCGAAACCACATATGACGGTCCTGACCGATTGCATCCGGCCGCCGCCGTTCAGTGGGTTCTGGAGGGGATGAATATGGACTGGTACGACCTCTCCGTCACGTTTTACGGAGAGGGGTACACACTCACACAGCCAAAGTGATTTGTCATGGCTCGGGACGGCGGAATCGTGCCGTCCGGAAATCGGTTAACGCACCACGAATGCTCCGAGGGTTAGCCTGCTAGCAAGAACCCACGCCTCACTACGGCTTCGTCTTCACCATCTTTTTCGCCATGAACAGGAGCAAGCGCCGGTCTTCTTCGTCCGTCCGGCTGAGCAGTTGGCGGAACTTTGCCAGCGTCCGGGCATCCTTGCCGGTATCGCCCCACACTAACGCGCCGGCGGACCTTCGCTTCGGGAGCATGGGCAGTTTGGGCGGCTCTTCACCGTCGTAGAAAAGCTGGTAAAGCGGGACCTCCAGGGCGCGGGCGAATTTTTCCAGCGTTTCAACGGCCGGCACGGTATGCCCGTTTTCGACGCGTGAAATATAGCAGCGCAGCAAGCCGGTCCGCTTTTCAATTTCACCTTGAGAGAATTTCTTTTGTTCGCGCAGAACTCGCAATCGGTCACCAATAATCATGGTCGGTAAAACCTCCAGCGTTGGGATATAGGCAAATCAATAACCATGTGGCTAACACTCGCGGCTAGGTGGCAAAAGCATACATCAGAAGATTGATTCATCAAAACAGTTTCGCGCCGGCCGAGGGGACCGGCACGAAGCGAAATGTCGCAGTAAACGTCCTGACTGCGGCGCAATTCTGCCCGAATGCCGTTCAGGCTTTGAGCGCGCTGAGCACGCGCTGCGGCGTGAACGGAACCTGGCGCATGCGCGCGCCGGTGGCGTCAAAAATGGCGTTGGCGATCGCGGCCGTGACCGGAACGATGGAAGGCTCGCCTCCGCCAAGCGGCTGCATTTCCGGCCGGTCTATCAGCACGATCTCGACGTCCGGAATCTGCTCGAAGCGGATAACCGGGTAGCTGTCCCAATCAAGATTCTTCTGGCCCGTTTTGTCGAATTTCACTTCTTCCAGCAGGGCCCGGCTCACCGCTTGCAATACGTTTCCTTCGATCTGGTTTTTCAGCCCATCGGGATTGACGATCAGGCCGCAATCGTGCCCCAAAGTAATTTTCTTTACGGTCACATCGCCGGTGGTTTTGTCGACCTCGATTTCCGCGACGGCGGCCGTCATGGTATTGGCCCGGTTGGCCACGGCGATGCCTCTGCCCACGGCCTTGCCCCCGGTAGAGGTGGGAGCGGGCGAGGGGCGATCGGTCCATCCGGCTTTCTTGGCAGTGGCGACAAGGATTTCGGAAATCCGTTTGTCGCTGGTGAGGTAGCGCAGCCTGAATTGCAACGGATCGGCATGCTGGTCCGCCGCGATTTCATCTATGGTGGATTCGCTCGCGAAGACGCGGGCCAGATCGCCCGGCGCGCGAAGATTGCTGGTGCGCAGCGGCCACTGGCCTTGCTGCACCCAGGGGATATCCGCCGCCAGAACTTTCTGGTTTTCGAACGTGTAGATCTGGCCTCCGCCTCCGGCCCCGTTCAAAAATCCCGCCCCCGTCGGCTTCATGCCGATTTGACTCGATGCCAGCATCGGATTCGCATCCGATTCAGACCACGGGAAACTCCGATCCATGAAATCCCAGGCGATTATTTTGCCCTGGGCATCGACGCCCGCGCGGACGGTTTGCATCTGGGCGGGCCCTTTGGGATCCCAGGCGTGTTCGTCCTCGCGCATCCATTGCACGCGGACTGGTTTGCCCACCGAGCGAGACATCAGCGCCGCGTCTTCTGCCACGTCATCGGTCTCCAGACGCCCGTAGCTGCCCGAACCTTCCCGATAAAGGAGGTGCACATTTTTGGGCGGAATCTTCAACATGCGGGCAATGGAATCGCGCGTTCGAAACGGACCCTGGGTCCCAGTCCAAATCGTGGCCTTGTCTCCCTGGACATCCGCGAGGGCGCAGGGCGGGCCCATCATGCCGTGCAATTGAAACGGCCAGTAATAGGTGGCTTCGTATTTCTTTTGCGCCTGGGAGAAGGCGGCGTCCAGATTGCCGCGGTTGGTTACGACGTTATCCTTGAAGCTCTTCGTATTCTTCAGATAATCGAAGACTTCGCCCGGGCCGGAAGGCATTTTCAGCGATGGCTCAGACCACGTCACTTTCAGTGTTCGCGCCGCCTGAATCGCCGCCCATTCCGTCTCCGCAACTACGCCCACGAACGTCCCCTCACGCACGACCTTCACTACGCCCGGAATATTCTGGACGGAGCTTTCATCGATGTTCGCCGGCGCGGAAATCGAAGTCGCCGGACGCACTACGCGCCCGTGAAGCATTCCCGGCACGCTGGCATCCTGCGAGTAGACGAACTCACCCGTGAATTTTTCCGGCAGGTCCACGCGCGGAATCGATCTTCCGACGATCTTGTAATCCTTGGGGTTCTTGGCGGGAACTTCCGGCGCAACCTTCATGTCCCAGCCGATTCCGGCGGCCACGATTTTTATGTTGAAGCGCTTGCCGCCGAGGAGGTCTCCGTAGGCGATTCTTTTGGAGGGACTGCCGACCACGCTGACCACGCCGTCCGTGACGGTGAGCTTGTCCACGGGCGAATCCAGGCGTGCGGACGCCAGCTTGAGCAATTCCTGGCGCGCCGCCGCAGATGCCTGGCGCAGTTGCACGCCGCCGCGCTCCACGGTTCTGGCGGCTGCAGTAACTCCCTGGTCAACTGCCTTATCCGTATCTCCGGAATCCATGTACACTTTGCTGAAGGATACGTCGAGCTCTTCGGCCACAATCTGCGCCAGCGCGGTCACCACGCCCGTTCCGAGTTCGACCTTGCCGGTAAAAACGGTAACGGTCCCATCCTTCGAGATGGCCAGCCAGGAATCGAGCACCGTCGGGTCCATGCCGTCCACGGACAGCCCTTCGCCCTGGGCGAGGACCTTCGCGGCCGTCCCGAAGAAGCTGAAGCCCACGATGAGGACCCCGGTGCTCTTAAGAAGATCTCTGCGGGAGATAGTTTTGGTTTCCATGTTCGCTCTCCTTCGTTAGGCTTTCACGCTTGCATTTGCGACGCGCTGGATCGCGCGGATGACCCGCAGGTGAGTGCCGCAGCGGCAGATATAGCTGTTCAAAGACCTCTTGATATCAGCGACCGATGGATGGGGATTCTTGTCCAGCAAAGCCTTGGCGCCCATCACCATGCCGTTCATGCAGTAGCCGCACTGCGCGGCCTGCTCCTCCACGAACGCCGCCTGGATCGCGTGCGGATGAGCGACGCTCCCCAATCCCTCGAGCGTGGTGATGTTTTTATTTTCCGCCGCGGAAGCCGGAAGCATGCAGGAGCGCATTGTGTTGCCGTCCACAAGCACTGTGCACGCCCCGCACTGTCCCAGTCCGCAGCCGAATCGGGGCCCATGCAGAGACAGGTTATCTCGCAGGACGTACAGCAGCGGCGTGTTCGGGTCCGCTTCAACGACTCTCGATTTGCCATTTACCTTCAGCGAGATTCGCGCCATGGTGAAATTCCTTTCTCGACGGGCCGGTCAAACTCTACGCGGCCCTCTTGGACAATTCAAAAATTCCTACTTCAACATTACTAATCTGGCCATCAATATACACCGACTCGCATGGAGATGGAAATACTGCGCGAGTCTTAAGCAATGAAATAACTTCGGACCAAAATTGAAACATTTTTCTGACTATGGAAGAGGGGTTAACCTGACCGGCGATATGATTGCTTGCCGAAGCGAGGGAGAACCTCTTACGTGTCACTCAACCAGGCTATTCTACCACGGCGCTTCAGCCGAAAGGGTTTCGCGACTCGAAAGAAAACCCCGGAGTTTCCTACGGCTCGAGCGAAGCCAGGTAGGCCGTGATCGCCAGGATGTCATCCTGAGTCAGATTCTGAACGACCGGCCGCATCAGCTGGGTTCCCGGACCGTTGCGCGTGTACTGTTGAATGTCGTAGAGCTGGCGCGCGAGATAGCTGGGGGACCGGCCCGCGAGCGGCGGGAAATTGCCGTTGCCCTTCAGGCCTTCGCCATGGCATGCGGCGCACGCGACGGTCTTGCCCGCGCCGCCGCGAAGAACCAAGTCCTCGCCTCTCTTGACGCTGCCCATCGGCACGTAGGCAATCCACCCGGACCTCGGATTGCGATATTTCTCGGTGGCCTCGGGATCCACGGGCATTTCCAGAATCCGCTGACCTATGGGCTCGGTCTCTGATCCTTCAACGGGGACGAAAAAACCACCCACGTTCTTGACCTTGGGCACAGTTTCCACTTCCATCACTTTGATCCACGGGGTCATCTTAATGGAGGCAAAGTATTCAGCGGCGGCCTTTGCTTCCTCATCGGTTATGCCGGACGCGTTCCCGGTCATCGTCGCCGTGTTTCTCTTCCCCGGATCCGCGGTTCTACGCGCCCCATTTTTGAAGTCAGCAAGTTGCTCGAGGATGTAGCCGGCAGGCAGTCCGGCTACGCCAGCGTTCTCAGGGCGTCCTTTGCCGTTGGGGTAGTGGCACAAACCGCAGCTGCCAATCCACGGATTAGCCGTGGGGGAGCGGCGGTGCGCCACGATCGTAGGCATCTGCGGGTGGTCACCCGGGAACCAGTCGACGGGGTTGCCGGTATCCCGAATCTGCTTCATGGTGAAGGATTGAGTACTGCCGGGGATCGTTCTGACATCAGCGTCGTCGCTTGGCGGGGGCGGTGGAGTTGCGGGCGGATCCTGCACGGCGTACGCCCACGCCAGTGGATGCTGGGGCGCATTCTTATTTTGATCCTGGCCTTGCGGGGACGGCGCGGCCATCGCCGCCGCGGAAAACAGAGCCATCACAGCAAACGAAGCGAGAACTTGCGGACGAGAACTATTCGCCATAAACGCCTCCAAAATCGCTCTGCGGTCGCTCAATTAACACCAAATTCAATCACGATTGCCGTAAAACTTCAAGCCGTGGAATAAGCCCGATGCCTACTTTGTCGCGGCTGGTTTCACGAATTTTGCCGCCGCGACCGCCACGTTCGGTTGCACATTGCTGAGCTCCGTTGTCGATTGCCCATCCACCCACGTCACTTGCCACTTGAAGGGCATTTTGACGCCGGCGACGGCGCGATAATCAGAATAATCAATGTGCAGCGGGATAACTCCGACCACAGTGTTGATAAAGCGCGTCTGCCGCAACAGCAGGCCCGACTGTTTGTCAAAAAACAGCTTCACGGGAGTTCCCCCCGGAGCGGTTCCCTCCACGACTTGAGCGGGGCGATCGCCGACTGTGATAGGCGGAAAGCCCGCGTGCCATTTGCTTAAGTCTTGCTTGAGCGTCGCCGGAAAAGAAATAGACGCGTCCACCCTGGCGCCGTCAAGCTCTCCCCCCGTCAGCATGATCAGCGGCACCGGTCTGTCCGCCGACGCCACCCAAGCCTCGTGGCCGTCGTAGGTCGTGGTGTTGTCTCCTCCGTGCAAATGATTCGTCATGGTCAGCTGATTCGGAGCTTTGGCAAAAATTTCTGTCGGGACCTTTTGAAAATCTGTGTCGAACCCGGCGTAAGTTCCCTTCGCGGCGAAGCTGCTCAGCTTGGCCAACTGCTGCGCTCCGCCGATGGCCTGAATAAACTTGTCGATGATCTGCTCGGCGGCGGCAGGGTCGTTGGTAGCATCAGGAAGGACCATGATTCGATCGGGATCATCCGGCGGCGGAGCGCCATACTGCTCGGCCAGACTCGGGGTGACCTCGGGGCGCTGTGCGCCGCGATGGCAGGTATAACACGTCACCATCCGCGTGGCGCCGAAGTCGGACCGATTGATCAGGTTCTCCATTAAAACCATCCTGCGCGCCGTGTTTTTCAGGGGAGTGTCGTCGGCATACCGCTTCCAATCACCGGCACTTTCGTTCACGTGGCAGTCCGTGCAGTTCATGCCCAGGGAAGCGGCGAAGAAACCCATCGTCCCCATGAATTCATTCACGGGAATTCCCCGGAGCACCTGGATGTTTTTGAAAGCATCTTCCGACATTTGCGGCTTCTGATCCGCGCCGGCCATGGCAGACTGGCTGCGTGCCCAAGGGGTCCCCAGGAGGCACAAGACCATGGTTCCCGTGGCACAAAGGATCGCTCGCCTGGATTCGAACATCATTTTGCCTCCTTCTTTCGCCATGCGCGAAAAGCGCGGAGCCGTCTGGCGATCGAAGCAGATCGGAGCGTGCGCGGTCTCGCCCTGCGTTTCATTTCGCCGCGCTTATGAATTTGATGGGTCACTCCGGTTGGTTCGGCCCGCCGACACTATACGCTGGCTTGCTTCCGCACGCAATGAAAGTGTGCTTGCGCCCGCTAGTGGGAGTGTTGCCGCCCGGTCAATCGCTTTTTGAAGGGCGCGTCTTTCTCCGCGGCGATGAACGCTTACATCCGCGGATGGAATTGAGCGGAAAAAGCCCGATTCATTGCTCGCATGAAGAACCAGGATTCATTTGACTGCGGTGGCTTCAATCTCGATTAAAAATTCCGGGCGCGCCAGCCGGGGCACGCCAAGCAGCGTGCTGGAATAGCGTGCTCCAGCGCCCACCAGGCGCTCCAGAATCAAATCACGGTTCGCGGAGAAGCCTTCCATATCGGTCGTATAGATATTCAAGCGGACAATATCCGAAACACTGAACCCCGCCTTTTTAAGAACCAGTTCGAGATTATCGATCGTGCGATTCAATTGCCCGCGGAAGTCGCCGGCGTGAACAGATTTGCCGTCTGCGTCGACGGAAACTTGTCCGGCACAGTAAAGGACGCGCTGGCCGCCGCTCACTTCGTGCCCTTGGACGAACCCTAGAGCATCCTGCCAATTCGACGGGTTGATGATTTTCCGCTCCAAATTTTCCTCCCCGGCAAAACCATTGCCGCACTCTTTGAGCATTCAGCGCCAACCAAGCAGATTCTACGTGATCTGCCCGGGCGCTTGCGGTCCACCCCGCAAATGTCAACAATTTGTCACCAAGTTGCATCTGCACTGGGTTCCCGAAGTATACTCTCTGGGCTAGGGACAACCCATGGATACGGTTCTGATCATTGAAGACAGCCGTCCGATGCAGCGGACCCTGCAACGACTGTTCGAATCCGATTCGCTGGAAGTGCGGATCGCCTCGGATGGTGTGGGAGGTCTTGAGAGTTTCCGCCATGAACCCCCCAACGTGGTCGTCCTCGACTTGAAGCTGCCGGGCTTGTCCGGCAAAGAGCTTTGCCGGTCTTTCAAATCAGAAATGCCCTCGGTGCCCATTGTGGTCTTGAGCGCCAATGCCGACGTTGACGACAAAGTGGTGCTTCTGGAATTGGGCGCGGATGATTACGTTACGAAGCCGTTCAGCCCAAAGGAACTGCTGGCGCGCGTGCGCCGGGCGATGCGCCGCTCCACGTCGAAGGGGCAGGCTCCGGCCAATGCGGAAGCGATTTCCCCGCACGATCTGTTGGTCTTTGGGGATGTGGAAATCGACTTCACCAGCATGGAAACAAAACGCTCCGGCAAGCCGGTCAGCATGACGGCGCAGGAATTCAAGTTATTGAGATTTCTTTCCCGGTCGTTCGAACGGGTGATTTCGCGCGAGGAATTGCTCAACGAGGTCTGGGGATACCAGAACTATCCATCCACCCGCACGGTGGACAATCATATTCTCCGGCTGCGCCAGAAGCTGGAACCCGATCCTGCGCGTCCCCGCTTTTTTGTGACCGTTCACAGCGCAGGCTATAAATTCGTTCCCGGCAGCGCCGCCGGAAATCGAAAAGGTTAAGTCGCCACGCGGAGAGTTTGATGGCTCGCCTGCGGTTGCAATCGCAACTACTACTTTCCACCTTGCTGATTATCTGCGCCCTGACCGGCGCCATTCTTCTGATTCTCCGGCATACCGTTCGCACGCAGATTGACGACCAGGTGAAATACAGCACGGACGCGTCCTTCCAGGAATTCGGAACGGTTCAGCGGGAATTGCAGGTCCAGTTGTCGCGGACGGCTTCGTTGCTGGCCGAGATTCCCACGTTGAAAGCGCTGATGACCACGCGTGACGCGCCAACGATTCAGGACGGATCGATTCCCTTCTGGAAGCTCGCAGGGAGCGATTTGTTCCTGTTGGCCGATCCCGCAGGACGCGTGGTGGCGCTGGACGTCACCAAGCAAGGCCTCGATCGAGATGTCGCGGAAGGTTCCTTGAAAACCTCTTTACGCGAGGGGCAGGATTCATCCTGGTGGTATTCGGGCGGCCGGCTCTATTGGGTCTTCCTCCGCCCGATCCTCGCGGGAAGTGGAAATAATGCCAAAGTCCTGGGGCTGGTGGCCATCGGATACGAAACCAATTCAAGGATTGCCGAGCAGCTTGGATTCGTCGCCGAAAGTAAAATCGTGCTCCTCGCGGACAATCGCATTATCGCGTCCACCTTTTCGCCTGAAGATGAGTCCATCATTCAGCGCCGGATTCTCGCCAGGGAAGTCCTCCCCAGCGCAGGCACCACCGAGGTCATGCTGGGCGATGACACCTTCCAGGTGGCCAGAGTTACTCTGCAAGCCAATCCACCGTTGCCGGTGCAATGTTATGTATTTATTTCCCTGACGCGTCCCATGACCTTTCTTCGCCAGCTGAACCGCACGATTCTAGTGGTGGGGCTGACGGCAATCCTCCTTGCCTCACTTTCACTCCGCTTTGTTTCGGGAACGATCACGCACCCCCTCGACAATCTAGTGGCCGGCGTGCGAGCCCTGGCCGCCGGCGATTACGCCTATTCGATCACGCCGGCCGGAAGCAGTGAAGCTGTGGAACTGGCGGAGTCGTTCTCGAAAATGCGCGGAGAGTTGCTGGCATTTCAAAGAAAGCAGATTGAAACAGAGCGCGTCGCCGCCGTGGGCCGGGCGGCGAATTCCATCTCGCACGATCTTCGCCACCATTTGGCCGCACTGGTGGCGAACGCCGAATTTCTCTACGAAGCGCAAAAGCTCCGGCTCGATCGGGACGAAGTGTACAGGGAAATTCAGACGGCCTCGGAACAGATGACCGAATTGCTCGATTCCTTGCGCGATCTGGCCCGCGAACAGCGCAACATCTCGCCCGTAAACGCTTCCATGGACCAATGCGTGCGTCGCGCCATTGAAGCCGCCCGCGCGCGCCCCGAACTGCGCGACCGGGATATTTTCGTCAGCTCGACGGGCGATATGGCGGGAGTCTTCGATCCAAAAAAAATGGAGCGCGCGCTGCTGAACCTTGCGGTGAACGCCTGCGAGGCTGTCCCGAACCACCTGGGAAAAATCACTTTCGATATCGTATCGACGGCGGGCACGTTCGAGATCCGTGTCTCGGACAACGGGCCAGGAATTCCGGTCGCCATCCGAAACAATTTGTTCGATCCTTTTGTCAGCGCCGGAAAGTCCAATGGCACAGGCCTGGGACTCGCCATCGTGAGCAAAATCATTGCCGACCATGGAGGAGACGTCTCGGTCGAGAGCACGTCGGCGAGGGGAACAACATTCCTCGTAAAATTGCCGAGGGTGCAGCTGTCGGCTAACGAAATTCCTGAGAAAGTGACGACGTAAAGCGTCTGCCTGGCAACACCCGCTCCCGAGTCAGATGGAGCGCCACCCTGTAGTGCCCTCGCGCAAGGAGTGCGTAGGGCTTGGCGAGACTTTGTAGCGCGCGGCTTCCGCCGCGTCCTGAATTATGCAGAATAAATGCGGCTTTAACGGGCTGCGAAAAAACTCCTCCAGAATTTTGTCATTCTGGGCGAAGCGAGGAATCTCTCTTTCTTTTCATGGGGCCAAATCGAAGAGAGATTCCTCGCTTCGCTCTGTATGTCAAAATAAACTACTTTTTCAGCTGCCTAGTTCAACCGCTGGCTTAGTTGGGACGGAATCGCTGGGCAAGCACTTCTGTTCTTAAACTGCGAGGGAATTTCGAGGAAAATTGCCCGGGCGCGCCCACAGCCCCCGCCGGGAAGAGTACAGAGCCTTGGGCTTATCTCCTCCTGTGCAGTGAAGGAAATGGGCCGTCTCTGGAGCTCTCTTGCGCGCCCGGACCAGAATTAGACTACTTCACCCGGACCCCGAATTTGTCTATGTCAAGTTGAACATTTGTAAAAAAATTGTAACGTAACTATCGGCCAAAATCGCTCCCGCCAGTCTGGTGCGAAGCGGATCCGATCGGAAACACCATGAAATACAGACTCACTAACACCATCAGATTGAGCCAATAACCGCTTGGCATCTCGAAAACCGTTATACCTTTTGAGTTATGATAGCCCCGCTCGTTTACCGCGAAGCTCGACTGAAGAGAGGCCGGCGTGATGGGAATTAAAAAAGTTGGCGTGCTCGGCTGCGGCCTGATGGGTTCCGGAATCGCTCAGGTGTCCGCCACGGCCGGGTTCGATGTAACTGTCCTGGAAGTCGACGAGAAATTTATTGAAAAAGGATTTGCCGCGATCCGCAAGTCTCTTGACAAACTCGCGGCGAAAGGCGCGTTCACCGAACCGGCGGACACCATCTTCGCGCGGCTAAGAGGCACAACTCGCAAGCAGGACCTCGCCGATTGCGATTTCATCGTCGAAGCCGTCATCGAGAATCTCGACGAGAAACGAAAAACGTTTGCTTCCATCGATCCCATTATCAAGCCTTCGGCGATCTTTGCGAGCAATACCTCTTCGATCTCGATCACCGAGATCATGACCGCCACCAGGCGTCCCGGCCGATTCGTGGGCCTGCACTTTTTCAATCCCGTGCCGCTGATGAAGCTGGTGGAAGTCGCGCGCACCATTGTCACAACCGATGAGGCATTTGAAACGGCCTGTGAATTTGGGAAAAAACTGGGAAAGGTTGCCGTGCGCACGAGCGACAAGACCGGCTTCATCGTCAACCGCCTGCTTTTACCCTACTTGATGGATGCGATTCGCGCCCTCGAAGAAGGCGTGGGCTCCGTAGCCGATATTGATGCGTCCATGAAACTCGGATGCGGATATCCCATGGGCCCGTTTACCCTGCTCGATTTCGTCGGCCTCGATACCACGTACTACATCACGAATGTAATGTTCGACGAATTCAAGGAAAAGCGCTTCGCGTCTCCCTCCTTGCTCAAGCGCATGGTGATGGCCGGCTGGTATGGCAAGAAAAACGGCAAAGGTTTCTACGATTGGTCCAACCCGGGAAAACCAGTCCCGCAGGACGCCGCGCTGCGAGGCATCGCGAAGGGTTAGTCTTCATTCGTAGTTCTCGCTCCCGTCTTCTCCGTGACCTCTGTGCTCCTCGGTGTTCTCTCTGTTAAGTATTGGCCTTTTCTCTAAACCTTTCGGTGTGCGCGCCGGAAAAGGTTTAACCCAGAGGCCACAGAGAAGCACAGAGAATGCGAGCCGATGTGTAAGATTTGGAACACGGACTGAGCTGCTTCTCTTCTATTGCATTGCAAAAACAATGCTCAAACGCGCGCGCCGTCAAGTAGAAACCTTCTGCTAGGATGGGCATATGCCTGTCGAGCGTGAGCGGCTGGACGCGGATGTTCTGATCGTGGGCGCGGGTCCCGCGGGGCTTGGCTGCGCGCTGCATCTTTCTCAATTGATCGCGCAACACAATGCCGCCGGCGCCAAGCCCGAACTTTCCGCGGAAAATATTTACGTCCTCGAGAAGGCGCGCGAAATCGGGGCGCACCAGCTTTCCGGCGCGGTGATGGATCCGCGTGGCCTCGCTGAACTTGTGCCCGATTGGGAGAAGACCGCGCCGCTCGAGTCGCCTGTAACCGATGACGCCGCGTTTGTCCTCACTGCTGCGAGCGCGTGGAAAATGCCCATCACTCCTCCACCGCTGAGAAATCACGGCAACTACATCGTCTCCCTGAACAAGCTGGTCAAATGGCTCGGCGGCCTCGTTGAAAAATCGGGCGTGAATTTGTTCACGCAGTTTGCAGGGAAAAATCTGATTTACGAGGGCGAGGGAATCGCGGGTGTACTCACCGAAGACAAAGGCGTCAACAAAGAAGGCAAGCCCAAGGATAACTACACGCCCGGCTACGAGCTCCGCGCAAAAGTGACTGTTCTTGCTGAAGGCCCGCGCGGATCGCTCACCAAAGAAATGGTGAACCGGCTCAAACTTGATGGCCTGAATCCGCAGGTTTACGGCATCGGAATCAAGGAGCTGTGGGAAGTTCCGCCGGGGCGGATCAAACCGGGTTATGTGGCGCACACGCTCGGGTGGCCGCTCGATTCCAGCATGTATGGCGGAGGATGGCTCTACGGCCTGCCGGGCAATCGCGTTTCGACCGGCATGGTCATCGGCCTCGATTATCACGATCCGCGTTTTGATCCGCACGAGGCGTTTCAGAAATACAAGACGCACCCGTTTCTGAAGGGCGTTCTCCAAGGCGGCAAACTGGTGCGCTACGGAGCCAAAACCGTGCCCTACGGCGGCTGGTATTCCATGCCCCGCCAATATGTGGACGGCGGATTGATCATCGGCGATTCAGCCAGCCTGCTCAATTCGCAGCGGCTCAAGGGAATACACACCGCGATCAAGAGCGGCATGCTCGCCGCCGAAACGGTTTTTGACGCGCTAAAAACTGGAGATGCCTCCGCGAAAACTCTCTCGTCCTTTCCGCGCAAGATTGAGCAAAGCTGGATCAAGAAAGAACTGTGGGCCGTGCGAAATTTCCATCAGGGTTTTCACCATGGGCTTTACGCGGGACTGTTTCACGCCGGGCTGCAATTTGTCACAGGCGGGCGCGGACTCATCGATCCCATGCGGGCGCGTCCCGGGCACGAGGAGTATCACAAGTTGAACGGATCGGAGCCGGCCCCGGAGCGGTTTAAGGGCGATGGGGTATTGACGTTCGACCGCTTGACCGACGTCTATCATTCCGGCACGCGGCACGAAGAAGATCAGCCCTGCCACCTCGTCGTCGCCGATCTGAACGTCTGCGCCACCAAGTGCGTGACCGAGTACGGAAATCCCTGCCAGTATTTTTGTCCCGCCGCCGTTTATGAAATGGTGCAGGAAAAGGGCCAGCCGCGCCTGAAGATCAACGCCTCCAACTGCGTGCATTGCAAGACCTGCGACATTGCCGACCCCTACGAAATCATCACCTGGGTCCCTCCGGAGGGAGGCGGCGGCCCGAATTACGAAGGGATGTAAAGTGGAACACGTTTCAGCCTGTTTGGTTTGCATGGAGAGCTAACAAAATTCAAAAGCAAACAGGCTGAAGCCTGTTCCACCAAAATCACTGCAACAGCCCGTACACGTCGAGTTCCGTCTGCGTCCCGACATACACCTTGCCATTGGCCACTGTTGGAACCGTGAATTTCACAGCAGGCCCCGCCTGATCGCGCGAAGAGTTGACCGCGCTGTTGTAAATCTCGTTCGAAAGGTTATTCGGATCATAAGCCCGCAGGATGGCTGCTGTATTCGGCGTGGGTAGAGCACCGCTCGAATCAATCAGCCAAAGAATCGCGCCGTTCGCTCCATTCGATGAAATCACGGGCGTCGCCCCTTGCGGCCCCATTGTTTCCGGTGATTGAGAAGCGGAAGGAGAGGACGCAAGAATTCCTGCGGACATGGGAAACGACATCAGATGCCCATTTCCCGGCGCGACGTAAACGGCGTTATTCCAAAACAATGGAGTGCTGAGAATCGCTCCCCCGACTGGAATCGTTTGCACTCGGGCCGGCGAGTCGGGACAGGGGAAGTTGTATTCCCCCATGGCATCGCGGTTCACGACATAGAGAGACCCGCCTTTCGATCCACCGATGAGCAAATGCGTCTGCGAGGCAGAGCCCGCGGAATCCGGCAAGAGAACCGGCGCGCTTGCTCCGACACCAAGTCCCGCGGTCTGGAGCGTCGCTTGATCGCACGGGGTGAAATAATCGAAGACGGTCAGCCCTCCGGCCGTTCCGAGGCGCAGGAAACTGTTGCTGTAACTCATCCCGCCTCGATTCACATCGAACGGCCCATCCCCTGTCGCCGCAAAAATATTGCCGTTTGAATCCGCCGACGGGCCGCCCCCGCTCTGCCAGATTCCTCCCTGCATGGCGTCCGGGGTGATGTTGAAAACGCCGGTTTGCTGCAGCGAGGAAGCGTCAAATCCAAACAGCCAGCCGTGATATTCGCCCTGTCCGCCGTACGACCCAAAGGCGATGTACACGGTTCCGTTGTCCAGGAGCAGGGCGGCCCGTTGGTTTTCGATTGTAGGAAAGAATACGGAGAAATGCCCCGCCAGCGTGGCGATCCCAGTTCCGTCTGATTGAAATAGCGGCTGGCCTGTTCCCAGATCTACTGCGTATAGAAAATGGCAGTAGCTGGAGGCGCTGCTGCATAAATTCGCTGCGCCGGTTTTTGTTTGGGATTCCGCAACTACATAAAGAATGGACGCTCTCAGGTCAATTACAGGAGTTCCGGTAATTCCAACGAAGGGGACGATGTCGGTGCTGATGATTTGAGGGTTGGGAGTCCCAATCGCCTCCGAGCCGGGTGGAATGAGGCTCGCCATCCAAAGCTGATTGCAAGGATTGGAGTCCGCGTCAAACGCGAAAACGGAATCCTTTTCCGTGGCAACGAAGACCAAGTTGTGTGTCCCTTTCCCGGGTATCGCCAGATTGGGCACGTAGAGCGGCTCCGCGAAGGCATAGCCATCGATGGGGCAGGAAAATAGTTTTCCAAACTTCACGGAATTTACCGTCGTGGGAGCGAGCGCCAACTCCTGGCTATTCACGCCCGAGCGAACATTGTCATTGCGCCAGGTGAGCGTGCCCGGAAAATTCGTGACGTCGACTTGCGCCGTCCCGACGGCATTCGGATTGGCAATCAACGACGCCTCCACCGTGTAAGCGCCTTGCGTGCTCGGAGGCGTGTACAACCCCCCGGGCGTAATCGTGCCGCCGTCCGCCGTCCAACTCACGTCGCCGTTGCTGACTCCTGGCGTCATGACTTGCAATTGCAATGTCTGAGATGTCGTAAGACTCGAAAGGGCCGGCGACACCACCAGCGGCCCCGTAATCGAGCTGAGCGCAAGAATGGTTACGCTGGAGGATCCCGTCCTGGTCGAGTCCGACTGCAAGACTGCAGTGACCGTGACGGTCGGCGGATTTGGAACCAAAGCAGGAGCTGTGTAAAGCCCGGTCGAATCAATCATCCCCACCATCGGATTCCCGCCGGCCATCTGATTCACCTGCCAGTTGACGGCAGAGTTCGATGCGTTCTGCACCTTGGCATTGAACTGCAACTTTTCGCCCTGAAAGGGCTGCGCCGAATTGGGTGTAACGGTGACAGTCACCAGTGCAGGCGGCCCGTAGCCAACCGCTCCGCAGGCAGTGCAGATCAGGGAGAAGAGGAACAGCACAATAAGGAGCGTGCGGGGGAATTCTCGCAATCGTACATCATGACGCGCGGGATACACGCCCCGAGGCAGACACTCTCCACGTCGCAGACCCAATGGATTGGCCACAGGCTCCGCCTGATTGCATGAATTCCTGGAGAGTGGGGCGCAAGGTACCACAGGAAAAAAGAGGCGTCAAGGAATTTTGTCACGAAGGATGACTTGCCTTCGAGCCGAATATCTTCAGGCGTCCAGAGGTAGGCAACAAAGCCGGGCATTAAGTTTAGGTCAGAGTGCTGCCGCTCCGGCGTCTCCCCGTTTTTTGCCGTGCGTTGAAATCGGAAAATCGCCGGCGAGACGCCGGCGCCACGAAAGGGCTGCGTTTCTCGTTGTCTCCATGGATTGCATTTCACCGATCAGGATTGGGTGAAGGAAGAAGGGCTACCCGTTACAGCCCTCGCCGGCGCAGGGTCCCGTGCTCGAACTCGTCAGCCTGCGGAAAAAAGTCTTCACGCGATCCAGAAAGCTGGGCTGTGGTTCGGGAGGCCGGTCGTCCGAGGGCGCTCGCGCCGCGGGAACAGCGGGCAGCTCGGCCGCCGGCGAAGGCGCGGGGTTCACGTGCCCGCGAAACACGACCGCAGGGCGCAGCCGCACTTCGCGTACCAGCAGAATCGTTTCGGGAGCGGGTTCCGGAGGGGGCTCGGGAGAATTCGCGTTAAAACTGAGCGGCGGCATGAGAACGGTGTACACGGGTTCTCCCGCGGAAGCGGAAGGGGGCGGAACACTCTCGGTTCTTTTGCGCTTCGGCAGCAACGGCGGAGCGAGAGAGGCGAGCTCTCCAAAGTCCCGCTCCGTCCGGGAATGCGCAGGCGTCGCGGACCTGGGAGCGTCCATATGGGCGCGCGGATAATCGCAGGAACAGGCGGAGACGTCGGCATGCAGGGAATCTATTTGCCCTCCAACAAGGCTGACCGTGCCGCCTTGCGGAACGATCATGCTCTGGTCGGAAAATTGAGGTTCCACGCGCATGGCGCCGCGCGCGGCGAGAACGCACATTTCCCCATCTTGCTTGAGGCCCACCGTCATGTCGCGGAGCCCTTCGGAAATTGCAATAGTGGTGGCAACTATCGTCGGCGTGTAAATCGTGAATCCGTCCCCGGTTTCCAGCGAGGGATGAACGCGGCCATAATCAAGCGCCAGCGTCACCGCTCCGGAAGATTTGATCAATTTGAAATGCGAGGGCCCGCAAATGCTGATTTCGCCTCCGGCGTTTAACAGAAGCAGGGCGCGCCCGGAGCGCAGCGTGACGTCGCTGCCGCTGGCGACTACCGTTGGCGCGGCGTCGGTTTCAATCCCCGACGGTGTGGTGGTTACGACTTCGAGGTCGTCGCCTTCAATTCGTCCAATCACGGCGGGAAAATCCTGCGCGGAAATTTGGGCTTCACGGATGGAGAGCGCCGCCACAATTGCCAGCAACGCGGCGGCGAAAATCTTGGTCCAAGTGGCCAAATGCTTTCTTTGGATCTTTATGGAATGCACGTTTACCTGCAACTTCCTGAAGGGCGTGGTGAGGCTATCCTAACACCAGCTTCGACTTATACTATAACCGCATGCCAGAACAAGTAAAAACGCCGCCGGAACGGGAAGAACCGCGTCTCGTGGTTCACTATGACACGCGGCTGCCAAAACTCACTCTCTTTCAACGCGCTCTGATCCCGATGATCGGTTGGGCGGTTTGGGCCGTGATTCGCCTGCTCGGGCCGACGATTCGATTCGAGATTTTAGGCGGTCAGAATGCGGGGCGCGATTACCGGCCCGATCTGCCGCCCTACATCTACGCCTTCTGGCATCGCTGCATCATCGCGGCCACCTGGTACTTCCGAAACCGCAACGGCGTGCTCATGAACACAACGAATTTCGATGGACAGTGGACCCGGCGCGTGATTGAGCGGTTGGGCTACCTCACGGCGCAGGGAAGTTCGACCCGCGGAGGGTTGCGCGGGCTTGCGGTCATGGCGCGGCGTCTCGAGGAAGGATACGACTCCGGGTTCACCATCGACGGGCCGCGAGGTCCGCGTTATGTAGCCAAGCCCGGTCCGGTGATGCTGGCACGGCGCTCGGGCAGGCCGATTATTTTATTTCACATCGGACTCGAGCGCGCCTGGACGCTCAAGAAGTCCTGGGACCTGATGCAGATACCCAAGCCCTATACGCGCGCCGTTCTCGTCTTCGCACCGCTGCTCGAGGTGGCCAAAAATACCGATCAGGAAGGACTCGAGAAAAAACATCAGGAAATGCAAAAGATTCTTGAACGTCTGCGAGACGTAGCAGAAAGCTGGTTTTCATTCACGGAAGAGGAGAAAGAACGCGAGCGCGCAGTTTGGAACGGGTAGTCAGTAGCGCAGGCTTCAGCCTGTGGGGGTTAGTGCTTGCGAGGACCAACCCCCACAGGCTGAAGCCTGCGCCACGAAACACATCAGAAACAAACGTCATTACCGGCTGGCGTCGTTGAGTGTCACCTGCGCTTCCATCTTTTGCCCGCCGCGGTAGTACTCCACCTTTATTGCGTCGCCCGGCCTCTTTCGATTCAGGGCGAGATTGAGATCCATTTGGCCTGTGATCGGACGCCCATCGATTCCGGTCACGACGTCGCCGCCCAGCAGAATCTTGCGCAGGCCGAGAATCGCCTGGCGGTCTCCGCCTCGCAGCCCTGCGTTCGCGGCCGGGCCGCCGGGGGTGACGCGTTCAATCAGCAGGCCTTCGCTCACCGGCAAGTGCAAAGCTTCCGCCACGGGCGGGGTCAGCACCCGGGCCTCGACTCCCATGGAGGCGCGGCGCACGCGGCCTTCCGTAATCAAGTCCTGCGCAATTTGCCGCGCCGTGCTGATGGGGATCGCGAACCCGATGCCCGCGGTCGTGCCCGACGGCGTGTAAATCGCCGAGTTGATCCCAATAACTTCTCCATGCGAATTCAAGAGCGGGCCGCCCGAATTTCCCTGGTTGATCGCGGCGTCGGTCTGAATGGCGCCGTCGATCACTGTGGTCTGTCCGGTCTGCACCGTGCGGCCGAGCGCACTGACCACCCCGGTCGTAAGCGTGCTTTGAAAACCGAATGGATTTCCGATGGCCAGCACACGCTGGCCGACTTGCAGGCTGTCGGAATCGCCCATGGCCAGCACGGGAAGTTTTCTGTCTTTCGGGTCGATCTTTATGAGCGCGATGTCGTTGCGTTCGTCGGCGCCTATAAATTTCGCATCGTAGTGCGAGCGGTCACCCAGGGTGACCGCAATATTCTGCGCCCCCTGTACCACGTGGAAATTCGTCAGGATGTATCCGCGCGGATCGATCACAAATCCGGAACCCGCCCCTTCCACCGGAACCGGTTCCATGAACACGTCATATTCAAGCGTGCGCGTCACGATGTTGGCGACGGCCGGAGCGGCTTGACTGTAAATCTTGACGTAGATCGATTCCTCGCCCAGCAGCTCTCCAGGCTTCGGTTCGGGGAAGGAGACAGGCACAGCACCAACGTTTTGCGGCTGCCGCTGTCCCCAGCGGCTGCCCGCCCAGTACGCTCCCAGAACGAGCGCCAAGCCTAGTGCCAGCAAGCGGAAGACGCCCCTGCTGTCTTTTCCTTCTTTCATGACGATTTCCCTCCCGCTTCTGAATACTCGCAATGACAGCAAGCAAGTGTGTTGATGTCACCGCTTTGTAGAGCACAACTTTTTAGTGCACGGCTTAGCAGCGCCAAGCCTTTTAGGGCGCACCTTCAACCGTGCTATTGGGCGCCGCATTCTCGTCCGGCTTTAAAGGCTGATGAAAAGCTCTCCCGCCATTTTGTCATTCCGAGCGAAGCGAGGAATCTCTTTCTTTTCATGGGCTAAAACCGATGAGAGATTCCTCGCTTCGCTGGGAATGACAAAATTGACTATTACTTCGACAGCGCATGTTTAGCCGCCTGCGTTTCGATCGTGGGCTTTCCCACGAAACCAAGATGTTTGCAGCGGCATGCCTTCCAACCGCCAGCGGCTAAAGCCTCCTTGATTGCACACCTGAAATGGCACGGTTGAAACCGTGCCCTACAATGATTCTCACGCATTAAGCAGTGTTGTTGCACTGGCTCTAACTCCTGCCCGGCGGAATCTTAGACCTCGCGTCTTCCATCCCCTTGAGCTTGGCAAAGAGCGCAATCACTTGCGCGCGCGTGTGGTCGAGTGTGCCGGAGCAATCAATCACTTCATCAGCCCTTCGCCGTTTCTCGTCGAGAGGCATTTGCGCCGCGATGCGCTGCCGGGCTTGTTCGACGGTCAGCCCGCGGCCTGTCCCGGACTGCGTGAGCCGCGCAAGCTGTTGCTCCGGTGTACACCAGGTGACCACCAGGCATTCCAGCTTCTTGTCGAATCCCGCCTCGATCAGCAACGCGGCTTCAACCACAGCGATGGCGTACGGGTCAGTCTTTTCGATTGCGGCAAGCTGACGCATCTGCTCCTGGAGGACCGGCGGGTGCACGATGGCGTTCAAACGTGCAAGGCGCTTCGGGTCGGCAAAAACGATGGCGCCGAGCTTTTTCCGATCCACAAAGCCTTCCGGCGTGAGGATTCCGCGGCCAAATTCACGCGCGACATCGTCATATGCTGGCCCCCCAGGCTCCATCATCTGGTGCGCGATCTTGTCCGCTTCGAGCACGCAGCAGCCGAGCTCGCGAAGCATCGCGACCACCGTGGTCTTGCCGGTGGCGATTCCCCCGGTCAGGCCGACGCGCAGCATCAGGGCTGTGCCGCAGCGACGCCGGTCAGGCTGTCGGGCGCGGCGCGTCCCGGCGCTCGCCGTACGCGCGCTGCCTTCACCGTGTTGCTCATCAGCATGGCGATCGTCAGCGGCCCCACGCCACCCGGCACAGGCGTAATCGCTCCCGCCACTTCCGCGACGCCCGGATGAACGTCGCCCACTAGGACGGAGCCTTTCTCGTGGAATTGAGCGAGTTTTGCCGGAAACTTCGCAAAGATGCGCTTTGCTTCAGCGGCATCGACAATGCGATTGATGCCCACATCGATCACCGTCGCGCCCGGTCGCACCCAGTCCGGCTCGATCATCGCCGCCCGCCCAATCGCCGCGATCACAATGTCGGCGCGCCGCACCACTCCCGGCAGATCGCGCGTCTTCGAGTGGCAGATCGTCACCGTCGCGTTGGCGTGCATCAGGAGCAACGCCATGGGCTTTCCGACGATGTCGCTGCGCCCCACCACGGCGGCGTTGGCTCCCTCCAGGGCAATCCCGCTGCGCCGCAGAATCTCCATGCACCCGGCAGGCGTGCAAGCCACCAGGCCAGGGCGGCCCGAGACCAGGCGACCCAAATTCACGGGATGAAACCCGTCCACGTCCTTGGCCGGATCCACGGCCTCCAGCACGCGCTTCGTGTCCACCTGATGCGGCAATGGAAGCTGCACGAGGATTCCGTCCACTTCGTCTCGCGCGTTCAATTCTTCAATCAGCGCGAGCAATTCCCTGGTCGTAATCGTGGCCGGCGGCGTGAGCTGCCAACTGCCAAGCCCCAGGTGTTCGCACGCCGCGATTTTGCTGCGCACATAAATTTGCGACGCGGGATTTTCGCCCGCCAGAACCGCTGCAAGTCCGGGACGAATTCCCGCCGCGCCCAAATCAGCAATTTCCTGCTTGAGCTCCGCGTAGATTTGATCTCGAATTGCGTTGCCGCTGAGAATGCGCGCCGGCACAGTGGCTCCCAAACTCGCTGTCAAAGCGTTCTTCAAGTTTATGGTAGCACAGCCGATGCGGCGAGTTGTGCGTGGCGCCGGCATCCTGCCGGCGTTTTTTTGAGAAGGCAATGAGACGGCGGGAGACCGGCGCTACCGCCCTCGCTGTGCGCTTTGACCTGATTGAGAATCATGTACAATAAATTTCTCCCGGACGAGGAAACGAAAATGATTTTCGGCGAAAGCAGCGAACGCAAGAAACTCGAACAACAAATGCGCAGCGAGGGCCGCTTGCCGCCGGGGCAATCCCTCACATTAAAGTGGCCGGTGCTGCACGAAGGAAGTGTCCCGCGCGCCGATCTGCGCTCCTGGGATTTCCGCATCGATGGCCTGATCGAAAAGCCGGTGCGGCTCACCTGGGAGGAATTCAACAAGTTGCCGCAAACGGAAATTCAGTGCGACATCCACTGCGTGACGCGCTGGAGCCGCTTCGACAACCGCTTCAAGGGCGTGCCGTTCACCGAAGTGATGAAACTCGTCGCGCCGAAGCCCGAAGCGCGTTTTGCCATGTTGCGCGGCGAAAACGGATACACCACCAATCTTCCTCTTGAAGATTTGATGAAGCCCACCACAATTTTCGCGTTCCAGCATGACGGAGAACCGCTCTCCACCGAGCACGGCTATCCTGTGCGCCTCGTCGTGCCGCACCTGTACCTTTGGAAGAGCGTGAAATGGTGCCGCGGCTTCGCGCTCACCGACGAGGACGAGCCCGGCTTCTGGGAACAAAATGGTTACCACATGTACGGCGACCCGTGGAAGGAACAAAGGTTTGATACGGATTAGTGGAACAGGCTTCAGCCTGTTTGATATTGATTCTGGTGTAGAAAAATTCAAAAGCAGACAGGCTGAAGCCTATCCTACTTGGTTTTGCCATGCGCGGCCGGATCGGCGATCAGCTTTAGATACTCGGCTTGCTCGGACGGGACGCACAGTTCCTCTTCGAAGTCTTGTTCCGGAATCCAGGTGAACTCGCTCTTGGTAATCACGAAGGGCTCGGTATAAGCCTTCGGATCGTCAATTTTCACGGTGACTTCCAGGTGGTTGTGATTCACTCGCGTGTAGCGTTCCTCAACGCGCAGATCGATGCTGTGCGGATGGCCGGCGTTGTCCAGCCAGGTGCGTTCATCGCTACCGACTGTACTCACGACGAAAGTGTAGTCGCCCTCCCAGTGTCCCACTGAATATCCGTACCAACGGGGATCGGGTGCGTCGGCGGATCTGCCGCCCACATTTTTGGGAAGTTCCCGGCCATCTGTCCAGATTTCACGCCAGATGCGGTTGTATTCGGACATCTCGATCGTCTTGCCGGGCATGGTGGTGAATACGATTCCACGGGTCATGAACAGCATGTTGCGCGGGAACCCCAGAGGGTCACAGCCTTTGATCGGATCGTTGGAGTCGGCGACAGGATATTCCCCATTGGTCTTGTGCAGGCGGAATTGCTGCTGCCCCCAGGGCGTCATCGCAGGTACAGGATTGAGCTTGGCGGCCACTTTTCCGGCCCAAAAGCCAGTCAAATCGTGTTTCGGGGCGGGACCTCCGGCACCCGTGTCACCCAGTTTTTCATACAAATCTTCTGGCCCGCCAAAATTTGGCTTGGGAGAGTTTTGGGCGAATGCAAAAGACGAAACCACCAATACCCCGGCTAAACTGGCGACGCAGCACGGAAACAGACTTCGCATTTCGGCACCCCTCGTTGCCCCAAAATAACTTGGAGCCACTTTCTTCACCCGCTCACAATCGGACTCCAATCTGTAAAGCGGGAAACTTTCCGTCAGTATCTGGATGATACTCCCTGATCCCCCCGCGGACTATCTTTCAGTGTCGTTCCGTCGGCCAGCACGACTTTTTCGAGACGCCCGACGTTGCTCTCGAATTTGGAGGGATACAGATGAACGGTGATCACGTCCCCGGGCTGCAGTGAATTTTTATTCCAGCCCAGAGGGCGGATCGCCGAGGGACTTCCCGCTTCTCCCGCCCAATGCGAGACGCGGCCCTTGCCGTCTTTCACGTCGAACAGCAGCATGCTATGCGGATTGGACCACAGAAATTTCGTTACCGTGGCTTGCTTCATGACAATTAATTTGTCCGTTTTGTAAGACGCGCTTCCATGATGGGCGTTCAAGGGGAGACAGGTCGTTCCCATGCCAACAAACAAAGTCAAAAACAAGGTCAGCTTACTTTGCAAGTGGTCTCCTGCAAACCAGCGGCGTTCGGCGGCTAATTTGTCGCCGCGTGGCGTCGCCGCGCCAGAACGATTCCGCCAGCGGCGCCTCCCACAACCTTCAACGCGTTGGCGAGCACGTATTGCCATGGTTCCGGACTTCCTCGGGTGAGACCGACATACATGAGCGTGCCCGCGATGCCGACGAGCACGCCGTGCAGCGCAAGCTTCGACGCAATTCCCCGTCCGAGCCACATGGTAAAAGCGAATGTGGCAATCAGCGCCATGGGAGGCACGACGTAGAGCGCCACTCGGCTTTTGCCGCTGAGGTTTAGCGGGATCGCGATTGCGAGAAGAACGAGTTCCATCAGGAAAGCTATCAGTAAAACACGACCCCATTGGATCGACATGCGTTTCCACCGGAGGCCCGGACGGGCGCTTTCTTGCTGATCCCGGACGATTACGGGAATGTTCCGCTCAATACTCCTTTTTGTCTCCCCCAAGCTGGCTATCCCTCAGAATCTTGCCGTCAGCGAACACGATCTTGTTGAGCCGGCCCACAGCATTGCCGGATTTCGCGGGGTAAATGTATACAGTTACGACGTCTCCGGGCTGCAGTGAATTCCTGTTCCAGCCAAGCAGGCCGGTCGCCGACGGACTGCCTGCTTCGCCGGCCCAGTGCGTGATCTCCCCTTTGTCGTCCTTCACGTCGAACATGACGATGTTATGGGGATTGGACCACACGAATTTCGTCACTGTGGCGTCTTTCAAGACCACGATCTTGTCCTCGTATGCCGCAGCTCCGTGATGCGCGAACAGCGGGCCGCAAACCATGGACGCGCCAACCAGCAAGGCAAGCGCTATCAGCAGTTTAATTTTCATTCGGCACCTCGCGAACCGGCTTTTAAGGCATGACAGATTTGACCGGAGAATATGACACCCAATCTTTCGTGTCAATCGCGCCGCCCTCCATTTGCACTGGCACTCTTGCCTGTGCTACCCCGCGTCAATGAGCCGGAAATATTTTCGCCGCCTCATAAACAGGCGCTGCTTCGCGCGACGAGAGATAGTCCAGAAGCGCCTTGGCAGCCTTCGGATCTTTCACGCTAGTGGAAAGGAACCCGGTAATGTCCACCGGCGTCGAAGCTTCAGGCGGCAACGCCCCCACGACATCCAGGCCAGGGTTGCGCATATCGCTCAGATAAGGGCCCAAAGCAATCTCCGCCTCGCCGTTGGCAACCGATTCCTGCACGATTTCGCCCGTCCGCACCCACTTGATTTTCGGCTTCACCTGGTCGGTGATGCCAAGCTTGTCGAGCGCGAGCAGGGCAATCCCCCCGACGCTCCCCTGCGTTGGGTCCACGGAAAGGATGGACTTGGCACTGAGCAGCGTGCGCTTGACCGCTTCGGCCGTCGAAATGTCAGGCTTGGGCGCGCCCTTTTTCACAGCCAGCGCCAGACGAAGGGTCGCGATGACGGTGGCACTGCCGGGGACGATGTTGCCCGTCTTGAGCGCTTCCGGGAAAGGCGCAAAAAGCAGCGACACGTCCAGAGCCTGCCCGCTCGCAACTGTCTTCCGGGTGCTCACCCCTGTGCCATAAGTTATCTTGACTTGCGTACCCGTCTTGGTTTCAAAGTCGCTCACCAATTTTTCCAGAGTCGCCTTGATAGGGTCGGGCGACAGCAAATTGATCTCGCTCTGAGCGCCAGCCCTGAATGGGACGACCAGAGCAATGGCGGCCACAACTATGGATGCAAGTGGGGATTTCAAGGCTCTCACCTCCAATTTGCCGATGATATCACCACTCTTCGCTAAGCATCGCGCCGGGCCCGGGTATTCGCTGCGCGCGGGGATTCGCAATCCTCAGGAAGCTGGCAAGCCGCCGGGTTACCAGCCGGCATGTTTGATGCATTAGCCTGCGGTTGATCTATTCGTATCGTAATGCGATATAATGAGCTTGTTCCTGAAGACTGCCCGCCAAAGAACGGCTGTGCGAGCGGCAGCAAAGGAGAAAGAAGTGAATTCGCCCGATTTGCATGACTCCCGTCCCAAACTCTCCAAGCGCTTTTGCAAGGTATGCGCCAAGCCTTCCGAACAGACCATCTGTGATGCCTGCGCGATGAAGATCCATCTCGATGCCCTGGCCAGAAAAACACATGAAGAGAAAGGGAACGCCTGGGGAAAATGGGAATCACCGGAGTCCGCCCACAAACGCCACCACTAGGTCCGGCTCGCAAACCTGGCCCGGATGTTGCCAAAGCGCTGGAGATTTGTGTCCCGACCTCGCAGTCGGGAGCGACTGGGGCAGCGTACACCGCCCACGATTAGCGCTCGCGCAGTTGTCCCAGCATCGCGAGGATGATTTCTGCCCGGGCGAGCACTGGACGATCCACCATCTTCCCATCCACGGAAGTCGCCGCTCCTTTAGACTCCGCGGACGCCTCCACAACCCGCTTCGCCCATGCTTCTTCTTCCGCGCTGGGAGTAAAGCACTCGTTGACGATCGGCACTTGTTTGGGATGAATGCACATTTTTGCGCCAAATCCCAGTCGCCTGGCACGCAAGGTGTCAGCGCGCACGCGCTCCGGTGAGTTTATGTCGGTGGTGACGCCATCCACCGGAGGCTGAATCCCGGCAAGACGCGAATCGAGAACGATCTGCGAACGGAAATACAACAGCTCCTCTTCTTCAGCGGCCATTCCGAGATCCAGTTGGAAATCGATGGAGCCGAACAGCAGGCGCCGCACAGGTTTGGCGCCGGCCAATGCCAGCGTGTTCCGGAACCCGCGCGCCGTTTCAATTTGCGGCAGGATTGGCACCTCCGCGCCAAAATACTCCGCAATCAGGCGAATCTCTTCGACTCGCTCGGCCTTGGGCAACAGGACACCTGCAATCCCCGGCTTCCGGCCCAAGCTCAAGTCGTCACGAAACCATTCGCTCTCCGAAGTGTTGACGCGCACCAGCACAGGCTGCGCCGCCGTGAGCCACGCCGCCACCGCCTCGCGGGCTTGCAATTTGTCTCCGGCAGCGACGGAATCCTCCAGATCGAGAACCACAGCGTCGGCTCCGGCCGCGCAGGCCTTCGCAAAACGATCGGGCCGATTCCCCGGAACGAACAAATAGGAACGAGGGTTGAGCAATGGCATCCGCGGACTCCAAGTTCAAGAACCTACTCATTTTTGCGATGGGGGTCAAATCCCCGATGGGGGTGCGCAGCCTGGGCGTAACCGAAACTTCTGAATTTTCCCTGCTCCGTCCTCGCCGTAGTGTAATGATAACGTTTTCCGTGAACGGCGAGGACGTGGCAATTCTCAAAGTCATCCTCATTTGTGCATTTGCTAGAATCTAGAAGCCATTGCCGTTTCCCGTTGCCCCTGCGGCGGCAGCTCGTTCTCGTAGGACTCTTCCCTCAGGCTCCCTAACACGCCGGGGTGGCGCATCCATATTCCCATCCAGGCAAGAACCAGAAGGACGCCGGGCATAAGCGCACCGACGTAGGGATGATTGGCCATGTAAAAAAGAAACGGTCCTCCTGTATTAAACCGATGGATGGCCAAATGCGCGGAGATCGCCCCTCCCAGATACCCCGACAATAGAAGCAGCCCCACGGATCGAGTGCTTGGGAGCAGAAAGAAAATCGCAATCATCATTTCCAGGACGGCGATGAAATAATACGTCCCGCCTTCGTAGCCCATCGAAGCCATATAGGCAAGCGCTTTCGCGGGATGCAAAAATTTGACGGCCGAGCTGAACAGCAGCCCAAACCCGCAGAAACGAATCATGGCATTTCCCCAGATGGCGCGCCTGTTACTTCCCTGCTGAATTTCCTCATGCATCATTTTTGTCATCGCGTAATCCTGCCTTTCCTCTTAAGACACGAAACCCTCAATGCGCCCGCGATCTAGGCAATCCTCTAACGAACGCCTAGACAGCGGCACTCTGTATCCAAGACCAGAAAGACGGCCATTTTGTGACAGACCTTCGGCACGGCGCTCGGACGATCAGCGCGACCGTCTACGAACGTTGCGAACGGAGGGAATCAGTTATAAATTATGGCCCGCCCGGGAATTCAAAACCGAAATTTCAGTTAAGGGAGGGTCCCATGCGATTCCTGCTTCGCGATTTACCCATTGCGCTGGCCCTTGCTTTTTTCGTTTTCGCGTTCCAAGCGAATCCCGCCGCAGCGAAAGATCTGCCTTCCGACATTTGCTCCTTGCTCGCGCCTCAGGCGTTGCAGAAAACGCTGGGCCAGCCCTTCAGCGCCGCTGAAAAGCATACCGCGCCGCCAGCATACGCAGGCCAGCCCGCCGGCACGAACTGCGCCTACTCCGGGCAGAAGAGCAGCTCTCTCGTAGTCACCTTAATCGTATACGTCGATCGATCCGCATCAGAAGCCAAGGAAACCTTCGACAAATTGTCGGCCTGGTTCCCCGCTACATCGAAGCCCTCCGGCATCGGAGATTCCGCGTATATCGACAAAAACCACGCAATCCACGTCCTCAAGGGAAGCGTTCGCTATTTCATCAGCATCAGTTCACAGGATTCTGCTGCGGCGCGCGAAAAACAAGCACAAGACCTGGCCACATCCGTAGCCGCCCAGATCTAATCTCGCGTGTGGGCCAGGTTTTGCAGGAGTTTTTAATTTTCGGGTGCCGCACCCTTCACAGTTTTTGTCAAGGGTGCGGGTTTTTATTCTCGTCAAGATAAAATTCGCGCGAAGAAGGGACAGATCGGAATCGCCCGGCGGGAAACGGAAAATCGAGGATCAGAAAATCCGCACCCGTGAACCCCACAAGGATGTTTCACCAAAAAATCAAAACGGTTCAAAGGCTGGGCCACACGCCCGTCTAAGCAGAAGCAGGGCGATGTGCCCGGAGGAAGGAACGTATCTGGCGCACCGCCAGGGGAATCCGCTCCTTGGGCTCCTTCCACGGGAATATGCTCACTTCGGCATTTGGCGCGAGCATCGCGGCCTCCATGGCGATGGCGTAAGGATGCGGCGGAATGTCATCCGGCAGGATCAGCACGGGCGTCTGGCAATTGCGCACGAAATCGCGTGTGACGGTGAAGACGAAGTCGGGGTTGGTGCGGTACATCCTGGTCAGAAATTTATCGACCATCTGCATGGTGATTTCAGGCCGGCGCTTCACCAATTCCGGCCCCCAGCCCTTCATATTGGTTTCGTAGAAAAGGTCGCGCATCTCCGGACGCGACCCGCTGGGCTGCGCCAGCACGGCTGCGACAATGCGATCGGGCGCGCGCCGCAATAGATTCCAGATGAAGGGGCCGCCAATGCAGAAGCCCAGCACCATGAATTTCTGCACGCCCAGGTGATCCATCAAACCGATATGGTCATCGGTATATGCATCCCACGGCCGGTCGATCTCAAGAGGGCCGGAGGACTGGCCGTCATAGGCGTTGCGCAGGTCCGCCGCGGCGCAGTGGTACTCTCCCTTGAATTCCTCGATCGGGTTAAAGGGGTCGCCGCGAAGCAAGCCGGAGATGGTCGAATTCAACCCCCCGCCGGCAATGAGCAATAACGGGAAGCCCGAGCCAGCCTCCTCAAAGTGGATGCGAACGGGCCCTTTTTCGTAAACGGACATGGCTGCTCCTCCTTGCGCGGTCTACTGAGCAAACAGGCCCCGCGCTGCGGCTATCGCCGTCGCAGCGACGCCCATCGCAAGTACGTTGCGTCTCGTCGGATCCATAATCGGCGCGTTCCTTAGACCATTGTCATGGCCGGTGCGTGCGGCTTGCAGCGCTGGCTTACTGCGCGGATGTCAGATTCAGAAATGATCCGTGGCGCGCCAGGATTGTAGTACAGGTTCTCCTGGCGCTGAAATGCCGATTGTCGGTTGCCCGCTTGTGGACCTTACGAGGTGCTGGTCAAAAGGGGCGACTGGCGTTAGCATGCGCAATCATCATGAGACGACATTTCTCCAAGTTCACAGCCCGTCGTGAATTTCTGAAATTTGTCGCGGCAAGTCCGTATGTTGCTGCGCTTGGCGGCGTCACGGCCTTCCTCGAACAGAGGGGCTTCGGACAGAACGCGCGGGGGGCTTCCGGCATCATTGCCAGCCCAGGTGAAGCCTTCGACGTTTTCGATTTCGAGGAAGCCGCTCACCGCAAGGTCCGCAATAGTCATTGGGCGTATATGGTGAGCGGCGTGGACGACGATGCCACGCTGCGCGCCAATCGCGAAGGATACCAGCACGTCCAGTTGCGTCCACGCCGTCTGCACGACGCCACGAAAGTAGATATGCGTGTCGAGCTGTTCGGCACCCTCTACGACAGCCCCATCTTTTTGTGCCCGACTTCCGCTCACAAAGCGTTTTGGCCCAACGGTGAAGAGGCAGTCGCAGGAGCAGCCAAGGCCCGCGGCACTTTACAGTTTCTGTCGTCGGCTTCCTCTACCGGAGTTGAAGACGTCAACAAAGCTCTGGGCCGGCCGGTGTGGTATCAGGTCTACGCGCCGAGCACCTGGGAGGCTTGCGAACAACTCCTGCAGCGAGTGCAAGCGGCGGGATGCCCGGTGATCGCCCTCACTGTGGATAACACCACCGGCCGCAACAGCGAAACCTACCTGCGCACTCGCCCCAAGGACCTGACTCAATGCGCCGCATGCCATAAAGGCGAACCATTCACGGATATGCGCGAACTTCCAATGTTCGACGGCATCAACATGAACGGAGTAACGATCCTGAACCCCGCTCTGGACTGGGCCTTTGCCGATCGCATGCGCAAATTCTGGAAAGGGAAGTTTTTCATCAAGGGAATTGACACGCGCGAAGATGCGCGACTCGCGATTGAGCACGGCCTCGACGGCATACTGGTATCGAACCACGGTGGACGGGCCACGGAAACCTTGCGCCCGACGATTGAGGCGCTGCCCGAAGTGGTGGCAGAAGTTGGCAACCGCATTCCAGTCTTCGTTGATGGAGGCATTCGCCGAGGCACCGACGTTTTCAAGGCGCTCGCGCTGGGCGCAAAGGCCGTGGGGATCGGACGTCCCTATCTATGGGGATTGGGAGCGTTTGGCCAAGCCGGTGTTGATCGGGTGCTCGAAATCCTGCAGGGCGAATTGAAACTGGCGATGGGCAATTGCGGCACCCGGATTGTGTCCGAGATTAACCGCGCTTTCGTGGCTACGCCCGATTGGAAAATTTAGAGGAGAGCGCTTTGGAAGTGCGGACGGCTCTCAAGCATGCCGATTGGATGCGCCTCTAACGATTGCATGGGTGGCCCGGATATTCCTGATGGTTTTGAAGTCTTGATCCTATAAGTGCGGGTCCCGCACCCTTCACGGGTTTTGTGAAAGGTGCGGCTTATTCTTCCCCGCGGAACACCTCGCTCGACGAATAGTCCCAGTAGTATAAACTTCAGTCTGTGGGGTTTCCTTCCAGCCGCATGGGCCGCCCAAGCCAAGATCAATCGGAATACCCACACACTGAAATTTATTCTACCGGCCCCGGGAAAGGGAGAATCCAGTATCAAAAAACCGGCACTCTTGAACATCACGGGGGTGCGCCGCCCAAAGTTCAAGGCCGTTCAAAGGTTGGCGCATCCGGCGTCATCACAACTTAGCGTTCATAGCTCCATACTCACGTCGTTCCGCCGCCCATAGCTGCTCAATTTAAGGTGTTCAATTTTGTACAAATTGCATGTGGTCAACTTTGACCATCTAGACGGGTTGGTCCTATCAGTCTACGATTGGGCACCGCTGGACAATTTTTTTGATTTGATTGAAGGAGCAGACCAGAATGCTGAGTAAACGCGGTCTCGGTGTCCGTCATGCAGTTTTCCGCAAACAATTCCGGACGGCCATGACTTTTCGGACCTATCGAGACAAGGAAATCATCTTTTCCCAGGGAGATCCGGCGGATTCTGTTTTCTACATCGAGAAGGGGACGGTAAAGCTCACGGCGGTCACCGCGCGCAAGAAAGCCATCATCGCCATCCTGCAAAGAGGTAGTTTTTTTGGCGAAGGCTGTCTAGCGGGGCAATCTCTGCGGGTTTGCACGGCAAGATCCATTGGGCAATCCAATATCATTCGACTCCAAAAAGAGGCGACGGTTCGCACGCTCAAGAGAAACCCGCAGTTTGCAAGGCTGTTCGTTGAATATTTACTTTCACGGGTTATTCGGATTGAAGAAGATCTGATCGATCAATTCTTCAATTTCAGCGAAAGGCGGCTGGCGCGCGTTCTATTATTGTTTGGGGAAATTACCAAGGAATCGAAGTCGGACTCCCCCCTGAAGCTGAGCCAGTCAACCCTGGCGGAGATGGTTGGAACCACCCGCCCAAGGGTAAGTAAATTTATGAACGATTTTAAGAGGAAGGGCATGGTTAGCTATAACGGAGGGTTGAAAATAAATAGCGCACTGATCATCGCGTTCCTGGAAAATCGCCCCTTGTCCGTCAAGAAAACATAGACCCGGTCAGATGGCTCCCCCTTCGTCGCCGGACCACCGCCGAACCGCTACGCCCTGGAGCGACAGAGACAACAAATGAAAGCAAGAGACCTAACACGAAAGCAACAGTGTTCCGTCAGATGTCCTACCTGTGGCGCTGCTGTGGGCGAGCGTTGTGTGTTGAATTCGGGCGGACTGCGCTACGATTCGCATCCGGATCGGAAGATCCTGGCTGCTGAGGTCGTGGAAAAGAAAAGAAAGAAATGAATGCTAGGTAGAAATAGACGGTTGGCGGGTGCCCACCCTTCCGCTTTTGAACGGATCAAGTTCAAAACGAGGCGTGAAGTACTCTCCAACTCAAAGAAGAGCGAGAAATTCTTCCACCGTCATTCCGGCATGATGAATGAGGGCGCGAAAAGTGCCCACAGATAGTCCCTTGTGCTGAGGAATCGAAAGATTGACGCGGAGTCCGGATTTGGACATTACAAGATGGCTTCCGACTTGGCCGATTGCCTCCCATCCTGCTTTTTGGAAAGTCTTCGACGCTTCCTTGCCGGAAATGTTGGCAAGTCGCGCCACTAGCCTAGAGCGAGACTAAGATTTCGGGTCGCTTGCGATTCGGGTCGCTGGAATTTGCCTTCTGATCTTCCGCCCAGAGCCACGCGGCGATCGCTTCCTTGATGTTGGCGAGAGCTTCTTGTTTGTCCTTCACCTGTGAAACGCATCCGGGCAAGGCAGGGCATTCTACGACAAACCAGCCAACTTCCGCCTTGTCGAGCTTCACGTGGAAGACCATCTTGATATTCTACCAGTAAGGTGTCCTCGGGCAGAGACTAAAGGCTAGTAACCCGCGCTCAGCCCTTCACATAGGCCAGCTTTGCCGCTACTTTTCCGTTGCGCACCGCAAAAACGTCAACGCCCCGAATATGCCATGGCTGGCCGTCGCGAATCTTTCGATATACCCATAGCACGACGGCGCGATTGCCGCTCACGATGATTTCCTCAGCCTCGAAGCGCGCGTCCGGATTGCGCGCAAACCAGCCGCGCCAGAACTCGACCACCGCGGCCTTTCCCGCGATCCGTCGTCCATCCGGCGCGGGCGAAGTATCCTCGAACACAGTGTCGTCGGTCAGCAGCGCCGAGAGCGCATCGGAATCGTGCCGGTTGAAAGCCTCGTTGAAGCGGTCAATGGTCGCGCGCGTCGCTTGATCCTGCGGCTGCTCATTTTCTTCTTGCATAATGGAATCCTCACTCCTCCCGGCAGCGGACCATCGCCCGCCAAACAGAAACACGGCAAACACTATTACAACGGCGCGGCGTGTTGCAGGCCAAATGTGCATGCATTCCTCCAGGAGTTTTTGGCGATTAAAGCGAGTCGGACGCTTTATGTAGCACACGCACTCTTGCCGAGGAGAGTGGCCCGAACGCAGCCGACAGTTTTAGAAGTTTGGGTGCCCCACACTTCCGTTCTTGAAAAGTGGGGGAGCTTTGACCTACATCGTTTAATATAATGTAATATACCTTAGTGATATAAGCCAGAGAAAAAGAAAATACAGGCCGAAAGCCCTACCCTTGGAAATCGTCACGGATGGACTACCCTCAATTATGCGCGCAGGAAATCGTTCACTGGAATTCCTGCTTCGCGAAGAATTGCGCGGAGTGTTCCCTCCGCCATGTCGCTGGCATGATGCGGGATTGTAACTATCCTCCCGGACTGCGAATGTCGCCAAACCTCACGGCTGCCTGCGCCGGCGAGGTCGAAGCGAAATCCGAACGTGCGAAGGCGTCTCGCAACTTCACGGCAGCGAAATCCAGACAGGCGGCCCATCAGGGCATCAGGACAGGAACGCGGAATTCGCGGGCGTGGACATGTCCATTGCAGAATGCCAGGGGCAGAGGGTCTCCGTGCTCGCGGCAGGATTCCACAAACTTTCGGGCAAGACTCTGAGCGATTTCGATGGTCTCGGAGAGGCTGCGCCCTTCCGCTACCAGTCCAGGAACGTCCGGACTAGTGCCCAGGTACCGTCCACCTTTTAGAGTTTGCACTCGGACACGGATGGCTAGTTCTTCAACATTCGCCAGATGCACTTGTCGTTTCACAACGCTCTCCCGTATGCGTAATAATTATATCAAACCTTGTGGCGGTGGGTGTGCCAGGCTTTGGTAGCGTAGGCTTCAGCGTGCGGGTCTGGTGCAAGTCGGACAAACGTCCGAAGGCTGCAGCCTGCGTTACCGGGTGCCGCGGAGCGTGCCAGGTTTTTAGGGGTTGAATTTCCGTATGCCGGTTGCCGCTCTCTTCTCGGCTTTTGTGATGGGTGCGGGTTTTTCTTCCATCCGGAACTACCCGCGCGCGAAGATAGGACTGATCGGATTCGGCCAGCGGGAAAGGGAGAATCGAGGAACGGAAAACCCGCACCCTCGAACACACAAGCGTGCGCCACCCGTAAGTTCAAAATAAACGCCGGGCCACCCGTCCCACTCCAAATTCAATGCAGAGGCCGGGCCATCCGCCCATGGCGATATTCTACCGGTAAAGTGCGACCGGGAAGAAACCAAAGGTGGGCCCCGCCAACGAAGACAGAAAGGAAAATTATGATAGACCACGTTATTCTCACAGTCAGTGACTTCAAGCGTTCTGTGGCTTTTTATGCCCAGGCTCTGAAGCCGCTTGGGATCACAACTCTTCCAGACTACGAAGGCAAAGACGGGCACCCAGACTTGAAAGGCTTTGGTGTTGGCAAAAGCCATTTTTTCTGGCTCAAAGAAGGGAAGCCCGATCCTCAGGCCGTTCATGTCGGATTTGTAGCGAAAGACCATTCCGAAGTAGATGCATTCTACAAGGCCGCTTTAGCGGCTGGAGGAAAGAGTAAAGAATCACCTCGAGCTCGCCTCGAATACTACCCTGGCTATTATGCGACCTGGGTGCTTGATCCTGACGGCCACGATATTGAGGTCGTCAACAAAAGCTAGCCTCCGACAGAATATTGTTCACTGACGCGGGGCAACTTCCTTGGGGGCCCCCGCCTCCCAGTGAGATTCGGACGAATATTGCGTCGAAAAGATGCTGTGCGTGTCGATTTCCCTGCTTCTCGTTCGACTAACAAGCAGAGTCGTGGATTAGGCCGTCGGCCGGCCGATAAGCTTTCGGATGCGCGCAGCGGTGTGCCTGCTTTGGGATCAAGGCGCATGGCGGCTATTCCACGATCATACGTCCGTGCTCTTTCATAAGGATGCCAGGGGAATGGTAATGCCCGGGAATGAGGCACCGGGACCGGGGCGAATTCCGATGAAACTTGAAACGTGGCCGGGAAGCCGGCATTAAAAAGGAGACGATGATGGTGGAAGAAACCGTAGTTTTACCTTCTCGCGTCAAAAATCTATTCGAAGCGGCGACGGTGGAAGAAGTCAAGGAGCGGATGACGCAGTTGACGCCGGAAAGCGAGCGGCAGTGGGGCAAGATGAATCCAGCGCAGATGCTGGCGCATTGCTCGACGACGATAGGGATGGCGATGGGGAAGACATCTCCGCCGCGAATCTTGATTGGACGACTGCTGGGGCGGTTGGCGAAGAAGTCGGTGATCGTGAACCGGACACCGATGCGCCGCAATTCGATGACCGAGAAGAGCTGCCTGGTGACAGACGAACGGGATTTTGTGGTGGAGAAGCAACGGCTGCGCGAATCGATAGACCGCTTTGCAACAGGCGGGCCTGGCGTATGCACGCAGCATCCGCACTTCTTTTTCGGGCCGCTGACTCCTCTGGAATGGGCGGTGTTGATGTATCAGCACCTGGATCATCACCTGCGGCAGTTTCGGGTTTAGTGCCGGGTCAAGTATAATCCGCGCCAGGATTTTCTCTACCCTCTAGATTGTGTCCGGGATGGCGTTTTCGAACGGCGGGTGGGTCAGACTTTAGGGGCGGGTTGAATTTTCGGGCGCCGCACTCTTCACCGTTTTTGTGAAGGGTGCGGGTTTTGCTTCCATCCGGAACACGCCGCGCGCGAAGATAGGACAGATCGGAATCGGCCAGCGAGAAAGAGAAAATCGAGGATCAGAAAACCCGCACCCTTGAACACCACAAGGATGCGCCACTCGTAAAGTCAAAGTCGTTCAAAGGTTGGGCCACCCGCCTGGTGCAAACTCACGCTAGACATATGCCATCGCTTTCGACGCATCGAACTTTTCCTTCACAATCTGGCGCCCGTCGTTTACCGCAAGCCCTTCTTCGCGATACTTGCCGAGCGCCTTCATTACCGGCGTATCCTGAATCGAAAAAAGAATCGCGCGTTCCGATTTCGAGGCGTTGAGGTGCTCATGGTACGCCCAACTCGGGATCACGAATATATCTCCCTGCTCCCAGTCAAAGTGCACGCCGCCGATGACCGTCGCGCCCTTCCCTTCGAAGACATGATACACGGAACTGTTCACCTGCCGGTGCGCCCGGGTGTGCGTGCCCGGACGCAGCATCTGGATCCAGGCAGTGATGGTATCCATCACCGGTCGCCCAGTATGCGGATTCGTGTATTCGAGCGCCACATCGTCGAACGGGCTGGCATCCACCTTCGCTAAATTATTCAGCGCGCGTTCCGTCGCCGCCCATTTGTACGTAGAGATCGGCGAGTATTTCTGTATCGGCTCCTCCCATGCAGGACGAAGCTGTCCGCCGCCATATTTAAGAACAGACCCGTCGATCATGGCGGTCACATCCTGCTTATCATGCTCGGAAGTCTCAAAGAACGTCGCGTCGAGGTAATTGTTCAGCGGGATGTCCAGCCCATCCATCCACACTGCCGGTCCATCACCCTCGCTGCCATGATCGTGCCAGGCCATAGGAGGATTGATCGCGAAGTCTCCACGCTCCAGAAAAATCCTGTCTCCCTGAACAGTGCTGTATGCCCCTTTCCCTTCAATCATGAATCGCACGGCCTGCGCGCTATGCCGATGTGCCGGCTCCACTTCGCGCCCGTTCAGCCACTGGATCGCGGCCCAAAGCGTGGACGTGGCATAAGGCTGTCCTCCAAGCCCTGGATTGATGAGCCCCAGAGCCCGCCGGTCGCCCCCGCGTTCGATTGTCACCAGATCTCCCGCACGCGCCGCCAGCCGGTGCAGCTGCGACCATTTCCAAAGCCATGGCACAGCCTTCGGCTGCGGCGTGCGCGGCAAAATCTTAATTTCTTCCGTCCACAAAGGCTTGATGTGGCCGCGTTCCATCTCCTGGTAAAGCTTGTCGAATTCGGCGTCGAGAGACATGAACACCTCTTTGCAATCCAGCGGAATGGCACTGTTCTGACCGCTTTAGCCTAGAGCGGCTACAGTATCGTGCAGCCCCTTTCAGCAGAACAAGGATTTTTGTTGAAATCCGGTCGTCCAGTCCTTCGCCTTAAGTAGTGTAGGCCGGGTGCCCCATGCTTTCGAAGGAATGCGTGGGGATTGAAGGCTTGTGAGATGCCAGCCTAATAAATATCGTACTGCTCCCAATGCAGCGTCGGGTCCGACTGAATGATGATGGTCTTGCGCGTGGAGCGCTCGAGATCTTCGATCAAGGAGGACTCGCGCGTCTTCAGGGCCTTGGCGATTTCCGGGTTGACGCGCAGCGTCAGATTTTGCGCGTCCAGGTCGGCGGCCATTTTTTTCGCTTCGGTTTGAATTTCGTAGCAAATCGTGGGAATGGACTTGACCATGCCGGAGCCGGTGCAGTACGGGCAGGGCTGGCACAGGACGCGTTCGAGGGCTTGCTTGGTGCGTTTGCGCGTGATGCACACCAGGCCAAATTCGTTGAACGCGAGGGCCTTCGAAGGCGCGCGGTCCTGCTGCAACGCCTGATCGAGCGAGGCCAGCACCTTTTCGCGGTTGCGGCGCTCCTCCATGTCGATGAAGTCCACGACGATGATGCCGCCGAGGTCGCGCAGGCGGATTTGCCGCACGATTTCCTTCACCGCTTCGAGGTTAGTTTTGACGATGGTGTCCTCGAGGCGCGTTGAGCCGCGGCCCACGTACTTGCCGGTGTTCACGTCGATGGCCACCAGCGCTTCGGTGTGGTTGATGACGATGTAGCCGCCGGACTTGAGCCACACTTTCGGACGCAGCGCCTTGTCCAGCTCCTGCTGGATGCCGAACTCCTCGAAGATCGGCGCTTCCTTGGTGTACAGCTTCACGCGCGGCACCATCTTGGGCTGAAATCGGCCCACGAATTCGACCACCTTGGTGAATTCCTCTTCGTTGTCCAGCCAGATGGCGGCGTAATCGTCGGAGAGATAATCGCGCAGGATGCGCTCCACGAGATTCAGGTCGCGGTGCAGCAAGGCAGGCGCGTGGCGCTGCTCGGAAGTGGCGCGAATGGTGTCCCAGGTGCGCCCGAGGAATTCGACGTCGGTGCGAATCTCGTCGTCGGTCGCCCCCGCGGCGGCAGTGCGCACGATGAAGCCGCCGGGGAACGTGCCCTTGGCTTCGTTCACCAGGCGCCGCAAACGCGAGCGGTCTTCCGCCGAGCCGATGCGCCGCGACACGCCGACGTGGTCGACGGTGGGCATGTACACGAGGAAGCGCCCGGGCAGCGCGACGTGGCTGGTGATGCGCGCGCCTTTTTTACCAAGTGGTTCTTTTGCAATCTGAACAATTATTTCCTCGCCCGCCTTCAGCATTTCGGAAATGAGCTGCGGCCGGCGATGCGCTTCGTGTCTCGGGTGCCCGTGCTGCGGCGCCTGATGCGGACGCCCGCCGGGGCGGCGTCCTCCGCGCTGCGGCCGCCCTCCGCGGCGCATGGGCCGCTGGAAGCGCGCGCGCGGCTGCTCGGAAACGCGCGCGCTCGTGGGAGGCTGTCCCTCGCCGGGAACCGAAGCTTCTCCGGCTTGATGAATTTCTTCGTGCACTTCTCCGTCAACCCCGGCGTGCTCCCCTGCGTGTTCTCCGCCGTGCTCTTCTCCATGTCCTTCTTCGTGTTGCTCCAGGAGCCCTTCCCCATGTCCCGGTGACGCCTCGGCGGCGAGCGCTTCTTCATGCATTTCATCGGCGATGGCGTCGGCTTCCGCCGCCGCATCCTCGTGATCGTTTTCCTGATCCGTGTCCTGATCACCTTCGTGATCACCTTCATGATCACTGTCCAGTGCTTCCTGCAACTCTTCGAGCTCGGCGGGCTCGACAAACGATTCGGCCACGGCTTCGATCGCCTCGGCGCGCTCCTCGGCGTCGGCCTGCGCTTCTTCGTGCTTGGCCTCCGCCAGCTGCTCGGCAAGCGAGGTTACGTCCTCCTCGGACATGTTCGTGACATGCGCGTCCGATATGTGCGCGGGACCCGCTTCGGGATCAAGCCCGTCGAGGTCGCGCGCGATTTCGGCTTTGGCGTCCGGCGATGCGGCAGCATACTCCGGCGCGCCGGCAGAAGGTTCGGCGCTCCGTCCGGCAACGGGAGTTTCGTGTTCCTCTGGAATTGCGTTTGGCGGGGTCGCGAAAAGCGCTCCAGGCAATCCCGCGGACAATTCTTCATCCGTGAAAGTCCGCGGCGCCTGCTGCGCGGCGGGAGATTCGCCGCCGAACGACGAATGTTCAGCCGGAGGCGCCGCAGGGGGGCCCGGAACGCGGTCCTTGAATTTGGAAAGCGACTCCCCCGGCAAAATGACGGGCTCGAAATCCGCCGCGGGCGGTTCGTAAGGCTGCGGTCCGCGCGGCCCGGAATCCGCCGGCGAAGCGTATTTGGACGGCGGTAAATCGCGCCCGGGACGCCGGTCGCGCCCGCCGCGCCCACCACGGTCAGGGCGTCCCCAGCGCCGGTTGCGCCCGCCGCCTTGTCCACCGCGATTGCCAAAGCCGCCGCGCCCGCGGTCGCGGTCATTCCTTTGCTGGAAAGGTGGACGCTCGCTGCGCTGCATGGGCGCGGCAGGAGGCGCGCCGCCTTCGGAGGAATTGGCGTGGCCGGCAGCGGCAACCTGAAACGTCTCGCCTTCCAGAGGCGTGATGGCCGGAGGTGCCTCGAATGGCGCTGCAGGCTCAACGGGTTGGCTCGCAGTTAATGGTTCCGGAATATGCACCGCCGGGGATTCGACACCGCCGTTGATCGTCGTCGGCGGATACACTTCCGCGCTCTTGGCCGGCTCCGGCCTGCGGACCCGGGGCTCAACGGGAGCGACGTGGTCGTACTCCTCGAGATGTTCCAGAAAATCGCTGACGTACAGGAAGGCGTCGCTATCGAGGCCGATATCCACGAAGGCCGACTGCATCCCCGGAAGAACTCTGGTGACTCGACCCTTGTAAAGACTTCCAACTAACGCAAATTCTTTTTCGCGTTCAATGTAAATTTCACAAAGCTGTCCATCTTCCATAATCGCGACCCGCGTTTCGTGCGGGGTCGCGGAAATCACTAGCTCCTTCGACATGAAAACTCCTCGGAGGGCATGGCCGCACTCCGGCCTGGCGCACCGCGCGCGGGCTCGAATGAAAGCCCGCAGGAAAAAGGGTGCGCTCGGTCCCGCGATGCGGGACGGCCGGGGAAGCTAACAAGTTTGAAAAATTTGTCCTTCCGCTGGGCACTTGCCTCGCTCCAAAAATTTTTTTCTCTTGCCGGCGGGCCGCTCACTGGATTCACGGCGCGGCGCCGGCCGGAAAGCAATTCTACCGGCTTAGTTGACGAAACGCCGTAGACGCACGTTCATCACCAGCCCTAATGCCAAAAACACGAACAATGTGGCGGAACCGCCATAGCTCATCAACGGCAGCGGTATTCCGGTGACCGGCATAAATCCAATCACCATGGCCACATTCACCAGGACATGAAAACCCAAAACTGCCGCCACGCCCATGATCAGAAACATGCCCGCTCGATCGTGCGCGCGCTGGGCGTTCTGAACCAGCCGCAACAGCAGGAACATATACAAAAGCAGCGCAACGAAGACCCCCGCAAATCCGAGCTCTTCCGCGAGCGCCGCCAGGATAAAATCCGAATAACGAACCGGCACGAAGCCTAATTGATTCTGGCTTCCGTTGCCAAGTCCCTTGCCCCAGAATCCGCCGGAACCGACGGCGATCTTCGATTGCAGGATCTGGTATCCCGCGCCTTTGGGATCGTCTTCCGGGCGCAGGAATGTTGTAACACGTTCTCTCTGGTAGGGCTTAAGAAAATGATAGCCCACCGGCACCATGATGGCAGCCAGCGCCACGATAGCCAGGGAATGTTTCCATTGCAAGCCTGCCAGGTAGGCCCCCACAGCAGCGAGCGGCACCAGCACCAGGGCGGTTCCCAAGTCCGGCTGCAACATGATCAATGCCAGCGGCAAACCCATCAGCGCGGCGGCCTTGATCAGATCCAGCAGGCTGAGCTCTTCCGTTCGCACTTCCGAAAAGAAACGCGCCAGCACGACTATTATAATCAACTTCACCAATTCTGACACCTGCAAAAGCCCGCCCAATATGGGCAGCCAGCGCTTGGCCCCGAAGCGCGTGTGTCCCATGGCCAGAACCGCAATCAGCGCCACGATGGCGATCAAATACAAAAGGGGAGCCTGATCCATGATGGTGTGATAGTCCAAGCGCGACAGCAGCAGCATCAGGACGAAGCCCAGGCCGATCCATTCCATCTGGTGCGTGTGCATGCCCGCCAGGTGGCTGGCATGCGTCGCGGACCAGATCTCAAGGACGCCCACGCCGCAGATGGCGAACGCCGTCGCCAGCAGCCACCAATCGTAATCGCGGATACTTGTACCCTTCTGCATCGAATTTTTACCGGTTGGGCTGATCCACCGTCAGAGATGGATCGTCCACGGAAGTCGCCAAAACCTTGGGCCGCCCTTCCTTCGCGGTATACTCCTGAACTTTTATTCCGCTCTTCTTGTCGTAATACGCTTTGACGATATCACGCACCACCGGTCCTGCCGTCGTTCCACCGTGTTCGCTGCTGCCCTGGATAACCGCCGCAACCACGATCTCCGGATTGCGCCGTGGCGCGTAGCCCACGAACCACCCATTGGTTTCCTTCCCCTTTTGTCCCATCTTGCTTCCCGCGCCGTAGCTCATCAATTGCGCGGTGCCGGATTTGCCGGAGAACTCGATATTTTGAAGTTTCAAACTTGATCCCGTCCCGCCTTCATTGATCACGCCGTACATTCCCTGCGTGACTTGCTCGACGGTCTCTTCTGCCAGAGGAAAGCGATCCATCTTCGCGGCCAGGTTCTTCAGCAGGTGCGGTTGCGGCAAATCGCCTCCGCTGGCCACCGCTCCGATCATGCGCGCGAGTTGCAGCGGCGTGACCGTAACGGCGCCCTGCCCGATGGCCACCGAAATGGTTTCACCCGCGTACCATTTATGGTGGTACACGCGCTGGACCCATTCTTCCGAGGGCATTAAACCGGCTTGCTCGCCCGGCAAATCGATGCCCGTGGCCCGGCCCAAACCCAAGCCGGTGCCGTATTTATGGATCTCGTCAATTCCAAGCCGCTGGCCAAGCGTATAGAAGAAAACGTCGCAGGAATCCACGATGGCTTTGTGAAGATCCACAACGCCATGTCCGGCGGGGCGCCAGCAATGGAAGGTTCGTCCGTAAAATTCAGCGTGTCCCGGACAAATGGCGGTGAAATTCGCCGGGACAATTTTGGACTCCAGCATCGCCGCGGACATGACAATCTTGAAAACGGATCCCGGCGCAAGCTGGCCCTGGATGGCGCGATTCAACAAGGGAGTGCGGGGATCCGTATTGAGTTCTTGCCATTCCGCGTTGGGAATGCGGATGGCAAAATCGTTGGGATCAAATGTGGGCCGGCTGACCATCGCCAGGACTTCTCCTGTACGCGGGTCCATGGCCACCACGGCCCCTTCCTTGTCGGCCATGTAAGTATCGGCCACATTTTGCAGATCATAATCGATCGTCAGTTGGATCGGTTTCCCAGGAATAGCATCCTTCTGTTCCAGGCGGCCCACTTCCTTGCCAATGCTGTTGACGATCACACGCCGCAGGCCGTCCGTGCCCATCAAGGTCCCGTTGTATTGGCGCTCCAGCCCCGTTTTCCCGACGATGTCGCCCGGTTTCAGGCTGGAATCGGAAGCTTCCACCTGTTCCGCGCTGACCTCACCGACATAGCCGACCGCATTGGCTAGCATGTCTCCATGCGGGTATCGGCGCCGGTGAACCATCAGCATTTCGAGTACGGGAATGTCCACGCGATGGGATTCGATGAAAGCAATATCGGACGGGCTTGCTTCCGGTTTGATCACAATCGGCTGGAATTTCGGCATGGCCCGCGAAGCTTCAATCTCCTGCTTTACGTCGGCGAGCGTCATGCCCAGGCCGTCGGCGATCTGCGGCAAGAGTTTCTCCACTTGTTCGGGAGCATCTCGCAACAACAACACGCTGAAAGAGGGATAGTTGTCGACGAGGACGCGGCCCTCCCGATCGAGCATCGAGCCGCGCGGGGCGATGATCGGAATCGACCGCACGCGATTGCGCTCGGCCATTTGCGAGTAGCGATCCGAATCAATGATCTGCAGCTTCCAAAATCCAAAAAGCAGCAGCGCGATCACCCCGACGATGACGTAGGAAACCACGGCCAGCCGCTCCGTGGGCAGCCGTTTATCGTTCATTAAAGAGATGGACAATGCGACTCCGTGCGGCCCTCAGCGCCACACGCCCTGTGGGCTTTCTCCACACCTAACCACCGTCCACACTAGCACTTGGGCCCAATGTGTGCAAGATCATGCACATCTTATCGGATACCCCCCAGGTAGCACAGACTTTAGTCTGTGGGGTTGCATCGGGGACTCCAGGCCGCAGGCGCGAGCGAAGATCACGCGCAACCCCATGCCTGCACTAGCCAACCTCACGACGGCTTCCGAAACCGGTCCAGCAGCGGAAACAACCCCATGGCGATCACGGCATTGACGAGTGAGGCGATTAGAATCGGAACCGTCAGGTAGGTTTCGTTCCGTTGGGCCAGCAAAGTTCGCGTCGTCAGCGTGAACACAGCGTGATGGAAAAGGTAAAAGCTCACCGTCAGCAGGAATCGCGCGATGGGATGTTCCACATCGATCCGCGCCCCTAGCGAGGAGCCGAGATAACCCACGAGTGTTTTGGCAATCCCGTAGAGCCCCAGCGGCGTGCTGCTCAGACTATCCTGCAGCAGCCCCACCACCATGCCCAGCAGCAACCCGGAAGAGGGATTGCGCTTGCTGAGCGCAAAATACAGAGTCACCAGCAATGGCAATTCCAGATAGTTTGCGGTGTGAATATATACGGGGAAAAATGCCTGCAACACCAGCGCCAGTAGCACGGTCACGGGTACAACGCCGGCATAGTATTTGTGGACTTCTATATGCGGCTCGGGTCCGATATAAACTTCTGAGCTTTCCATCTTCTCCCGCTTTCGTTCCCAATCCCCGGATCAATGCGCGTCGCTTGGCTTCTTGGCCGGCAGCGCCGGCGCGGCCGGTGCCGGGCGGGCGGCTGGAGACGCGACCGGGACGGTATCGGCATCCGGCGTTTTCTTCAGATTCAGATCCTGCCGCGTCTGCAACACCAAGACTTCCTCGAGACGGTCCAGATGGGCCGCCGGCTTTACGCGAATCTTCATGAAGGGCGATTTCGGGTCCGATTTGATGTCCACCACCCTGCCCACGGGCAAATCCTTTGGGAAGATGCGGTCCTGCCCGGAAGTCAGCACCGCCTCTCCCACCGTAACTTTCTCATCGCTGCTGATGTATTCGAGTGAGAGCAAGGGCTCGCCGGTCCCTTTGACGGGCCCTTGTGTCCGCGAGTCCGCCAGCAGCGCGCCCACGCCGCTCTCTTTGTCGCCCATGAGCAGCACCTGCGAAATATCGGGATAAACAGCGAAAATTTTTCCGACCACGCCGTCAGGCGTGATGACGCCCATGTCGCGCCGAAGCCCGTCGCGCGAACCCCGGTCAATATTTACCACCTGACTTCCGGAATCCGGGCTCCCGCCAATCACGCGCGCCGCGATCATGGGAGTATCTGCATGTGCGCCGCGAAAATTGAGCAGCGCGCCCAGCCGGTCCGCTTCCAGCGCGCGGCCCTCGAGCTCGGCGTTGCGCACTTTCAAGCGGTCCAGCTCGGCGCGCATGGCGTCGTTTTCTTTCTGCGCGCTGCGCAGGCCGATATATCCGCCCCAGCCGTGCTCGGCGCCCTGCACCGTCCAGGAGCCAATGCGCTGCAGCGGCGAAATCAGTTCGACCGCCCACACGCGGATGAGGCGCACTTGCCGCTCGCGCTTGATCTGCACGGCCAGCAGCAGCACCTGCGCGACAACGACGCCCGCAAGCAACGTCAGAGACCTGTGCCGTGAGGGAATTGCAATCATCGGGGAAGTACTTCAACTTTCAAAAATTTTTGCCGCTTTCGATGGGTGCTTCGCGCCGTCTCCCAAATTCAATCAATCGAGACCAGACGCAGCAACCGGAAATCGCTGAGCATCTTGCCCGTCCCGAGCACCACCGACGCCAGAGGATCGTCGGCGATCGAAACCGGCAAGCCGGTTTCCTCGCGGATGCGCTTGTCCAGATTCTTCAGCAGCGCGCCTCCGCCGGTGAGCACGATCCCGCGGTCGCTGATGTCGGCGGAAAGCTCGGGCGGCGTGCGCTCCAGCGCCACGCGGCAGGCGTTCAAAATTGTGGCCACGCATTCGGAAAGCGCCTCGCGAATTTCGCTGTCATCAATCGTGACTGTGCGCGGCACGCCCTCGATCAGGTTGCGCCCTTTCACTTCCATGGTCAGCGGTTTTTCCAGGGGGTAGGCCGACCCGATTTCCATCTTGATCTGTTCCGCCGTGCGCTCGCCCACCAGCAGGTTGTACTTGCGCTTCAGGTACTGCATCACGGCCTCATCCATTTCATTCCCCGCCACCCGCACCGACCGTGAATACACGATCCCGCTCATGGAGATAACCGCGATGTCGGTCGTGCCCCCGCCGATGTCCACAACCATGTTTCCCGAAGGCTCTTCGATCGGCAGCCCCGCGCCGATCGCCGCGGCCATGGCCTGCTCCACCAGATAAACTTCGCTGGCCCGCGCGCGATAGGCCGAGTCCTGCACCGCGCGTTTTTCCACCGGCGTGATTTCGCTGGGCACGCCGATCACGATGCGCGGATGCACCAGCATGCGCCGGTTATGCGCCTTCTGGATGAAGTAGGTCAGCATCTTTTCGGTCACCTTGAAATCCGCGATGACGCCGTCCTTCATGGGCTTGATGGCCACCACATTCCCCGGCGTGCGGCCCAGCATCTCCTTGGCTTCCTTGCCGACCGCCACCACCTCCCCGCTGTTCTTGTTGATGGCCACAATCGAGGGCTCGTTGACGACGATGCCTTTGCCCTTCGAGTACACCAGCGTGTTAGCGGTGCCCAGGTCGATCGCCAGGTCGGAGGAAAACAAACTAAAGACCGAGCGCAGGTTGTAACCGTTATTAAACATGATCCCCTCAGTGCCGGGCTGCTCGAGCGGCTGCTGGGTGCCGTCTCGGGTGGGGTGCCGCCCGACTGTCCCTCCCTCAAATTTTCCCGGCGGGCCGCGGACCCGCCATAGCGCTCTGGCCTCGGCGGGTTACGGAATCACGATCTCCACGCGCTTGATTGCCGTGCCGCCCCGGCGGTTCTGCCCGGTGAGAACGATGGTCTGGCTGCCTCGCGCCAATGGCGCCGTAAAATATTTGAACACCCCGTCGGCTTGCACGTCCGCGACCTGTTCTCCGTTGATGATGAGCGCCGCGCCCGGCTCCGTCCGCCCGGTGATCTCCACCACGTTACCATGCAATGCCGTGCTTCCGACCTCCAGGAGCATCTCCTGGCCCTTGCCTTGTGTCGCGAGCGTAAACTTAAAGGTATCACTCGGGGCGCTCATACGCTTCTGCTGGTCCGTAGCCAGCACATCCCAGAAGTAATCCCCTTGATCAAACCCGCTAATCTCCACGGACGTACCCGTCAGCTTGCGATCTTCCACAATCCGGGAAAACATGGAGGTCGTGCTGACGCGCAGTTCGTAACCGACCGCTTCGGGTACTGGTTTCCACTCGAAACGCACTGGGGCGTGCTTGGGGTCCGGCACAATGAGTGGCTGCAGGTTCAGAGGCTGTGCCAGGTCAGGCGGGGCCAGAACATTGCTCTTGACCACAGTCCCCCCGCTCGGCGGCACGGTCACGCGCTCCCATCGGCCAATTTCGACGTGTTGACGGCCGTCGCTGGTGGCCAGTTCGGCAGTTCCGGCCGACACCGTGATTTCCCCTTCGCTCGTCTTCGGATCGCTGCGCACGGCCGCGCGGCTGTTCTGCTGAACCGAGGCCACCGCATTCGAGAACGAAACTTCGGCCTTGGATTTCGGAGATTCCCACGAGCCGGTGGCCAGATCCACGGCGCCGGAGCTGATGTGCATGGCCACACGCGTTTCGCTGTCCCGCCCGACCGAATTTTCCTCCACCGTCACCAGGGTGTCCGCCTGCACGGTGTAGGTGGTGCCGTCGGCGAAGGTGACGCGCGCCGCGCCGTCTCCGCCGGTCTGGATCAAGTCGCCTTTGTCCAGCGCCATGCGGTAATCCGCCGTGACCCACTGCACGGAATTCACTTTTTTAACCTGCACGCGGCCGTCCAGATTCACGAACTTCGCCTGCCTGGCAGTCAACTCCGCGGGCGCGGCAGCGTGCGCGCCGACCGCTTCCGAGATCTTGGTCATGGCCCCGCTGAACGTCTCCGGAAAAATCAAATACAAAATGGCCAATACCACCGCTAAAACCAGAACGATGTAAACAGCGACGGTGCGGTAAGTGACAGTTTTCCAATAGATCTCCACGTGCGAGTTCTTTTGACGCGGCGCGAGCGGTGGTCTCTGGATTGGCATGAAACAATCGCTGAAATTACACCCAACATCAAAATCTAGCACGCCGCTCTATGGCCAGCAAACCACGCTGCCACAGCGAGTTTCTCGCAGAGCAATACACGATAGGCGTCGTGGGGAACAGGCTGAATACACTGAAATTAAGACCAAAGCCTTGGCGGGGACGCCGACCGAGAGGAAGCCAGGTTTGCCGGGTGTCGCACCGGTGTGGGTTTCAAGGGTGCGGGTTTTGCTCCTGTCCTTCAATAAAAAATAAATCAGCGCCCACCGATCCCCATCCAGGCGTCCAGAGACATCAAGTTCTGATCCAGGTGAATTAATAAATAATAATAAAGGAAGCAGTAAATCAGCTGCAACCCGGAGACCAGCCAGTCCTGCGCCAGGTTCGTTCCGATGACCAGGACGGTCATGACCAGCGCGCCCGCGATCAGCGTAAAGCGCGAAAACAGCCCCAGCATCAGGAGCAAGCCCAAGGTCGTTTCGACCCACGGCAGCACTGCACCAAAGGCGGGCAACGAACTCGCCGGAATCAGATGCGAGTGCTCGAAGTAGTGGGTCAAATAGGCCAGAAATGCGGCACGTCCATTGAACAGGCGGCTCAGGCCGTGAAGAAGAATATTAGCGCCAAAAGACAAGCGCAAAATGGTATAGGCAATCACGATGTCGGATGCTCTTCGGTTGGAAACTGTTTCCAATTGGCTGACTGTACTGACGGTTTGGCTCACAAATCCTCCTCAACGTTCTCAACTCGCGTCGCATTCGCGCCGAGACGCCACAGGATTCTCCCGGCCTCTGGGCGCGAACGGAACAATTTTGATTCGGTCGTGGGACGGATGACGTTTTATACCACAAGGGCCCCGCTTGCAACCTCTTCCGGTAGCATTTCAGTAGCGCAGGCTTCAGCCTGTGGGGGTTAGTCCTTGCGAGGACCGAAACCCACAGGCTGAAGCCTGCGCTACTTATTCCCATCTTTAACTCCGCAGAAATGTTTTGAGTTCCTGCGTCAATTCCTCCGGCATCTGCTCCGGAAGGAAATGGCCGGTAGGCATGGCCTTGCCCTGGGCCTGGATGGAACGGTCCCGCCATGTTTGTAACACGTTGTACATGCGATGGAACGGCCCCTTTTCCGACCACAGAATGAGCAGCGGGCATTGGATTTTCTTGTCCAGGTCCGCCTTGTCATGCGCCAGATCGATGGAGGCTGCCGCCCGGTAGTCCTCGCAAATCGCATGGATCGTTTCCGGGCTGCGGAAAGTACGGAAATATTCCTGAAATACAGCGGGCTCGATCCAGGCCGGCAAGGGGTCGGTAATTTTATTGCCTCCCAGCCAGAGCAAAGTGCACTTCAGGAAATACTCGGCGCTGTTGGCAACCATCGTCTCGGGAAATGGCGGCGGCTGCACCAGCAGAAACCAATGGTAAAAGATCGTGGCAAACTCCTGGGTGATGTCCTGGTACAGCAGATAGGTTGGCACGATATCGAGTATCACGAGCTTGGTCAGCACCTCCGGATGGTCCAGGGCCAGCCGGTGCGCCGCGCGCCCGCCGCGATCGTGGCCCACCAGCGCAAACTTTTCAAATCCCAGATGCTTCATCACCTCCACCTGATCCTGCGCCATGGCCCGCTTCGAGTAGGCAAAATGATCTCCGCCACCCGGCGGCTTGCCGCTGTCTCCGTACCCGCGCAGATCCGTCATCACCAGAAAATAATCTTGCGCCAGCGCTGGCGCGACTTTGCGCCAAAGCACATGCGTTTCCGGAATGCCGTGAAGCAGCAGCAACGGCGGGCCGTTGCGGTTCCCGCCGTAAATGGTATGGATCGTCGCGCCCGAGGTTTTGATCTCCTCGGCCTTAAATCCTTTGAAAAAATCCTCGCGTAACTTCTGCGCAGGCTCAGGTTCGCTCAACATGCTCGGAACGCGCAGCACGCCCCCGGCGGCCGGCGCCAGCGCCGCAGCCACGGAATTCTTCAGGAAATCACGGCGGCCAGAATTTGTCATTGGAGCCTCCAGAAAATCGATCTTTGAATGGATTCAGATTATTAGAATAGCGTCAAACGCCTCAGCATTCAAAAAGTCAGATCGCGAGGCATTTTCCGGGAACGCCGTTGAACTGCAGTTGGCCATCGAAATCACGCAATGCACCTTGCTCTGATGGCAAATTAGTTGTGACAGTGACTGGAGAAGCATACGACAGCAAACCTCGCATTGAAGTTGTTTCACAAATATCCGCTGCGAGACCCGTGTTTAGGTGTAGCATAGCGCCCTCCGAGTGGAAAAACTGGCAATCCAGGTCCAAACCGTCCGGGCATGCCCCGGTTGGATGTCCATTTCCGAGAGGAGATTCAATATATGAAACGTTCCTCGATGCTGTTTTCCTTGTCTGTATTTGTTGTTTTGACGGTCATGGGGACGCTAAAGGTCCATGCCCAGTTCGGCCCTCCCAGCCCGGAGAGGCAGGCCGCCATTGCCAAGCAACTTGCCCTAGAGGCTGAAACTCCGAAGTTACAGATCACCGAAGAAGTTCTGCCCCTCGTCATCCCGGATCACACCATCGGCGAAACGGAAGGGGTTTCCATGAATTCAAAAGGCCACCTGTTTGTCTACTCTCGCACTGGCAAGGGCGGGGATTCGCGGGGCGGGACGGCCGCTGAATTATTCGAGTTCGACCAAAATTTGAAATTCGTCAAATTGTGGGGTCCGGATAACTACGCCGCGTCGTTTGCGCACTCCGTCCGCGTCGATAAGTACGACAACGTGTGGATGATCGATGAGGGCTCCGGGATGATCGTCAAGTTCGACCCGAATGCCATCGTCAAAATGACGCTCGGCCGGAAACCCGAGGCGATCGATTACCTGGAGCGCTACCTGGAACGTGGTGAAAAGGTGAACGAGCGTTATCCGGTCGGAACCATGGGCACATTCAACCGCGAAACCGACGTCGCCTGGGATCCGCAGGACAATATGTATGTGAGCGATGGCTATGGCAACTCGCGCGTGGTCAAGATAGCGAAGGACGGCACTTGGGTGAAGACGGTAGGAACGCATGGTTCCGGCGACAATCAGTTCAGCACGCCGCATGGAATCGCCACGGACGCGCAGGGCAATGTCTATGTCGCCGACCGCGGCAACTTCCGCATCCAGGTTTATGACTCCGATCTGAACTTCAAGAAATCCATCGGCGGCGTTGGCGCGCCCTGGAGTGTCCAGGTCACGCCCAAGTATATCTACAGCGGCGATGGAACAGGCAAAATCTATCGGCTGGATCACGACGGAAAGCTGCTCGGTTGGGTGCAGACCGGCCTGGGCCAGGGCCAGACGGGTTGCATAATCCACGAACTCCACGCCGTGTCCGACAATGTCATCATTCGAGGCTCCTGTTCCGAATGGAATGTGGAGAAGATCACTTTCAAGTAGGACTCAATTTACGCAGGGGGCTCGAACCTTCGGATCGAGCCCACTGAACTTCTGATCCGCCTCCGCAGCCCGTGACCTTCGGCTATCCAGTAGTGTTTTGACACTGGCCTGCGCCCACTAACGTACGATTCCCCCCTTATCCATATGTGGCCGGGAGCCGAATTGTTCAAGATCACGCATTCCGAAAATCCGCTTGTCAGGCGGAATCCAGAGCAGTCCGTCGAATTGCTTGTTGTGGATACAGGTGCACGGTAGGCTCAGCAAGTGCCAGGCACGAACAACCCATAAAACTAGGTGTAGGATTGTGAGCGCGATCGAAAATTCGCAACCTGGGCTTTCAGCCGCCAATTCCACAGATTGTTCGCATAGAGTCCGATGCAGAAAAGGTTTCCCGGAAGGAATCCAAATTCCGCCGTTCGCATTCCGATGACACAGATGATGATGCTGTTTGCTCCAGCAACGACCCAGCCTTGCCATTGTTTCTTTCCAATGAGGACCGTCGAAAGGATGGTCAAAATGCACGACAGATAATCAAGCCTAATCATTTTCCGCCTCTAACACCGAGTAATAGCCTGTTCAAATACATCTCATTTGCAGTCTATTAATCCGCGCGCCAACACGATAGTGGCCGGACGGACAGGTGCGGCGAATCTTGAATTGAGGTTTGCGACACAAGGAATCCGGACCAAGAGCTCATACCTTATCCGTTGGCTTAGAGGATTCAACCGGATCGAAGCCTGCCCCGGCTTTATTAAGACGTGGTCAGCTCCATGACACGCCAAGCTGTGCCATTTCGGGTTGACTTGCAGCGAAACGAACCATTACAGGTCAGATTCGGCGCCATTAATTGATTCATGGCGGAGATCTCTTAAAACAAGAGGCCTCGCCAATATGGTTGTACTCAAGCCGGAGGTTAATGAGGGAAATCCCGGACCAGAATCGCATCCGCAGCGTTATGCACCGAGCCAGCGGCCCGCGGGTTCCCAGCCCTCGACGTGATCGCAGATCACCTTAATTGTCGCCGTGATCGGAATCGCCAGGACCAGGCCTATGGCGCCCCAAAGCCAACCCCAGAGCATCAACGCAACGGTGACGGCAAGGGGATTCAAATGAACTCGGCGCCCGACGATCGCGGGCATCAGTACGTTAAGGGCAATAATATGGATAAAAAGCAGGGTCGCCGCAATTCCAATATATGGAGCGATGGTTGTCCACTTCACCATGCCGATAAAAAAAGGAGGCAACCACGCCAGCACTGCCCCCAGATACGGCACCAGATTCATCAGGCCCGAGACGCAGCCCGCCAGAAAAGGGTAGTCCAGGTGAATCATCAGGAAAAAACCCCAGCTCGCAAGCATCAGAATCAGCGCCACCAGCGCGTTTCCCGCGAGGTAGCCGCGAATCATGGTGCTGACTTGATCGAGCGCCTCCTTGACTCGCGTCCGTTTTCCGGCGGGGAATAGTTCCATGGTGGCTTTCCAAATCTGCGGCTTGGCAGCGAGCATGAAGAACACCAGGAACGGAAGAAATGCAGCCCCCAGTAAGAACGAATAAAGCGAGCCCACGCCGAGAAATACCAAATCCCTGATGGGCCTCCCTTGGCCAACGCGCTCGGGCTGGCGTGCACTCACTTCCCCCGGGGCGATCGCCTCCACCTGGTTTTCCACCGTGGCCAACTGGCGGTCAACCGCCGTTACCGCGCGGCCCAGGATTGCGCTGTAACGCGGCCAATCGGTGACAAATTGATCCGTGCCGTTGGCCACGAGTAAGCCCAGCCCTCCGACCAGCAACATGACCACCAGCAGCACGATCAGCGATCCGAGCCCACGAGGGATGCGCATTCGTTCGAGGAATTCCACGACTGGATCCAGAAAATATGCGAGCAAAGCAGCCAGCAGAAGCGTCATTACAACGCTCGAAGCAAAGTAAAGGAAGGCGAACACAATCCCCGAAGCGATGACTTGAAGGGACGGGATCGCTCGCGCGCTGATTTTGATGTCTTCATCATGCATGGCTGGACCGGGGCCACCATAGCACACCGTGGTCCGGGAATAAACTTTGAGAAAAGCGCACTTGCATCAGGGCCATCCAGGTTCGCGTTTGCCATTCTGGATTTTTGCGACAATCGAGTTGATGGCGCAAATTTCGGATGATATGTTCTGCTGTACATAAATAGGGGACCAAACCTTGCAGGCCCGGCGACGTTGCCGGGAGAGTCCTTTTTCGAGCAGGAGAGAATCATCATGGCCTTAAACATTACAAGCGGAGAAGTGAGCGGAGTGGCCGTGGTGTGGCTTGACGGGCGCATTGTTCTTGGAGAAGAAACTCTTGCGCTCCGTGAAAAAGTGAAGGGGCTGCTCGGCGAGGGCAAGAAGAAGCTGGTCCTGGATTTGAAAAATGTCATGTTTATTGACAGTGCCGGCCTTGGCGCGCTGGTCGCCGCGCATACCAGCGCGAGATCCAACGGGGCAACGCTGCGTCTCTGCAACCTGGGAACGAGAGCCAACGAATTACTGCAGTTGACCCGGCTGGTGACCATCTTTGAGATTTCCAACTCCGAGGCGGACGCAGTGAAGAGCTTCTCCAAGTAGTCTGGCCTGAGAAAAAACTCCATTTAGATACCCGTCGCCTCATTACGTTTGTTGCCGTGCGTTGTCACGAGGGGCAGGCGGCGATGGCATCACTCGCGGATTACCGCGTCACACGGCGGTGTCAAGTCTCCGTAAATTCGCCGATCTGAAACCGACACCATGCGGACGCCGTACACATGTTCGCCCGCGAACTCAAGTTTCAAATACCGGGCCGTGCGCCTGTTGCTTTGAAGGCGCGCTCTTTCGCTTCGTTGATCGCGGAATCAAACCGCGCCGCGCTTGTGGACTGGAACGCGAAATACCCGCCATTCGGCGAACCGTAAAGCCAGCTGTAGCGGTACGTCCGGAACAGGAGTTCCATGTACGGGATGAGATCCTCGACACTGGCGGCCGACGACGATCCACAAGCCCCATTGGCCACCCAACCCTTCTTGGCCGAGCGATCGCTCCAGAGCGTCATCGTCCCGGCCAATTCCAGGATGCCGTTATATTTGTGCAGGAAAGGCGAAAAATCGGCGGCCCGTTTTTCGATTGCCCGGCGAAGATCATCGACGGAAGCATGGCAATAGCCGAGGCCCACTTCGCCGCCCGACAAAACCCGGATCGGGAGACGATGCAGCTGAATCTGGTCGAGCAGGCCTTCGACGATGTAGGTAGCGGCCAGATCGTAAAGCCCGGCGGGCCTCATTGTGTGCTCGGAACGAGTGAACCCGGTGAACAAGAACCAAATACTCGCCCCAGGATATTCTGCCGAGGATATATCAGCCATGCGCGCGCCGAGCTGCCTCAGCAGATTTAAAACCTCCGGCTGCGGTTTGGATGTCATCCGCGCGAGTTCGGCCACGTCGTACGCCTTGTAGTTATTGTAGAACTCTGGGTCGAAGACAATTCCGGGAGCGCGAGTCTCTCTGGCAAGGCGCAGAGCGTTCCGCCAATTTTGCAGAAAATCATTTTGCGCGCCTGCTTTGCCGTCCAGATCCAATCCCTGAAACATCTGAAAGTAAGGGGCTTTCGTGTAGGGATTCCCTTCTGCGTCATTTGCACCCACCATGCGGTTCAGATAGACCCAGGGCCAGATTTCCTTGTCCGTGGACTTTTTCCAGCGGGCCGTCTGCGCTTCCATCTGCGCCAGCGTCGGCACTGGGGAAGTGTCATACGCATTGGCGAAAGAGATTGCGAGGCCGTCGTATGGGGAACGATCAAATTGCGTGACCTTCGACGCGTCCATTTGATCGGCGTTGGCCGAGTTCACCAGCATCAGGTAAGAATCGCCCAGGCGATTGCTGGCCGGCGTTGAAGCAGTGGCGGCAGGTTTCGCCGGATACTCTTGCGCGGCGCTACGCTGCTGCGGCGGACTCGACAATTCAGTTTGCGACTGTGCATGCGCATTGAATTGGACCACGCAAGCAAATAATGTGGCCGTCAGGATATGCATAGCCAAGTCTGGCAGAGGCGACTTTGCCAGGCGGCCCGGGCTCGAAATCCGCCGCTGAAGATGGCCATGCATGCGCGGAGCATATCACTCTCTTGCATCTACTTACAGTCACTAATCGTGACTTGTGGATACTTCCTTTTGAAAAGCTGGAAGCAAATGTTATTCTGCCCAGTCGCTTCGGAGGGATTGAATGTTGTTGCGTGAAAAAGTTGCGGTCATAACCGGTGGCGGGCGGGGGATCGGCCGCGCCATCGCGCTGAGATTTGCCGGGGAAGGCGCGGCCGTGGTGATCGCGGCGCGGACAGAATCGGAAATCGCAGCGGTGGCGCGGGAGGTTCGCAGCGCGGGCGGGCGCGCCGCGGCCGTTGCCGCCGACGTCGCGGAAGAAACGCAATGCGAGCGGCTGATCCGCGAAGCCGCCTCCCAATTCGGCAGGACCGACATCCTGGTAAACAACGCGGGAGAGTACGGGCCAGTGAAGCCGGTCGAGGAAATCAGCCCCGCGGAGTGGGACCGCGTCATCGCTGTGCACCTGCGCGGCGCTTACCTGCTGACGCGCCTTGTGCTGCCAGGAATGTACGCGCGAGGCTCAGGAGCAATTTTAAATATTTCCAGCCTGTCCGCGAAGTCGGCCTTTGGCTGGGGATCGCCCTACGCCGCAGCCAAGGCAGGCATGCTGGGACTGACCCGCGTCGCCGCCGCGGAAGCCGCCCGCAAAGGTGTGCGCGTGAACGCGATCTGCCCGGGACCGGTCACGGAAACGAAGATGTCCAAGGATTTAGGCCAAACCCTGGCGGAACGCCTGGGCGTTTCGAAGGAAGAACAGCTCAGCGGCTTTCTGAATACGATCCTACAGGGCCGTGGTCAAACCGTGAGCGAAATTGCGGCTGCAGCCCTGTTTCTCTGCTCGGACGAGGCCAGCGCGATTACTGGGCAGGCTCTGAACGTGGACGGCGGAGCTGCTTTTTACTGATTTCCTCGGCCGCCACCATGGCTCGCTTGGCCTGCTGCCCAGCCACCCCTAGCCCCCAACGGCTCGCCCGGTCCACCAGATACACAACCAGCGCTACCATCGCGCAAACGACAAAAAGGCCCGTAAACAGGATCAGGGCGGCTACCATTTCCTGCACAAAGTAGATTTGCAACGCTACGAATGCCCCAAGAGCAATCCACAACCATTTTCGAGCTTTTTGCTCGCTGAATACTCTACTTACCTTCACTAGGATGGCCCCCTATACACGCTACACACTTTAGATGCAATTCGCCGCCCAGAAGAGACAGCAACAGATTAAATCGTAAGCCACTCTTTTTCATATAGTACGCGGGTGTGATTTGACGTGGGACCGTCGAGGTAGGAATACTAGTACTATGTAATTTGAATATTCTACAGGAATTGGGAGCACACCCTTACATTTTTCATAGGCGCTTGCGCCCCGGTCGCACGCTTTGAACCAAGAGTTTGTCCTCCAGAGAAATTCAACGACAAATAACGTTCGGTGTCTTCTTCTGCTGCCGAAAGTCGTGGAGGGACCCCCTAAGGCAATCCTTCTCAGCCCCGGAGGGCTGGCACGAGGTTAAATAAATATGTGCCGCCCGTCACGGGGTTTGTCGTTCTGGGTTTGCGCCCACCCACGGCTCAGGCAGTGGGCTACGTTCTTTTATCCCGGCCAGGACTGGCCAGGAGGCTGGGAGCGTATCTTCGTTGTGCGGAACTAAACTCTTACGATTGAATCTTGGAGGCAAGCTCACGCGCTCGTTCGGCGCTCAGCGCAAATTGCGCATCCATTTCGGGATAGGGCGCTCCCTGGCGCGGGCGATAGGTTTCCAGACCAAGTCTCAGCTGAGCCTCGGCGACGCGCACCCGCACATCGTCCGCTCCAAGTTTAGAAGCAATCTCTGCCGAAAGGCGCACGGGAATTTTGTAGAGCAAGCCCCCATCATCGAGCACCAGGAACTGGTAATCGCGCGCTTCCTCGTATCGGCCGCCCCGCACGGTAGGCATTTCTCCCTGAAACTGATACTCGTAGCGTCCCGTTGCGGTGCGCAACCGTATCCACCCGGGCTGGATCACTTCTGCCATCCGTCTTTCCTCTTCGCAGTCTACGCCACCACAGGCGTATCGCGGCAGACCTGTTTTGCGTTCCCTCTGTCTGGAGATCTGGTACTTTCGGAATCTCGCGAACTCCCCAACGATCGAATCCGAAGTTGCAGTTTAGGAAGTCCGAATTTTGATTTTCCATCCCTGCTTGGTTATGCTCGCCACGTCATGGCGCCTGTCGAATCGAGCCGACCGTCCTTGCGTTTCAAATTTCTCTGGGTCGCGCTGCTGTTGATATTTCTGTTTTGCATCGCGATCTATTCTCTTCGTTATGAGCTGCGCAGCTCCGCTCTGCTGATTCGATTTCTGGATCCTCGCGCTTCCGGGCTTCTCGTTCGGCTGGAAAGTCACGAGCTGGAAACTCAAGAAGTGACAGTTCCCACACCGCAAGGCCCCGTGCGAGCAAGGCTGTACGTGCCGCGCGGCGTTGCCCGCCCGCCGGGCATGGTTCTCGTCCACGGGATTCATCATCTGGGGATCGACGAGCCGCGGCTAATGAATTTCGCGCGCGCCGTCGCAAGCGACGGATTTTCGGTGCTCACTCCCGAAATCGCCGCCCTCGCCGACTATCATGTCGATGGCGCATCGATCGGCACGATCGGGGAATCCGCCGCCTGGCTGCAGCAGCGCCTTGGCACCGGCCCGGTGACCGTCGTGGGCGTGAGTTTCGCGGGAAGCCTTTCTCTTCTTGCCGCATGTGATCCGCAGTACGCGCCGCACATCCGCGCGCTGGTCCTGATGGGCGCCTACGCCAATCTCGGGCGGGTGCTGCGATTTGTCGCCACCAGCCAGGCGGAATTGCCGGATGGCCGCATGGAGCCTTATCCCGCGCACGATTATGGCGCAGCCGTCTTTGTCTACTCCCGCCTGGACCAATTTTTCCCGGCCAGCGATCTCGCAGTGGCGCATGACTCCTTGCGCGACTGGCTGTGGGAGCGCCCCGATGATGCGCGAGCGCTTTTCCCCAAGCTGAGTCCGCCGAGCCGCGCCACCATGGAGATTCTCCTCGCGCGCCAAATTGACCGGTTGCGCCCGAAATTGTTGGAGCAGATTCGGGCGGACGATTCGCATTTTTCCGCGATTTCACCGGAGGGAAAGCTCGGCTCGCTTCACACCCCGGTCTTTGTTCTGCACGGCGCCACGGACGACATCATTCCCTCCACGGAGAGCCTCTGGCTGGAAAAGGAAATCCCCAAGCCGTACCTGCGAGCGGCCTTGATCACTCCCGCGTTCTCGCACGTCGATCCCGACAAACATGCCGTGTGGATCGATCAGTTGCGCCTGGTCGACTTCCTGGCCGGTGTTTTGCGCACAGCTGACTAGCCGGCGAATTCGCCGGCCCAGGTGAAACGCACCGATGATTTGGCGAAATGTTTTTCTGGAACGATATCTTAACTGGATCGGCAGGACGGACCAGTTTTGATTCGCGAATTGCAAGAATCCTAAATTTCAAATCTCAAATTTGAAATCTCAAACTTTCAATTCTCAAATCTCAATTCTCAAGTTTGAAATCTCAAACCTCAAATTTCAAATCGCAAATCGCAATTCTCAAATCTCAAATTTCAAATCAGTGCTCTCCCCTTCGAGCTTCGGTAAAAGCCGGACGCCGGGCGTACATCGCCGCGGCAATTTTAAGCATTTCTTCGCGATCGGAAGCGAGCACATAGCCGCGCGCAATCAGCCTGTCAAGCGATTCCGCATACAATTTCACATAATTCGACTGGCTGCCGTACCGCTTCGCGAGCTCCTCCGCCGGAAACTGTTGCCAACCACCCAGATTTCCGCAGGTGGCGTCGATCGAAGTGGTCACCACGGGCGGCACAGAAACGGGAACGGCCCGGCCAACCGGATGCTCGACATCCGGAAACCGCACGCCGCCGATAGGTTGAGCGTCCTCGTCGGCCACGGGCACCGAGAGACGCACACCCGGCAGGGCGTTGAAATTCGGGAGTCGCGAGGATGCGGGATCCAGGGCAAAGAGCGTCGTGGGAGGAAGCTTGGGGGCCTGGCGAGCGGAGGGCACATCGAGTTCATGCTCCAGCTCCAGCGTCACCGCCCGCAGGTACGCTCCGTGCGGGATGGGATTGAGGTCCAGCGGCACGCCGCCATTGCAGCGGCCAACTCGGGCGCTCCCGCCGCCCTGGTCGATCGGCGCCGGGGCATGGGCGCTCGGCCAGTCGTAGCGGCGCATGCGCGGGTTCTTGGTGTCCACATCGGTAAGGCTGGCGCGCAGGCGGTAAAAATCGGTGTAATTCGCGATGTCAATGTAGAAGGGATCGCTCACGTGGCCGCCTAGAATTTCCGCGGCGCGGAGCGGTTTGGCGTCCGGAATGACGTAGGGAAATTCTTTTGCTCCCTCTTCGGCTGCCAGCTGATTTAGGGCCAGCCAATTGCCCGTTCCATCGACCGCGATCGCTCCCTGGAAAACCACGCCTCCATCGCCGGGATCGGCATTAAAACCCTCCGCCAGAAATGTGTCGATGAAAAAACCGCTGAGGCTGACGCCGCCGAGGATGAGCGTATGGTAGGTCCCGAAATCCACGGACGGTTTAGGGTCCAGCTGCGTGTGCCCGGCCAGCATGCGGCCAAAGTCGCGGATGATGACTTCGCCCACGCCCTCCGCCTGCATCGGCACGCTCGCGGCGATCCCGGTTTGCCATTGCACCCGCGCGTAAGAGGTTCCATGCTCGAAAAGAAAACCGTTTCCGGGATTTCCCCCGTTAGTGGTAGCCGAGGGCGGTCCCGCAATCTCGATCTCGTGCAGCGCATTGAGGAAAACCGGCCTGCCGCGATTTTCCGCTTCGACGACGATCGCCGAATTCGTGCCGGACTTCTCCGGCGCGATAATTTCAAATTCGGACTGGTAGTCGTAATTGCCGTCGGCGTCGTGCGTCAATTCATCGAACCCGTATATGGTGTCCCTGGGCGCAACAACCCCGGAAACAATTCCCCAGGTCCTGCGGTAAGCAACCCCGCCGAAAGTTCCCGCGGGTTCCGAGCCCGTAATCGACACGCCGGTGATTCTGGATAGCTGCCGTGACTCGGACGGCGTCGCCGGAAGGCCCTTCCCGGAAGATGCCGCAGCCGGCATCGCCAGGGGAATTGAAAAGCCAAAAGTTGTGGCGCACGCAACCAGGATTGCCAAACGGATTCGCTTCCAGTGCGGAGTGAGCATCGACCGTTCCTCTGAAATTAAAACTCTGCGAAGTATTATGCCAATCGGAAAATCAGTCTATACCAAGTTGAGCCTGCAAGCGAAAGTGATAACCCGGAGAGGCCTGCTGTTTTGATTTGTGCACTTCTATTGCGGGTTCGATTTGCTCTCGCCCCGCAACCCCGCTACAATGGAGGTTCACTCCGCACCTGCCCAATCCGTCCCGTTTATCGAGAAAGGCACTATGGCTTCTAGAACCGTCTGGCATTTTGCTTATGGCAGCAACATGAACCGCGCTCAGATGCTCGCCCGCACCGGGAAAATTTTGGAAGAGCACAACGCGTCCCTCCCGAATTACGAAGTGCGCTTCAATAAAAAAGTTCGCGGCGGCACGGCCGGCGCGAATATTCAGCCCGCGACGGGAAAGACCGTTCACGGCGTGCTCTACAAAATCGAAGAAGGCTCGATGCGCTCGCTGGACCGCTACGAAGGCGTCCCGGATCACTATCGTCGCATCGAAGTGCAGGTGACGCCCGAAGGCGGGCAGCCCGTTCCCGCGCAGATTTACATCGCCTCGAAAGTGGAAAAGGGATTGCGCCCCTCCGCTCCTTACTTGCAGGCGATGCTGGACGGCGCAGGCGAGCACAACCTGCCGGCTTCGTATATTGGAGAGATTAAGAGCGCTGCCGGCGCGGCCTGAAGTAGCACAGGCACTCTTGCCTGTGCGGTTTTTGCAATCGAAATTGACCCGGCACGTCAAGCGCAGACTGCGAAACCGCACAGGCAAGAGCGCCTGTGCCACCAAAGCCACACTGGAGAGACCATGGCTACTTCTTCTTTGCCGCGGGCCGCATCCCGCGGAGGCAGTTTCCTCGTGGAGTCCTGCACGCCGGAAGATGTTTTCTCTCCCGCCGAACTCACCGACGATCAAAAACTGATTGGCCAGACCGCGGAAGAATTCGTTCGCAACGAAGTGGTACCTGTCATCCCCGACCTCGAGCAGCATAAAGCTGGATTGATGGCGCAACTCCTGAAGAAGGCTGGAGAAATCGGCCTGCTGGGCGGTGGCGTGCCCGAGGAGTACGGCGGCGCGGGCCTGGACAAAGTTTCAACCGTGCAGCTGGCGGAAAGATTGTCCGCCTACGCCTCCTTTGGAGTGAGCCACGGCGGCCACGCGGGCATCGGCACGCTGCCGATCGTGTTCTTTGGAAACGAACAGCAGAAGAAGAAATACTTGCCCATACTCGCAACGGGCGAAAAGCTTTCGGCCTACTGCCTGTCCGAGCCGCAAGCGGGATCGGACGCGCAAAATTCCCGCACCCGCGCCGTGCTCTCTCCCGATGGACGCTCGTGGATCTTGAACGGGCAGAAAATGTGGATCACTAACGGCGGCTTTGCCGACGTGTACATCGTTTTCGCGAAAGTGGACGGCGAAAAATTTTCCTGCTTCATCGTCGAGCGCGGATTTCCCGGATTTTCCGCGGGCGCGGAAGAAAAAAAGATGGGGCTGAAGGGCAGTTCGACGACCGCCATCTTTTTCGAGAATTGCCAGGTACCCAAGGAAAACCTGCTGCACGAAATCGGGCGCGGGCACATCGTGGCCTTTAACATTTTGAACGCCGGAAGATTCAGCCTGGGCGCGTACTGCACCGGCGGCTCCAAAGGTACGCTGGAGACCGCGTCGAAGTACGCGAAAGAGCGCGTGGCCTTCGGCAAGCCCATCGCGGAGTTCGGCCTGATTCGCGCCAAGCTCGCGGAAATGGCCATCCGTATTTTTGCGGTGGAGTCCATGATTTACCGCTCCGCGGGCCTCATGGACCGCGCCATCGCCGCCGCGGGCGACGCCGCCGACAAATCGCAGCAATCCATGAAAGTGTTCGAGGAATACGCCATCGAAAGCTCCATCAGCAAAGTTTACGGTTCGGAGCTCCTGGATTTTGTGGTCGATGAAGCCGTGCAGATTTTCGGCGGCTACGGTTTTCATGAGGATTATCCGGTGGCGCGCTCCTACCGCGACTCGCGCGTGAACCGCATTTTCGAGGGCACCAACGAAATTAACCGCATGCTCATCATCCAGATGCTGATGAAGCGCGCCACTTCGGGCGCTCTGCCCCTGATGCAGGCGGGCGCCAAGCTGCGCGACGAAATCATGGCCGGACCGTCGTTCGAGGAGCCTTCCGGGGGCGAGTGGGCCGAGGAGGAGCGCATCCTGGCCGGAGTGAAGAAAGCGTTTCTGCTGGTGGCCGGCGCGGCCCTCGAAAAATACCGCGAACGCCTGGCGGATCAGCAGGAAATTGTCGCCGAGCTTTCAGACATCGTCATGGAATGCTACGCCGTCGAATCCTCGCTGCGGCGCGTGCAAAAAGCGGAAGCGGCTCGCGGCGCGTCGTCGGTCGCCGTCATGGCGGATGCAGCTCGCGTGTTCCTGCACGATGCCGCCGACCGCGTCGAGGTCGGCGCGCGCCGGGCCCTGGCCGCGGTGCTCGAGGGAGATATGCTGCGCACCCAACTTGCCGTCTTGCGCCGGTTCCTGAAGCGCGACCCCGCCGACACGGTCGCCATGAGGCAGCGTATTGCAGCGGCGGTCCAGGCGGGCGATCGCTACCCATTCGAGGGCCGTTGAACTGGATGCAACGGGACAGACGCCTGGAATGCGTCACGGTTATTTGCTGGTCGGGTCAACGTTGGTTTTCGGCGCCGTATATCCCTGCCGGGCATACACCTGAAATTTGACCTTCTTTCCCTTTTGGTCGAGCACTGTCAAAGGGCCGCCGTCCGGGGCGAGTAACTCCACTTTAATTTTACGGTATTTGCCATCGAGCGCTTCGTTGGTGGGCGAATAAGCCATGCTGTACTGGTTGCGCAGGCTCTGGGCCACTTCCTGCATGATGCCGGGAATTTCGCCGTCAAAGCGCGGGAGCCACGAGCGGCCTCCGGTCATCGCCGCAAATGTCTTGAGCTGGTTCTGCGCCTGAATGTAAGTCAGCTGTTCGCCAAATGCGCCGGGGGCCTGAGCGATGAAGAACTGTTCGGCGACGCCAACGGTGAAAATGGTGGCGTCGGTTTCCCGGATTCGTTTCAACGTCTGGTCCAGAGTCATGCGGCTGAAGGTGTCGATTCCGGAAGCCAGCACGAGCACGGCTTTCTTGCCCTTGACGTCCTTGATGCGGTCGAGGACATCGGAAACGGCGTCGAAAATATTCGATTCGCTGAAGGGCGGGAAGTAAAGGGTGGACAGACCCTGCAAGAGCTCGTTGCGATCGTGCGTGAAATCCACGTCGACGTTGGAACGCATGTTGAACGTCTCCAGCGCCACCCAGTCATTCTGTTTGAGATTGCCCAGAAAGCCCGCGGCCCAATTCACGGCGTTGTAAGTAAAAAATTGGTAGCCCAGCTTGCTGAATTCCAGGAGCAGCACGATGGTGATGGGCGCCTCGGAGGGCGCGAAATTTGTAATCGTTTGAACCGTGCCGTCTTCGCTGATCCGGAAATTTTCCTTCTTCAGGTCCTTCAAATAATTTCCGTTATTATCCGTGACCACGACGTCCACGCTGACCACGGGAACGGTCACGGAGATCGAGAATCCAGGAGCGGTCTGAGTCTGCGGCGCCTGTTTGTTCTTATCCTTGTCTTGCGCCCAGGCGGAGAGTTCGCTAGGCGGAACGAACAGCGTGAAGAGGAGCGCACTCAGGAGAAGTTTTCGGAGTAAAAGCGTATGCATGGCTGATCGACCCTCACGGAATCTCTATATTTGCACAGGAAAGAGCGCCCGTTCGCCACTTTCGCGGCCCGGCTGAGCGGGATGGCCCTGCTGTTTTTGATGCTGCCACCAAGCGCATGGATGTTCAAATGCTTGCTCCCCCGGGAACGCCAATCTCCCGATCGGCGTGGCGAAAACCGCCGATCGCGAGGTTGGGGTTCCCAGGCTTCAGCCGACGCTCGCAATAAGTTTTTCTTCGCGGCACACACGCGTTTATGCCCTGGCGTGCATCTCAAGGGTGCATGGTACGATGAAATAGACGAGATTGTGGCTGAATTTTCGCCCGGAGGAACGAGCAATGATTTATCGTGCAGGCCGAATTCTCTTGACCGCCGTGTTGGCCCTGGCCGCCAGCGCCGGCGCCCGGGCGCAAGCCCCCATGGCGAAGCCCGATCTCAGCAAGCTGGCCGACGAAGCCCAGGGCTGGCTCACCGATTTGGTCCGCACCAATACGGTGAATCCTCCGGGCAACGAAGCGGTGGTCGCAAAATATATTTCGGCCATCTTCCAAAAAGAAGGCATCTCCAATGAAGTGCTGGAAATGGCCCCGGGGCGAAGCATCGTGGTCGCACGCATCCAGGCCGGCCCGCTCCCGGACCCGTCCAACGCACTGCTCCTCGTCGCGCACCAGGACACCGTGGGTGTCGACCCCAAAAAATGGACCATGGATCCCTTCGCCGCGAACATTCGCGACGGCTACATGTACGGCCGCGGCTCGATTGACGACAAGGCCATGCTGGCCGCCAACATTGCGACCATGGTCGAGATCAAGCGCACCAACGCGCACATCGCGCGCGACGTAATTTTTCTGGCCACCGATGACGAAGAACAAGGCGGCTCGGCCAGCATCAAAGTGGCCATTCAGAAATATTGGGACAAGATCGCCTGCGCCTATGCGCTCAACGAGGGCGGCCGGGTGATGATGAAAGACGGCAAGGTGCAATACGTCGGCGTCCAGGCCAGCGAAAAAGTGGCCTACAACGTTACGGTCACTGCGACAGGTTCCTCAGGGCACGGATCCTTGCCCAAGCCGGATAACGCGGTCGTCCATTTGTCGGCGGCCATTGAAAAATTGGGAGCCTATCAAGTGCCGGCGCAACCGAGCACGATCACGCTGCGCTATTTCGAGCAATTATCTAAGATCGAGGACGATGAAATTGCCAAGTGGATGCGCGCGCTCGAGCAGCCGGGGCGCGCCGACCTTGCGGTCAAGCACATTTCCGACGAGAGCCCGATGTGGAACTCGATGCTGCGCGATACGATTGCGCCCACCATGTTGCAGGCCGGGGTTCGAGTGAATGTCGTTCCTTCGGAAGCGACCGCCAACCTCAACATTCGAATGCTTCCCGGCCATTCGGTCGAAGAATTGATGAGCCAGTTCGTCAAGATCGTCAACGATCCGCAAATCAAATTCCAGCTGGCGCCCGATTCCGGAGAAAACGCGCCTCCCTCCGATCTTACGTCGCCTTTGTTTAAGGCCATCGAGCGCCTGACGCCGCAGGAATTCCCCGGTGCCATAACGGTGCCCCTGCTTGGCACAGGAGCCACGGATTCAGCCAGTTTGCGTTTGCACAAAGTTCAGGCCTACGGGCTCGAACCATTTCCGATGATCGAAAATGACAGCTCGCGCGTGCATGGCGACGACGAACGAATTCCCATCGATAGCTTCCACAAGGGGGTCGTGTTCCTATATCATGTGGTGAGCGACTTCGCCTCCTCGAAGTAGGCCGAAGAAATTTCACCCCCTTCCAGGCAGAATGGGTTCGGACATAAATCATGATTTTTCGCAGCGCTAAAATTGTATGTACTCTTGGACCCGCCAGTAATTCCTCGGAAATGATCACGCGTCTGATGCATGCCGGGATGGACGTGGCGCGGCTCAACTTCTCGCACGGCACTCACGAAGATCACGCGCGGACGATCCGGCGGGTGCGGGATGCCTCCATGCAGCTCTCGAAGCCGATCGGAATTCTCGCCGATCTTCAGGGGCCGAAAATCCGCACCGGCGCGCTGAAAGGCAAGGAGCCTGTGCAATTGGTCACCGGGCAGGACTTCACGATTTCGATTCAATCCATGATCGGGACCAGCGAGGGCGTGAGCACGACGTACAAGCGCATGCCCCGCGACGTATCACGCGGCGACTGCATCCTGCTCGGCGACGGCCTGATTGAACTCCGGGTGCTCTCGACTACCTCGACCTCGGTGCTGTGTAAAGTGGTCAACGGCGGATTCCTCGGCGAGCACAAGGGCATCAATTTGCCCGGCGTGAAATTACGCATTCCCGCCGTCACGCCAAAAGATCACGCAGATCTTGTGTTCGCGCTGGAGCAAGGCGCGAACTTCGTGGCCGTGAGTTTCGTTCGCAGCGAGAAAGACGTGCTGCTGGCCAAGAAGGCCATCTCGCGCGCCAAGCGGGACGTCCCCGTAATTGCCAAGCTGGAAAAGCCAGAGGCCATTGACAATCTGGACGAGATTCTCTACGTGTCCGATGCCGTCATGGTGGCCCGCGGCGATCTGGGCGTGGAGATGAGTCCGGAGAAAGTTCCCGTCGTTCAAAAAGAGATCATCGCCAAAGCCTGCGAAGCGCGCCGCCCGGTGATCACGGCCACGCAAATGCTCGAATCCATGACGCAAAACCCGCGCCCTACGCGCGCTGAAGCTTCCGACGTGGCCAACGCCGTGTTCGACGGCAGCGACGCCCTGATGCTTTCCGCCGAGACCGCCTCGGGCGCCTATCCCCTGGAAGCCGTGCAGATGATGGACCGCATCATCCGCGAAGCGGAAGCCCACAACGCGCACGTCCTTCGCCCCGTGCCCGCGCAATTCAATATCGCCGAAACCGCGTCCGAACTGATCTGCCACGCCTCGGAAGAATTGCAAATGAAAGTGATCGCCGTGTTTACCGAATCCGGTTTCACGGCGCGCCTGGTTTCCAAGCATCGCCCGCGCCGCCCGATCATCGCGTTCTCCACGATTCAGGAAACGCGCCGCCGCCTCTCGCTCAACTGGGGCGTCTTCCCGCGCACCATAAAGAAGGTGCAAAGCATCGAAGAACTGGTCCGGACCGCGGAAAAACGCCTGCTCGAAGAACATCTCGTGCAGCGCGGAGACGTGGTCGGGATCGTGGCCGGGACGCCGCTCTTCGTAGGCGGCACGACGAACTTCATGAAATTTCACGTGATTGGATGCGACGAGGAAAAAATCAGAAGGACGAGCCTTTGAAGTGGCGCATGCTTCAGCTTGCGGGTTTTGGTCTTGGCAGTGACAACCCCCCGCAAGCTAAAGCACGCGCCATAAAAATATTTAATTCACCCACCGGTCGTCGGAATCATGCGGCGGCTCGTTCTTATGATCGCGCATGTACACTTCAAATTTGCGCCGCGCCCGCCGGCGTTTCCAGTCAAGGAAATCGTTGCGGACGCGATAGAGAAACAATCCCCGCCGCAGATACAGATATCCCACCAGCGCGCCGCCAAGATGCGTGATGTGGCTGACGTTGTCCCCGCCCACTTCCAGCGAAAGAAAAAATTCAATCGCGATGGAACCAGCCACTAGCAGTTTCATTGGAATCATGATGGGAAACGGGATCAGCCACACCTGCCGGTCGGGAAACAAGATGCCGGCGGCGATCAGCACGCCATAAATTGCGCCCGAAGCTCCGATCGTGGGAATGGTAAAAGAAAATCCGGTCCCGTGCGGATCGAGCATCGCTTTGATGAGCACGTTGATGCAGCCGGCCCCGATGCCCGTTAAAAAGTAATATTCATAAAAGCGCCGCTTTCCCCAGGTCCTTTCCAAATCCATTCCGAAGAAATACAGAAACAGCATGTTGAACAGGAGATGCCAGATGCTGGCATGCAGGAACAGGTAAGTCCCGAGTTGCCAGACAAACAGCCGCCGCGTCACGTACCAGGGCACCAGCCCGAAATAGTGGTTGAACATCGCCGTATATTCCGGAGGAAGTATCAGCTTGGTGATCGTCTGAACGAAAAAAACGCAGGTGCACGCGATGATGATGTTGCGAATCGCAGGCGTCAGCATCCCTCCCCAACTGATGCGAGGACCAAAGGAGCCGGGATATCGTGAACGCGAACCCATTGGTGTGAGTGTAAGCGCGGCGAGGCCGGTAGTCAAAGTGGGTTGAGGTCAAGGTTATAGAGCGGGGAAAAGTGATGCACCCCTCGGAAACGGGTTTGAGGCTACGCGTGTCGTGTGCGCGGGTGCAGGGTGCAAGTTACCGATAATCTCCTGCCGGCTCAACAGGTCGATGCAACCCCCTTTAACCAGTTGATCAGACAGTGGTTCTAAACGAGCATCAATCAGGACGGCAGTGTTCCATCAGAACCTAAGCAGGGCTTTTGTTTTGTTTGATATTGACGCTGGCTAACAGAATCAGTTTCCTAGGCTCCTACAAGGAGGCTTTGACCAGGTGTTGCAACAACCCATTGAGACCACCCCGCTTAGCGGAATGCGGCTTTTTGCGGTTTATGCAGGACGACGGCGGGTGATTTTTGGACTGGAGGTACGATAGCTCGATGGCCCAACGTGTAAGCGGAAAGGTGCCCAGGCTCAAATAGTGGCAGGGTCTCACCGCACGTATTTCAGGGCAATCTGAGCAGCAGCAACCAGTACCAAGAGGCCCAGCATAACAAGCAAAAATCTCTCCGACCACCCACTGTCACGCATCAGGTCACCTCAACAGGAACACTCGATTTGGGCCACGAAGCGTCATCGCTGGTTCAATTATTTCCCATGCTCGTGTTTTGCTGACACGACAACTTCAAGGAGGCCATGTTTTATCGGAACCGGTTCTCGTTGAAAGCTGTCAATTTTGACAGGGTCGAAAATGACCGCGAGCAGACTCAATAAGCGTGGTGAGGAAGTGCCGCAAGCGGCTTTAACACACCTATTTCCCAGTTTTTCGTGTGCGATTCACAGGCATTTCCGATAACCCCTGATAGGTCGGCTCGTCGGTAACTGGCTTTTGCCGCATAAACACTGTTCGGGACAATGGTTCCGGAGTACGGTTGGCTACATGAAAGCCCGAGAGACATGGAGCGAGATTATTAAAATGGCTCCGTTACAATGCAGCGCTTCCCAATTTAATTTCAAACACAGTAGAGTATTGAAAGGCGCACTCCATCTGGCTCCCCAATTAAGGAATGTCATAACCCGCGAATCGGCGAGCGATTCTCTCTTTCGACGCGCATTTCTTTTCTCCAACGCGGCTATGCCGCTAACTTCATTTGAACAATTACTGCTATGAATGTTGGGAGTCCCTGGGACCTTTCCCCATCCAACAATTCGCACAGCCCGGGTGCCCCGTTCTCGACTCTTGGGAAATCATCCGCAGGAAGTGCGGGCAATTTATCCATATCTACCCGATGAACTGTTGGCACCAGGTTAAGCGTGCTTTTCACGCTGTACTGGAATAATGAAAGGTTTTCTGTGATCGATTAGTGTTGTGGCTGGCCTTGCTGACCGCCTGCCAAGGGATCCTGCTGACCGTATAAACTGATAACCGATTCGGAACTAAATCGTATTATACATATAGGTATTACATCCAAAGGGCCCTGTCCCAATGTAAAGGTAAAGCCCGGGCGCGCCGTTTGTTAATATCCCCGGCGTGGGATGGCCATTGGCCGAATTCCGAACCGAATCAATTGGAGATACGTCGTGCAAAAAAATTCCTCCCTCTTCCGTTTAGCTCTGTGCGCACTCTGCCTGCTTAGCTTTATTGGCTTGCGAGCTTACGGTCAAGACCGGGACAAAGACCAAACGAACGAGCATCCGAACGGCATAGTGCAAGACTGGAGCCGGCGCCATGTCGCCTACCCTCGCGTCGGCCCGATCAAGTCCATGATCGCCCTGCAGAACGATCCGCGCGCAATCCAAAGTTGGCGGGAACAGATACGGGAAGATTGGCACCGCGATAAAGAACGGCATCATCACCGCGATCACGATAACAATCAGGATGATATTCCAAGCACAGCAAGCGGCCTCCACCAGGATTGGTCGATCAGCCTGGGCAATGGGAGCACGGCGCCGGCCATGTTCCCTGCAAAATTTGGTTTCGATCCCAATGCTGCGGCGGACTGCACCAATGATTTCGTCGTATTCCCCGTGAATATAGCGGGCAGCTCGTCTCAGCCGAATCTCGTGGCCTTCAATCAACTTTATAGCGGGTCGATTGGCGCAACCGGAATAGTTACAAATGGCAGTATTACAGTCGCTATTACGGCGGGAACCATAACCCCGGTTGAGATAGGTCTGCCAATTACCGGAGCAGGCATACCAGCGAACGACACCATCGCCAGCATCACCGGCAATCCCGCCACCAGTATTACACTGGCAACCGCGGCTACGGCCAGCAATGCCGCTGAAGCACTTACCATCGACGCTGGTCTGTGTAATCGCGCGACCTCAGCAAGCGATACCGGCATTGCTGCTAAGACGTACTGGTCGTACGACATCAACGCTGCCGGCGGTCTGATAGCCACTTCTCCTGCTCTTTCCATAGACGGCAAAAAGGTCGCTTTTGTCGAAACCGTAGCGGGCAGCTCAGCACATTTCCACGTCCTTGCCTGGAAGAGTCCGGACGGAGTGGACGCAACCAATCTGCAGAATGTCCTATTGCCTGTAGCCGTCACCTCATTTACCGGGTCGGCGCCGGTTGCTGGCAGTGGCACCGCTACAAGCCTGTCTTTTGGCTCAACTGGCGACACATTGTCTTCGCCCTTCGTTGATTACGACAAAGACGCGGCTTACGTCGGCAACGATGCTGGCGTGCTTTTCCGCTTCAAGGATGTCTTCTGCCCCACAGGACCGCTCATAGACGCGGCCTGTGCGGGTGGAAGTCCGCCGGCGCCCAGCCTGGATCTCTCTTGGCCGACTACCGGCCCCACGGCACTCACTGGTACGGTAAATGTTTGTTCGGGGAAGCTGACCGGAGCCGTCGTGGATTTTTCTACAGGGAACGTTTTTGTCGGATGTGCGGACGGCAATCTTTACGGATTCACGTCTGCCGGGGCCGCACTCACTCCTGCCTTGGTGGCCGTGGGAGACGGTACCACTACGGCGAATGGGAATGTCGGGGGGATCGTGGATCCGCCGTTGATCGATGTGGTTAACGGATTCGCTTACGCTGTGAGCGGTTCCTCTGTGAGCGGTCCCTTTGGAGGATCCTCAGTCTTGGTCCAAGCAAAGACAGATTTCAGTTCCACCAGCACAGCGCAATTGGGCAACGTAGTACGGTTTCCCTTGCATGCCCCGTCGTTTAACGACGCGTATTTTAACGGCACGATATCCAACTCGCTAATCTACGATTGGGCTGTAGAGAGCAACAACCATATCGCATTTTACGGAGTCACCTTTAGTGCCGGCCACGTCATGAATTCCGGCTTTGTAGGGCTCGTGAGAGAGGTCCCTCTTTCCGCCCCTGTCGAGTTGTCTCCGACCACCACATTTCAGAACGGCACTGATCGTCTCTTTGTCAGCGGGCTCACTAACGCTTCGCCGAATTTCCTTGAAAATGACATCAACACGTTCCCATCCGCATATCTTGCCAATTTCACGGAAGAAGGCACTGGCACGAGCGGAATAGTAGTGGATAACGTGAGCGGCTCGGCACAAGCCTCCAGCATCTATTTCGGCGTTCTAGGCGCTTTGCCTCCAAACGCAAACAGCGCGGTAAAGTTAACGCAGTCCGGCTTGCTCTAAGAGTCGCTTGCATGACCGCGGCGCACTGTGTGATCGGTGCAGACGGAGGGGGTGGTCCCTTTTTCGCGTGCATTTACGCATACCCGTCAAAGCGGGTTGGGGCGCGCGCCTGCAGCCGTGTGGGTCATCGCCCCGGCATGGACGATACTGCGCCTCTGTCCTCCCCGTGTATAAACAGCTGTTCTGGCGCCTCGAGCGATATTCCCTGTCGCCGCACGAAAGTCCTTCTTCCCGGTTTCACTGTATGGCAATTCACACGCCTTCATATTAGATTTAGCCACTGCGTGCGCAGCGTAAGGAGTACGCTGTGTGGCGGAGCCGCTCGCAAATTCAGTTTCAGCGGCTGGCCAGGCTGCGGAAAAGTTAGTTTATTTTGACATTCCGAGCAAAGCGAGGAATCTCTCTTCGATTTGGCCCCATGAAAAAAAAGAGAGATTCCTCGCTTCGCTGGGAATGACAATATTCTGGAGGAGTTTTTTCCGCAGCCTGTAAAGCCGATTCCAAGACGGATCGTTACGGCCGGAATAGAGCCCGGCCGTAAAAGCCAAGCTAAAATTCGTCGCGACACGCAAAGAATTTACGGATTAGCTTTTCAAGGGGGATAACTTGAATCATCCGATCTTCATAAAAACCATGTTTGCTCCACGCCGCGCAACTATCGCATTCCTTTTTCTCGCTTCGCTTTCGTCAACCGCCCTGCGCGCGCAGGACGCCAAACCAGAGCCGGACGTGGTTGTCTTTCCGAATGGGGAGAAGCTGATTGGACACTTCGAGAGCTTCATTGGAGGATCAGCCAAGTTCAAGAGCGACACACTCGGGGAAATTACGATCGACTTGAGCAAGGTGCAAGAGCTGCATGCCTTTGGAAAGTTTGCGGTGATCAGAAAGGATTTGAAACTTGCCAGGGGTGAGAAAGACGGCCAAATTCCTCAAGGAACCATTTCGGTAGCCGAAAAAACAGTTCATGTTGATCCCGGCAATGGCCAGCCCGCGCAGACCGTTGCGGTCGGCGATTTGAACGTCATTATCGATGGAGCCAGTTTTGATCAGGCCTTCCGCCGTCCGGGGATTTTCCAGGCATGGAAGGGAGGGATCACCGTAGGCACGTCCATCGTCGAGGCCACACAACGCAGCGTGAGCTTCAATACCGCCATAGCTCTCGTTCGAGCAGTCCCGTCGGAGAATTGGCTCCCCCCGCGCAACCGGACCACACTCGACTTCAGCGACTCGTATGGGAAAGTGACTCAACCGGGCACACCCACGGTAAGAACTTCCATCTACCATGCCGACGCCGAGCGGGACGAATATTTCACTTCGCAGGTGTACGCGCTCGGTTCCCTGGCGTTTGACCACAACTTCTCCCAGGGACTGGATTTACAACAGCTGTATGGCGGAGGACTCGGCTGGAGCGCGATACACAAGTCCAGCGAGACTTTGGACTTCAAAGGCAGCCTTGATTACGAGAAACAGCAGTTTTCCCTGGCGTCACAGGATCAGAACCTTTTCACCTCCGTTTTCGCGGAGTTGTACACGGTAAAGATCGCGCACGGGATTGCGCTCAACCAGCAACTTTCAGCAAGCCCCGCCTGGACGAACACGCGCGCTTATTCCGCGTACGGCAGCGTCGGAATTATTTTCCCCGTGTACAAGAGGCTTGGCTTCACCACCAACGTAATCGATTCATTTCTGAATAATCCGCCGCCCGGCTTCAAAAAGAACTCGGTCCAGTTCACCACTGGACTTACCTACGCACTTCCGTGAGTTCCGGTCGAGTAGCACAGCAACTCCTGGCTGTTCGTTTATGCACAGTCCTGCGAAACCCGCGCAGCCTGAAGTCGATGTGCTCCCTTACGGCGAGACTGTGAAAGGAATGGACGCTTCCGTCGTTTCCCAATCGAGCGCCAGCGTTCCTTTGTTTCCGCCATCGGAGCGCAGGTCGATCTTGAATGTTTCGACGGGAGAGGAGAGCGCCTTCAAATTCATCTTCGTGCGGCCGAAATCGGTCGACGAATCGTAATCCTTGTGGAACTGCCCCGTCTGCTTGTTGATGATCAGCGTCCATTCATTCGCGTTCGGCAGCGTCCAGATGCTGTAGCTTCCGGCGGGAAGTTTCAGTGTGCCCATCTGCAGCGGCGCCTCGGTTGTAATTTTGGTCGCCCAATTCGCGCCGGTGCACCACACTTCGCCGAACGGAACGAGGCTGCCCATGATTTTTCGTCCGTGCATCGACGGCGCGTAGTATTCGATGCTGATCTTCTTGCCGGCGATGGTGGCCGCGACATTCGCCGGAGGGCTGGTGTATTTCGAGTAGCCGTACTGGCCGTAGGAGGTCCATGCAAAAACACCGATGAGGATGGCGACAATTCCAGCGCCGCCAATCCAAACAACTCGCTTTCTTTTCTGGATCATTACCGCACCTCCTCCTACTTGTTGCCGTTCTTGGCCGTCGCGCCCTGGCCGGCCAGATAAAAATATCCAACTTTGTTGTTCGAGGGCGTCGCGTACCACATGCGCCCCTGGGCATCGAGGAAATATTCCCGCGACGTAATCTCGGAATGCGGGAACGGATATTCGGTCACCTTGCCGGTGGTGGTGTTCAAGCGCCCCACTTCATCCAGGTATTCCGAGGAATACCAGACGTCGTGGTTGCGGTCCAGGTTCATGGCGTAAGGGCTGGAGTTCGGTCCCGGCAAAGCAAAGTTCCTGAATGTTTCCGTCTTTGGATCGAACCGGCCGATTTGTCCCGCGCCGGATTGGCTGAACCAGACGATGCCGTCCGCATCGATCTGAATCCTGCGTGAATACACCGTGTTGCTGCCGGGCGGACTCCAGGTCTTCACTTCCAGAGTCTTCGCGTCAATCTTCCCGATTTTCCCAACCGCATTGTATTCCGAGAACCAGCAATTGCCGTCTTTATCCAATTCAACGCCGTAAGCCGGTTCGCTGAAATCCGTGAACTTCCCCGTCTTAGGATCGAGGCGGCTGATTCGCGTTCCACTCGACCAGGCAATTCCGTCCGAACCGACTCGCACGGTGTGCTTGCTGCCGCCGGGGACTACGCCTTCCTTGCCGGGAGTATAGGCATCCGCATACTCGGTGAGTTTCTCCGTCTTCGGATCGAATTTGCCGATCTTGTTTATCCCAAATTCTCCCAGCCACACATTGCCGTCGGGGCCGGGATAGGCGGAATGGATTCCGACCGCGTTTGGATTGGGCACTTCGTATTCTTTTACATTTCCGGTTTCTGGATCGAGCTTCCCGATTTTATTCGCGCCGCCGTAATACGGCATCCAGACGTTGCCCTCTTTGTCCGGCGCCGCGCTCCAGGGCATGCGGTTCGGTCCGGGCAAGTCGTACTCGACGTAGACGATGTTCATGGCGTCGTCGTCGAATGTCTTCAAAAGGTTTTTGTATTCCGGCAAGTCCGCGGGAGATTTCGGCAATGCGGATTCGGGGCCAAACGCGGATGCGATAAAGGACGCCACACGATCGGCTTGCTCATCGTTCACCATGGGCCCCAAGAGGTAATGCATTCTGGTGCGCATGTAATCCACTCGGTCTTTCGCGCCCTCCAGATCGCGCGAGACGCTGGCCATGCGCGTTTGAAAGCCGTGGCAGATCTGGCAGGGCGCGTCGCGGAAATTGGACGTGGGGCCGAAAACCATTTCCTTGCCGCGGATGTTCGGGATCAACTTTTCGCCCTGATAGAGCGAGAGATCGCGCCAGCGAACCGTCCCGGTTTTCAGCCCCCAATCCATGGACGCGGATTGACTCGCCGCGAGCGTCACGCCCGTGCGCGGATCGGCCTGATAGCCAGCGGCGCGAATCCGCAGCACATATTCCCCGGCCGGCAAATCTTCGACTCGATAGGTGCCATCTTTGTGAGACAGCACGTTGACGGTGATTTTGGTCCTGGTGTTTTGCGCCTGTACAAACGCCCCCTTGAATGGCGCCCCGTCCGGCCCTTTCACCGTCCCGGAGATCGTCGCCCCGCGCGCGAATGCCGCGAGAAACATCATCGCGCTCATGAATGCCAGTATTTTTGCGATTCGTTGCATGGCGGCTCCTGCCTCGCGTGCCGTTCCCGGATAAATCCTTTATTTATTCAATAAAATCGGAATTCGGCCTGCTTCACTCGCAGCCTGGAATCCCTGAATCGTACTCCAGATTCGCCCGTCCCTGCCAGCGTTGTTCCTCCGGTTTCGCCGCGAGTGTAGCGCCCGCCTTCAGGCGGGCATCTTCTTGAATTGCGAGTGCCCGCCTGAAGGCGGGCGCTACAGAAACGGATCGTCTGCTTGCATAATGTCTCTGTGGCGAAAAGACGAAATCCCAAGACGATAGGCCTGATCTCGGACACGCATGGACTCTTGCGCCCGCAGGCCTTGCGCGCCCTCCAAGGCTCCGACCTGATCATTCACGCGGGTGACGTGGGCGATCCGGAGATTCTCGAGGCCCTGAAAACTCTGGCCCCGGTTTTTGCCGTGCGAGGAAATGTGGATGCCCAACCGTGGGCCGTGGCTCTTCCCGAAACCGAAGTCATTGAGACCGATCCCGCCACGGTTTACGTTCTCCACGACGTTCACGCGCTCGATCTTGATCCCGCCGCCGCGGGATTCCACATCATCGTAAGCGGGCATTCGCACAAGCCGTCGCGCACGGAACATGGCGGCGTCCTATTCGTCAATCCCGGAAGCGCCGGCCCGCGCCGCTTCGATTTGCCGGTGACGGTCGCGCTCCTGCATGTGGACCATGTTCCTTGGAGAGTTGATTTTATCGATTTATTTGGAGGGCTCAAGTAGCGCAGGCTTCAGCCTGTGGGGTTTGGTCCTTGCAAGCACGAACCCCCCCAGGCTGAAGCCTGCGCTACGAAACCCCCTGCGGTCCGAAAATTCGGACCGCAAGGGGATGAAGCTCTACCTAGTTTTCGAGTTGGACTTCCATGATTTCGCCAGGAAGGCGGACCATCCCCGAAATCGGTCCCGATGCAGACGCCAGCGGGAAGCGATGTACCAGTTCGGCGGCGGTGCGTTCCGGCTTCACGGGAAATGCGCTGCCGTCGGCCTGAATTCGCTCCATGCGGATGCCCAGCGTGCGCTCGAGCTGCAGCAGGTCCGACCGTTGTTCCCGGCCGTATAGCGTTGATGCGACTCCGGTCTTGCCCGCGCGGCCGGTGCGGCCCACGCGGTGGATGAAGTTCTCCGCAATTTCCGGCAGATCATAGTTAATCACATGTGCTATATCCTGCACGTGAATGCCGCGGGCCGCGATGTCCGTGGCGATGAGGATGCGATAGCGTCCCTGCTGAAAGCCGGCAAGAGCCGCGGTCCGCTGGGATTGCGAACGGTCGCCGTGAATCACGGCGGCGGCGAATCCTTCGCGAATGAGGTTGCGGGCCAGCTTGTCGGTTCCCCGCTTGGTGCGCGCGAAGACCAGGCAGCGCCCGGTCTCCTTCCCGAGCAAATGCTGCAACACTTCCTGCTTTCGGTCGCCCGAAACTTCAAAAGCCTGGACGCGCACATTCTCCGCGGGTTTGAGAGTGGACCCGAACGCGAGGCGCACAGGGTTCCTCATATAGTCCTTCACGAGATGCACGACGGAAGCCTCGAGCGTCGCCGAAAAGCACAACGTCTGGCGCTCCTTCGGCAGGGCCGCAGCGATTCTGCGAATCGCCGGGAGGAATCCCATGTCGAGCATGCGGTCGGCCTCATCGAGAACGAGCACTTGCAGCGCGCGGAAGTTGAAGAGATTGCGCCCGAGATAGTCTTCCAGGCGTCCCGGAGTAGCGACAACGAGCCGCGCACCCGCGCGGATCGCGGCAATCTGCTTGGCCTCGGGCAAACCGCCCACGACCAGCGCCGCGGGGGACAATTGTTTCCCGCGCAACGCGTTGTACTGATCCACGACTTGCATGGCGAGTTCGCGCGTGGGAACGAGCACGAGCGCTTCGATCCCTCTCGCTTTCGACGCCAGCAGGCGCTCGATGATCGGAACGAGGAACGCCAGCGTCTTGCCGGTTCCTGTCTGCGCGGTCGCGAGCACGTCCTTGCCTTCCAGCGCCTGCGGAATGGCCGCGGCCTGGACCGGAGTCGGCGTCGCAAATTTTGCCAGTGACAGCCGCTCCTTGGTGTAATTGGAAATCTGTAAATCTGAAAAATTCTGCATTTCTATCTTTGTCTTTTCTGCTGGCGGGAGCCGTCGCGGCGCACACACAAACTCCTGTGCGGGCACGCAACTGGCATGGCCAGTCCTAGTTTGAATTACGCTGAAGACTCACGGAGGAAATCAAAGGCGGGGTTATCTCAAATCGAACACGAGCCAGAGGAACCACACCAAACAACCGATGTATCAAGCGCAAACGGAGTATACCACAGTTCCCCCGGAAATCTTGCAGAAAAATGACGCGGCGGCAGAACTGACGCTCTGCCGCCGCGATAAGCGACTCAGATGAAACAGGTTAGCCTATTTCTTTTTTATCTCCAGGGGCTCCTGCAATTTGAAGCGCAGCCGCGTCTCGGCGGCGATGGTAATATCGCGGTTACCGGTCAGCGCCGTGCCTGCCGTGCCCGCTCCTGCTCCCGCGCCTGCCCCAATGGCAGCGCCTTTGCCTCCGCCAGCCAGCGCACCGATGAGCCCTCCTACCACAGCGCCTCCACCGGCGCCTACCGCGGTGCGTTTGCCGCGGCCCTTCCCTGCTTCTGTCACTTCCGTGGTTCTCAATTCATATTCTTCCCCGCTCACCCTGAGGGAGCTGAGGGTCACAGTGATGGCCGCGTTCCCTTTGAATCTGCCGGCGGATTTGGCATCCGTGACGGTCCCAGTGGCCTTCGCTCCCTTGGGAATCACGACCCTGTCTCCCGCCACCACAGGCTCGGCGAGTGAGGCGTCGAAATGATCCCCGGAGTTGCTGTCCTTCGAGCTGACCGGCTGGTCGACCGTAACCGCTATTTCGGTCCCGGCGGGCACCACGATCGGCTTTGGCGAGAAAACGTGGGCCACGCTGGAATCCGAGCCTTTCGGCGCGGCGCTCGAGTTGGCATCGGACGAAGTAGCCGCATTTCCGCCAGCAGGCGCATTGGAATCAGGAGATGTCGTCGAGTTGCGGCAGCCAATTAGGGTGAGCACACTGACAATCATGAGATAGCGAACCAAGGTTTTGTGCCTCATCGTTGATCCTCCGATTCAATTGGGGCGGTATGAAAATAATAGCAAGGGACGGTTTCCTGGCGCACCTAATTTTCGCGTCGTTGTGCCCAACTCGTGAAACGAACTCCCTTGCTTGCAGATCGGCAGCATGCGTGGCACGATGGTATGCAGTTCACCAGACGAGTTGATGTTTAGGCCGCAGAATCAATCGATGGACACTGAAAAAACCATCACGCTGACCTCGGCAGTAGCGACCTCGCCTTTCCAGCGCCACACCCGCGCGAAGATGGCGATCGCTTTCGGCGTGGCCGCGGTTTCCGATGCGCTCTCCATCTGGATTACGTTTGCCCCGCCTCTCCAATGGGCCCTTGATTTGGCCACGGCTTTCATTCTTTTTTTGATTTTCGGCCGGCGCTGGGCTCTACTGCCGGGACTGGCGATGGAAGCCATTCCGGGAATGGGAGTATTTCCCTGGTGGGTGCTCGTGGTGCTTTCGATCCTCCTCTACGACGGAATCAAGAAACCTCTGAGGTCCTAGCCCGAATTTCATTCAACCATATAGCGAATCATTTCGGACTCTGTTTGTCGTCATTTCCAGTGGCGCATGCTTCAGCTTGCGGGGTTTGGTCCGTGCAAAGACCAAACCCCGCAAGCTGAAGCATGCGCCACTAAACAAGCCAGAACTTTATTGCCCGGGGACATTGAAACCAGTATGCTTCCCCAAGATTTGTGGAGATTCCCATGAACAACATTTCGAATCCGATTTCCCGCCGGGGATTCCTTGTCGGCGCATCCTCGCTCGGCGCGTTTTATGCCGCCTCGAAATTGGCGGCGCTGCCTGCGCTGGCCGCGCCGCTGTTCGATGACCCGCGCATCGCCAAGCAGCCCATTGCCGACAAGGGCTTTGCCTCGATTCGCAAGATTGGCGACGGGCTGTACGCGACGATCGCCGACCGTTCCAAGGGCTTGCAGGCGCGCTGCAACGGAGGTTTCCTGATCGGCCGTGACGCCGCGCTGATGGTCGAGGGATTCCAGACCACCACTGGCGCGTCGTTTCAGATCGAAACGCTGCGCACCGTCACGCAAGTGCCCGTCCGCGCGGCGCTCAATACGCACTGGCACTTCGACCACACGCTTGGAAATTCGGTGTACGGTGGCGCGGCAATCCCCATCTGGGCGCACATCGATGTCCCGGCGCGCATGTCCGCCGTCTATCCCAAATGGCAGGCCCAGGACTTGGCCACGTATCTCGAGCCGTGGGAGAAGCGCGTGCGCGAAGCCAAGACCGACAGCCAGCGCGAGCACGCCAAGAGCGACATCGAAGGCGTGACCGGAATGTTCAAGCCCGTTACCGAGACCGTTCTGGCACTGCCCAATCACGCGCTAGATCCCGCGAAGATGCCGATCGAGATTGATCTCGGCGGCCTCACCGTGGTGGTCGAAGCCTTTATCGGCCATACGGACACCGACCTGATTTACCGCGTGCCCGCTCAAAACGTGATTTACACCGGAGACTTGCTCACCGGAGGACAATACCCGGTGAATATCAACGGCTATCCGACGCTGTGGCGGGCGACGCTCGCCAAGTTCGCGACCTTCGACAAGAACACTCTCTTCGTCCCGGGCCACGGCCAGATCATGGGCCTCGAAGGCGTCGCGGAAATTCGCTCCTGCTTTGACGACCTCGCCGAACATGCCGAGAAATCCTACAAGGCCGGAGTTCCGGTGGAAGAAGCTGTGGAGCAGTACATCGTCCCCGACCGGTTCAAAAATTACCGCATGTTTTCCTGGGGCTTCACCATTGGCCGCACCTACGAACAGTTTTATGCCGAGTGGTCCGGCAAGCCTGTCAACATTTTGAATTATTCCTAGTGGCTTGCGGCATAGCGCTGCGGGCTTCCGCGAATCTTCGGCTACTGATGCATGAAAAAAGGGGGATGAACCTGACGGTTCATCCCCCTTCCTTTCTATGCGCGGCGCTGGGCGGGTTTTCAAAATCTACTTCTTGGCCGTGATCACAGGGACGGAGTCCAGCTGTCCTGCCTTGGCGAACATTTCGCGTTCCGTTGCGGAGAGCGGTTCGAAAACCAGGGACTCGCCAATCTGGGGCAGGTTGATGGAACGAACCCTGCGCTCATTTCCTTGAATCGTGACTGTCAGGCAGGCGGAGCCCTTCTGGGGATCGCCAAGGATCGGTGCGTTGGTATAGGCCGAATTGCCTGTTCTGTTCGAGGTCACAAGGGTCGGCTTGCCGTTCCCATCCACCTCGATCGTATACTCTCCGGCGGGAAGCACGGCATGGTTCCATTGGACTTCGTAGGGCAGCGTGAATTTTCCGACGAAGCTTGGTTGAGCATTGGCCGCGGCGGTGAACGCGCAAGTGGCGAACAGAACTCCCAGGATCATTTTCACAGTCGAAAACCGGGTCATATTCGAGATTTTCATTGTCGTTCTCCTTTTTCTTGAGGCGATGCTCGTCTGCTGGCTAGTAGGAGTCCGCATCGTGCCTTCACTATATAAAGCGAGAACCAGCGGCAAACTGGCTCACCGAAATCGAAGATTTTTTATGTGATAGCTCACCCCGGCCCAGGGCGTTTCGCATTCCATCGCCTGTCAAGTTGACTTTATCTGTCCGGGGAGCTACTTTCCGGATCACCGTCTGATTCCTACTTCTTGGCTGGAGGGTAAACTTGAGCGCCGATTCCTCCACGCGGATCAACAAGCTGCTTGCCGATTGGGGCCAGGGCAACGAGGAAGCGCGGGAAGCGCTCATCCCCATGGTTTACAATGAGCTGCGCCGGCAAGCTCGCCGCCATTTGCGTGGCGAACGTCCCGACCATACCCTCGAAAGCGCCGCCCTGGTCAACGAAGCCTATCTGCGCCTGGTCCGCCAGGGAACGCCGCAGTGGCAAAATCGCGCGCATTTTTTTGGAGTCGCCGCGCAGCTGATGCGGCATATTCTGGTCGATCACGCGCGCAACCGCGCCGCCGTCAAGCGCGGCGCCGGAGCTCCGCTGCTCTCTCTCGATCCGGAACTTGCCCCGGCTCACAAACCCGGAATTGATCTGGTCGCGCTCGATGATGCTCTCGACAAACTCGGCGCTCTGGACTCGGAGCAGGCTCGCCTCATCGAGCTGCGATTCTTTGGAGGGCTTTCCATCGAGGAGGCTGCTGTCGTCCTGGGGAATTCACCGGCCACCGTAAAGAGGGAATGGGCCACGGCTCGCGCCTGGTTGCGCCGTGAATTGAAGAGATACGAGGGACCGTGACCCCGGAGCGCTGGCAGGAAATCAAGAAAGTGCTCGCGGGCGCCCTGGAACGGGCGCCGGGAGAGAGGCTCGCCTATCTCGATCACGCCTGCTCCGAACCCGATCTGCGCCGCGAAGTGGAATCCCTCATCGCCGCGCATGAACAAGCACAATCGAGTTTCCTCAATCAGCCCGCCGTGCAAGCGAAGGAATTGGCCATTGGCTCGCGTCTAGGACTCTACGAAATTCTCGAGCGCATTGGCGCGGGCGGCATGGGTGATGTCTATCGCGCGAGCGACACCAAGCTCGGCCGCAGCGTGGCCATTAAAGTTCTTCCCCCGGGATTCGTAGATGACCCTGATCGGCTCGCTCGCTTCCAGCACGAAGCCAGAATGCTCGCTTCTCTGAATCATCCCAATATCGTTACGATTCATTCGTTCGAGGAAGCGGGCGGCGTCCACTTCCTCACGATGGAACTGGTCGAGGGGCGACCGCTCACTGGGTTGATTCCGAAAGGCGGTCTCCCCGTCGATCACATCCTGGACTTCGCTGCCGCGATCTCCGATGCCCTGGCCGCCGCGCACGAGAAAGGCATCGTTCATCGCGACTTGAAGCCCGCAAACGTGATGGTGACCGCCGAGGGCCGCGTCAAGGTTCTGGATTTCGGCCTGGCCAAGGAAATCCTTGAGGCCAACTCCAACGAAGCGACGCTGACTCCGGACGAATACACGAAAGTGGGTGTGATTGTGGGGACTCCGGCGTATATGTCTCCCGAACAGGTCGAAGGGCGCATGATCGACCATCGAACAGACATTTTTTCGCTGGGCACCCTGCTGTACGAAATGGCGACCGGACAGAAGCCTTTCCAGGGCCGCTCCTCGGCCGAGTTGGCCTCCTCGATCCTTCGCGACACCCCAAAACCAGTCAGGGAAATGCGCGCTGAATTGCCCGAGGGCTTGGAGAGTGTGATCCGGCGTTGCCTGGAGAAAAGCGCCGCCGACCGTTTTTCATCGGCGCGCGACCTCCACCAAGGACTGCGCAGCGTGGCCACCGGGATCGAAAGCGACTCGGGCGCCGCACGCGCCAGGGAAGGGTTTTGGGTCGCCGTGCTGCCGTTCGAATACAGCGGCGCGAATGCCGAGATCAACTCCCTTGCGGAAGGATTGACCGAGGATATCGTCACAGGTCTGTCCCGATTCTCCTACCTCCGCGTCATTGCGCGCAGTTCCACGTTGCGATACGCCCGCACAGCGGTTGATGTCCGCGCCGTCGGCAAGGAACTCGGGGCCCGCTATGTGATGGAAGGAAGCCTCCGCCAGGCGGGGCCCAGGTTGCGCATTGCGGTGCAACTCGTCGACGCCGCCTCCGGCGCGCATCTCTGGGCGGAGACTTTTGATCGTACCTTTCGTGCCGAAGAAATTTTCATACTGCAGGATGAGATCGTCCCGCGGATCGTTGCAACCGTCGCAGACACCTACGGCGTTCTGCCGCACACCATGAGTGAGGCTCTTCGCAACCGGGACCCCGAACACCTGACCCCCTACGAAGCAGTGCTGCGCAGCTTTGCGCACTTCCCGCGCCTCGCCCCTGAGGAGCACGCCGCGGCCAGGGCCGGCTTGGAACGCGCCGTCCAACAGGCGCCGGGTTATGCCGATGCGTGGGCCATGCTGTCGATGATCGTCAGGGAGGAGTACACCCACCGGCTCAACTTACGTCCTGATCCCATCGGACGCGCGTTCTCGGCCGCACGGCGCGCGGTCGAAGCCGCGCCAGCGAATCATCTCGCTTATCACGCGCTGGCCTCGGCCCAATTTTTCCGGAGGGAGTTCCAAGCCTTCCGGATCTCCGCGGAACGGGCCATCGCACTCAACCCCATGGACGGATTCACCGCAGCCTACCTGGGTTTTCTGATCGCCTATGCCGGCGACTGGGAGCGCGGTTGCGCCCTGGTGGAGCGTGCCAGAACGCTCAACCCGCATCACCCCAGCTGGTACTGGTTCCCCACCCTCTTCGACGCTTACCGCAAGAAGGACTACCGCGGCGCGTTGGATGTCGCCCTCAAGATCAACATGCCCGGCTTCTGGCGAACGCATTTCGCACTCGCCGCGGTCTATGGGCAACTTGGCGAACTGGAGGCGGCGCGCCGGGCCGTGCGAGACCTGCTGGCCATCAGGCCGGACTTCGCCTCCGTCGCCCGCGAGGAATTAGCGAAGTGGTGGGATGCGGAACTCATCGAACACCTGATCGATGGCCTGCGCAAGGCAGGGATGGAAATCCCCCCGAATCAGTCGTGATTCCTATATGTATTTGGTTGTCGAACCTGCTATGAAGGTTGATTTACATTTGTCGTATTCTGGGTCATGTTGAATGCGAGAAGAAAGAGCGGTAAAAAGAATGGTTGGAGTGTCCGAAAAATACGCGCTGGAAGTCGACTCGCCAACCCCGATTACGTCTGAGCCCCAGCATGAGGAATACCTTTTTGTCCTCGATAAGCTGGCAAGCAAAGTGAATCCGACGGGGGAAGAGGAGAAGCATGCTGAAGTCTTGATGACTCTGATCGAAGCCTATGAGGAAGAGCATCACCCTATCCCCGATGCTTCCCCGGTGGAGGTTCTTCGCTCGTGAATGCAGGCGAACTCTCTTCGTCAAAAAGACCTGGTTCCGATCTTTGGCTCCGAAAGCATCGTTTCCGAAATTCTGCACAAAAATCGCACCCTCAACAAAACTCAGATCGAGAAATTGAGTAAACGATTCCGCGTTTCCCCCGCGGTGTTTTTCCAGATCGTAAACCCGCAACTTGCGCGTGAACCTGATCTACGCAATGCTCGGGCGCTTCTTGCCGAAGCCAGTCGTTTGTTCGAACGCGTGCGCTAATTGCAGTACAGAAAAATCTTCTTTGTTGCGGCCCACGATTTGCACGCCGACGGGAAGTCCTTCCGGTGTGAAACCTCCTGGGACCGAGGCGGCTGGATTCCCTGTTGCCGAGATGTACCAGCAGGACTTCATCCAGTCGATGTAGTTATCGAACTTCACGCCGGCGATCTCCTTGGGGTAGGGCGTGTCGACTTCGAAAGGCGGCAACTGCGTGGTGGGCAGGACGAAGTATTCATACTTTTCGAGAAAAGCCTGAAAGCTGCGCCAGAGTTGGCCGTGGGCTGCCTCGGCCCGGGCTACATCCATGCCCGTCAGCCGCAGACCTTCTTCGATCTCGCCCTTGAGCGTGTCTTTGAAGGCGTCGGGGTGGTCATGCAACTGCGCGCCATAGGCATTGGCCGAACCGAGCGCGCGCAGCACCCGAAAGGCGATCTCCGCGGGGGCGAAGTCCGGCTCAGCCTCCTCCACAATGCAGCCCAGCGATTCGAACGTTTTGCGGTGGCCGTCCACCACGGCGCGCACGCGCGAGTCGAAGGGCACTCCGCCCAGGTCCTTGAACCAGGCCACGCGCACGCCTTTGAAGCTGCGGTCGAGCGGGCGCGCAAAAACTTCTCCCGGTTCGTTGATGGAAAGCGGCGCGCCGCGATCCGGCCCGGCGATGGTGCTCAGCACGTAGGCGAGGTCGGCCACTGAACGGCCCAGGCACCCCGAAGTGCTCAGCGTGGACCACGCGAATGCCGCTTTGGGGTTGGGCACGCGGCCGACGGAAGGGCGGAAGCCGGCCACGTTGCAGAAGGCGGCGGGATTGCGCAGCGAGCCGCCGGTATCGGAGCCGCTGACAACCGGCGCGAGTCCGCAAGCGAGCGAGACGGCGGCGCCGCCGGAAGAGCCGCCGCAGGTCTTCGTCAAGTCGTAGGGATTGCGCGTTGCGCCGAAAACTTTGTTGAACGTCTGCGATCCCGCGCCGAATTCCGGCGTGTTGGTTTTTCCAATGATGATCGCGCCCGCGCGCCGCATGCGCTCGACAACGATGTTGTCTTCTGCGGGGATGTAATCCTTGAAGAGAAGCGATCCATACGTGGTGCGGATGCCGCGCGTTTCGAGGAGATCCTTGTGCGCTACGGGCAGACCGTGCAGCGGACCCAAAGTTTCTTTGCGCGCCTGCATCTCATCGGCCTTGGCAGCGGCGTCGGCGGCCAATTCCGGCACCAGCGTCACGATGGCATTTACTTTCGGGTTTACGCGCTCGATCTGTTTCAGGTGCGCGGCCAGCGCTTCGCGCGCCGAGAGTTTTTTCGCGCGGATCAGGCGGGCCATTTCGATGGCGCTCAGAAAACAAATGGAGGAATCCGCGGCCTGCACATCAAGAGAGCCCTTCAGAAGAAAAGCGGCGGCTGTGCCGAAGAGAACTTCGCGGCGCGTTGGCTGATTTTCACTCATAGGCGGGAGTCTATCACGCGACGCGTTTAAGTGGCGCACGCTTCAGCTTGCGGGGTTTTGTTTTTGCAGGGACCAACCCCCGCAAGCTGAAGCGTGCGCCACTTAGGGCTACTCGAGCTTTTTGCGCGCAAAGACGAACAACGACGACGCCAGCAACACAAACATGATGACCCCGAGCCACGGTGACGCGCTCCACTGCGGCATGAATTTTTCGCCAAAAGCGAAAATCTTTGCTGGCCAAGGCAGAAATAGCATGCTCGTCAGCCAGTGCGGCAAGCGTTTGCTCAATTCCGGATCCTGCAGCAGGTTGAGGAAAATTGCGAGCAATCCGAAGACGCCGCCCGCGGCAATCAGCCCGCTCGAATACAGGGAGCCGGGGCTGACCTCGCTGTCGGCGCCGCTCTTTTGTTCCGTTCCTCGCTCCACGATCCAGCGCAAGAGCCCTCCTGCGAACATGGCCATCGTCGTGGCTCTCGAAATATACGAGCCCACGGCAAAGGGAAGCGAGCGGATCCCCAGCAACTCCACGGCGATCACCAGAAACACCCCAAGGAAGACCAGCCGCCAGGGCAGGCGCTGATTCAGAATGCCGCTGATCACCGTGGCCATCAGCCGCGCTTGCGGAGCCGCCGCCTGGTCGCTGCCGATTCCCTGCACCCATTGAATCTCGATCTGATTCGTGGCTGGGTCGTACAGATATTTCCCGTCGGGGACTTCCCCGGATCCAATCGCGTTCACGAGCACATACGTTTTGCCCTCGTGCTGGAACGAATTGTCCTGGCGCTGGACGCCGGCGGGCAGGCTGTTGATGTCGAGCGGAATCTGAAGGGGCTTGTACTGCGCGAGGCCGATATTCATCAGGATGAGCGTCCCGCCAATCGCGAACGAAGAAACGAGCACGCCGATGATGAGCGCAATCTGTTGCTGGTACGGCGTCGCACCAACCAGATAGCCTGTTTTCAAATCCTGCGAAGTCGCTCCGGCAATCGCCGCCGCGATGCACACCACGCCCCCGATCGTCAGCGCGAGCACTGCATAGGAGTTGGCCGTCCAGTGGATTACAAGGAATACCGCGCAGGTGGCCATCAACGTGGCAATGGTCATGCCGCTGATCGGATTTGAGGAGTTGCCGATGAGCCCGCTGATGCGAGAAGCCACGGTCACAAACAGAAAGCCGAAGACGATCACGAAAACGGCCGCGATCAAGTTGGCCAGCGCCCCGGTCTGCGCTCCGGGAATCGGCTTGAAACGGAGCAGCGCCCACATCATCGCGAG
>Ga0210401_10000079_pt1 | contig 108278 bp, 93 predicted proteins | sample IncBWH32MmetaG_FD_150866 | JGI IMG/M metagenome (GOLD analysis project Ga0210401, IMG submission 150866) | Forest soil microbial communities from Barre Woods Harvard Forest LTER site, Petersham, Massachusetts, United States - Inc-BW-H-32-M | ecosystem: Environmental > Terrestrial > Soil >...
CGCTGCGTTTGGGCTCGATACCGAGCTCGCGCGCGCTGCGCAGCAGGAAATGGCGCGCCAGCATCGGAATGTCCTCGCGCCGTTCGCGCAGCGGCGGCAGCCGCAGCTGGATCACGTTCAGCCGGTGGTACAGATCCTCGCGGAACAGTCCCTGCTTGACGCGCTCCTCCAGGTCCTGATGGGTGGCAGCGATCACCCGCACGTCGGCGCGCAGCGGCTGGTGCCCGCCGACCCGGTAAAAGCATCCGTCCGACAGCACGCGCAACAGACGCGTCTGCAGCTCGGCCGGCATGTCGCCGATCTCGTCCAGGAAGAGCGTGCCGCCCTCGGCCTGCTCGAAGCGGCCGCGCCGCATCGCCTGCGCGCCGGTGAAAGCGCCCCGCTCGTGGCCGAACAGCTCCGACTCGAGCAGGTCGCGCGGGATCGCCGCCATGTTCAGCGCGATGAACGGCTTTTCGCCCCGCGCGCTGTGCCGATGCAGCGCCCGCGCCACCACCTCCTTGCCGCTGCCCGATTCGCCGGTGATCAGCACCGTGACCGAAGACTGCGACAGGCGCCCGATGGCCCGGAATACCTCGTGCATCGCCGGCGCCTGGCCCAGGATCTCGGGCACCTCGCCGGCCGGTTCGTCCGGGCCGCTGTCGCGCAGGCTTTCGTCGACCGCGCGCCGGATCAGCGCGACCGCCTTGTCCACGTCGAAGGGCTTGGGCAGGTACTCGAAGGCGCCGCCTTGGAACGCCGACACCGCGCTGTCCAGGTCGGAAAACGCGGTCATGATGATCACCGGCAGCGAGGGGTGGCGCTGCTTGACCGTCTGCAACAGTCCGATGCCGCTGACGCCCGGCATCCGGATATCGGAGACCAGCACCTGCGGGGTTTCCGCCTCCAGCGCGGAGAGCACCTCCTGAGCCTGCGCGAAAGCACGGCAGGGCAGGCTCGCTTTGGCCAGTGCGCGCTCGAGCACCCAGCGGATCGAGCGGTCGTCGTCGACGATCCAGATCGGTTTCATAGAGGTCTCAACCTTCATCGCAGCGGCAACAGGATCCGAAAGTCGGTCCGGCCAGGAACGCTTTCGAAATCGATCGTGCCGCCGTTCTGGTGAATGAACTCCTGCGCCAGCGACAGTCCCAGTCCGCTGCCGCCCTCCCGCCCTGACACCAGCGGGTCGAACACGCGCTCCTTCAGCTCCTCCGGAATGCCCGGACCGTTGTCGATTACACGCAAATCCAGTGCCAGCTTGCAGGGTCGGCGCAGCATCGTGACCTGCTGCGCCACCCGGGTGCGCAGCGCCACACAGGCATCGCCCATCGCGATCCGGGCGCGCAGCGCCTGGGCCGCGTTGCGCACCACGTTCAGCAGCGCCTGGATCAGCTGCTCGCGGTCGCCCCGGAACTCGGGAACCGAGGCGTCATAGTCCCGGTCGATCAGCAGCCCGTTCGGATACTCGGCCAGGATGACGGAGCGGACCCGCTCGCACACCTCGTGGATGTTCAGCTCAGCCACCACACGCGGGGCGCGGTGCGAGGCCAGCACGCGGTCGACCAGACCTTGCAGCCGGTCGGCCTCGGCGATGATGACCCCGGTGTATTCGCGCTCCTCGTGCGTGCGCAGCTCGGTTTCCAGCAACTGGGCCGCTCCGCGGATGCCACCGAGGGGATTTTTGATCTCGTGCGCCAGGTTGCGCATCAGGCGCCGGCTGGCTTCGCTCATGTCGAGCTGGCGCTCCTCCCGGTTGACCTTCAGCTGCTGCTCGATCGGCAACAGCTCCAGCATCAGCGGCGTATCTTCGATGTGCAGCGTGGTGGCGACCACGTGCACCGGCAACGGTTCGCGCAACGGCCGCCGCAGCGACATCGCCTGCCGCCGCGTCTCGGACACGCCCGAGGTCGAGTCGTCCAGCAGACGGTCGATCGGCAGCGGGTCGTTGAAAAGTCCGCGCGCCAGCTGTCCGTGCAGGATCCGGCGCGAAACATCCACCATGGCCTCGGCCGACTGGTTGACCCAGCGCACCCGGCCTTCGACGTCGATCACCAGCACGGCCGTGGACAGCAGCTCCAGGCCCGCATACGCGGCTGCGGCGTCGGGCGCGAAGGAGCTTGGGTCGGCGCGGAGCTTCAACCCTCACCCCCCTGCTTCGTCGCCGGGCTGTGCGTTGACGGTGAATGGGTTGGGCTTAATCGCCCCTCGCCCGCGCAGCGGGAGAGGGGAGGGCTCGCCCTGCGAAGCCGGGCTACGCCCGGCGAAGCAGGGGGTGAGGGCGCTGCTAGTACCGCTGCGGCGCGAGCTCGCGCTTGAGCGAGGCGATCGAGCCCTCGGAGCGCTCGATATTGTCCAGCAGGTGCTGGGTGCGCTCCCGGTAGCCGGGGGAGCCGACGATCTCGCCGGGAGCCGGGTGCGGGGTGCCGTTGTTGAAGTCCTCGCGCAGGCGCGTCAGGCGCTCCTGTTCGATCCGCAGCTCTTCTTCCAGGATCCGGCGCCGGTCCACGTCGCGCATCTTCTGGGTGTCGCGGTCGACGCGGGGAAAGTTGGCCGGCGATACGCCCCGCGTCGCGGCACTCGGGACCGGGACCGGCCGCAGGGCCGGCGCCGAGGTCCCGGGGATCGTCGAGACCACTCCGTCGATCCGGTGGCAATCGTGCCCGGTGATCACATTCGAGAAGGTCTTGTGCCCCTGGTCGTCCACGCAGGCCCAGATCGGCTCGGGCTGCTGCGCCGCCGCAGGAAGGGCCAACAGGGGCCAAAGCAACGGCCACCACAGCGCGCCAGCAGGTCGGAGCAAGGGACGCATCGATTCGGAGCAAATGGTCAATCGCGCAGTCAGTGTACGCGCGGGCTCGTGGCCGAAGCATACCGATTGTGCGCTCATCCGACAGCATTTCCAGCCTTTTGGCCCAGGTGCGGGCCCGCATCTTGCCGCGATGCAAAAAAGGGCGGTCGCCCGCCCCTCAGCGCTTCCACCAACCTTAACGGCCGGGCCAGCAGCTCGCGCCAGTTCACAGCCCGTAGTACATGTCGAATTCGACCGGGTGCGTGGTCATCCGGAAGCGCGTGACCTCTTCCATCTTCAGCGCGATGTACGCGTCGAGCACGTCGTTGGTGAACACGCCCCCGCGCGTGAGGAACTCGCGCTCCTTGTCCAGGATCCCCAGCGCCTGATCGAGGCTGTGGCACACGGTCGGGACCTTGGCCGCCTCTTCGGGCTCCAGGTCGTACAGGTTCTTGTCGACCGGGTCGCCCGGGTGGATCTTGTTCTGGACGCCGTCCAGTCCGGCCATCAGCATCGCGGAAAAAGCGAAGTACGGATTGGTGGTCGGATCGGGAAAGCGCACCTCGACCCGGCGCGCCTTCGGGCTGGAAACGTACGGGATGCGGCAGGCGGCCGAACGGTTGCGCGCCGAATAGGCCAGGTTGATCGGCGCCTCGAACCCCGGGACCAGCCGCTTGTACGAGTTGGTGCCCGGATTGGTGATCGCATTGAGCGCGCGCGCGTGGCGGATGATGCCGCCGATGTAATAGAGCGCGAAATCCGACAGGCCGCCGTAGCCGTTGCCGGCGAACAGATTCTGGCCTTCCTTCCACACCGACTGGTGCACGTGCATGCCGGAGCCGTTGTCGCCCACCACCGGCTTGGGCATGAAGGTGGCGGTCTTGCCGTACGAGGCGGCCACGTTCCACACGGTGTACTTCAGGATCTGCATCCAGTCGGCGCGCTTGACCAGGCTCGCGAACTTGGTGCCGATCTCGTTCTGGCCGGGCGCGGCCACTTCATGGTGGTGCACCTCGACGTCGACGCCCTGCTGCTCCAGCAGCAGGCAGATCTCGGAGCGGATGTCCTGCAGCGAATCGGTCGGCGGCACTGGGAAGTAGCCGCCCTTCACCGGCGGCCGGTGCGCCAGGTTGCCGGCGTCATAGTCGATGCCGGACGACCACGGCGCTTCCTCCGACTTGATCTTCACGAAGGAGCCCGACATGTCGATGCTCCACGTGACCGAATCGAAAATGAAAAACTCCGGCTCCGGACCGAAGTAGGCCGTATCGCCCAGTCCACTGGCCTTCAGATACGCCTCGGCGCGCTTGGCGAGCGAGCGCGGATCGCGCTCATAGCCCTTGCCGGTGGTTGGCTCGATCACGTCGCACGTCAGTATCAGCGTGTTTTCTTCGCGGAACGGATCCATCCGGGCCGAGCTCGGGTCCGGCATCAGCAGCATGTCCGATGCCTCGATCCCTTTCCACCCGGCAATCGACGAACCGTCGAACGCGTGCCCATCGGTGAACTTGTCGTCCCCGAACGCCTTGGTGGGCACCGAGACGTGCTGCTCTTTGCCCCGGGTGTCGGTAAAGCGCAGATCAACGAATTTGACTTCGTTGTCCGCGATCATTTTCATTACGTCTTTGGCCGACGTCATCGATCACTCTCCTCGACAAAGTGGAATGAATGCGCAGCGCCGGCTCGGTGGCCGGCCCAGCAAGCACGCTACGGGAAGCACGAAGCATGCCCCACGCACCCGAACCGGATTCGTGGCCACCACCCGCACGCCCCCGCGCCGGCGAGCGTAGCAAACGGATTTTTCCGGCCCCGCCACTGACGAATCTGGCACCAGTATAGTGCATGCTGCACCAGACCGGTGCAGATCAGCGGCGGGCGGGCGCGGGCAGGAAGAGCGCCTGCAGATCGTTCAGAAACCGCAGCCCCAGCGGGCTGGCGGCGATCCGTGTCGGATCGGCCACCAGCAACCCGCGCGCCTCGGCCGCAGCGAGTGTGGGCGAAACCGCCGCAGGCGGCAGCCCGGTGCGCTCGGCAAACAGCGCCGCCGGCACGCCTTCGGTCAGCCGCAAGGCGTTCAACATGAATTCGAACGGCAGCTCGCTCGCCGGTACCTGGATCTCGCGGCTGACGAAGCGGCGCTCGCCGGCCTTCTGCAGATACGACTCGGGGCGGCTGAAGCGCTCCTGGCGCACGATGCCGTCCGGCAGCGTGAGCTTGCTGTGGGCGCCGGCGCCGATTCCCAGGTAGTCGCCGAACGTCCAGTAGTTCACGTTGTGCACGCAGCGCTGCCCGGGCTGCGCGTACGCCGACACCTCGTAGTGCTGATAGCCGGCGCCGTGCGCGAGCTCCTGCAACCGCTCCTGGATCCGGAACGCCAGGTCCTCGTCCGGCAGCTGCGGAGGAAAGCGGGCGAACACTGTGTTCGGTTCGATCGTCAGCTGGTACAGCGACAGGTGCGGCGCAGAAAAGCCGAGCGCGCGGCGCACATCGTCCACCGCCTGGTCAACCGTCTGGCCGGGCAGCGCCCACATCAGGTCCAGGTTGAACCGCTCGAAGTGCTGCCCGGCCAGCTCGGCCGCGCGCAGCGCCTGGCGCCCGTCGTGGATACGCCCGAGCTTTGCGAGCTGTTGATCATCGAACGACTGGATGCCCAGCGACAGCCGGTTCACGCCGGCGCGGCGGAACTCGCCGAAACGCTGCGCCTCCATCGTGCCGGGATTGGCCTCCAGCGTTATCTCGCAGTCGCCCGCCAGCGGCAGCAGCATCCGGATGTCGCTCAGCAGCCGGTCGACCTCGGCGCCCGTCATCAGGCTGGGCGTGCCGCCGCCGATGAACACGCTGTGCACGGTGCGTCCCCACACGGCGGGCAACGACGCCTCCAGGTCCTCGCGCAAGGCCCGCAGGTAGCGCGACCGCAGTTGCGCGGCGTCGGTTGCACGGTCGGCCTGCGCATGCGAATTGAAGTCGCAGTACGGGCACTTGCGCGCGCACCACGGAAAATGCACGTACAGCGACAGCGGCGGCGGCGCCTGCGGCGCGCGGTAGGCGGATTTGTCGAGTGTGCGGATGTCGATGGGTAGGTTCATTGCGACCCTCACCCCCCTGCTTCGCCGGGCGTAGCCCGGCTTCGCAGGGCGAGCCCTCCCCTCTCCCGCTGCGCGGGCGAGGGGCGATCGGGCGGCTCTATTCTGAACGTTTGCGTGAAGGACAGGCGACCGGACAGGGTGAGGGCTCTCTTACCACAGCCAGCGCGCTGCCAGCGCGCCACGCAGATGGTGCATCGCCAGCGCGCGGTGGCTGAGTGCGTTTTTCAGTTCCGGCGCAAGCTCCGCTGCGGTCGCTCCCAGTTCGTCCAGCCAGAAGTGCGGGTCATAGCCGAAGCCGTTGACGCCGCGCGGCTGCTCCACGATCTGTCCATGCCAGCGGCCTTCAGCGACGATCGGCTCCGGGTCCTGCGGCCCGCACACCGCAACCAGCAGGCACACGTAGTGGGCCGAGCGGTCCTCGACGCCGGCCAGCCGCGCGATCAGGGCCGCGTTGTTCTGCGCGTCGGTTGCGTTCTCGCCGGCGAAACGGGCCGAACGCACGCCGGGGGCGCCGCCCAGCGCCGCGCAGCACAGGCCGGAGTCGTCGGCCAGCGCCGGCAGCTCGGTCGCCTGCGCCGCGTGGCGCGCCTTGGCCAGCGCATTTTCCAGGAAGGTCGAATGCGGTTCGGGCGCGCCGCTGACGCCGAAGGCGCGCTGAGGCAGAACGTCGATCTTCAGGGGCTGCAGCAGTGCCTGCAGCTCGGCCAGCTTGCCGGCGTTGTCCGAGGCAAGCACCAGACGCCGCGAACGGGCGCCGGTCATGGTCCGGTCAGCGCTGCTTTCTGTGCTTCGAGCAGGCGCGCGATGCCCGAGCGCGCCAGCGCCAGCAAGGCCTGCAACTGCGCCTCGCTAAAGGGCGCGCCTTCGGCCGTGCCCTGGATCTCCACCAGCCCGCCGGAGGCCGTCATCACGACATTCATATCGGTATCGCAGGAGCTGTCCTCCTCGTAGTCCAGGTCCAGCAATGGCACGCCCCGCACGATTCCGACCGACACCGCGGCCACGGCCTCGCGCACCGGGTCGGCCGCCAGCATCGAGCGGGCGCGCATCCACGCGACCGCGTCGCACAGCGCCACGAAGCTGCCGGTGATCGCGGCCGTGCGCGTGCCGCCGTCGGCCTGGATCACGTCGCAGTCGAGCTGGATCGTGCGCTCTCCCAGAGCCGGCAGGTCCACCACCGCGCGCAGCGCCCGCCCGATCAGCCGCTGGATCTCCAGCGTGCGGCCGCCCTGCCGGCCGCGGCTGGCCTCGCGCTCACCGCGCGAGTGGGTCGCGCGCGGCAGCATGCCGTACTCGGCGGTCACCCATCCGCGCCCCTGCCCCTTCAGGAACGGCGGCACCCGTGCCTCCACGCTGGCCGTGCACAGCACGCGCGTGTCGCCGAACTGCGCCAGCACCGAGCCTTCCGGGTGCCGCGTGTACTGGCGCGACAGCGTCACAGGGCGCATGTCGCCCGCGCCCCGCCCCAAACGCCGCGTCATGGTTCGCCGATCAGTTTCGAGGCGCGTTGAATGGCGCGCTGGATCTCGCTGACCGCTTCGTCGATCTGGTCGTCGGTGAGCTCCGCGCCCAGTTCCTCGCCCGGGCGGCGAAACTGGATCGTCGTGGCCACCGCCCCGTCCGGAACCACCAACGTGGACACCGGGGCGTCGGTCGGCGGCACCATGTCGACCGCCTCGGCGCCGGCCCAGGCCATCGCCACCGCGGTGCAGTTGTCCGCTTCGGGCCCGGCCGACTCCAGCGCCGCGCTGACCAGGTCCGGCACCGCCCGCATCACGGTGCGGTCGGAAAACACATCGATGATCTGTCGATCGTTCAACGCGCCCCATAGGCCGTCGCTGCACAGCAGGATCACGTCGCCGCTGTGCAGCGCGGTCGAATGGCTGACCTCGACCGTCGGAGCCACGTAGGCACCCACGCAGTTGTAGATCCGGTTGCGCTCCGGGTGATCCTTGGCGTCCTCGTCGCTGATCAATCCGGACGACACCAGGTGGTGCACGCGCGAGTGGTCGACCGTGCGGGCCGCGATGCGCGGCCCGCGGATCAGGTACAGGCGCGAGTCACCCGCGTGGGCCCAGGTCACCAGCCCCTGCTGGATCACGCAGGCCACCACGGTCGTGCGGGGCGCTTCGGGCAGGGAGTTTTCGGCGCGGTACCGGTGCAGCTCCCGGTGAGCGGCCAGCACCGATTCTTCCAGGAAAGCGGCCGGGTCGGGCAGCATCGGTTTGGCCAGGCGCTGGAACATGCTGGCCAGCGTCTGCAGCCCGACCTCGGCGGCGATCTCGCCGCGCGCGTGCCCGCCCATGCCGTCGCACACCACCATCAACAGCGAGTCGCGCGTGTACAGGTAGCCCATCCGGTCCTGGTTGACCTTGCGCCCACCCTTCTTGCTGTCCTGATAGATCGAGAAACGCACCTACCGAGCCTCCGGGAAACGCTCGCCGCTCAGAACCAGGTGATGTTGTGTTCCCTCATGAAGCGCGTCACCCGCTCCTGCAAGTGCCGGATCCGGGCCCCGGTGCGCTCCGTGAACGAGAACTCGGGCCGGTCGGGCACGTTGTTCAGCAGTTCCTTCTGAACGGCGAACACGGTCTGTGGCCTCTCGAGTGAATTCAGCCGCAGGCAGCGCTCGACCATCGAGATCAGCTGGTTCGAGTAAAGACCGCGGAAGGCCCTCAGCACCTGGGGCATCTTGTCGTCCTTGAGGCGATGGTCCGACTCCTGCGGCGGAAGCCCCGACATGCAGGCGTAGATGCAGGCCCCGACGCTGTACACATCGGTCCACGGGCCCAGCTCGGCATCGCGCTTGTACAGCTCCGGGGCGGCGAAGCCGGGCGTGTACATCGGGTAGGTCTTGCTGATGTCCCGCTGCAGTGTCTGGCGGGCGGCGCCGAAATCGAGCAGGATCGGCGTGCCGTCCATCCGCAGGTAGATGTTGGCCGGCTTCACGTCCAGGTGCAGCAGCCGGTTGCTGTGGACCTCGCGCAGTCCGTTCATCACCTGCGAGAACACGCGCCGGATGAAGCGCTCCGACAGCACGTCCTTCTGCTCCTTGCTGCGGTTGCGAAGCACGTGCTCCTGCAGCGAGCGGCCCGACTCGTAGTGCATCACCATGTACACGGTCTCGTTGGCGCGGAAAAAATTCAGCACGCGCACGATGTTCGGGTGATAGATCGAAGCCAGCGCCCGGCCTTCCTCGAAGAAGCATTTCAGGCCGATCCGGTAGGTATTCAGGTTCTCGGCCGCCACGTAGGGGCAGAATTCACCGGGTTTGCGCTGGGCCAGCGCCGCCGGCATGTACTCCTTGATGGCGACCGACTGGCCGTTCTCGTCCTGGGCCAGGTAGACGATCGAGAAGCCGCCGCTCGATATCTTCTTTACAATTCGGTAATTGCCGAGCTGCATGCTCTCGGGCAGTGAGGCGTTGGTCTGCGCCGCCATTTCGATGCGAGTCCGCCGATACGAGAGGGAAAGACCTCAGATGAAGCGCGCCGATTCTAACTAAATCGGCCCAATTGGAACGACCGCTGAGGCATCCTAATCGGCCGAAATGGCGTCGCATTCGATGAAAGAGGGCACGATCCGAGCGCGTTTTCACGTTCAGTACCCCGCATGGCCGCGATCGCCAGCATGACCGGCTTCGCGGCCGCTACCGCCGCGACGCCCCTGGGCACTTTGAGCGTCGAGCTCAAATCGGTTAACGCACGGTTCCTGGAGCTCGGCATGCGGCTGCCGGACGAGCTGCGCGCGCTGGAAGCGAGCGCGCGCGAGCAGCTCGGCGCCCGCTTGAGCCGCGGCAAGGTCGAGCTGCGGGTTACCGTGACGCGGGAGCCCACCGCGCTGGAGGCTCGGCTGAGCCGGCCGGCGCTGACCCGGCTGGCAGCGATCGCTGACGAGGCGCACGCGGCCATTCCCGGCGCCTCTGCGCTGGGCCTGGCCGACATCCTGCGCTGGCCGGGCGTGATCGAATCGACCGATGAGGCACCCGAGCAGCTGCGCGAGCCCTTCGCGCGGGCGCTCGAGCAGGCGGTGCAGCTGCTGGGCCAGGCCCGGCTGCGGGAGGGGGCGGCGCTGGCGGCCGCGCTGCTGGAGCGCTGCGACGGCATCGACCGGATACTGGCCGATCTGCGCGCCCAGGTGCCGGCGATCCTGGCGATGCTGACGCGCAAGCTGCAGGAGCGCCTGACCCAGGCGCTGGTGCCGGCCCTGTCGGGCTCCAACCACCTGTCCAAGGAGGAGCTGAACGACCGGATCCGCCAGGAAGTCACGCTGTACGGGATGCGCGCCGATGTCGACGAGGAGTTGCAGCGGCTGGCCACCCACGTGGCCGAGGTGCGCCGCGTGCTCGGCGCCGGCGGAGCGGTCGGTCGGCGCCTGGATTTCCTGATGCAGGAACTCAATCGCGAGGCCAACACCCTCGGGTCCAAGGCGTCCGCGATCGAGATGACCAATGCCGCGGTCGAACTGAAGCTGCTGATCGAGCAGATGCGCGAGCAGATCCAGAACCTGGAATGAGCCAACCGACGCACGCGGCGACCCGATCCGGCTCCGACTTGCACGGACCTGCGGGCCCGGGTCAGGTGTTCCTGGTGGCCGCCCCTTCCGGGGCCGGCAAATCCAGCCTGGTGAATGCCTTGCTGGAGCAGGACCCGTCGATCCGGCTGTCGGTGTCATTCACGACGCGGGCCCCGCGCCCCGGCGAGGTGGACGGGCGCGAGTACCACTTCGTCAGTGCCGAGGAGTTTGCCCAGCGCCGCTCGCGCGGCGAGTTCCTGGAAACGGCCGAGGTGCACGGCAACTGGTACGGCACCTCGCGGCGCTGGATCGAGCAGGAGCTCAGCCAGGGGGCCGATGTGCTGCTGGAGATCGACTGGCAGGGCGCCCGGCAGATCAAGCAGCTGTTCGCGCAGGCCGTGGGCGTGTTCATCCTGCCGCCGTCGCTGGAGGCGCTGCGGGCACGCCTCGAGCAGCGGGGCCAGGATCCGCCCGCCGTGATCGCGCGGCGGCTGGCCGCAGCGCGCAGCGAAATCGAGCACGTGTCCGAATTCGACTTCGTGATCATCAATGAACACTTCGAGCGGGCGCTGGCCGAGCTGGCAGCGGTCGTCACGGCGGCGCGGCGGCGCTATGCCTCGCAGGCGGCCCGCGCGGCCGACGTGTTCGAGCGGCTGGGCATTGGCCGCGCGCGCCCGGGGCAGCCGCCCGGTACTCCGGTAAAATAGGTTCCGATCCCAAATTTCCGGACAAAAACCCCCATGGCACGAATCACCGTCGAAGATTGCCTCCGACACATCCCGAACCGTTTCCAGCTGGTGCTGGCGGCCGCCTATCGCGCCCGTCAGCTCACTCAGGGACACGCGCCCAAGGTGGACACCAAGGACAAGCCGGCGGTGGCTGCGCTGCGCGAGATCGCCGCCCAGAAAGTCGGTATTGAAATGCTGCGCAAGGTACCGACCTAGCGTTTAGTGAGCCGAGTTTTCCCCGCAATCGGACCGGGAGAGTTCCCGGACCTCGGGTCAAAGTCGGCCAGCCGGGGTAATGTCTAGCCCTATGGCCGCTTCCGAACCTGCATCGAGCGATGTGTCTGCGCGCCGCGCCAAGGCGCCGTCCGGTTTCGCCCGACGCGCCGCCCAGGCGTTGCGCAAGGCCGGTCAGGTCGTCTGGCGTTCCGAGCCGGAAAAACCCGGCGCGCCCAAACCCGCATCGACCTTCGCCGAGCTGACCGAACGGCTCAAGGTCTACCTGCCGTCGGGCGAAATCCAGCGCATCCGCGACGCCTTCAGGTTCTCCGACGAGGCGCACCTGGGCCAGTTCCGCAAGAGCGGGGAGCCCTATATCACGCACCCGATCGCGGTGGCCGGAACGCTGGCCGAGTGGCACCTGGACTCGGCCGCGATCCAGGCCGCTTTGCTGCACGATGTGATGGAGGACTCGGGCATCGGCAAGCAGCAGCTGGCCCAGCGCTTCGGCCCGACCGTGGCCGAGCTGGTCGACGGCGTGTCCAAGTTGGACCGGCTCAGTTTCGACTCGAGCATCCAGGCCCAGGCCGAGAGCTTCCGCAAGATGCTGCTGGCGATGGCGCGCGACGTGCGCGTGATCCTGATCAAGCTGGCCGACCGGTTGCACAACGTGCGCACGCTCGGCGCCGTCGATGCGGAACGCCAGCGGCGCATCGCACGCGAGACGATGGAGATCTACGCGCCGATCGCGCACCGCCTCGGCCTGAACGAGATCTACCGCGAGCTGCAGGATCAGAGCCTGTCGTACCTGTATCCGATGCGCTATCGGGTCCTGAAGAAGGCGGTCAGCACGGCGCGCGGCAGCCGGCGCGAGCTGTTGGGGCGGATCCATGACACCGTTCAAAAGCAGCTGGCCAGCTCGCGCGTGAAAGCCGAGATCGTCGGCCGCGAAAAAACGATGTACGGGATCTACCGCAAGATGGTCGAAAAGCGCCTGTCGTTCTCGGAGGTGCTGGACATCTACGGCTTCCGCGTGATCGTCAATTCGGCCCAGGACTGCTACCTGGCACTGGGCTCGCTGCATGGCCTTTACAAGCCGGTGCCGGGCAAGTTCAAGGACTACATCGCCATTCCGAAGGTCAACGGTTACCAGTCGCTGCACACCACGCTGATCGGACCGTATGGAACGCCGGTGGAGTTCCAGATCCGCACCCACGAGATGAATCGCGTGGCCGAGTCGGGCGTGGCCGCGCACTGGCTGTACAAGGAGGACGGGGCGAGCCTGTCGGAGCTGCAGTCGCGCACCCACCAGTGGCTGCAGTCGCTGATCGAGATCCAGAAGCAGACCGGCGACTCGACCGAGTTTCTCGAGAACATCAAGGTGGACCTGTTTCCCGAGAAGGTCTACGTGTTCACGCCCAAGGGCAAGATCGTCTCGCTGCCGCGCCGCGCCACCCCGGTAGATTTCGCCTACGCGATCCATACCGACATCGGCAACAAGTGCGTGGCGGCCCGCGTCAACGGCGAGATCCAGCCGCTGCGCACCGAGCTGCTCAACGGCGACGTGGTGGAGATCGTCACCGGTCCGGTGGCGCGCCCGAACCCGCTCTGGGTCGGTTTCGTGCGCACCGGCAAGGCGCGCGCCGAGGTGCGGCACTTCCTGCGCACCACCAAGCGGCAGGAATCGGTCGAGCTGGGAGCGCGCCTGTTCGCGCAGGCCGCCACCCAGCTCGCGCTGGCGCCGCAGGACGTGACGGCCGAGCGGTGGGATGCGCTGGCGCGCGAGGCCCATGCGAAAGATCGCGACGAGCTGCTGGCCGACATCGGCCTGGGGCGCCGCCTGGCGGCGGTGGTGGCCCGCCAGATGGCGCTGCTGGCGGCGCGCGATGCCCCAGCGGTCGAAGGCGAGGCGGCGCGACCCGCCACGATCACCTCGGCCACCCCGGTCGTGGTGCGCGGCACCGAGGGCATGGCGCTGCAGATCGCCAACTGCTGCAATCCGATTCCCGGCGACGCCATCGTCGGACACATGCGGCGCGACCTGGGACTGCTGGTGCACCAGCTCGAGTGCCGCCACGCGCAGCGGGCGCGGCGGGCCGATCCGGAGCGCTGGATCGACCTGCAGTGGGCCGAGGACCTGACCGGGATGTACGACGTGAACCTGGACGTGCGGGTCCTGAACGAGCGCGGGGTGCTGGGCCGCACGGCAGCGGCGATCTCCGAGGCCGAATCGAACATCCTGAACGTGCACATCGAGGACGAGGGCGCCAACGCCACCGCGATCCACTTCAAGATCCAGGTTCAGGACCGCCGCCACCTGGCGCGCGTGGTGCGTTCGATCCGTCGCATCAAGCAGGTGGCGCGGGTGACGCGCGTGAAGTCCGGCCGCAGTCAGCAGACCGAGGAGTCGTAGACGCTGGCTTAGAACCGCGCGACGCAACCCGTCGCAAGTGCGATTCCGGGCCGGTTCAGTTACGTGCGCGACACGACTCGTACGACACAATCTTGTAGTCGACGGAATCCCATCCCGGCTTGGTGATGGCCGCCAACTGAAGCATCTGCGGTACGTGTTCCGCGCTCAGGCGCACGGCACGAAACTCATTGTCGATGGATGTTCGCGAGCAGGGAGCGCAGCTCCGACGCGGAGCGAGCGCGTCGGAGCCTGTGCAAACTAATCAACCTCACTGTCCCTTCGATCATCTCGCCGAGGCCACGTTGGACCGCGCTTCGTCGCTCCTACGCGCCGCGTCCCAGCGATCGAAATCCGCCTGCGTGACGTAGTCGTAGAAATACAGCTGATAAATGGACCGGGTGGCCTCGATGAATATGCGCAGCGCGTCTGGCCCCTGCTTGACCAGTTCGCAAGCGCGTTTTTCTTCGGGCAGCGCCTGAGCATTGCAGCGGTATTCGGCTTGCGCTGTCGCGGAAATCGTCGCCGCCAAGGCAGCGATTGCGAACAGGATCGGGTTCGACAATTTCGACGTTCTCATGTTGACCTCCATTGGATGGCAGTGGGTCTGGTCCTTCCCAACGGTCCCTGCCGTGGCCGGGATCGGCGCTCACTGCAATCGCCGATGGCTTGCAGTGTCATGGCGCAGCCCGTACGTGTACTTGAGCCGTCTTAAAGTTCTCTGAAATCTTCTTGCGGCCGGGGGTTGGACTCCGGTCGCGCAGGTAACCCGCTGATTCACAAATGGAAATGGAGGAAAGCGTCGACGCGGCCAGAGCCGGTCACGCGCCTGCCCCAGTCCGGCGCATCAAGCAGGTGGCGCGGGTGACGCGCGGGAAGTCCGGCCGCAGTCGGGCGGCCGAGGAGTCGTAAGGTCGCTTTACGAAAGTTCGACCGACCCCAGGTGCCGTTTGACGCTGGCCAGAACGACGGCTGCGTTAAAGGGCTTGGCGATGAAGCCGTTGCCGAGGCCGGCGACCTCGAACGCGGCCTCGCCATGGCTGGTCACGAATATCACGGGCACGTCGGCCAACTCGCGATCGGCCCGCAGCGTCTCGCAGACCTGGAACCCGGTCAGATCCGGCATTTCCGCATCGAGCAGAATCAGATCCGGTGCCACCTCGCGTGCGAGGCGCAAGGCGTCGTGACCGTTGGTTGCGACGCGAAGGTCGCCCACGTCGCGCAGAATTTTCCCCAGGACTTTGACCGTGCCTGGGTCGTCATCGACAATAAGAATCGTCCGCGTCACGTTTCGCCCGTCTGAGAGGTCGCCAATACGTCGTCTTACGGTTTGACGCCGCAGGGCCTTGATACCGGACTGTAGGGATGGTCCATGAGCGAGCCGTCGTTGCCGGACCGCCTTCGAGCCGGCAGAGCTTCCTGCCCGGCAAAGCAAAATAGCATTCAATTCAAAGGCCTACGGCGCAGCTGAGCCGGCCAACCCGGATTCGCAGCGATTTGTCGCGTTGACGCGAACGCGGGTGTCCGGTACAATGGTACATTGGTACCAATCCCACAGGAAGTCCCGATGCCGGCTTCACCCCCGCACGTGGAAGTCGAGCGCGTCCAGACCGGGGTGCGCATGGAGCGGCGCATCCTGAAGGTGCTCAAGGCGCTGGCCGAGTACAAGAACATGACGCTGGGCGACTTGCTGGAGGGCATCGTCCTGCACGCCTTCGACGGAAAGGCGCCGTTCACCGCCGACACGCTCAGGAAAATTGCCGAGCTCAAGGGCATTTACGAACTGGACCTCGACGCCCGCGCCAGTCACCGCCTGAAGGAGAAGCCTTGACCGATCACGAATTTCTTTGCGCACTGGAGGCGTGCGAGCTGCCGCCGAGCGATTTCGGGCACGCCGCTCACGTGCGCGCCGCATACCTGTATCTGCAGTCGGACGATTTCGCCGCCAGCCTGGGGCGGATTCGACGCACGATCCGCAACTACGCCGCCTCCCTGGGCAAAGCGGATCGCTACCACGAGACCATCACGGTGGCCTACCTCGCGCTGATCCAGCAACACATCTGTGAGCGGGGCGACCGCGGCGGTTGGACGGCGTTCGCGCGGGACAATCCCGAACTGTTCGAGCCGGGCCTGCTGCTGCACTTCTATCCGAAGGCGCAGCTGCAATCGGAGCTGGCCCGCAGGGTGTTCCTGCTGCCGCGGGCGCTGCCGAATCGGACCGGCGCATGCGCGTCATCCTAGGCAGCTGGCGCGGCATCCTGAGCGGCTGGTTGATCGCCGCCACGGTTCCCCTGCTGGCCAATCCGCGATCGATCGCCGCGTGGACCGCCGCCGGTCTTGACGATCGATCCCGCATCGGTCTTGCCACGGTCGAGCTGCTCGGCGCGGCGCTTTTCGCTTTCGAACGCACCGCAGCCGCGGGCTTTGCGCTGCTGGTGGCAGCCTTCGTCGCCGTCGCAGTCGTGCACCTGCACCATCGCGAGATGCCGTGGTGGCTGGCCGCTTATTCGCTCGTGGGGATAGGGCTGCTGTATTTGACGCGGCGTGAACGCAACCGGGAAAATTGCGTCACAGCAACCGCCCTGCAATAAACGGGCTTCTGAGACTGCCATCGGTGGTAGACACGAAAACTGCCGGGTGCACCATTCATGGCATACTATGCCAAGCGCTATCTTTGCCAGGAAGGAGTTTTGATGCCCACTCGGAATGTGGTTCTGACGGAGCATCAGGCAGACATGGTCGAACGCCTCGTCGCCTCGGGTCGATACCAGAACGCAAGCGAGGTGCTGCGCGAGGGACTGCGGCTGGTCGAAAGCCGCGAGGCGGAGGACAAGGCCCGCTTGAAGGCACTGCGTGACGCAGCGCGCGTCGGAATTGCGGACATTGAGGCCGGGCGCTTTCGCAGCTTCGACGCGCCGCATGCAATCCGCCAACGTCTGGCCGCGGTTGCCGAAGGAGCAATTACAGGGAGCATGTCCGGCGCAAGCTCGAAGTGAGCGCGGGGACGCGCCATTGGACCGTCCGCCTGACGGCCGCCGCCGAAGGTGATTTTCAGCATATCTTGCGCTGGACCGTGGCGCATTTCGGCGAAGCGCAAGCGCGAACCTATGCCGAAACCCTGTCCGCCGCGATCGAGGCTCTTGCCGCCGGACCGACCACCTCAGGTGCTACACAGCGCCATGACATCACCAAGGGTCTATTGACGCTTCACGTCGCTCGCCAGGGAAGAAAGGGGCGTCATATCGTCCTGTTCCGGGTTGGGCTTGACCAAGAGCGGGAGGTTATTGAGGTTCTGCGCCTTCTCCACGATGCAATGGACCTGCAACGCCATCTTCCGCCGGCTGATGAGCGCGTAGATGAAAGTCCTGCCGAGTAGCGCTTCAGGCGCCATCACCAGTAGTGAACAGCCATCCGGGTGGCCAGCACGTACAGCAGAACCGCGAAGATGCGTTTGAGCACCGTAACGGGCAGGCGGTGCGCCAGGCGCGCACCCACCGCGGCCATCGGGGTGCTGGCCACCACCAGTGCAACCAGGGCCGGCAGATAGACGAAGCCGACCGCGTAAGGCGGCAGACCCTGGGCGTGCCACCCGGTTGCCACGTAGCCGATGGTGCCGACGAATACGACGGGAACGGCGATCGCCGCGCCGGTGCCGATCGCAGTGAGCATCGGCACGCCGCAGTACGTCATCCACGGAACCGTCAGAAAGGCGCCTCCGGCGGAGACCAGCCCGCAAATAATGCCGATTGCCAGACCGACCAGCAACGTGACGGCACGGCCCGGCAGCGCGACAGCAGCGCTGGTGCGCCGACCCAGCAGAAGTTGCGTTGCGCCCGCGTATACGATCAAAGCGAAGGCCAGCGCGAGGTGGCGCTGCGGGATCCAGCCGCTGGCCGCCGAAGACAGCATCGAGCCCAGCACCATGCCCGGGGCCAGCTGCACAGCGATGCGCCAGTCCACAGCCCCGCGCACGTGATGCGCGCGTACGCTGGCGGCGGCCGTCACGACCGCCGACGCCATGGCGGTGCCGAGCGCCAGATGAACGCCGTAGCTGGGTGCCAGGGATTGGGCCTCGAACAGGGCCGCCAGGATCGGCACCAGCGTCATGCCGCCGCCGATGCCCAGCATGCCGGCCAGCAGGCCGACGAAAGCGCCCGCGGCCGCGTAGGCAAGGAACCAGATCACGGGCCGGAATCAGCCGGCCGAGGCGTCGTAGCGCACTTCGAGCACCTCGACCGTCTCGGGGCCGCTCGGAGTGATGAACTGCACCGAGTCGCCTTCGCGCGCTTTGAGTAGCGCGCGTGCGATCGGAGAGACCCAGCTCACATGCCGGTGCGCCGGGTCGACCTCGTCGACTCCGACGATCGTGACCTGCTGCCGCTCACCGCGGCTCGTCTCGTAGGTGACGGTGGCCCCGAAGAACACCTGGTCGGTGGCCTCGCGCGCGGCAACGTCGACCACCTCGGCGACATCCAGCCGGCGCGTCAGGAAGCGGATGCGGCGGTCGATCTCGCGCAGGCGCTTCTTGCCGTAGATATAGTCGCCGTTTTCCGAGCGGTCGCCGTTGGAGGCGGCCCACGAAACGGTCCGCACGACCTCGGGGCGCTCCACGTCCAGCAGCTGCATCAGCTCGGCCTTCATGCGGCGATAGCCGCTCGCCGTCATGTAGTTCTTGGTGCCGGCCGGCAGCGTCGGCGCCTCGAACTCCTCTTCCTCGTCGGCTTCGGAGTCTTCCTTGACGAATGCCTTGCTCATTGCGGCCGGTCCCAGCGAACCCGGCCTTCACTATATACCGCCGTCCGAGTCCGATAATATCGGGCACAGGTCGGGACCATCGACCTTGCGGGCATCGATCGGCGAACCTCCGACTCAGGACCACCAGGAGCGCTCATGTCGGATTCAACGTGGACCGCCGACTTCGACGCGTGGACAGCCGCCGCGCTGGAATCGCTGCGCGGCGCGCCGCTGGATTCGCTGAACTGGCACACGCCCGACTCGCTGCTGGTCAAACCGCTGTACACCGCGGCCGACGTCGCGGCTGTGCCCGCCGCCGACACGCTGCCGGGCCTGGAGCCGTTCGTGCGCGGGCCGCAGGCCACGATGTACACGGTCAAGCCCTGGACCATCCGCCAGTACGCGGGCTTTTCGACCGCCGAGGAGTCCAACGCCTTCTATCGGCGTTCGCTCGAGGGCGGCGGCCAGGGCATTTCGGTCGCGTTCGACCTGGCCACGCACCGCGGCTACGACTCCGACCACCCCCGCGTGGTGGGCGATGTCGGCAAGGCGGGCGTGGCGGTCGATTCGGTCGAGGACATGAAGATCCTGTTCGACGGCATTGCGCTCGACCGCGTGTCGGTGTCGATGACGATGAACGGCGCGGTGCTGCCGGTGCTGGCCGGCTACGTGGTCGCGGGCGAGGAACAGGGCGTGCCGCAGCAGCAGCTTTCAGGGACGATCCAGAACGACATCCTGAAAGAGTTCATGGTCCGCAACACCTACATCTACCCGCCCGAGCCGTCGATGCGGATCGTGGCCGACATCATCGAATACACCGCGCGCAACATGCCGCGCTTCAACTCGATCTCGATTTCGGGCTACCACATGCAGGAGGCCGGCGCCACGCAGACGCTGGAGCTGGCCTTCACGCTGGCCGACGGCATGCAGTACGTGCGCACGGCGCTGGAGCGCGGACTGGACGTGGACGAGTTCGCCGGACGCCTGTCGTTTTTCTTCGCGATCGGGATGAACTTCTACCTGGAAATCGCCAAGCTGCGGGCCGCGCGGCTGCTGTGGTCCCGCATCATGCGCGGGTTCGGGGCGAAGAACCCCAAGTCGCTGATGCTGCGCACGCATTGCCAGACCTCGGGCTGGTCGCTTACCGAGCAGGATCCCTACAACAACGTGGTGCGCACGACGCTCGAAGCCATGGCTGCGGTGTTCGGCGGCACGCAGTCCTTGCACACCAACGCGCTGGACGAGGCGATCGCACTGCCGACCGACTCCTCCGCCCGCATCGCGCGCAACACCCAGCTGATCATCCAGGAGGAATCCAGCGTGTGCCGGGTCATCGACCCGTGGGGCGGCTCCTACCTGATGGAGTCGCTGACGCAGCAGATGGCCGACAAGGCATGGTCGATCATCGAGCAGGTCGAGGCGCTGGGCGGGATGACGCGTGCGGTCGCCTCGGGCTGGGCCAAGCTGCAGATCGAGCGCTGCGCCGCCGAGAAGCAGGCCCGGATCGATCGCGGCGAGGACGTGATCGTCGGCGTGAACAAGTACCGCGCGGGCGAGGAGGATCGCATCGAGATCCGCGACATCGACAACAGCGCGGTGCGGCGGGCCCAGGTGATGCGCCTGGCCCAAGTGCGGGCGGGGCGCGACGGCGTCGCGGCCGGGCGCGCGCTGGAGGCGCTCGAGCGCGGCGCGCGCGAGGGCAAAGGCAACCTGCTGGAGCTCACGATCGCCGCGGTGCGCGCACGCGCCACCGTCGGGGAGTGCTCGACCGCGCTGGAGAAGGTCTGGGGGCGCTACCGGGCCGACTCGCAGCGCGTCTCCGGCGTGTACGGCGCGCACTTCGAGCGCGATACGGAATGGCAGAGCCTGAAGGCCGAGGTCGACGCGTTCGCCCGCAGCGAGGGGCGCCGTCCCCGGATCCTGATCGCCAAGCTCGGCCAGGATGGCCACGACCGCGGCGCCAAGATCGTGGCCACCGCGCTGGCGGACCTGGGGTTCGACGTGGACATCGGGGCCCTGTTTCAGACGCCCGAGGAAGCGGCGCGCCAGGCCGTCGAAAACGACGTGCACGCCGTGGGCGTGTCCACGTTGGCGGCCGGACACCGCACGCTGGTGCCGCAGTTGATCGGCGCGCTCAGGGCCCAGGGAGCCGGCGAGGTGGCCGTGTTCGTCGGCGGGGTGATACCGCAGCAGGACTACGACTTCCTGAAGGCGGCCGGGGTGGTCGGGATCTTCGGCCCCGGCACGCCGATTCCGGCATCGGCGCGCAGCGTGCTGGCAGCGATCCGGGAGCGCCTGGGCCTGGTGTCCTGACCCGCAATGAAGCGAGCCGCCGACCCGCTGCCCGTTCCGGCGGCGCTGGGTCCGACCGACCGGGAACTGCTCGAGGGCGTGCTGGCGGCGCAGTCGCGCGCACTGGCCAAGGCGATCACGCTGGTCGAGTCGACGCGTGCCGACCACCAGCGGCGCGCACACGCGCTGCTGCAGGCGCTGCTGCCGCACGCGGGCGGCGCGATCCGGATCGGTGTATCGGGCGCTCCAGGCGTGGGCAAGTCCACCTTCGTGGAGGCGCTCGGCCTGCACGCGATCGAGGCCGGCCACCGGATCGCGGTGCTCGCGGTGGATCCGTCCTCGGCGCTGTCGGGCGGATCGATCCTGGGCGACAAGACCCGGATGGAGCAGCTCGCGCGCAGTCCGCAGGCCTATATCCGGCCCTCGCCCAGCGCCGGCACGCTGGGCGGCGTGGCGGGCAAGACGCGCGAGACGCTGCTGGTCTGCGAGGCCGCCGGCTTCGACGTGATCGTGGTCGAAACGGTCGGGGTCGGACAATCGGAAACGGCCGTGGCCGGCATGACCGACGCCCTCGTTCTGCTGCAACTACCCAATGCGGGCGACGACCTGCAGGCGATGAAAAAGGGCATCGTCGAGCTGGCCGACCTGATCGTGATCAACAAGTGCGACCTCGATCCGCAAGCGGCGCAGCGCGCCCGATCACAATTCGAGTCGGTGCTGCCGGCCTTGCAGCGCCGCTCGACGCGCTGGATCCCCAGCGTCCTGGTGGCCAGCGCGCTCACGCGCCAGGGCATCGCCGAGTCCTGGCTCGAGGTCGGCCGGTTCGGCGAAGCGATGCGGGCGGGCGGGGAACTGGAGGCGCGCCGCCGCGCGCAGGCCGTGAGCTGGATGTGGGAGATCATCGAGCACGCGCTGCGCGACCGCTTCGGGTCGAGCCCGGAAGTGCAGCGCGAGCTGCCGGCGCTGACCGCGGCCGTGCAGGATGGATCGGTGGCGGCAACCGTGGCCGCGCAGCGCCTGTTGGCGCTGGCGGGTATCGAGTGACGACGGTGACGGGGTGAGACAGAACCAGGAGCGATTCATGCAAGACATCATCCGCCAGCTCGATGAACAGCGCGCCCTGGCCCGGCTGGGAGGAGGAGTGCGCCGCATCGAGGCCCAGCACGCCAAGGGCAAGCTCACCGCGCGGGAGCGCATCGAGCTGCTGCTCGACGTGGACTCGTTCGAGGAATGGGACATGTTCGTGGAGCACCGCTCGCACGACTTCGGCATGGACGAGACCCGGATACCGGGCGACGGTGTGGTCACCGGGTACGGCACCATCAACGGACGGCTGGTATTCGTGTTCAGCCAGGATTTCACGGTATTTGGCGGCGCGCTGTCCGAAGCGCACGCCGAGAAGATCTGCAAGATCATGGACCACGCGATCAAGGTGGGAGCCCCGGTGATCGGCCTGAACGACTCCGGCGGGGCCAGGATCCAGGAGGGCGTCGCATCGCTGGGCGGATATGCCGACGTGTTCCAGCGCAACGTGCTGGCCTCAGGAGTCGTGCCGCAACTGTCGCTGATCATGGGGCCGTGCGCGGGCGGAGCCGTCTATTCGCCCGCAATGACCGACTTCATCCTGATGGTGAAGGACTCCTCGTACATGTTCGTGACCGGCCCCGAGGTGGTGCGCACGGTGACCCACGAGACGGTGACGGCCGAGGAGCTCGGCGGCGCCCAGACCCACAGCACGCGCTCGGGCGTTGCCGACCTGGCGTTCGACAACGACGTGGAGGCGCTGATCATGACGCGCCGGCTGTTCAGCTACCTTCCGGCCAACAACCGCGAAAAGCCCCCGCGCCTGCCAACCGCCGACCCGAGCGACCGGATCGAGCTGTCGCTGGACACGCTGGTTCCGCAACACCCGAACAAGCCGTACGACATCAAGGAACTGATCACCAAGACCCTCGATGAGCACGAATTCTTCGAGCTGTCGCCCGACTACGCGCGCAACATCGTGATCGGATTCGGGCGGCTGGCGGGCGACGCCGTGGGCATCGTTGCCAATCAGCCCCTGGTACTGGCCGGCTGCCTGGACATCAAGAGCTCGATCAAGGCGGCCCGATTCGTGCGCTTCTGCGACGCCTTCAACATCCCGATCGTCACGTTCGTCGACGTGCCCGGCTTCATGCCCGGCACGGCCCAGGAGTACGGCGGCATCATCAAGCACGGCGCCAAGCTGCTGTTCGCGTACGCCGAGTGCACCGTGCCGAAGCTGACCGTGATCACGCGCAAGGCCTATGGCGGCGCCTACGACGTGATGAGCTCCAAGCACCTGCGGGGCGATGTGAACTTCGCCTGGCCGTCGGCCGAAATCGCGGTGATGGGCCCGAAGGGGGCGGTGGAGATCATCTTCCGCGACGAAAAGGGCGACGCCGACAAGCTGGCCGCGCGCGAGCGCGAATACCGGGAAAAGTTCGCCAATCCGTTCATCGCCGGCCATCGGGGCTTCATCGATGATGTGATCCTGCCGCACGAAACGCGCAAGCGCCTGTGCCGGTCGCTCGCGATGCTGCGCGACAAGAAGCTCGACAATCCGTGGCGCAAGCACGGGAACATTCCGCTATGAGTCGCGACCCTCACCCCCGCCCCTCTCCCGCTGCGCGGGCGAGGGGCGATCGAGCGCCGCAAAGGCTGGGACACGCGAAGTGTTCAAGAAAATACTGATCGCGAACCGGGGCGAGATCGCCTGCCGCGTGATCCGCACCGCGCGGGAAATGGGCATCGGCACGGTCGCGGTCTACTCGGAGGCCGACCGCAACGCACGCCACGTGGAGCTGGCCGACGAGGCCGTCGCGATCGGCCCGGCGCCGTCCAAGCAGTCGTACCTGGACGCCGAGCGGATCGTGGCCGCCTGCAAGCAGACCGGCGCCCAGGCGGTGCACCCGGGCTACGGGTTCCTGTCGGAGAACGCAGCGTTCTGCGCGCGGCTCGAGTCCGAAGGCATCGTGTTCATCGGGCCCAAGGCCGACTCGATCCGGGCGATGGGCGACAAGATCGCCTCCAAGCGGTTGGCCGCAGCGGCCAAGGTCAGCACGATTCCCGGCCACACGGACGTGGTCGCGGATGCCGAGCAGGCGCAGAGGATCGCACGCGGCATCGGCTACCCGGTGATGATCAAGGCCAGTGCCGGCGGCGGCGGCAAGGGCCTGCGGGTGGCGTGGAACGACGCCGAGTGCCGCGACGGGTTCGCCTCGTGCCGCAACGAGGCCCGCAACGCATTCGGCGACGACCGCGTGTTCATCGAGAAGTTCATCGTCGAGCCGCGCCACATCGAGATCCAGGTGCTGGGCGACGCGCACGGTCACCTGCTGTACCTGTGGGAGCGCGAGTGCTCGATCCAACGCCGCCACCAGAAAGTGATCGAAGAGGCGCCCTCCCCGCTGCTGGACGAGGCCACGCGCCGCGCGATGGGCGAGCAGGCCTGCGCGCTGGCGCGCGCCGTCAAGTACCAGTCGGCCGGGACCGTCGAGTTCGTGGTCGATCAGCAACGTCGGTTCTACTTCCTGGAGATGAACACGCGCCTGCAGGTCGAGCACCCCGTGACCGAGATGATCACCGGGCTGGATCTGGTCGAATGGATGATCCGGATCGCCGCCGGCGAGCCGCTGGCGTTCCGGCAGGAGCAACTCGGGCGCGAGGGCTGGGCCATCGAATGCCGGATCAACGCCGAGGACCCATCGCGCGGCTTTCTGCCGTCGACCGGGCGCCTGGTGCGCTTCCTGCCGCCGCACGAGCGGCCCGGCGAGGTGCGCGTCGACACGGGCGTGTACGAGGGCGACGAGATCCCGATCTACTACGATTCGATGATCGCCAAGCTGATCACGCACGGCGCCGACCGCGAGCAGGCGGTTGCGCGGATGCGCGCGGCGTTGAACCGGTTCGTGGTGCGCGGCGTCTCGACCAATATCGCGTTCCAGGCGGCGCTGATGCGCAACGCGCGCTTCCTGGAGGGGCGGCTGCACACCGGACTGATCGCGGAGGATTATCCGAGCGGCTTTAACCCGTCCAACGCGGTCCATCCGCGCCCTGTGCTGGTCGCGGCGGTCGCCGCCTATGCGCGCTGGCGCTACGTGGACCGTGCCGGCAAGATCAGCGGCCAGTTGCGGGGGCACGGACGCAAGGTCGGCTCCGAGTGGGTGGTACAGGCCGGCGGCGAGTCGATCCGGCTGCAACTCGAAGCGAACAGCAGCGGCTGCGAGATCGTGCATCTGGGCCAGCGCCACACGCTGCGCACCGACTGGCAGATCGGACAGACCCTGTTCGAGGCCCGCTTCGACGAGGAGCCGGTGTGCCTGCAGTTCGAGCGGATCGGGCTGCGCTACCGGATCATCCACGAGGGCGTGCAGCTGGAAGCGGTCGTGCTGTCGCCGCGCGCCGCCGAGCTGCTGGCCCTGATGCCGCAAAAGGAGCTGCCCGACCTGTCCAGGTTCCTGCTGTCGCCGATGCCGGGGCTGCTGGTGGAAGTCGCGGTCAAGCCGGGTCAGGAAGTCAAGGCCGGCGAGCGGCTGGCGACGATCGAGGCGATGAAGATGGAAAACATCCTGCGCGCCGAGCGCGACGGCGTGGTCGAAGAGCAGCTGGCCAGCGCCGGCGAGAGCGTCGCGGTCGATCAGCCGATACTAAGATTCCGCTGAAAACCGGCCGCCCGCCCAAATCGTACTTAAGGATTCGGGGGTGCGTGCCGATAACCGTAGAGGTGGTGCACGCCCATTCGAATTGCACCCTGACAACTGAAGGCCCCCATGTCCACCCACGCTGTTTCAGGCTTAAGTTCGACCAGGCCGTCCCCGACCGCCTCAGCAAGGCAAGAGGCCACCGAGACACCCGCTCAAACGGCCAAAGAGGCCAGGCAAGGCGATCGTCAGGCCCAGCGAGTGGAAGCGAAGACGGCGGCCGCCGCAAGCCACCCCGCCGCACGATCCGCGGCCCCCGTGGTCAATACGAGCGGACAGACAACCGGAACAAAGATCAACACGAAGGCCTAGTCGTCCGAGCTCGGCGTCGCCGCGCTTCGTTGACGCGCGACACGGCGGACCTTATCGTTGTTGCTCTACATAGCGGGCGGCCGCAATTGGGCCGTGCCGGCACATAATTGCGTCCACCCTTGAGGGTGGATTGGGGAGAACGGGTGGTTCGGTCGGCGACGGTCACCGTGCTGATCGCGGTCCTGATCGGCTGCGGGGCGGCGATCGCGGCCGAACCGGTCGGCGTCGTCACGATCCTGGACGGCGACGCGATCCTGATTCGAGGGCTGTCCAAGTTCGCGCTGGCCGAAGGTGTCCGCGTTGCAGCAAATGACCTGGCTGAAACCGGCAAGAACGCGTTCTTGCGCGTCGAATTCGCCGACGGCGCGATCGTCGATCTCGGGCCGGCCACGCGCGTCCAGCTGAACCGCCCGTCGGTGCAACAAGGCGGTCGGGCAGGCCTTTATCTGCTCGTGGGCTGGCTTAAGCTCAGCGTGGACAAGCTCCCCTCGGGTTCCAAAGCATCGGTCGCCTCGCGCGAGTTCGACGCGCTCGGGGCCGTCGGCGAAACGGTCGAGCGGGTCGAACGCGGCACCGGCGCCGTCTTTGCCGAGAGCGGCCCGGTTCGCGTAATCGATCGTCGCCACGGAGCGTCCATGCCGGTTGCGCTGGAATCAGGGGATTACCTGGCGCTGCGCGGGCGCGAGGCAAGCCGGATAGAACGCCAGCCGCCGCGCGAGTTCGTCGTCGCGCTGCCTCGTCAGTTCCGGGATCGCCTGCCCTCCCGCATCGCGCTTTTCCGGGATCGCGAGGTGATGCCCAAGCCCACCGGCACATTCAGCTACGCCGAGGTCGAACCATGGATCGACGCCGAGCTGTTGGTCCGGCGCCGCTTCGTTCGCGACTGGTTCGCGAAAGCCGACGAGACCGAATTCCGGGAACGCCTCGACGCCGATCTTGCCCGGCATCCCGAATGGGAGCGCATCCTGCATCCGGAGCGGTTCGAACCCAAGCTGGCTCCACCGGTCGCGTCGGTGCCGCCCGCTCCGAACGGCACGCCTCCACACTGAACCGGCCGCCCCATGAAACTGCTGTTCAAGTTCAACCTGGTGTTCCTGCTGCTGTTCCTGCTGGCCATCGGCGCGTGCGGGTACATATCGCGCGATCTGCTGCAGCGAAACGCCCGCGAGGAGATCGCCGAGACCGCCCGGCTGCTGATGGCCAACGCGCTCGCTGTTCGCGCCTACACCCAGAACCAGATCAAGCCGCTGCTGGAAACCCAGATGAAGTACACGTTCCTGCCGCAGTCGGTGCCCGCGTTCTCGGCGGCCGAAGTGCTCAGCGATCTGCGCAAGAAGTACCCGGACTACACCTACAAGGAGGCGATGCTGAATCCGACCAACCTGCGCGACCGGGCGGTCGACTGGGAGGCCGACCTGATCAGCCAGTTCCGCGGCGGAGCCGGGTCCGGCGAGATCTTCGGCGAACGCGATACGCCAACCGGCAAGTCCATGTATTTCGCACGGCCCATGAAGATCGTCGACCCGGCCTGTCTGCTGTGCCACAGCACCGTGGAGATCGCCCCGCGCACGCTGGTCGAAAAATACGGGCCCGCCAACGGCTTCGGATGGAACCTGAACGACATCGTCGGCGTGCAGCTGGTGTCGGTGCCCACCGCGGTGGCGCAGGCGCGTGCGCAGCGCGCCTTCGACACGTTCATGCTCTCGCTGGCCGGCGTGCTGATCACGATCGCCGTCGTCCTGAACCTGCTGCTGTGGTGGATGTTCATTCGCCCGGTGACCAGGATCTCCGCGCTGGCCGACCGCGTCAGCCTGGGCGACCTTGAGGCCACCGATCTGAACGTGCGCAGCGGAGACGAGATTCAGACGCTGGCCGAGTCGCTGGCGCGAATGCGCAAGAGCATGGTGCAGGCGCTGCAGCTGCTCGGGGGCTGAGCCCGCGGGAGTCCGGCCATCACCTACCCTGCCGCCGGCCCCAGCGGGCACCAACCCCCGCGCAACCTCGGGAAGTATCCGATCCTGGGTCAGCTCGGCAAAGGGGCGATGGGGGTCGTGTACAAATCCTTCGACCCCGTGATACGGCGTCCGGTCGCGCTGAAAACCATTCGCAAGGAGCTGCTGGACGATGTCGAGGATGCCGCAACCTTCGGCAGGCGCTTCCGCAACGAAGCACAGGCCGCCGGCCGCCTTCAGCACCCGGGCATCGTGGCCGTCTACGAGTACGGCGAAGATCCGCAATTCGCGTTCATCGCGATGGAATACGTCGAAGGCAGCAGCCTGCGCCAGTACTTCGAGCGCAAGGTCCGCTTCGAGGAACACGACCTGATCAGCATCATGGCGCAGTTGCTCGACGCCCTGCACTACGCGCACGAACAGGGCGTCTGGCACCGCGACATCAAGCCGGCCAACATCATCATCATGAGCAACGGCCGCATCAAAGTGGCCGACTTCGGCATCGCGCACGTGGGCAGCTCCACGCTGACGCAGGTCGGCGTCGTGATGGGCACGCCCGGTTTCATCGCGCCCGAACAGTACCTGGGGCGGGACATCGACCACCGCGTCGACCTGTTCGCGGCCGGTGTGGTGCTGTACGAGCTGCTCACCGGCCAGCCGCCGTTTTCCGGCACGAAGGAAAACGTGATGTACAAGGTCTGCCATGAGGCCGCCCCGCCGGCCTCGGTGGCGGGGGGCAATTCGTCCCTGGCCCGCTTCGATTCGGTGGTGGAGCGGGCCCTGGCCAAGCGCGCGGAGGACCGCTACGCGTCGGCCGCCGATTTCCGCTCCGAGCTGCTGGCCGCCCACGATCGGCCCGTCAGCGCGACCGTATCGGAGCAGACGCTGATACGCGCGATCGCAACCCCGGGCGAGCCGCGCCAACCCACGCCGCCCCATGCCGGCGAGCGAAGGGCGTCCCACCCCGGCGGCGCCCCCGGCCCGCCGCACGTTTCCACGATGCCGACCGAGATGCTGGTCGCAGCCGGCTGGAACGTCGACGAGCTTGCCACCGTGGAGCGCAGCCTGGCCCACTTCGTGGGGCCGATCGCCCGGATCATGGTTCGGCGCGCGGCCCGTGACGCCAGAGACCTCGCCGCGCTGGTGCAGAAACTGGCCGATCAGCTGGCCTCGAGCTCCGACCGCACCCGGTTCCTGCAGCAAAACATCCATTTTGCGAACACCCACCCTGGAAAGTCCCAGGCCCGCGCGCCTGCCGAGGACGACGATGCCACCGTGATCCCGGGGGCGGCCGGCGATCCGACGGTCCCGCGCGGGCCAAGCGCCGAGGAGATCGCGCGCGCCTCACGCCTGCTCGCGATCCACATGGGCCCGATCGCGCAGGTGCTCGTACGCCAGGCGGCGCAGGCCGGCGTCGGCCGCGCCGCGTTTCTGGAACGCGTGACGCAGCGCCTGACCGATGCCGAGCGCGACCGGTTCCTGGCCGACTTCGAGCGGTCTCACTAGCCGCAGCCCTCACCCCCGTCCCCTCTGCCGCTGCGCGGGCGAGGGGCGATCGGGCGTTGCAAATCCGAAGTCGTTCCACACCCGACGGCCCTCTTCTCGTCAGGGTCGGATGGGACACTGTTGATCGGGCCGTGCTCGAGCATCCACATCTTCGCTATGGCTACCCGATCGACGTGATCTTTCTGGAACGCCGCGCACGTATCGTGCGTTGAGCTGAGCGCGCTGCGCCAGAAGCTGGGATCGCGCTGGCGCGAATTCAAACAGCGGATCGCGCGCCCGACCGCAAATTCGTAGACTCGCGTGCTTGCGCATCGCGTGACCGTGGCGCCCCAAGGGTCGCCGGATGGAGACTCGGCGATGGAGATTCAGCAAAAAAGAGTCCTTCTGGTCGAGGATCACGAGCTGATCCGGCTGGGTACCGGACTTCTGCTGGAGTCGCTGGGCGCGGTGCGCTGTGACATCACGCCGTGTCGCTCGCTGGACGAAGCGCGGGCAGCCTGCCGCGACGACGGACCGTTCGACCTGGTCCTTCTGGACCTGAACCTGGTCGACTCGAAAGGTCTTCAAGGGCTGCGCACGCTGCGCGACGAATTTCCGGAACAATCGATCGCGATCCTGACCGGCACGCAAGACGAGTTCGTGGTGCGTCAGGCGCAGGCGATGGGCGCAATCGGATATCTGTTGAAGTCCTGGACGCCGGAGCAGGTAAAGGCAGCGCTGCTCTCGCTGCTCGGGCCCACCAACGGTGCCGAGCGCGCCACCATCTCGGAGCGCTTTCCCAAACTGGCCGGCACCTCGCACTACGACCGCGTCGCCGAGCTAGGACCCCGCCACCTGCAGATCCTCGAATTGATCCTGGAAGGTTGCAATAACCAGGAAATCAGCACCACCACAGGACTGTCGCTGGGCACGGTGAAGAACTACGTGTCGGCGATTTTGCTGGCACTCGACGTCCAGAGCCGCGCCCACCTGATCAGCCTGTTCCATTGAGCGATCTGCGCAATCCGGCGCACGGCGACCAGCGCATCGACGCCGAGATGTATCGCGCGGCCTACGCGGCGGACCGGCGCGGCTCGCTGGCAGGAATTCTTGCAGCCCTGTTCGCCGCCTCGGCGCTGCAGAACCGCGGCGCGCCGGCCGCCGTGTGGCTGTGGGCCGGCGGCTACGTCTTGCTCGCGCTCGCCCGGCGCGGGTTGCTGGCGCGGCGCGACCTGACGGCGCCGCGCTCGGATCCGCAGCACGAGCGCACGGCGCGCAGCACGTGGCTCGCGCTAGTTGCCGCGTCGGCGGCCGTTTGGGGCGCGGGGCCGCCGCTGTTCCTGACGCGCGATTTCGCAACCGGCGGCACCCTGACTGGAATCTGGCTGGCCGCGGCCGGACTTTCGGCGCCGCTGGTGGCCGCGGCCCGTCCGGCCATCTACCTGTGGCTGCTGCCGGCGGTACTGCCGCTGCTGTTCGCGCTGGCGTGGCACGGATCCGGCGAGTCCCTGGTGCTGGCGGCGCTGGGGTCGGGCTTTCTGCTGGTGCTGCTGCGCCTGGCGCTCGAGCAGAACGACTCGCTGGCGGCCGGATTGGCGGCGCGGTTTCAGAACGAGGACCTCGTCCAGCGGCTGCAGGCACAGGTCGAACTGGCCGCCCGCGCCAGCCAGGAAAAGACGCGCTTTCTGGCTTCAGCCGTTCACGATCTGCGCCAGCCGTTGCACGCGCTGGGCCTGTTCTGCGCCGCGCTGGACCAGCGCCTGCACGACATTCCGGAAAGACCGCTGGTGAAGAACATGATGGCCTCGATCGAGGCCCTGGAGAGCTCGTTTGGCGCCATGCTGGACATCTCGCGCCTGGACGCCGGCGTCGTGCACGCGGAGCCGCAGACGTTTCCGGTGCGCGACGTGTTCCGGCGCCTGTACCAGCAGTTCGGCGGCGATGCCGAGGCGCGCGACATCTCGCTTCGGTTCCGCGCCGCCCGCCGGGTCGTGGTCAGCGATCCGCAGCTGCTCGAACGGGTGCTGTCCAACCTGGTCCAGAACGCGCTGCGCTACACCCGCCAAGGTGGGGTTCTGGTGGCCGCGCGGCGTCGCGGCGCCGATGTGGCGCTCGAAGTCTGGGATACCGGGGTCGGCATCGCGCCAGAGATGCTGGAGCTGATCTTCGAGGAGTTTTACCAGATCGACAATCCGGAGCGCGACCGCACTCGGGGCCTGGGCATGGGATTGGCCATCGTGCGGCGCCTGTGCAACCTGCTGTCGCACCCGTTGCAGGTTCGCTCCAGGCCCGGACGGGGCACGCTGTTTCGCGTGGTGGTGCCGGCCGGCGACCTGCGCGACCGGGCGCAACCGGCGCTGGAAGCCGAAACGCTGCCGCCGCGTACCGATGTGCGCGTGACCATCTTGTTGATCGACGACGAACGCGCGATCCGCGACGCCACCAGCGAGCTGCTGCGACCGCTGCGGGTCGACGTGCTGGCGGCGGCCACCATCGCCGAAGCGGTCGAGCTGGTGCGCCGCGCCAGCGTTCCGATCGACATGATCCTGTCGGACTGGCGGCTGCGCGGCGCCGAAACCGGCGTGCAGGCGGTTCGCGAAGTTCGCAAGCTGTGCGGCGCCTCCACGCCGGCGGTGCTGATCACCGGCGACACGTCGGCCGATGTGCTCACGCAGGCTCATCAGAACGGCCTGGTGATCCTGCACAAGCCGCTGCAGCCGCGCGAGCTGCTGCGGCTGATCGGCCGGTTGGAGCGGTAAATGGCCGGCGGCATGACTTTAGTCACTAGCGCGGAGCAGCCGCCGCGCGATGTACTCGTTCCGGCGTGCCAGCTTCCTCGCTCCGGGCCAGCTCTCCGGTTTCGCCCGGGTGGGGTGGTTTGATTTATCAGAAACGGCCCACGTCCGATATGACCCTGGTATTGCGAGGAATTTCGCTCAACGAAGAAGCGCTGAGCAACCCTCTCGTCGGCCGATTCGACCACCGTGGCGGCGAGATCGGCCGATCCGACAACGCCACTTTCACGCTGCCCGATCCGCAGCGGCTGATCTCGCGCGTGCACGCGCGCGTCTCGCATGCCGAGCAGACGTACTGGATGCAGAACGTCAGCACCGCCGGGCAGATCCTGCACAACGGCCGTCCCCTCAGCCCGGGTATGCGCGTGAGCCTGAGCGACGGCGACGACGTGCGGATCGGCGGCTACCGGCTCGCGGTCGCCTTCGAGCACGATCAGACCAGCAGGAACATCCTGCGCGGCCGCACGACAGCCCCGGTGCGGGTCGCGTCGGCGCTGGCCCCTGCCGCCGCCCAGGTTGCCCTGACCCCCGCACCAGCGCTGCCGCCGCCGGCCATGGCCGCCAGCTTGCCCTCCGGCTTGCCCTCCGTAGCCTTGGCGAAGGAGGGCGCCTTGGCTGAGCAGGGAGCCTCGGCGAAGGCGGCCGCCAGCCCGTATGCCGCCGCGGCGGTGCAGTCCGCGCCCGCCGCCGAGCCTGCCCGCCGAAGTCCGCCAGGCGAAGGCGGGACCACCCGTGCCGTCGCCCGCGAAAAGCCGTGGCGCCCGCAGCGCTCGCCCGGGCCAGCGGCCAGCGCGGAGTCGCTGTGGCGCGGCTTCCAGGAAGGCGTCGGCGTCGAACTGCCCTTGCCGAACGGCCCCTCGCCCGAGCTGCTCAGCGCAGCGGGCACGATGCTTCGGATCGCGGTGGGCGGCCTTCACCGCCTGATCTCGATGCGCGCGGTGGCCAAGAGCGAGATGCACGCGGAAATGACGATGATCCAGGTCCGCGGCAACAACCCCTTGAAGTTCTCGCCCGACGCCACGGTCGCGCTGAAGATGCTGCTGCAGCCTCCGGTGCAGGGCTTCCTGTCCGGGCCGTCGGCGTTGCGCGACGCGGTGATCGACCTGCAATCCCACCAGGTCGGGGTGATGGCGGGCATGCGGGCCGCGCTGAGCGCCGTGCTGGAGCGCTTCGACCCGGTACAACTGGAACGGCGTCTGACCTCGCGTTCGGTGATCGAGTCGCTGATTCCGTCGCAGCGCCGGGCCCGGCTGTGGGAGCTGTACCTGGAGCACTATCGCGCGCTCAACGAGGAGGCGCAGGAGGACTTCAGCCGCTTCTTCGGCGAGGCCTTCCTCGAGGCCTATAACGCCCAGGTGCGAAGTCTGGAGGCGGCGGGCGACGAGGCCGCCGTCCCGGTTGCTTCCTACCCGGCCGCTCCAAAAGGCAAGTGAAGGTCCAATGATGCTGGCCGTTCGCACTGCGCAGCGCTCGTGCACCGGCTCACGCGACCACAACGAGGACTGCGTCGGCGTCGAGCACGTCGGACCGCACTGGTGCATGGTGGTATCGGACGGAGCCGGAGGCCACCGCGATGGAGCGCTCGCCTCGCGCCTCGTGGTGGACCGGATCCTGGCGGGCTTTCGCAGCCGGCCGCCCACCGACAGCCAGGATCTGAGCGAGCTGATGCTCGATGCGCACGACGGCATCGTCGCCGCGCAACGGGCGAGCGGCATCACCGATCGGGCGCGCGCGATGCATGCCACCGCGGTCGTGCTGCTGATCGATGCCGGCTCCGGGCTGGCCCAGTGGGGCAGCGTCGGCGACTCGCGCCTGTACCTGCTGCGCGGGGGACGCGCATCGGCGTTGACCCGCGACGACAGCATGCTGCAGTGGATGGTCGAGTCGGGGCTGTGGCAGGCCGAACAGCTCAAGGAGCATCCCCAGCGCAACCACCTGCTGGCGGCGCTCGGGGCCGACGAACGCTTCGAGCCGCACGTGAACGCCGAACCGTTCGCGCTGCGCGACCGCGATGCGTTCCTTCTGTGCAGCGACGGCTGGTGGCACAGCGTCGAAGACGGCGACCTGGAGCGCCTGCTGAGCAATGCGGCCACTCCGGAGCACTGGCTCGACGCGATGGTCGCGTACGCAACGGCTCAGGCCGACCCGCGCCAGGATAATTTTTCAGCGATCGGCTGCTGGATCGGCGGGCAGACGCCATGAAGCTGCTGGCCGACGGACATTGAGCCATGCCGATCCAGCCCGACGCCGATACGCTGTTCGGTACGCAGGTTGCGGTCCGGCCCGATGTGGCCCGGGCGCAGGCGGCCGCGCAGGAGGCGACTGCCGCGCCGGGCCCGAACCCGCTGCTGTCCGAGGCCGACGGGTTGCTCGCGCTGGTGCCGCCGCTGCGCTCGACCACCCAGGTCGCCGACCTGGCGCGATTGCGGGCCCAGATCGCCATCGCATTGCAACGCTTCGATGAGCGCGCGCGGCGGCGCGGCATCGCCGCCTCCCAGGCCCAGAAGGCGCACTTCGTGCTGGGCACGCTGCTCGACCACGTGGTCGCGACGATGCCGTGGGGCGCGGACGGCCAGTGGCAGAGGCTCAATCCGCTCAAGTCGGCGCCGGGTGAGAGCGCGGGCCACTCCGCGATCCGACAGCTGGCCCGGATGGCGGAGGATCCCACAGCCAATCGGGATCTTCGCGAGCTGATCTACGTGGCGCTCGCGCTCGGGTTCGAGGCGCGCGCTCACGGTCCGGCCGGTGGGGCCGGGGAGGCCGACCAGGTGCGGGCGCGCGTGGCCGCGATGCTGGCGCGCGAGCCCGGCACCGCCGCGCGCCCGTTGTCCGCGCGCTGGCGACCGGCGGTGCGGCGCTCCGGCGCGCTGGCGAGCTGGCTTCCGTTGTGGGCGGGGTCGCTCACGGTCGCCGGCCTTCTGGCCCTGCTGTATTTCTCGCTGGCGCTGGCACTGGGGTCGCAGTCCGATCGCGTCTTCAAGCAGATCGCCGCACTGCGTCTGCCGGATTCGGGTGCGGCCAACGCCGCGGCCTCGCAGCCGCGCCTGCAACCCCTGTTGAGCGGTGCTGCGTCCGAGACAGGTCTGCAGGTGCGCGACGAAGCCGACCGCAGCGTGGTCACGCTGCGCGACGAGTCGCTGTTCGAGCCGGGGACGGCGAACCTGCTGCGCTCGGCCAGCGCGTTGCTGCGGCCGGTGGCGGCGGCGCTGCAAGGCGTGACCGGCCGGGTGCTGGTCGTCGGACATACCGACACCGCCTCCCGGCGGTCGGCACGGTACCCGTCCAACTGGGAGCTGTCGGTTGAGCGGGCGCGCGCCGTCTACGACGCCTTGAGCCCACTGGGAGTGCCGGCGGCGCGCATGCGCTATGACGGCCGGGCCGACACGGAGCCGCTCAATGCGGGGACCGTGGCCGAGGCGCCCTCCTCCGCCAAGGCTCCCTCCTTCGCCAAGGCTCCCTCCTTCGCCAAGGCTACGGAGGGCAAGACGGAGGGCAAGCCGGCGGCCGAGGCCGCGACCGCCCAGGGGCACAACGGCCGGATCGAAATCGTGCTGCTGGCCGGGCGATGATGATGCGCCCCTGGCTGCTCGCCGCACTGGGTCTGACCGCCTTCGGGGTGCTGGTGTGGTTCGCCGGGCCGCTGGTTTCGATCGGCCCTGTGGCTCCCTTGGCCTCGGCGCCGGCGCGCGCGGCGCTGATCGCAGCGTTTGTTTTCGTTTACGTGGCGCACAAAGGCTGGGTTGCGCTGCGCGTCCGGCGGCGCAACGAGCGGGTCGTGGGCCAGCTCGCGCCGCCGTCGGCAGGCACCGAGTCGGCCGAGGTGGCGCAGCTGCGCAAGCGCTTTTGCGCAGCGCTCGACACGCTGCGGCATACGCGCTTCGGACCGCGCGGCGGAGCCTGGTCGTCGCTGTCGTGGAAGTTCGGCCGCCAGTACCTGTATCAACTGCCCTGGTACCTGATCATCGGCGCCCCGGGCGCTGGCAAGACGACCGCGCTGCTCAATGCGGGCCTGCAGTTTCCGCTCGCGGGCCAGTTCGGCCGCGGTTCCATCAAGGGCGTCGGCGGCACCCGCAACTGTGACTGGTGGTTCACCGACCGCGCGGTGCTGCTCGATACGGCGGGTCGCTACACGACGCACGAGGCCGACCGGACGGCAGACCGGCAGGCGTGGGAAGGCTTCCTGGCGCTGCTGGCGCGCGCGCGCCCGCGCCAGCCGCTGAACGGGGCGCTGGTGGCGGTGTCGATCAGCGATCTGCAGGTATTCGACGCGATCCAGCGCGCGCAGCATGCCGCCACGCTGCGGGCGCGCCTGGACGAGATTCGCGCGGCCACGGGCATCCGGGTGCCGATCTACCTGCTGCTGACCAAATGCGATCTGCTGCCCGGCTTTCTGGACTCGTTCCTCGCGTTCGACAAACGCGCCCGCGACCAGGTCTGGGGCACCACGTTCGATTTCGCCGCATCCACCCGGGAGCGTGCCGCCGACGAATTCCCGGCGGCCTTCGACCAGCTGGTCGAACGTCTGCACGACGGGCTGATCGAGCGGATGCAGGGCGAACGCGATCCGCAGCGGCGCGCTCGCATTTTCGCCTTTCCGCGCCAGTTCGCCGGGGTGCGCGAGCCGCTGACCGAGCTGGTGCGTCATGTGTTCGGCCCCGGCACGGCCGCCGCAGTGGACGGTGCGCCCTGCCTGCGTGGCGTTTATTTCACCAGCGGCACGCAGGAAGGCACACCGATCGACCGCACGCTGTCGGCTCTGGGACGCGAGCTGGGCCTGGAGCGCCAGATCCTGCCGCCGAACCAGAGCACCGGGAAGAGCTTCTTCCTGGCCAACCTTCTGCGCAACGTCGTGTTCGCGGAAGCCGAGATGGCCGGCCGTTCGCCCGGATTGGAGCGCTGGCGGGGCCGCGCGGTCACGGCACTGCTGGCCGGGGTGCAGTGCGCCGGCGCGCTGCTGGCGGCTTACTGGGTGACCAGTTACTCGCGCAGCTCCGCCGAAGTCGAGCAGGTGGCGCACGAGGCCGAGGGCGCCCGCACGCAGATCGAGGCAACCGACGCCCGGCCCGGTCTGGATCCGCGCCCGCTGCTGCCAGCGCTGAACGCCGTGCAGGATCTGAACCGGTCGACCTCGACCGATCCGGACGCCGGAGCCGGATCGGTTCCGGGGTTCCGCCGTCACCAGCGCCTCAAGCTCGCCGCCGCAGCCCATCAGGGTTACGACCGGATGCTGCTTGCCTCCCTGCTGCCCCGGATCGTCGGGCGCGCCGAGGAGCAGATGCGCAGCGGAGCAGACCCCAATCTGCAATACGAGGCGCTCAAGGCCTACACGATGATGCACGAGCCCGCGCGCTTCGACGCGTCGGCGCTGAAGGCATTTGTCACCTACGAGTGGGACAACGCGTTGGAGCCGCCGCTCGCACGGGAGGAAAAGGCGCAGCTCGCGCAGCATCTGGACGCATTGCTCGATGCCGGCGCGGTCGGGGCCGCGCCGGCCGGCGACCCCCGACTGATCGACTCGGTCAGGGCGCGCCTTGCCGGCCAGCCGGTCTCACAGCGCGTTGCCACGCGGCTTAAGGCGATTCTGGGTACCGGCTCCTACCCGGACTTTGCGGTGGCCTCGCTGGGCGATACGGCCGCCGCGCTGTTCGTGGGCAAGGACGGCCATTCGCCTGCGCGCATCGTGCCGGGACGCTTCACGGTGGCGGCCTATCGCGAGGGCGTGTTGACGGCGCTGCCGCAGGTGGCTTCGCAGCTGGCGGCCGAAGCCGGCTGGGTGCTGCCCTCCTTCGCCAAGGCTCCCTCCTTCGCCAAGGCTCCCTCCTTCGCCAAGGCTCCCTCCTTCGCCAAGGCTACGGAGGGCAAGCCGGAGGGCGGGGCCTCCTCTGGAAAGGCTACGGCGGCCGAGGCGTTGGCCGCCTACCTGGATGACTACGCGCGCAGCTGGGCCGACTTCATCGACGACCTGCGCCTGAAGCACGCCGGCGGCGCTGGCGAAGCTACGCGCCAGGCGCAAGTGCTGGCGGCCCGCGACGGCCCGCTCGCCAACCTGGTGCGGGCGGTCGTGCAACAGACGTCGCTGACCCACGAGGCCTCGGGCGCCGGCGCGCTGGGCGAGGCGGCCGCGCCTCTGGAACGCTCGCTCGCCGAGCGCTTCGAGCCGCTGCGGCAGTTGATCGCCCCCGGCGCCGGCGGACGCCAGCCGCTGGATGCGGCGCTGGCCGACTTCCATCAACTGCACGTGCTGCACGCCCTGGCCGCCTCCGGCAAGGGTACGGAGGCCGGGGCCGCAGCCAGCACGCCGGAGTGGCTGGCGCGTGTGCAGACCGATGCGCGCCTTTATCCCGAACCGGTGCGCTCGATGCTGCTCGCGCTGTCGTCCTCGCGGGCCGCCTCCGCCGAGGCTCCCGCCGGAGCTTCAGCGAAGGCGGCCGACGCATGCGGACAGGCGGTGCCGGGGCGATTTCCGTTCGACCGCGGCAGCCCGCGCGAGATCGCGATGGCGGACTTCAATCGCCTGTTTGGTCCGTCCGGACTGTTCGACGACGGGCTCGAGGGCAACGCCGAAGACAGCGCGACGTCAAGACTTCGTTCGGCCGCGCGCATCCGTGACGTGTTCTTCGCGGGGCGGCGCACCGACGCGGCGCTGCGACTGACGTTTCGCCCGCACGACATGGACGAGACCATCGACCGATTCGTGCTGGAGGTCGATGGCCAGCCCGTGCGCTACTCGCACGGTCCGCCCACGCCAACCGTGGTCACGTGGCCCGGGCCGACGTCGGGCGCTCGCGTCGAAGTGACGCCGGCCCGGCAGGGACAGGCCGCGCTCGAGTTCAGCGGCACATGGGCTCTTTTCCGCCTGCTGGACCGGGTTCCGGTCGAGTCGATCGGGCCGGGCCGCTTCCGCGTCGTGTTCAATTTGGCAGGACGGCGCGCGAGCTTCGATGTCGAGACCGAAAGCGGCGCCAACCCGTTCCGGATGCCCGAGCTGGAGCGGTTCGATTGCCCGCCGAAATCATGACGGGCACGCCCGTCATGGCTTCGGCAGGCTGGTTCGGCAAGATTCCGGCGCTGGGCGACTTCGCTGGCCGGCGGCTGCCGCCGCAGTTCGTCCAGCCCTGGGACGAGTGGCTGTCAAGCGAGCTCGCCGCTGCGAGGCAGCTGCTCGGCCCGGACTGGCCGCAGTCGCAGCGGGACGCGCCGATCTGGCGTTTCGCCCTGACCCCGGGCGTGCTCGATTCGCGCTGCTGGTTCGGCATCCTGATGGCCAGCACCGATCGGGTTGGCCGCTGGTTTCCGCTCAGCGTGGCAGCCGGCGTCGATCAGGCGTTTGTCGGGCTCAGCGCCTGGTGGGCTGAGCTGGGGCGCGCCGCGCTGAAGTCGCGCGAGGCCGGTTGCGACGCCGAGGCGCTCGATCAAGCGGTGCTGGCGGCGGACGCCTGCCTCGGGCCGGCCGGCCGCGCCGCACTGCCGCCCGACAGCGTCCGAGCCGACCTGGCCGCTGCCGCGCCCCCAACCAGCCTGTGGTGGACCTGGAGCGACGATGGGACAGCCGCCGGCGAACCATGGACGGTCAGCGGCTTGCCGCGCGGGGAGCACTTCCAGCGGTTGTGGCGCCCTGCCTGAGCCACTCCACATTGGGCGCAGGCCGCAGACCGGACCGCGCAACGGCTTACAACCTCCGCGTCAGAGCACGCTGCCCTCGGCGGCCACAAAGATGCCCTTGCCGAACACCGTCTGTTTCTGGAAGTAGAGATTTCCCTGATCGGTCTTGATCGGCGTCGTCGGAATCGACGGGCAGACGTTCTTGCTGACTTCGTAGGCCAGGCAGGCATCCATGAAGCCGGTCAACAGGGTCGGACCCCTGAGCTCGGTCGCCAGCGCGCGCACGGCGGCCGGATAGAAAACCAGGTCGTTGGGCGCGGCCTTCAACTGGGCCAGCGCTCCCACGATCGTGACATCCGGGTAGTTGATTGCGATCTTTCCGCAACCGAGCGGCACCGTGCACCAACCCACCGACACGGGGTAATACGGCCCGATGCCGTGCGTGCCGAAGCTGACGATCCCGTTGGTCGGGTCGTACCGCACGAACACCTGATTGGCCGCGATGTGCGCAATTGTCGTCTGCGTGCCCCGCGTCAGATACAACAGCGCAGTGCCCTGGTCGTTGCGGTAGACGGTCACGCCGTTTTCGATCGCGTTGAGGGTGTGCACGGTGTCGGTGCGCAGCTCGAGACGGAACTCGGCACCCGAAAACGCCTGCCCGTTGAGCTCGCCGTCGACCGTGCCGTAGATGCTGTACACGATCGGCACCGCGCCCGCGCTGGCGCCGGCCGCCGCCATCAGGAATCCGAATACCGCAATGATCGCCTGTTTCATGGCCTCTCCTAGGGACCGACGTGGACCGAGAAAGTCGCATCGTTCAGCGCGGCTTCATAGTCGTCGACGATGCTGCCCGCCGCATCGGTGGCGTAGTACGGCATGAACATCACGAACGGACCCCGATTGGTGCTCAGCGGATAGGAGGCCGCGTTCCCGCAGCGCCCGGTCTTGAGCGCAGCGGGCGGATAGCCGATGCATGCCCACGCATGACCGCTCCACCGGCCTGTCGTGACCAGATCCGGCATGTCCCATATCGTCGTGCCGGTCATCGCCAGCGGGTACCCCGCCTCCAGGTGGTGATCGACGCCGACCATCGAGCTGAAGCCGGCGCCCCCGTTTTGAGAATCGAGCGCCACCAGAATCTGCCCCGCCAGGAAGGTGGCCGAAATCACCTGCAAACCGTTGATGATCTGCACGCTGGCCGTTCCCGTCTTAAGCCACGAGCCGCTTCCGGCTGTGCCATTCGGTCCCGGGACGTTGAACGTGCCGATGTGGGCCGTATCACCGACGAACGTCAGGGTGACGGGTACGTTGTGATAGTGCACGCCGTTCAGCGACACGTCCGTGACGATGAAGCCGGTATAGGTGACGGGCGTCGCGGCGGCCGACCCGCTCGCCAGCCATCCGGCCGCGGCGACGACCGCACAAAGAGCCTTGTGCCTTGCGCTCATCCGTGTTCCTCCCCCAGAGTCTGAGCAACGGTCGTTCGGCCGGCGAACCGGGGCTCGCAGTCCGAGCGCGACGCAGGCTATCGCGCAGGTCTACGGCTTGAAAGTGACTTGAGTCATCTGTTGAGTGCCGTGATCGCGCCACGCGTCGTCGCCGAATAGTAGACGGTTCGAATCGACGCAGGCTTATGACCCCATCACGCGTCCGGCCAAACCGCGGCGACGAGCTCCGGCAGCACCGCGGCGGCCGGCCCGCGCAGGTTCAGAGTCACCAGATCGTCAAGAACCGTCTGATCGATATTGACCTGGATCGTGACCGATCCGGCCGCGATCGCAGCCCGCGTCAGGCCCGCGGCCGGCTCGACGATGCTGGAGGTTCCGATGCACAGGAAAGCATCGCAGGCGCGCGACGCATCGAGGGCTTCCTGCCAGGTACCTGTGGGCAACATTTCGCCGAACCACACGACCCCGGGCCGCACGCGACCGCCGCAGGCGCCGCAACGCGGCGGGGGCAGGCGCGCGCAGTCTTCAGGCATGGCCGCCGCAGGTGGCGGTAGCGGGTACTCCCAGCGGCATACGCTGCAGTACGGCTTGCAGATGCGCCCGTGCAGATGGAGCACCTGCGCGCTGCCGGCCCGTTCATGAAGATCGTCGACGTTCTGGGTGACGACCGTCAGGTGCGCAACGCGGCCCTGCAGCGCCGCAATGGCACGGTGCGCCGCGTTCGGCTCGGATGTGCGCACGATGGTCCGGCGCCATTCGTACCAGGCCCACACGAGCGCCGGGTCGCGCTCGAATGCCTCGGGAGTCGCCAGCGCCTGTGCGTCGAAGTTCCGCCACAACCCGGTTTGGCGGTCGCGGAAGGTCGCAATCCCGCTTTCGGCCGATACGCCGGCGCCGGTGAAGACCACGACACGCCGGGCACGTCCGAGACGCGAGGCCAGGTCGGCGGCAAGTTGCACCTCAGTCGGACCCGGCCTTGGCCTTGAGCCGCTCGTTGAACCGCTTCATGTCGATCAGCATGCGCTGATGCGTGCCGGTGCCGATCTGCTCGCTGCCGTCGAAGGCCCGGACCTCGAATTCGATCCGGCGTCCGTCCACGCCGGTGACTTCGGCCTCGCCCCTGACCTTGCGCCCGACCGGGGTCGCGGCCAGGTGCGTGACGTCGACCCGCGAGCCGACCGCACTCTGCCCCGCCTCCAGGTACGGCTTGATCGCGTTCAGCGCGGCGTTTTCCATCGCCATGATCATCACGGGCGTGGCCAGCACCGCGGGCAGCGTGGCGTCCTTGAACCGGTTGGCCAGGTGATCGACGCCGACCACCAGTTCGAATGTACCGCGCGCCCCGATCGGTATCTGGCTCATCGATCACCCCTGGACAGGTTCCCGCCCGACGCAGCACCGCGGTCTGCGCATCACCATGATCATCGCCCGCAATAGCAGTGAGCCTGGCCGCAGTACTCGACCCAGCTCATCGAGGTGCGCACGTCCCGACGGTCGCCGTCGAGCAGGACATCGAAACGCGCGGCTTCGCTGAACTCATTGCAATAGCGCCATTCCCACACCAGTTCCCGCCGTGCCTCGAAGTAATTGGTCCAGGCCGGCACCGGCGGGCCGAGCGTTCGCAGCACTTCCGATTCGGTCATCCCGCGTGAGATCAGGTAAAAATGGGCCTCGTCCATCACGTTGACGATACGCTCCAGCCGCCCATCGGGGCCCAGGTAGACCATGAACGAATGGTATCCGGCCGGACCGCGCGGATAGGATAGCTGCACCGAGTGATCCGGCTCGGTCCATTGCTCTGGCGGTTCGCCCATCGAGGCGATAACGTCCTGCAGTGTGGCCTGACCCGGCTTCAGGTCTGCGCCGCTATAACTGTAGGTGGAAAGCGCGCAGCCCCACAACGCGAGCGCTCCTACGGCGCCCCACGGCACACCGGCGCGGAACAGCCACCGCCTTGGCGCAAGCCTGCGAAACTGGCGCACCCTCGTCCCTCGCGTTCGGATTTCGCAACCGCACCTAGCCCAGCGCGGCGATCACCGGCGGCGGAGCCTGGACCAGCTCGATCAGCACGCCCTCGCCGCCGAGCGGCGCTTCCTGGCTTGCCTTCGGATGAATGAAGGCGACGTCGTGACCGGCGGCACCGCGGCGGATGCCGCCTGGGGCGAAGCGAACTCCTTGCGCAGTGAGCCACTTGACCGCCGATGGCAAGTCATCGACCCACAAGCCGACGTGATTCAGCGCCGGCTCGTGCACCGCCGGCCGTGCAGCCGCATCCAGCGGCTGCATCAGGTCAATCTCGCAGCGCGCCGTCCCGCGTCCGACCACCGCGATGTCCTCGTCGACGTTTTCCCGTTCGCTGCGGTAGCTGCCTTCCAGGCTCAGTCCCAGCAGGTCGATCCACAGCCGCCGCAGCCGCATCTTGTCCGTGCTGCCCAGAGCGATCTGCTGAACGCCGAGAATCCGGAACGGACGCTGCGAAGCTGCGGCGGTGGCGTTGATCGTCATGGACGTGCCCTGATCGCTCCTGCTGCCTGCCATGGTAGCAAGCCGGTCCGCTCATTCCTCGTGCTGATGGTTGGCAAGCTTCGCATCCCGAAGGTCAAGCTCCCGCTCGATGCGCCGGCGCGCCTCATCCTTCAGCGCACCTCGCCCATACAACTCGTTGACCCGCTCGCGCTCGGCGGCGATCAGCTCGAACTCGATCTCGTCGTGAAGCTTGCCCTGCTCCCGATGCCCACCCGCCCCGTCGTGCTCCTGGTCGAAATGCTTCAGGCGTTCGCGATGCTGGGCGCGAAGCGCATGAACGAGGTCCTGCGGCAGGCTGCGCTGCTCCGCAAGCTGGTCCAGGCGCTCGAGGGCGGACTCGATGGCGCCTCGTCGGGCCGCCAGCTCTTCGCTGCGGTCGGCGCGCTGCTCGCGCTTGCCCGCATGGGCCAGGCCGAGCGCACGTATCACCGCCGGCAGCATCAGGCCCTGCCCGACCAGCGTCACCAGGATCACCGAAAAGGTGAGGAAAAAGATCAGGTCGCGGTCCGGGAAAGGCTGTCCGGTCTGCGTTTCCAGCGGGATCGCCAGCGCCGCCGCCAGCGAGACGATGCCGCGCACGCCGGTGAACGCGATCGCAAACGGCCACTGCCATGGCGGCGCCGGATCCTTTCGCGCGATCGAGGCAAACAGCTGACGCGGGACATACGTGACCGGGAAAGTCCATATGAAGCGGGCCAGGATGACCACGCCAGCGACGACCGCTGCGGCGACGCCCAGCTCGGATAAGGAATGCCCGGTCATTCCTGCCATCAGCGTGCGCGCCTGAAGGCCGGTGATGAGAAACACCAGGCCGTCGATCAGGTAAACCAGGACATCCCAGAAGAAGATGCCCTGAAGGCGCGTGGCCGCGCTGATGATGTTCAGGCCGTTCCAGCTGACGTACAGGCCCGCCGCCACCGTGGCGAGGACTCCGGAGCCGCCCAGGTGCTCCGGCGGCCAGAAGGCGACAAACGGCGTCAGGATCGAAAACAGGATCTCGATTTGAGGATCGCGCACCCAGCGGCGCAGGCGCAGCATCAACCAGCCCACGCCGATCCCCCAGACGATTTCTCCGGCGACGATGGCCGCGAACAGTGCGGCCGCCTTGCCCAGCGAGAACACTCCCGCGCTCACCGCTGCGACCGCAAAGCGGTACAGAATCAGCGCGGTCGCGTCATTCGCCAGGCCCTCCCCTTCGAGGATGACGAGGATTCTCCGGGGCAGCTGCAATCGGCGGGCGATCGACAGGGGCGCCACCGCATCCGGAGGCGAAACAATCGCACCCAGAACGAAGCCCACCGGCCAGGACAGGCCAAGGACCCAGTGCGCCGCGGCGGCGGCGGCAACCGTGGTGAACGCGACGCCACCGACCGCCAGCAGCGAGATGGCGCGCAGACTGAAGCGAAACTCCCGCCAGCTCATCGCAACCGCCGACGAGTAAACGATCGGCGGCAGTATCAGCAGCAGCACCAGGTCCGGGGCCAGTCTTACCGCGGGCAAGCCCGGAACCAGCGCCAGCGCAACGCCGGTGAGGACCAGCAGGATGGACGGTGGGACCTGCAGTCGCTTCGCGACGATCCCGACCACCGCGGTCACGGTCAACAACAGGATCAGGGTCTGGATGGCGCTTGTCATCGCAGGCTGCATTAGACCTCAGGTCGCGCGCCAAGGGCTGGCTCGACCCGGGCCTGTGATCCCTTCAGCGATCCTGGGGAACTCGGTGGTTCGATCCGGGGTCGAATGCCGCTAAGACCCGTTATCGGTTCCGTCAGGCGGCAGGCGCTCAACGAGGTGGCATCATGGCCAAGAGGCTCTCGCAGTGGACCGCGGCAATCCGGCATCGTGCCGGTCTTCTCGCAAGCGTGGTGCGGCGCAGCGGGCACGACGCGCCCCATGGGCCTTCGAGCGCGGACGAACAGGCCATGCGGAGCCGCTATTTCGGCCTGCTGGTCCACGTAGACCGGTCGGACCGCTGATCCGTTACGGCGGCGCTATCGCGCCCGGTGCGGGCCGATTCCGAGCGCGCGGGCCAGCAGGGCATCCAGGCTCACGCGCCCCGGTCCCGCCATCATCAGCCAGAACAGGACCAGGATGTACAGCACTTCGTTCAGTTCGACGAAGTCGTCCAGATCCGACACCTGTTTGATGGCGACCACCGAAATGGCCACGACCATGTTCACGATCATCGGGATCGTGACCAGGCGGGTGAACAGGCCGACCATCAGCAGCGCTCCGCCGACGCAATCGCTCGCCGCCGACAGCGCGGCGCTCAGGTGCGGAAAGGGGATGCCCCAGCCGACGAAGCGCTCGGTGAAGCCCTGCAGGTTGTGCAATTTGCCCATCCCGGTCTCCAGCCAGAAGTAGCCGAACACCAGCCGCATGGCCAGCAGCGCCAGCCAGTCCAGGCCGTCCAAGCGCTGCAGCAGCGCGTTGGCCGTTGTCACCAGGAATTTGCGCATTTGTCGCTCCGCGTTCATGACCTTGTTGTTGACACCGGCTTTGCGCCTGGCTGCAAGTATGCCGTGGTTCGCAACGACGCAGGAGTCGTTTATGGTTCCGGTCTGCATCGTGCTGTCGCAGCTCGAATGCAGGCGCACATCGATCGACTCGCACAGGAGCTGAAAAATGGTCAAGCTGGCATTGTTTGTTCGATTGGACGCGAAACCCGGCAAGGAGTCGGCCGTGGAGGAATTCCTGCGCGGCGGACTGGCGCTGGTCCAGCAGGAGCCGGCGACGGTCACCTGGTACGGGCTGAAACTCGGGCCATCGACGTACGGAATCTTCGATACGTTTGCGGACGAAGCGGGCCGCCAGGCGCATCTGACGGGCCGGGTGGCCGCAGCGCTGATGGCGAAGGCGGGCGAGCTCTTCAGCAAGCCGCCCGTGATCGAGAAGGTGGAAATTCTTGCCGCCAAGGCTCCGTGATGGATGATCCGGCGCTACCGCGCTGATCCGCGACGCCGCCACCGCCACGGTGGCGCGTCGAGGCGTTTCAATCGAAACCCGATCCGGGCCGATCGAAACGTTTTGTACATCTAGCGGCCTCATCCTCGAGCCTGCCCGTTGAACGGCATGGATCAACTCAGAGGACGAGCACCGTGGAAACCATTGAGATCGGTAAATCCGGGATTTTTGCATCGCGCATCGCGCTGGGAACCTGGGCCATTGGCGGCTGGATGTGGGGTGGAAACACCGACATCGGCGAATCTATCAATACCATCCGTTCGGCGATCGCGCGCGGAATCACACTGATCGATACCGCGCCGGTCTACGGATTCGGGCGCTCCGAAGCAGTCGTCGGCCTGGCGCTCGCCGGAGGCCTGCGCCAGCGCGCAATCATTGCGACCAAGGCCGGGCTCGAATGGAACGACGGCAAAGTGTGGCGCGACTCCTCGCCGGCGCGCATTCGAAAGGAGGTCGAGCAATCCTTGCGGCGCCTGAACACCGACTACATCGACCTTTACCAGGTGCATTGGCCCGATCCGCTGGTCCCCATTGAAGACACCGCCGCAGCCCTCGGGGGCTTGCTCAAGGAAGGCAAGATCCGCGCGATCGGCGTATCCAATTTTTCGGCCGCGCAGATGGCGCGATTCCAGCAGGCCGCTCCCATCCACTCGGTTCAGCCTCCTTACAACCTGTTCGAGCGCCAGGCCGAAGTCGACGTGCTTCCGTACGCGGCGCAGCACGACATTGCGGTGCTGTGCTATGGCGCGTTGTGTCGCGGGCTGCTGACGGGGGCGATCAGCGCCGCGACCGAGTTCAAGGGTGACGACCTGCGGCAGAGGGATCCCAAGTTCCAGCAGCCGCGCTTCTCGCAGTACCTGGCCGCGGTGACCGCGCTGAACCGCTACGCGCAGGAGCGCTATGGCCGGTCGGTTCTCGCGCTCGCGGTCCGATGGGTGCTCGACCAGGGCAAGACCATCGCCTTGTGGGGAGCGCGTCACCCGGGCCAGCTCGATCCGGTCAGGGACCTGAGCGGCTGGACGCTCGACGATGAGGCCAAGCGGCGCATCGAGCAGATTCTGCTGCAGACCGTAAAGGATCCGATTGGCCCCGAGTTCATGGCGCCGCCGTCGCGGAACGAGGCGGCAGCGACCACGTCGCTGGCAGCCTAGGGCGCCAAGACCGCTTGCCCCACGTGGTTATTTTTCGCGGGGCGATTACAGCCGTAACACGATCCCGGCCGCGGCGAAATGTCCGGGGCATCGGCGAGGCGCGCAATACGGTTGCGTTCAACCTTGATGCCCCCAACCAACTTACGACGGGACCTTATGACGGCCGCTACGACTTCTCCGGCGCACGTGTTGGCGATCGACGACGACGCGGACATGCGCCAGCTCATCTCCGACTACCTCGGCGAAAACGATCTGCGCGTGACCACGGTCGCGACCGGGGCCGACATGCAGAAGGTACTGGCTCAGCAGGCGGTCGACGTGATCGTGCTCGACTTGCGACTGGCGGGCGAAGACGGGATGCAGCATGCGAAAAAGCTGCGCGAGACCTCCGAGATCCCGATCATCATCGTCAGCGGCCGCCTTGATGAGGCCGACCGCATCATGGGGCTCGAGCTCGGCGCCGACGACTACCTGACCAAGCCATTCAGCCCACGCGAGCTGCTGGCGCGCGTGCGCGCGGTCTTGCGCCGCTACAGGAGCTCCAGCGAAGTGCTGCCCGCGCGCAATGAAAAGCGGCGCGCGTATCGCTTCGCCGGATGGGAATTGAATCTGCGCACCCGCCGGCTGACCGAACCGGGCGGCAAGCGCGTGGAGCTGAGCAACGGCGAGTTCAACCTGCTGGAGGCGTTTTGCGCGGCGCCGCAGCGCGTGCTTTCGCGCGACCAGCTGCTGGGTCTTTCGCGCCTGCACAACGCCGAAGTGTACGATCGCTCGATCGATGTGCAGATCCTGAGGCTGCGCCGAAAGATCGAGGCCGATCCGTCGCACCCCGCCTACATCAAGACGGAACGCGGCGCCGGCTACATCTTCGCGGCACCGGTGCAAGTGTTGCACTGAGGAGCCGCTGGGACCGGAACGTTGCGCTAGATCTGTAACGCGCGCGCAGGAATCGGAAACGAAATTGCAGCGCAGGAGCGATCCAATGAGCGTGCGAAACCATCACCAGCGAACGCGTGCGTTCCGGATCGGATCATGTCGGATATTGTCATCATCGAGGAAGACGCGCTCATGCGAGGACTCCTCGTGGAATGGCTGAGCGCGGAGGGATATCCGGTGCGCGCATGCGCACGGGGCGAGCCCCGCGAGCCCGGTGAGGCGGCCCTGGTGATCGTCGATGTGGTGCGGCCGCGACAGGAGGGAACGCAGAGGCTGCGCGAGGTCAGGGCCGCGCATCCGGGTGCAGCCTTGATCGCCATATCCGGCCAATTTCGGCCGGGACTTGGCGGATACCGCGCCGCAGCCGACGCACTGGGCGTTCGGCAGATGATCGCCAAGCCCTTTTCGCGAAGCGACCTGCTCACGGCAGTTCATCGCGTGATCGGCCCGGCGCGCTGACCGCGCGCGGCCCGCCGATGTCGCAGCCGTCTGGCGCTCCTTCACTGCTCGCGGATGCAACGGGCGCCGCCCGTCTGCGGTTCTGGATCGTGATCGTCGGCGTGCTGGTCGTGGCCGCGTTCGCGGCCTCGTCCGCGTACGATTCCTGGCGCTCGTACGGGCAGGTCATCTCGTCCACCAATCGCGAACTGGGCAATCTGGCCAAGACGCTGGCCGAGCAGGCCGAGGACACCCTGCAGACATCCGACTTGCTGCTGCGCAATACGGTGGGATGGTACGAATCCGAGCACCGGGAACCGGGGCCTGCCGCGAATGAAAAGCTGGCCGCCCGAGTGGCCGGCCTGTCGCAAGTGCGCGAGCTGAGGATCATCGACGAGCACGGGATACCGCGCTTTCAATCCCGACCGACGCCTGGGGATACTGCCTCGCTTTCCGATCGCGCCTATTTCATCGCTCAGCGGGACCATCCCCACCTTGGCGCCGTTCTGAGCGATCCCCTGATCACCCAAACCGAGCATCGCGCTGCCATCGTGATGTCGCGCCGCCTCGACAAGCGGGACGGTAGCTTCGACGGCATCGTGCAGGTGAGCATTGACCTGGAGGAGTTCAAGCGGCTCTACCGGGTGATCGACCTGGGCCAGGGCAGCGCGATCAACCTGCTGCGCGAGGACGGCACGCTGGTGGTGCGTCAACCTGAGCCACCGCAGCTGCGGGCCATGGGTAGCAAATTCCCGGAGCTCGTCGCGGCGGAGTCCCCTGCGGACGGCCTCGTGGTGAACTCGGTCGATCGAAAGCCGCGCTTTGCAGGTCTGGCGCGGGTCGAGGAGTTCCCGCTGATGGTCGCGGTCACCCGCGAGCAGAGCGTCGCGTTCGAGGGCTGGCGCGCCGACGCCTACCGCGTCGCGGCGCGCACCGTGATCTTCATGCTGCTGTGGACCTCCGTGATCGGAGCGGTGGTGTACCAGCTGCGGCGTATCGAGCTGGGCGAGCGGGCGCTGCGCCAGAGCGAGGGGCGCTACGCACTGGCCATGGAAGGCGCGAACGAGGGCCATTTCGATTGGGATTTCGAGCAGGGTCCCTCGTTCCTGTCGCCGCACATGAAGTTGCTGCACGGACGCAGCGCGGACGCTCCGGTGACCACCCGCGACGCATGGGTCGCGACCCTGGATATTCATCCCGACGACGAGGCCGGGATGCACGCCGCGGCGCGCGATCATCTCGAGGGACGGACCGATCATTACGAGGCCGAATACCGCGTTCGTCATCCCGACGGCCAATGGCACTGGCTGCAGGCGCGCGGGCGCTGCGTTCGCGATTCGTCCGGCAAGGTGCTTCGCTTCGTCGGATCGGCCATCGACATCACGGCGCGCAAGAACGCGGAAGCCGAGAAGGAGCACCTCGAGATCCAGCTTCGACAATCGCAGAAACTGGAAGCGATGGGAACGCTCGCCGGTGGAATCGCGCACGATTTCAACAATATCCTGGGTGCGATCCTCGGCTACGGGGAGCTGGCGCAGAAGGCCGCGCCCGAGGGCGGGGTCGTGCGCCGCTATCTGGACAACGTGATGCACGCCGGCGGGCGGGCCAAGGCGCTGGTCGAACGCATTCTCGCGTTCAGCCGTAGCGGCGTTGGCGAGCGCGGCCCGATCAATGTGCAGGCCGTGATCGAGGAAACCCTCGAGCTGCTCGCCGCTTCGCTGACGCCCGGCGTACGGCTGCACAGCCGCCTGGAGGCCGGTGACGCGGCCATCATGGGCGACGCCACCCAGCTGCATCAGGTCGCGATGAATCTTTGCACCAATGCCCTGCAGGCGATGCAGGACGGCGGCGTTCTCGAGGTGGCTCTCGAGCGCGCTGACGTGGCCCAGGCGCGCGAGCTGTCGCACGGCAGTCTGGCGCCTGCAGCCTACGTTCGCCTGACGGTGAGCGACACCGGAAGCGGAATTCCGCCGCAGGTGCTCGATCGGATATTCGATCCATTTTTCACCACCAAGGGCGTCGGCGAAGGAACCGGGCTGGGCCTGTCGCTGGTGCACGGGATCGTGGCGGACCTGGGCGGCGCGATCGATGTTCGCACCACCGTCGGCGGCGGCACCACGTTCGCGATCTGGCTGCCGATTGCCGGTGAGGCGCCCGTGCCTTCGGCTGCTGTTCCCGCGGAGCTGCCGCGCGGCAATGGCCAGACGGTCATGGTCGTCGACGACGAGAAACTGCTGGTTGCGCTGGCCGAGGAAACGCTGGCCGAGCTCGGTTATGAGCCGATCGGTTTCAGCTCCAGCGTGCAGGCACTGCGGGCCTTTCGCGAAGCGCCGCACCGCTTCGATATCGTCGTGACCGATGAGACGATGCCCGAGCTGGTCGGCACCGACCTGGCGCGGGAGATCCGACGCCTGCGGCCCGACATCGCCATCGTGGTGATGAGCGGCTACAGCGGTGCGCAACTGGTCGAGCGTGCGCGCGCCGTCGGCGTGCGGGAAGTCCTGCGCAAGCCGCTGCAGACCAGGGACCTTGCCGAATGCCTCGGACGCATCGTGCGTTCGAGCCCGTCGCCCGCCGGATCTGGCGAACCAGTTACGGCTGAAACGCCCGCCGAGGGTTACGAAATTAACCGAAGACGCTAGCCCGGCATTCTCTGTCCTGACACCGGCGGCACCTGTATCGCCGGATGCAAAGGAGAGATCACGCCATGCTGGCCCTTGTTCGAATCGCGCTGCGGCGCCCTTACACCTTCGTGGTGCTGGCGCTGCTGATTCTGATCGCCGGCACGCTGTCGTGGCTGCGCACGCCGACCGACATCTTTCCGAACATCGACATCCCGGTGATCAGCGTCGTGTGGCAGTTCACCGGACTGCCTCCGGACGAGATGGCCGGCCGCATCATGACGCCGTTCGAGCGCGCACTGACCACGACCGTCAACAATATCGAACACATCGAGGCCGTCTCGTATGCGGGCTTTGGCGTCGTCAAGATCTACTTCCAGCCGAACGTCGAAATCAGCACCGCCAACGCACAGGTCACCTCCGTATCGCAGACCCAGCTCAAGCTGATGCCGCCCGGCATTACGCCGCCGCTGGTCCTGAATTACAGCGCCTCCACGGTGCCGATCATCCAGCTGGCCCTTTCCGGCAAGGGGATGTCCGAGCAGCAGCTGTCGGATCTGGGCACCAACATGATCCGCACCCAGCTCGTCACGGTTGCAGGCGCCTCGTTGCCGCTGCCCTTCGGCGGCAAGACGCGCGAGGTCCAGATCGACCTGGAGCCCGCCGCCCTGCAGGCGCGCGGCCTGTCGGGCCAGGACGTGGCGCTGGCGCTGGCGACCCAGAATCTGATCCTGCCGGCGGGCACGCAGAAGATCGGCCGGTTCGAGTACACGATGCAGCTGAACAACTCGCCTGCCCAGATCAGCGGACTGGCCGACCTGCCGATCAAGGCCGTCAACGGTGCAACGATCTACCTGCACGACGTGGCGAACGTGCGCGATGGCTATCCGCCCCAGACCAATATCGTGCACGTCGACGGCGCGCGCTCGGTGCTGCTGACCGTGGAAAAGAGCGGCGGCGCCTCCACGCTGGCGATCATCCAGGGCATCAAGGCGAAGATGGCACAGATCAAGGCGAGCCTGCCCGATGCACTGATCGCCACGCCGATCGGCGACCAGGGGGTCTTCGTGACCGGGGCGATCAGCAGCGTCGTGCGCGAAGGGGTGATCGCCGCCGCGCTGACCAGCCTGATGATCCTGCTGTTCCTCGGCAGCTGGCGCTCGACCCTGATCATCGCCACCTCGATCCCGCTTTCGATCCTGGGCTCGGTCACGACGCTGTCGTTCCTGGGCGAGACGCTGAACATCATGACCCTGGGCGGCCTGGCGCTGGCGGTCGGCATACTGGTCGACGAGGCCACCGTCACGATCGAGAACATCAACTGGCACCTGGAACAGGGCAAGGACGTCGAACCGGCCATCCTCGACGGGGCCCAGCAGATCGTGACGCCCGCCTTCGTGTCGCTGCTGTGCATCTGCATCGTGTTCGTGCCGATGTTCTTCCTGCAGGGCGTCGCACGCTATCTGTTCGTGCCGATGGCAGAGGCGGTGGTCTTCGCGATGGTCAGCTCGTTCATTCTGTCGCGCACGCTGGTGCCGACCATGGCCAAGTACCTGCTGCGCCGGCATGCGTCGGACACGGCCGCCGGCGGCGGGCCGCGAGCTTCCCGCAACCCGCTGGTGCGCTTTCAGCGCGGCTTCGAAGAGCGCTTCGAGCGGCTGCGCGCCGGGTATCGCGCGATGCTGCAACTGGCGCTGCATCACCGCCGCGGGTTCGTAATCGGGTTCCTGGGCTTCGTGCTGGCCTCGTTCCTGCTCGTGCCGATGCTGGGCCGCAATTTCTTCCCCGCGGTCGATTCGGGGCAGATTCTGATGCATGCGCGCCTGCAGGTCGGAACGCGCGTGGAGGACAGTGCCAGCGAGTTCGGGCGGATCGAGAACGTCATCCGCCAGGTCATTCCGCCGGCCGAGCTGGGCACGCTGGTCGACAACATCGGCATGCCCGTGAGCGGTATCAACCTGTCCTACAACAACACCGGCACCATCGGCGAGCAGGACGGCGATATCCAGATCGCGCTCAAACCGGTTCACCGTCCGACCGCCGAATACGTGCGGCGGCTGCGGGAGCAGCTGCCCCTGCGCTTCCCGGGAGTCACGTTCTCCTTCCTGCCCGCCGACATCGTCAGCCAGATCCTGAACTTCGGCGCCCCCGCCCCGATCGATCTGCAGGTGCGCGGACCCAAGCTGCGGGCGGATTACGCCTACGCGGACGAGCTGTTGAGCCGCGTTCGCCAGGTGCCCGGGGTCGTCGATGCGCGCATCCAGGAGTCCCATACCAACCCCGGCTTCAACATCGACGTCGATCGCGCCCGCGCGCAATACGTCGGCCTGACCGAGCGCGACGTGACGAACAGCCTGCTGGTCATGCTGGCCGGCAGCAGCCAGGTGGCACCCACATTCTGGCTGGACCCGGCCAACGGCGTGCAGTATCCGATCGTCATGCAGACCCCGCAGTACCAGGTCGATTCGCTCGGTGAACTGCAGAACCTGCCGGTCACCGCGACCGCGACCACGAGCGCCTCGTCCGTGCCGCAGGTGCTGGGAGGCCTGGCGGACATCAGCCGCACCAGCTCGAATGCGGTCATTTCGCAGTACGACATCGCACCGATGGTCCAGATTTTCGCGGCCACGCAGGGCCGCGACCTCGGCACAGTGGCAGCCGACGTCAACAAGATCGTGCGGGAAACGGCCAAAGACGCGCCGAAGGGAAGCCGGGTCGCGCTGCTCGGCCAGGTGCAGACCATGAACAGTGCCTTTGCCGGACTTCTGTTCGGTCTGCTCGGTGCGATCGTGCTGATTTACCTGCTGATCGTGGTCAATTTCCAATCCTGGAGCGATCCGTTCGTGATCATCACCGCCCTACCGGCGGCCCTGGCGGGCATCGTATGGATGTTGTTCGCCAGTTCGACCCCGATGTCGGTGCCGGCCCTGACCGGAGCGATCATGTGCATGGGGGTTGCCACCGCCAACAGCGTGCTCGTGATCAGCTTCGCGCGCGAGCGCCTCGACGAGCTGGGCGATCCGATCGCGGCCGCGCTCGAGGCCGGCTTTGTACGGTGCCGTCCCGTCCTGATGACCGCGCTCGCCATGATCATCGGCATGGCGCCGATGGCGCTGGGCCTCGGCGAGGGCGGCGAGCAGAACGCGCCGCTGGGTCGCGCGGTCATCGGCGGCCTGAGTTTCGCAACCGTGGCCACTCTCATTTTCGTACCCGTCGTCTTCAGCATCGTGCACCGCAATTACCAGCGCGCTGCTGCGACGCCATCTGCCGCCATCGGAGAACCTCATGTCGCCTGAACCGTCCGTTCGCGTCGTATCCGGCCGCGCTTTGCGCATTGCCGCCCTGGTGGCCGGCGCCATCGCCCTGGTGGTGGTGGGCAGCGGCATCGCTGCGCGCGCCGCCACCAGCAGGCACCTGCGCCAGTGGACCGGCGCCAATGCCGAGCCCGTCGTCAGCGTCACGCAGCCGCAGCCCGGCGACAGTTCCTACGCGCTGGAACTGCCTGGGCGCCTCGAGGCTTACTCGCGTGCGCCGATCTACGCACGCGTCAGCGGCTACCTGAAAGACTGGAAGGTCGATATCGGCGGTCGGGTGCGGGCCGGGCAGATGCTCGGCGAAATCGAAGCGCCCGATCTGGACCAGCAGCTGTCGCAGGCCAAGGCCGACCTGATGACCGCGCAGGCGAACGAGGCCCTCGCGAAGACGACCGCCGAGCGCTGGCAGCGGCTGCTCAAGACCGACTCGGTCTCCGTCCAGGAAGTCGACATGAAGGTGGGCGACTTCGCCGCCAAGGACGCCATCGTGAAGGCGGCCAGTGCGAACGTCGAGCGCCTCCAGGTCCTGGAGAGCTTCAAGCGAGTGGTGGCTCCGTTCGACGGCATTGTCACAGCGCGCGACACGGACGTGGGTGCACTCATCAACGCGGGCAGCGGCAAGGGACTGGAGCTGTTCGTCGTTTCCGACATCCACAGGCTGCGCCTGTACGTGAATGTCCCGCAGAACTACGTGGCTCAGGTCACGCCCGGAACGAAGGCGCAGGTGACGGTGCCTGAACGGCCGGGCCAGACGTTCACGGCCACCGTGGAAACCACGTCGCAGTCGGTCGATCCCTCGTCGGGCGCCACGCTGGTGCAGCTCGGGGTGGACAACCAGGCAGGGCTGCTGCTGCCGGGCGCGTTCGCCAATGTGCATTTCGACCTGCCGGTGGCCGCGGCCGACCTGAGCGTGCCCGCCAGCGCGCTGATCTTCGACCACCGCGGCGTGCGCGTCGCAACGGTCGGGCCGGACAACCGGATCGGGTTCAAGCCGATCCGCATCGCTCGCGATCTGGGCGATGTGGTCCAGATCTCCTCGGGACTGGCCGCCAACGACCGCATCGTCGACAGCCCGCCGGACGGGATCGGCAAGGGCGACCAGGTCCGGATCGCCGCCGCCGCAGCGAACGGCGCTGCGGTCGCGGTTGCGTCCACCGGGTCCTCCAAGCAGGGCAAGGCGCCATGAATCCGCTCCGCCGGTTGGCAACCGTCGCTGCTGCCGCGGCCATCCTGCTGGGCGGCTGCTCGACGGCGCCGAAGCTGACGATGCCGGACGTTCCGATCGCCGCCGCCTACAAGGAAGCGGGCCCCTGGACGCCCGCGCAGCCGGCCGACGGCCTGCCGCGCGGCAACTGGTGGACGATGTTCGGCGACGCCGATCTGAACGATCTGCAGACGCGCCTGCTGCAGCACAGCCCCGACCTGGCCGCGGCGCTGGCGCGCTACAACCAGGCCAAGGCTTTCAGCGATCAGCTGCGCTCGGGTCTTTTTCCGTCGCTGGTCCTGGGCGCCAACGCGCAGCGCGATCGGCAGTCGGCCATGAGACCGCTGCGCGGGCTGGTTCAGCCGAACGACTACAACTCGTTCACGGCCGGGGTCGAAATCGATTATGAGTTCGATCTGTGGGGCCGAGTTCGTAACGAAGTCCGCGCCGGTCGGGCTCAGGCGCAGGCGTACGCGGCAGACCTGGAGTCGGCCCGCTTGAGCCTGCAGGCCCAGCTCGCCGACGACTACCTGGTGCTGCGCGGACTGGATCGCCAGGTGGCGACGCTCAATGAGACGGTCAAGGCCTACGAAAGCGCACTGGAGCTGACACAAACGCGCCACGACGGCGGCATCGCCTCGGGCCTCGATGTGGCACGCGCGCAGACCCAGCTCGGCACTTCCCGCTCGCTGGCGGCGCAAACGCTTGCCCTGCGCGCGGTGGCCGAACACGGGATCGCCGCCCTGATCGGCGAGTCGGCTTCCGAATTCTCGCTCCCGCCGAAACTGGCGCCGATCGAGCTGCCGCAGGTGCCGGTGGGTGTGCCGGCAACCCTGGTGCAGCGCCGCCCCGATATCGCCGCGGCCCAGCGACGCATCGTCGCAAGCAATGCCAGCGTCGGGGTTGCGCGGGCCGCGTTCTTTCCCGATGTGACGCTCAGTGCAACGGCGGGCTTTCAATCGAGCGCAGCCGGCAACTGGCTCAACGCGCCGAACATGTTCTGGTCGATCGGGCCGTCGCTGCTGTTCACCCTGTTCGACGCCGGCAAGCGCGAAGCCCAGGTCGCCCAGGCCGAGGCTGCACTCGATGAATCCGGAAGCCTGTACCGCGGCATCGTGCTGACCGCGTTTCAGCAGGTGGAGGACAGCCTGTCGCTGGTACACAACTATCGCGACGCGGCGGTCGAGGAGCATTCGGCCGTGACGGCGGCCGAGCGTTCGCTGGACTTCGCGCTGACCCGCTACCGCGAGGGCGAGGTGAGTTATCTCGAAGTGGTCACATCGCAGACGATCACGCTGCAGACCCAGCTCGACTCCCTCAATCTGGACACGCGGGAGCTGCGCGCCAGCGTGCAGTTGATCCGCGCGCTCGGCGGCGGTTGGACCGAGGCAGACAGTCAAATCTCGTCAGCGAACGCGGTGTCGCCGGGCAGCCAGCACGACGCTCGCGACCAGAACAGCGATACAGCCGAGAAACAGGATGGCACCAATGACCAGCGGCGGCACGACCTGGTGGCCCTTCAGCACAGCGGCCAATGACACGATGACCAGGATTGCTGCTGTCGACCAGGCATCGCCGATGAACATCTTGTACAACGTGCCAACGACCTCGCGCAGGATGTTCATGGCGCGATCGCCTCTGTCGGTGGCCGGACCATCTGCGTTGCGTACAGCGCGGCGATCAGGAACGCCGCGCCGAAAAACAGGATCGTCAGGTCCTCACCCGGCCAGTCGATTCCCACACCCTCGCCGGTCCAGAACACGCCAAACGCGCTCAGGATCACGCCCACCGCGAACTTGAGCGTGTTCTCGGGCACGCGCGCCAGTGGGCGATGCACGATCACCCCGATCGCCAGAACCACGATGCCAGCGGCCAGGGCGCCGAGCGACGCCGGAAGGAGCAGGCCGTGACCTGCGCCGACCGCCATCACGATGAACACCACCTCGAGGCCCTCCAGCAGCACCGCCTTGAAAGCAATGGCGCCACCTAGCCAGTCGAAGCCGGCCCGACGCGGCGTGACCGCATCGCCCAAGCTGGCCGCCTCGGCCGCAAACGAGGCGTTCTGGTCGCTGCGCGGAACGATTCCCGCGCTCCGCAACACCGCCTTGCGCAGCCAGCCCATGCCGAACAACAAGAGCAAGGTGCCGATGACGAGCTTGAGCCACTGGATGGGGATCCGGTCGAGCAGCGGTCCCAGCGCGGCGACGATCAGTGCGAGCAGCGCCAGGGCGGTTGCGGAGCCGGCCAGCGCCGCGCGCCAGCCGCGCAGCGTCCCGGCAGCGAGCACGATGGTGAAGGCCTCGACGAATTCGACCAGCGAGGCGAGGAAGGCAGCGCCCACCGCGGGTGCCGCGGTGGTCAAGGAAATCATGCAGCTCCTTCGAACGACGACCGGCACGGTTGGAAAGAATCGGCCCACCAGTCTAGCCGCCATTTGATCACCCCCTGCGATGTCAACCGTAACAAGGCGGCCGCCGTCTCGAAACCCGCCGGAAATTCCTACCGCGCCTAATGAAGGCAGACCAATTATGAGCGGAGAAGCATCATGAACAGGACACCCAGCGTTGCTCATGCCTTGATTCGACGCGGCATCGAATCGCCGATCGCGAAGGTCGCATTGGCGCTCGCCGCGATACTGCCGTCGCTGCCCGCGCTGGCGCAGCACCATGAGGACGGAGGGCACATCTCCGCTTTCCACGAACACGAGGGGGGCCACGAGTGGGGCCACGAGGACCACCATTGGCACGGCGACATCGCGCGTTTTCACGAACACGACTGGGGCCTGTGGCGCGGCGGGCGTTGGGCCCACGAAGAGCACGACGGGCGGCTCGGCTGGTGGTGGATCGCCGGTGACTCCTGGTACTGGTACCCGGCCCCCATCTACCCATACCCGGATCCGTACCAGCCGCCGAACATGGTCGCCGAAGCGCCTGCGGCCGCGCCACCGGCCGCCCCGGTCCCGAGGACCTGGTACTACTGCGAAGGCGCGAAGGGCTACTACCCGTACGTAGCGACCTGCCCGGGTGGATGGAAGCCGGTGCCCGCGAACTCTGCATCGCCCCCGCAATAGCCTGCCGGGCGTCAAGACCTCAAAGCGAATCCAAGGACCAGCCAAGGAATCCAGATGAACATGCGACTCTTCAACCGCGGGGGCCACATTGCCGCCGGCATCTCACCGCTGATGCTTCTGTGGGCCTGCGCGCAAATACCGACCGGCCCTTCGGTCGCCGTGATGCCCGCTCCCGGCAAACCGATCGAAGTGTTCACAGCCGAGGATCAGGCCTGCCGCGCTTACAGCGCGCAGTCGGCCGGCGCCGACCCGAACGATGCGGCCGCGAAGAGCGTGGCCGAGTCGGCGGTGGTCGGAACCGCGCTCGGTGCCGTAGCCGGTGCCGTGATCGGCGGGAACGCCGGAGCGGGCGCCGGCGTCGGCTTGCTTGCAGGCACCGCGGTCGGGGCGAACCAGGGCGCTGAAGCGCGTCATACCGTGCAGCAGCGCTACGACATCGCCTACGAGCAGTGCATGTACGCCAAGGGCAACCAGTTGCCCTCGGCGCCACGTGCCAGGTATCCGTACGGGTCGTGACGGTTCAACCGAGGGATTTGGTCCAATGGAACTCTCGATCAATGGAACGAAGATCCAGGTGACGGCCGCGGACGATACGCCGCTGCTGTGGGTGCTGCGCGACCATCTGGGAATGACCGGCACCAAGTTCGGCTGCGGGATGGCGCTGTGCGGAGCCTGCACGGTGCACCTGGACGGTCAGCCGACTCGCTCGTGCATGATGCCCATATCGTCAGTTGCCGGCAAAAAGATCACCACGATCGAAGGCATTGGCGCCACCCCGGCCGGTAAGGCGGCGCAGGATGCCTGGCTGGCGCTGGACGTCCCGCAGTGTGGTTACTGTCAATCCGGGCAGATCATGTCGGCCGCCGCGCTGCTCAAAGGCAATCGGAAGCCCAGCGACGCCGAAATCGATGCCGCCATGACCGGCAATATCTGTCGCTGCGGTACCTATTCGCGCATCCGCGCGGCTATCAAGCTGGCTGCCGGCAAGCTGGACGCCACGAAATGAGCGCTGTCATGAAGTCGCCGGACCAGTGCGTCGGCTTGAGTCGGCGTGAATTCCTCGCCCGCGCAGGTGCGCTGGGTGGCCTGGTGCTGATCGCTGGCGTGGCAGAGGTGGTCAAGGCCGAGGAAGCCAGGAAATACGGCGCCGACAGCATGCCGCATGGCTGGACCGACAACCCGTTGGCCTTCATCGCCATCGGCGAAGACGGCATCGTCACCATCGTCGTGCACCGCTCCGAGATGGGCCAGGGGGTACGCACCGGAATGCCGCTCATCGTCGCCGACGAGTTGGAGGCCGACTGGAGCAAGGTGCGCGTGACACAGGCGCCGGCGGACGAGCAGAGATTTGGCAACCAGGACACCGACGGTTCGCGCAGCACACGCCACTTTTTCGAGCCGATGCGCCGCTGCGGCGCGGCTGCCCGAGCGATGCTGGAGCAGGCCGCGGCGGCCAGCTGGGGCGTACCGGTCGGCGAGGTGCAGGCGGTCAATCACGAAGTGCTCCATCGCAACAGCGGCCGCAAGCTCGGCTACGGCGCCCTGGCGCGCGCGGCGGCGCAACGGCCCGTGCCGCCGCGCGAAACCCTGCGGCTGAAGGACCCGACCCAGTTTCGCTATATCGGCAAGGGCACGACCCACCTGGCCGACGGACGGGACATTGTCGCCGGCAATGCCCACTACGGCATCGACACGCGGCTGGAAGGCATGCTGTACGCCGTGATCGCGCGATCGCCGGTACTGGGCGGCAAGGTCGTGCGCTACGACGAGGCCGAAGCAGTGAAGATTCCTGGTGTCGTGAAGGTGCTGCAAATCCAGGTGAGCGTGCCGGCCGCCAGATTCCATCCACTCCACGCAGTGGCGGCCGTCGCCACGGATACGTGGACGGCGATCAAGGCGCGCAATGCGTTGAAGGTGCAATGGGACGACGGCGTGCACGGCGGTTACGACTCCAAGGCGTACCGCGCCGGGCTGGAGCAGGCGGCGCGCAAGCCCGGCCAGGTGCTGCGCAATGTCGGCGACATCGACGCCGCCATGAGCAAGGCCGCCCGCAAGGTCGAAGCCGAGTACTACCTGCCGCACCTCGCGCATGCCAGCATGGAGCCGCCGGCTGCGACGGCGCGCATCGTCGACGGCCACTGCGAGGTATGGGCCGCCGTACAGGCACCGCAGGTCACGCGCGAAGACGTAGCCAAGCACCTCGGCCTGCCGTTCGAGAACGTGACGGTCCACGTGACCCTGCTAGGGGGTGGTTTCGGACGCAAGTCCAAACCGGACTTCGCGATCGAAGCCGCGCTGCTGTCGCAGCAGCTCGGTGGCAAGCCGGTCAAGGTCACCTGGACGCGCGAGGACGACATCCACAACGACTATTTCCACACGGTGTCGGTCGAGCACCTGCAGGCGGGCCTGGACGCTCGGGGCAGGCCGGTGGCCTGGCTGCACCGCAGCGTCGCACCGAGCATCGTCTCCCTGTTCGGGCCCGATCCGAAGCACGAGGCGCCGTTCGAGCAGGGCATGGGCCTGATCAACGTGCCGTTCGACATTCCCAACCTGCGCATCGAGAATCCGGAAGCGGTCGCACATACCCGTATCGGCTGGTTCCGCTCGGTGTCCAACGTGCCGCACGCTTTTGCCGTGCAGTCGTTCGTGGCCGAACTGGCGGCCGCGGCCGGCCGCGACCACCGCGACTATCTGCTGGAGCTGGTTGGACCGCCTCGGCTGATCGATCCGACCACTCTGAACGACAGCTGGAATTACACGGAATCGCCGCAGCGGTACCCGGTCGACACTGGACGCCTGCGCCGCGTGATCGAGACCGCGACGCGCCAAGCCGGCTGGGGCCGCAAGCTACCCAAGGGGCGCGCACTCGGTTTGGCCGCCCACTACAGCTTTGTCAGCTATGCCGCCGCTGTGGTCGAAGTGGCGGTCGGCAACAAGGGCGAGCTGACCATCCCGCGTGTCGATGTCGCCTTCGACTGCGGGCCGCAAGTCAACCCCGACCGCATCCGCTCGCAGCTGGAAGGTGCCGTCGTGATGGGCGTGAGCCTGGCGACCCTGGGCGAGATCACATTCAAGAACGGACGGGCCGAGCAGGACAACTTCCACCAGTATCAGGTCACGCGCATCGACGCAGCGCCACGCGAGACCAGGGTTCACCTGCTGCCGACCGCCGACTGGTCGGTGCCGTTGGGCGGCGTGGGCGAACCAGGTCTTCCGCCGATCGCACCGGCGCTGTGCAATGCGATCTTCGCCGCCACGGGAAAGCGCATCCGTCAGCTGCCGATCCGCGATCAGCTGGCAAGCGGCTGACGCAGCCGGAGGAAAATATGACGACGCGAGCGATGGACGTAGCACGGCGTGTTGCGGTGCTCGTTTTTTTGGCGGCGCCGTGCGCTTCAATCGAAGCGGTCGCTCAGGAGCTCGGTGACGGCTCCTTCGCCGGAATCGAGGGCTACGCGCACGACCGCTTCGAACCCGGCCTCGCTGATAGCGAATACCGCTTCGACGGCCGCTCCCGGCTGGTTGAGGCGCCGCGCAGCGGTTACGCGATCGATCACGACCTCAGGCATTACTGGTACGACCGGGGGCACTGGTATCGCAGCGACGATCTCGGGTGGATCGTGGTTGACGCCCCGATTGGCGCCTTCGTTTCAGTCCTGCCGCCGTATTACGCGACCGTGTGGTCCGGTGGAGTGTCCTACTACTACGCCAACGACGCGTACTACCGCTGGAACGGCGCTCAACGTGCCTACGAAGTCGTGGAGCCGCCGTTGGGGATCGGCTCGGCGGGCACGACTGATGCGCCGGGCAGCGGCGCGATATTTTCCTATGCCAGGGACGGACAGTCAGCCCGGCAGCAGGCGCGCGATCGCGATGAATGCCATCGGTTGGCGGTCGGCCAGGCGGCCGGCGACGTCCCGCCCGAAGTTGCTGCCAGCCGCCAGGACAACTACGTCCGTGCCGAGGCAGCTTGCCTGGATGCGCGCGGCTACAGCGTACAGTAGGAGACACGATTGCAGCGTACGTTGCGCCTGCGCCCGCTCCCTGAGACGCAGGCTAAAGCGTCTCAGGCAATCTCATCGTCCGCGTCGGAGCGGCTCGTCTCCTCGCGAACACCCCTGGCCAGCGCCTTTCCTTCCTCGAACTCGACGCGTCGGTGTGCGATCTCGTCGGGCGTCAGACGTGCGATGTTGCAGTAGTCGAGCTTCCAGTCCGGGCTGTCGCTCCAGATGAGCGGCGACTGCACCGTCGTGCGCGCGCCCGGTGCCATCTCGAGAACACGCAGCGCAAGGTCCAGGGTGAACGCCTGCGACACCGGGTCTTTCGGCCGGCCCGCCGCGTTGCCCAGCGGGAAATCCGAGAACAGAAAGCGCGGAACGCCGACATGCTCGACAATATCCTTCGCACAACCCATGACGATCGTGCAGATCCCGTTCCGCTCCAGCATTCGCGCGGCCAGGCTGACGGTCTGATGGCAAACGGGGCAATTGGGAACCAGGATCGCCGCATCGACCCGGTCGGCCTTGCAGCGCGCGACGATCTCGGGACCATCGATCTCGAGCGTCACCCGATGGCTGCGATTGGTCGGGGCTCCATGAAAACGCGGGGCCAGCGAGCCAATGGTGCCCGCGGCCGCCCTCTTTCGCAGCTCGCCCAGAGGAAAATAGGCGGCGGGGTCCTCGGCCGTCGTGTGCTTGCGGTCGATGGCGATGTGTGAAATGCGCAGGTCGTGGTCCTGCTGGGTATCGCCGGAATAGACCGCGTAGAACTTCGCCTTCGCGTTGTAGGGTGCACCCGGACCCTGATCGCCCTTGTCCGGCTGATAGGGAGCCGCCGTCGTGATGAGGGCGATCCGGGCCTTGGACAACGGCACACCGAGCCGATGAAACGGCACTTCGGCGTAGTGAGCCCATTCGTACGGCGCCCCGTAGCCCAGCGCCTGGTAGTACTCCCGGATCCGCTGCAGGTACGGGATCGGCACATCGTGTGTCGCCGCAAAGCCATGGTCGGTCGCACGTCCGCTGGTCATGGCCGCCCCTCAAGACTGTCGGGTCGAAGCTCTATCCGCCGAGAAACAGGCGCCCAACGTCGGGGTTGCGCGCCAGTTCGTCTCCGGTCCCGGCCATGGCGACCCTGCCTGCGGTAAGAACGTAACCGATATCGGCGAACCGGAGCCCTTTGCTGGCATTCTGCTCAACCAGGACGATGGTCTTCCCATCGCTTTGCTGAAGCTCCTTCAGTATTTCGAACACCATGTCGATGAATCGCGGCTCAAGGCCGATCGATGGCTCGTCGACCAGCAGGACGTCGGGATCCATGATCAGGGATCGAGCGATCTCCAGCAAGCGCCTTTCACCGCCCGACAGCACGGACGCGCGGTGGCTACGACGCGCGGCCAGCCGCGGGTACTTGCAAAACACCTTCTCGGCCGATTCCCTGGCCTGTCGCGGATGGGGCAGCAGGAAACCGCCCATCAGCAGGTTTTCCTCCACGGTCATGTCCGCGAACACCGAGTTGTCCTGCAGGATGTAAGCGATGCCGGCGTCTCGCAGTTTCTCGTCGGGCGGCAGCCGCGTCACATCCCTGCCGGAAACGACGATCCTTCCAGTCAGGATGCGGGCAAAGCCGTAGATCGAGTGCAACACGGTCGATTTGCCGGCGCCGTTGGGACCGATCAGGCATAGCGACTGACCGGAGCCGACCCGCAGATTCACGCCGTGCAGAACCTCCATCGTGCCGTACCCGGCAACCAGATCGTCCACGGCCACCTTGACCTGGCCGCGTGCCAGGGCGGCGAGCTCGGCCAGGCTCGGTGCCGCGACCGCGAGCTGGTCGGCTTCGCGGCCGACCTCATCCATCCCGGGAAGGCGGTCGCCGGTCGTTTTCACTGAACCGCCAGGTAAGCGTCGACGACGCGCCGGTCGTTCTGAATTGCTTGCGGCGACCCGCTGGCCAGCAACTCGCCGTGGGCCAGGCAGTAGATGTGCTGCGCAAGGTGCATGATGGCCCGCATGTTGTGCTCTATGACCAGCAGCGTGATGCCGAACTCCGAATTGGCTCGTTGCAGCCGATCGATCAGGCCGTTGATCAGGGTCGGGTTGACGCCCGCAGTGGGCTCATCGAGCAGCAGCATCTTGGGCCGGTTCATCAGCGCCATCGCGAGTTCCAGCAGTTTCTGCTGACCAAAAGACAGCTCGCCGGCCGGCAGCAAGCTCCTGTCGTACAGGCCGACGAATTCCAGCAGGGCATCGGCCTGTGCGTTCACCTCGGACACGAATTTCGAGAACATGGTGCGCAGCCCTTCAGACTCGTGCCGCACGCTGATCTGCATGTTCTGCATGCAGCTCATGTTGCGATAGATGCGTGTTTGCTGGAAGGTGCGAATGAGCCCGAGCCGGGCGATCTCGGGTACCCGCAGGCGAGAGACTTCCCGCCCGGCAAACGTGATCGACCCGCGATCGATCGGTTGGTAGCCGACGATGCAGTTGAACAGCGTCGTTTTGCCCGAGCCGTTCGGGCCGATCAGGCCGACGATGGCGTCTGAAGGAACGGAAAGCGAAACTTCCCTGTTGGCGACGACACCGCCAAAGGACTTCGTGAGGTTGCGAACTTGCAGCAGGTCGCTCATCTGGCCTGCCGAAACCATCCGACGATGCCCCGGGGGAAATAGACCGCCACCACGAGGATGAAGAGTCCCATGGCCACGCGCTGCCACCCCAGCAGGTAGGTCCAGAATACTTCTTGCGTGATATGGAACACGCAGGCACCGATCACCGGACCCCACAGGGTGCCTCTTCCACCCAGCATCGCCATCAGCACCATCCAGACGCCATAGGTGGATCCCGCGAAGGCGAATTCGCGGGGTTCTATGAATCCGAGCATGTTGCCAGCCACTGCACCCGCCAGCCCCAGGAACAGTGCGCTGATGCACCAGGCCACGGTCTTGTGACGGGTCGTGCGGATCCCCATGGCCTCGGCTTTTTCCTCATCGTCGCGTATCGCATTGATCGTCAGACCGAAGCGTCCGGCATACAGCCATCTCAGAGTGGCGAACGTCAGAACGGCCACGACCAGCAGCAGGTAGTAGAAAAACCTTTCCCGGGCCCCGACAGCGCCTGGAAACAGGGGCGTGACCATGCCGGAGCCGCCGCCGATGTAGCGCCATCCTGCGGCGATGTCCGCTGCCGCGATTCCCAGCCCGAGCGTGCCGATTGCAAAATACTGCCCACGCAGCGCCAGGATGCCTGGTCCCAGGATCGCAGCGGCGAGCGTGCCGGCCAGGGCGGCAAGCGCTGTCCCAAGCGCAAGCGATCCAAAATAGCCCAGGCCGCAGTCCCTCTGCACCACCGCGCACGCATAGGCGCCGATGCCGAAGAACAGGACGTTGCCGAAGGAGTTGTAGCCCATCTGGCCACCGACGATGTCCCACGTCAGCGCGAACACGACCATCAACCAGAGAAATGTCATCTGGGTTGTATAAGACGGCAGCAGCCACGGCGCAGCCAGCGCGACCAGGGCAAGTGCCGCGTACCGGGCCGCGCGGGTCGAGGGACGGCTCATTTCAGGTATTTGCGTTGCCGCATCAGCCACAGGTTTCGCCCGACCAGGATCACAACGAGCAGCGAGAACACAAAGGCGGTCTGATATTCCGCACCGAGCAGAAAGCCGGCGTAGTTTTCCGCAACTCCCAGGCCGGCGCCCGAAGCGATAACGCCCGCCAGATTTCCCAGGCCGGCCACGACGACGATCATGAACGAACGGACCGTGTAGCTCAGTCCCGAATACGGATGAATGGTCCAGGTCATGGCAACCAGTCCGCCGGCCGCCCCACAGATGGCGCCGTTGATGGCAAAGGTGGCGGCGTAGACACGATCGGTATCGACACCGAGAATGCGGGCGGCGCGGGTGTTCTGCGCGGTTGCGCGAATCGCCTGTCCGAGACGGTGCTGGCGCAGGAACCAGACCAGCAGGGCGCCGAGCAGACCAGCGCCCACGAAAGCGACCAACTTGACCTCGGCGACCGTCACCATGCCGTGCGCGAAAAACAGGCTGCCCAGCCCGGATTCCACCGTTCGCACGTCGGATCCGTACAGCTGATTGATCAGCTGCTGAATCAGAATGCTGAGTCCGAACGTGGCCAGGATGGAGGTGAACAGATCTTTTTCGACGATCCTGAAGATCACCACCCGGTACAGCGCCCAGCACACGATTGCCATCACGGCCGCAGCAATCGGAACGGCCGGCAGCGGCGGCATGCCGGCTCTGACCAGGAAGAACACGACGTAGCCGCCCAGCAGCACGAATTCGCCCTGGGCCACGTTGATCAGCTTCATCACGCCCCAGACCAGCGCCATGCCGTAGGCCACGAGCGCGAAAACCGCCCCGACCAGGATTCCATCAAGCAGCAACTGCAGGTTAAGGACGGGCGCGTCGGACAGCAGCGTCAGGTTGCCCATCGCGTGGCCGTCTTTTTCCCGCGCGCTGCCGGCACTGGCAGACCCGTGGCTACGGCCGCTGGTCCCAGGTGGGAGCCGGGTAGATGACCGTGGAATTGGCCCACTTGTTTGGAGCAACCACCTTGTACTTGCCGTTCTGCACCTGGTACAGCACCATCGATTTGGCCACATTCTTGCCGGTCGCGTCGAATTGGATCGGACCGAAGAAGGTCATCAGGTCGGTACGGGCGATCGCGTCCCGGACTTCGTCCCGATCGAGCGAGCGCGCCCGTTCGATGGCGTCCACGAAGACCAGCACGGCGGCGGAAGACTCGGCAGAGACATAGTTGATCGGGTTATGGAATTCCTTCTCGAAAATCCGGGCGTAGTTTTCCGCCGATTCGAACCACCGGTCGCTGTAGGACAGGGTGCGATCCCATTGAGAGGCGCACAGCGCAAACTCGGCCGCCTTGGCGAACTTTTCGATGATCTGCGCCGAGTCACACTGCGTCAGCGCCAGCGCCGGCACGTCCACACGCTTTTCGGAGACCTGCCGCACTGCCAGCACCGCGCCCTTGGCGTGTCCGCACACGACCAGGACATCGGGCTTGAGCGCCTTCACCTTGGTCAGCGCGGATGACATGTCGTTCAGCTCCGGCGGCAGCTTGTCGTCGACCACGAGGTGCATGCCCCATTTGCGGGCTTCTTCGACCACGCCGTCGCGCACGTCGTGGCAAAAATCATCGTTCTCGATCACGGTGCCGACTTTGAGGGACTTGGGGTCCCCGCCTGCCGTGTGCGTGGCCTCCGCCGCAAGGTTGATCGCCGGACGCAAATAAGAGTCCGACGTATTCAGCACTGCAAAAAGGTACCTGTAGCCGTTGGCGAACAGCGCGCGGTCAGCGCCGTTCGCCTCGATCATGGGAATCCTGTACTTTTCGGTGACCGGCGCGATCGCCTTGGTGATGCCCGAGCTGTACGGGCCGAGCACGAATTGCACGCCGTCCTGATTGATCAGGCGTTCGACCAATTGCGCACTGCGGGCCAAGGTCGACTCGTCGTCGTAATAGACGATCTTCAGTTTGCGCGACTTGCCCCCGACCTTGACGCCACCCTGCTCGTTGACGCGCCGGACCGCCAGGTCGTACCCGTCCCTGGTGTTCTGGCCATCGATCGAATATTTCCCGGTCAGTGACACCGCCGCGCCCAGCACGATCGTGTCTTCGTCAGCCGCGGCAGCAGCCGGGCAGGCCAGGCCAACGGACAGGACCGCGATGCCGGCGATGACCGCCACATCGAGCTTCAAGCCCGTCCTCCGGTGCCAGGCCGTCCCGGCGGACCCAGGTGAGCCCCCATCAGGCCGCGCCCAGCAGTTTCGCGGCGCGCGACACGGCCTCCGGCTTGACCCAGAAAATCGCGCCGTAGCGTCCGTCGCCGCTGCCGACCGCATCCATCGCGGTGACGTTGATCTTCGCGCCGGCAAGCTTGTCCAGCGTCCCGGTCATCGCCCCGACCCGATCATCGCCCTGCAACAGAAATGCGCTTTTGCGCGGACTCAATTTGAGCTTCAGCGTCTTGGCCGCCAGCTTGAAGGCAGCCGGATCTGCCGGGACGAGGTCGAGCTGACCCTTGCGAGCGCTCGGAAAGCCTGAAAACGCCAGCAGGTTGATGCCGGCCGCCGCGAGCGCAGACAGAACCTTCGCGCATTCACCCGGCTTGTCGGGAACCACGACGTAGAAGTAATCGACCTTGCGCACGGTATCGCTCATATCGACTCCTTTCGAGGCAAGCGGGGCATTCAGGTGGGCCAATCCGACATTACTTGAGGGTCGCGCGCAAGATCAGGCGCGCCTTCTCCCAGTCGCGCTGCACGGTGCGCTCGGTCACCCCCAGCGTCTCGGCAATCTCCTGCTCGCTGTAGCCGCCGAAGTAGCGCATCTCCACGACCAGGGCAAGGCGGGCGTCGGCCCGCGCCAGGTCCTCCAGCGCTTCATGGATCCTCAGGATCGATTCCTCGCCATCGGACAGGCTCTCGACCAGCTCGGTGCTGAGCGTCAGAGGCGAGACGCCGCTGCCGCGTCGCTCGGCCAGCCGCTCCCGGGCGCTGTCGACGATGACCGAACGCATCACCCGTGAGGCATAGCCGAAAAATGCCCGCCGGTCTTCGATCCGCAGCTGGCCGACCTTGACGAACTTCAGATACGACTCGTGCACCAGCGAGGTGGTATCCAGCAGGGTGTTGCGGCCGCCCTCGCGCAACCGTGAGCGGGCCATGCGGCGCAGCTCGTGGTAGGTGGCTTCAAATAGCGCATCCCGGGCGGTCTTGTCGCCCTGATGCATTCTGGCCAGAAGCTGCGTGATCTGCCCCAAGCCTGCCTCCAACCCTGACCGTCATCCCCTCGTAGGGTGTATTTGACGCCGCTCACGCTGGATTGGCAACCGCCGCCAGATCAGCCGGCCCGAGCGCGGGCGCAATGTCGGAAAAGGCCTGGTCGATGCGTTCTTAAAAGTGAGGCGGTCGAACCCGATATGCCGGACCCAGATCCGAGTTCAACCCGGAAAGTTGCCATGATCAACCCCCGCCGCGAGTCCCCGTGCTGGACCGCGACCTGCGTTGCGACCACCCTGATTCTGCTCGTCGTCCTCGCGATGGCCGGCTCGGTGCTGATCGACTCGCTGCACGGCACGATCCAGGTCGCCGTTTCAGCCTGACCGCGTTGTTGAATCGCAGCGTCCGGGGCTTCACGCCGAGGGACGCCAACGCGTTATTGAGCTTCTCCGAGCAGAGCATAATCGCCCGATGCCACAGATCGGCAATCAACGGACGGCGTTCGTGCTGGCCGGCGGCGGCAGTCTCGGGGCCGTTCAGGTCGGCATGCTCAAGGCACTTACCCGGCTGGGCGTCGTTCCTGATTTCGTGGTCGGCGCCTCGGTCGGCGCCATCAATGGCGCTTACTTCGCGATGGAACCGGACGCACAGGGCGTGGCGCGCCTGGAGCGAGTCTGGCTGCGGCTGCGCAGGACCAGCGTTTTTCCGGTCTCGGCAGCCAGTGGAATCCTCGCCATTTTCGGCAGACGCGACCATCTCGTCACCCCGGCACTGCTGCGGGCTCTGATCGAGTCCGAGCTGCCTCGTCAGAGGCTGGAAGACGCACGAATCCCGTGCTACGTCGTGGCCACCGACGTGCTGACGGGCGCAGAAGTCGCGCTCGCCTCCGGGTCCGCCGTCACCGCGTTGCTGGCCAGTGCCGCCATACCGGCCGTCTTTCCGGTGGTCTCGATCAACGGCCACCACCTGATGGACGGTGGCGTGTCCAACAACACGCCGATATCCACCGCGGTCGATCTGGGCGCGACCCGTGTGGTGGTTCTGCCCACCGGCATGTCGTGTGCGCTGACCGGGCCGCCGCGTGGTGCGGTGGCCCTAGCGCTGCACGCGCTGAACCTGCTGGTGATGCGTCAGCTGTTGAAGGACATCGAACGATTCGCCAGCCGACTCGAGCTGGTCGTGCTTCCGCCTCTGTGCCCGCTGACGACGAACGCGTACGACTTTTCACACACCCCCGAATTGATTCATCGCGCCGAAGCGGCCACTCGGCTGTGGCTCAAGAAAAACGGCCTGCTCGGCGTGGGCGCTCCAGTGGAGCTGCAGCCCCATCTTCATCCGCACTAGCCCGGCGAAGTCACCACGTTACAGCTGCAACCTGATGCGCCGGGCAGGAAACGCGGTGCAAACACAGCTGGCGCCCAATGGTCACCGGTGTCAGGTTGTCGTTCGATGATCGGCCTCTCGTCAGCTCCCCAGGCCCATGAGTACGTTCCGCCTTCAGCTGCGATTTCTCGTTCCGCTCGTACTCACGCTGGTGGCAGCCGTCTATCTCGCCCTGCCGCTGCTGGACCGGGTGACGCTGGGCCGGTTCGGGCGTGACCTGGACCTGCGTGGTGAAGTGGTCGCCGATGCGCTGGCGGAGGCGATCGCCAAGGCGCTGGCAGACCCGAAGGACGCTCGCCTGCAAGCGCTGTTGGACAACACGGCGCGCGACGAGCGGCTGCGGGCGGTCGGCCTGTGCGCGCCCGACGGTCGAGTGCTGCGGCGCAGCGCCCGGTTTCCCGCCTCACTGAGCTGCGGCCAGGCCCGGCGGGTTGCGGCGCGGGCCGATCCGATGCTGCACATCGAAGGCGGCTCCATGCACGTCGGAATGTACCGGGTCAACGGTGCAGCCGGCCCGGTCGGCGATCTGGTGCTGCTGCACGACATGAGCTTTATCGAGCGCCGCAGCCTGGAGACACGCCAGTACCTGGTCATCCTGATCGCGGCGCTCGGCGCAGCCATTGCGATCGTCACGGTGGTGGTCGCGCAGCTGAGCTGGCGTGGCTGGGTCTCGGGCGTTCGCGCGCTGCTGCGCGGCGAAGCACTGTCGCGCCCGCTGCTGTCGCCGACGCCCGAGCTGGCCCCGGTCGCCGCGGATCTGCGCACGCGGCTGCAGGATCTGGACGACGAGTACCGGCGCGCCCAGGGCCCGCAGGCGGAATGGAGTCCGGACCGACTGCGCTCGCTGCTGCGCACCCATTTGCGCGGCGACGAGATCATCGTGGTGTCCAATCGCGAACCCTACATTCACGAGAGCACACCGGACGGCATCATCGTCAAGCGCCCCGCCAGCGGCCTCGTGACCGCGGTCGAGCCGGTCATGCGCGCCTGCTCGGGCACCTGGATCGCGCACGGCAGCGGCAGCGCGGACGCTCAGACCGTCGACGCCCACGACCGCGTGCTGGCGCCGCCTGGACGCGGCGAATACACGCTGCGGCGCATCTGGCTGAGCCAGGATGAAGAGCAGGGCTACTACTATGGCTTCGCCAACGAGGGGCTATGGCCGCTGTGCCACGTCGCGCACGTCAGGCCGGTGTTCCGCGAGCAGGACTGGCAGGCCTACCGCGAGGTCAACCAGCGCTTCGCCGACGCGGTGGTCGCGGAGGCGCGCAGCGAAGACCCGGTGGTGCTGGTGCAGGACTATCACTTTGCACTGCTTCCCGCGATGATTCGAGCCCGCCTGCCGCGCGCGACGATTTTGAGCTTCTGGCACATTCCGTGGCCGAATCCCGAATCGTTCGGCATCTGTCCCTGGCGGCGCGAAATCGTGCGAGGCATGCTCGGCAGCACGATCCTGGGCTTTCATACGCGCTTTCACTGCAAGAACTTCATCGAGACCGTCGATCGCTACCTGGAGGCGCGCATCGAGCACGAGCATTCGACGATCTGCTTCCACAACCAGGACACGCTGGTCCAGAACTACCCGATTTCGATCGAATGGCCCGCCGCCGCGAGCACTTCGGCCTGGCCGCCGGTCGCACAGTGCCGGCGTCAAGTGATCGAGCGACTGGGGCTCGCGCCCGATCAGGTGCTTGCCGTCGGCGTCGATCGATTCGACTACACCAAGGGAATCCTGGAGCGGATGCACGCCGTCGAGCGGCTGCTCGAAGGGCACCCGGAGTGGATCGGGCGCTTCGTACTCGTGCAGGTCGCCGCGCCCACGCGCAGTTCGCTCGAGGAATACCGTTCATTCCAGGACCGCATCCACCAGGCGACCGAGCGGATCAACCAGCGCTTCGGCCGTGCGGACTATCGGCCGATTCATTTACTGGCCGAGCACCACGATCACGATGCGGTCACCGAGCTGTATCGCGCCGCCGACGTCGGCCTGGTGACCAGCCTGCATGACGGCATGAACCTCGTGTGCAAGGAATTCGTCGCCGCGCGCGATGACGAGCGAGGCGTTCTGATCCTGAGCTGTTTCGCCGGCGCGGCGCGCGAGATGAGCGAGGCCCTGATCGTCAATCCGTATCACATCGAGGAGTGCGCGGCAGCGCTGCAGCGCGCGCTCACCATGCCGGAGGCCGAGCAGCGCGAGCGCATGGCCAGTTTGCGCATGACGGTGCGCGAGTCCAACGTGTTTCGGTGGGCCGGGCGGATGCTGACCGATGCGGGCCGATTGCGCCTGCGCCAGCGCATCGAGGCCCGTGTACAGCGGCATCGGGCCGCCTGACGCGCAGCGCCGTTACGGCCTGACCGGAGGTTGAAGGGCAGTCCGGGCCGGCGGCTTGACCGCGTCCACATTGACGCCGATCCGGTAGACGAGGTTGCCGCCGTGGTAAGCGGTCAGTAGCAGGATCGCGCAGCCAAGCACACCCACCAGGGCGAACGTCCAGCCCCGAGGAGCCTTCAACGGGATCCTGCGCCACCAGGCAAGCCCTTGCAGCACCGCCAGCGCGACGAACAGCCAGGTGGTGGTCAGTCCCAGATCCTGGTGAGTTTCCAGCGGGCCCCGGGGGAAACCGAGCTCGACCGCATGGTCCAGGGCAATGTCCCCGAACACGGCGGCTGCCACGGCCCCCAGCGCACCAAGGCCCAGCGCGCCCAGCCCGATCGTTGGCAGGCATGCACGTTCGCTCAGGTCGCCTCCACCAACGAGCGTCAGCACCTGCGCCGCGATCGCGACCAGGAACAGAACGATCGGAAAATGGACCAGCATCGGATGGATATGGACGACGTCGATCACGAGGACCCCGCTCGGCGGTTGAAAGGGCCTGAATCATAGCCCTCGCTCCTGCCGCAGCGAGGCGCCCTGGCCTGCGTCGACCCGGCCAGCGCCCCCAGGTGGCCGTCGTCATGGACCCGGAAACCGATCATCGCCATCTTTCGTCCACGCAGGCTTTGGGCTGCTCACCCCGATACTGCGCCAGCGACGGATAGTCGGTGTAGCCCTTGGCGCCGCCGCCGTAGTAGGTGGACGGGTCGTCCGCATTCAACCGCTCGCGCAAGCGCAGTCGCTCGGGCAGATCCGGATTGGCCAGGAACTTGCGCCCGAATGCGATCAAATCGGCCCGGCCGTGCTTAAGCCATGCCTGCGCACTGTCTCGATCGAAACCGCCGGTGAGGATCAGAGTGCCACGGTATCTGGCGCGAACGAGCGCCAGCATCCGCAGTGAGGCCGGGTCCGGCTCCCGCCCTTTTTCGATCGCGGAGGCGGCCGGATTGACCAGATGCAGGTAAGCGAACCGATATTGACTCAGCGCTTCGGCGATGTAACCGTGAGTGGCTTGCGGATCTGCGTCGCTGGTGTCATTGAAGGTGCTCAGCGGCGAAAGTCGCACGCCGACACGGTCCGGGCCCCAGACCTTGCTCACCGTTTCGGCCACCTCCATCAGCAGCCGCGCCCGGTTCTCAACGGAGCCGCCATAGGCGTCGGTCCGATGGTTCGTGCTCGAATCGATGAACTGGTTGATCAGATAGCCGTTGGCGCCGTGAATCTCGACGCCGTCGAAGTTCGCGGCCAGGGCATTTTTCGCTCCGCGGGCATATTGCTCGACAATGTAGGGCATTTCTTCGATCTGCAGCGCCCGCGGCCGCACGAACGGGACCAGTTGTCCCTCGCCCTTCTCGTTCTCGATGAATGCGTTGCCGGCGGGCGTGATGGCCGAGGGCGCAACGGGCAGCATGCCATCGGGCTGCAGCGACGGATGGGAGATGCGGCCGACGTGCCAGAGCTGCAGGAAGATGCGGCTGCCCGCTTCATGCACCGCTTCGGTGACGAGGCGCCAGCCCTGGACCTGCTCGCGGCTGTGGATTCCGGGCGTCCAGGCATAGCCCTGCCCTTGCAAGGAAACCTGGGTGGCTTCGCTGATGATCAGGGCCGCCGGCGCCCGCTGCTCGTAGTAGCAGGCATTCAGAGGCGTTGGAACGTTGCCGGGCTGGCCTGCACGCGAACGCGTCAGCGGGGCCATCACGATCCGGTGAGGCAAGTTCAGCGCACCCAGCTTGTACGGCTGAAGCAGCAATTCGGTCGCTACATTGTCCATGATCGCCTCGCTGTAGTTGGATGGGGTGGATTCGGGTCGCCCGGATCAGCCCATCATCATCTGCTCGTGTTATGTGGCACCGGTGCTTATGTGAAATAGGCGGACAGAGTTACTCCGCTGCGCCCGCGAAGCCCAGTGAATTGCTCGACATAACCGCGCGCTAGACGGGGATCAAGGGATGCGCGCGACCGAGATTCCGGTTCCATATGGTGTGCCGACATGGCAAGAGCGGCGCCGCTACCGGGCGCGGTTTGTCGCGGCCGACCCTGAACTGCCTGCCGTGACTGTCGGCTTCAGGGGAGCCAAGTTCGATGCCCTAATTGGGGATCGAAGGATTCTAAGGCCGCAACTCTATAGAACTACGCTACAAAGCGCGGCGGCCACAAGCGATATCGCTTTGAGCGGCGTAAGCGGTCCATGAGAGGATATGAGTACAAATGACTTCAACGGTCTCACACGCCGCGATAGACCAAGGCCACGAAGAGCGCCGGCTTGATTACGCCTTGCCCGTACTTGGTATCGTAGAGGGCAGTGGGTGCCGCAGCGATCGTTTCATCAATAGTCTTGCCTGCCTTCTTCAGCTCGGCTACCCGGTCCCGTATCGCCACCAGCATGTCGCGGTACTCGACCAGTTCTATCTTTTTCCCAATGGGCCCATGACCAGGAATGACGATCGTGCGGTCTCCGGACATTGAGATATTCGCCTTCATGGCGTTGATCATGCCGTCGATGCTCCCGCCGCCGACGTAGTCGATGAAGGGATAGAGACCGTTCCACCATGTATCCCCGGTGGCGAGCACATCCGCATTCGCAAAGTAGATTGAGAGATCCCCATCGGTGTGTGCGGGTCCGTAATATCGCATGCGCACCGTTTCGCCACCGAAGGCGAGGTCCTCGCTGCGCCGTACCAGCCTCGTGGGAAGATCGCCCGCCGGGACGGGTGTAAAGGTGTGCCCCCACTCCGAGACGCGGATCGTCTCCCGCAGATGCTTTGCCGTGTTCTCGTGCGCGACGATTGTCGCCCCCTTCCGATGCACCCAGCCGTTTCCATCGGTGTGATCCCAGTGCCAGTGAGTGTTGATGACGTACTTAATGGGACTGCTCGCAATACCCTGGAGTGCCGTCTCCAGTTTTGCCGCCGATACAGCAATGCCGGCGTCAACCATGAGCAACCCTTCCGAACCCGACAATACGGCTATGTTGCCGCCGGAACCTTCCAGAAGAGTGATGCTGCCGCGGAGGGGCTTGACAGTGATTGCTGAGGATGCCGCCTCCGCATTGATCTGTGCATAGGGCGTTGACGCCTGTGCCCACAGCGTGGGGGCAGCAGTATCCATGATCGCCAGAACGATGAGCGCACGAGACAAAGTTGTGGTTTTCCACTTGGTGCCATTAGTCACGTAAAGCTCCTCAGAGAGATGGAACCAATCTCTTGTGCGAGCGAAGCTCGTTGTCGTGGCACTGCCTCACGCTACCCCTTCAGGAACGCCAACAGGTCGGGATTGAGGATCTCCGGATGGGTGGACAACATCCCATGGGGAAATCCCTCATAGGTTTTCAGGGTGCCGTGTTTTAGAAGCTTGACGGACAGCGGCGCGGAATCGGAGTACGGCACGATCTGATCGTCGGTGCCGTGCGCCACGAGCACCGGCACGTCGATCTTCTTAAGATCCTGGTTGAAGTCGGTTTCGGAGAACGCCTTGATGCACTCGTAGTGGGCGTTGGCGCCACCCATCATTCCCTGGCGCCACCAGTTGTCGATGAGGGCCTGAGAGATCTTCGCGCCGGGTCGGTTGAAGCCGTAGAAAGGACCCGTTGGAATATCGATGTAGAACTGCGCGCGATTGGCGGCAAGCGCGGTGCGCAAGCCGTCGAATACTTCGATCGGAAGGCCGGCGGGGTTCTTGTCCGATTTGACCATGATAGGCGGCACAGCGCTGACCAACGCCGCCTTCGAAACGCGGCCAGGCTTTGCGCGCGCCACATAGTGCGCAACCTCGCCGCCACCCGTCGAATGTCCGACGTGGAATGCGCCTTTCAGGTCGAGCGCGTCGGTTAACGCCACGACATCGGCGGCATAGGTGTCCATCTCGTGACCGGTTGCGGTCTGAGTCGACCGGCCGTGACCACGACGATCGTGCGCGATGACCCGATAGCCCTTCGCGAGGAAGAACAGCATCTGACTGTCCCAGTCATCGGCGCTCAAAGGCCAGCCATGGTGAAAGACGATCGCTTGTGCTCCACGCGGGCCCCAATCCTTGTAGAAGATGCTCGTGCCATCTGGCGTAGTGATCGTGTTCATCGTGGATTTTCCCGTGTGTTGGGGCGGTTGCTGCGCCGCGGTCGTCTCGGCGGCGGCCAGTCGAGAGGAAGTTAGAGCGGAGGTAGCAACGAAACTTGCGGCTCCTACCAGAACGCTTCGCCGTGAAATCTTTACACGCGTGGGGCCGAGCATTTCTGACATTTCATTCACCTCGCCCATGAGGTCGCTGATCTATTCAGATGCACCCAAATGCAGTACTGGGCAGAGTCTGGCAGCAATGGCGCAACACTCTGGTGCACGCAACACACTAGTACGTGTAACCCAAAACAGCGCTTCCAAAAGACCGGAAAGTGTGAAAATCTTCCGAACTAAAGAGATCCGCGCGCTCCGAGTGCGGCACCACCCTACCGGACGAACTGCCTGTATGCCCATCCTGCATCGGTGTGGAACGCATCAGCGAGTCGTTCTGTCGGGAATCGAAGTCGTACGTGAAGGACGTGTGGAGCCCTTCGTGCACGCTCGTCCCACCCGGACAAGCGCTACCGTGTGCTGGTCTGGAGTAGCGCTGGAAAATTACTCCAACGCGCCGGTCATAGTCCCGCGCCACGAACACCTCGAACATTTCGTTCATCTGGTTCTGCGCGGGTCGGTGAAATACGAGGTCCTGACGGGTGGTAAGACGCTCCGGTATCAGTCAGAGCCGGGAACCACTTTCATACTTCCTCGCGGCACAATCGACGAGCTCAGATGGGGAGGTCCCACTGAGCGCATTGCCGTTGCAATCCATCCCAGCCTGCTCTCCAGCGCTTTGGATGAAACCATTGGACGCACAGACATCGAGGTGGTCGAGCACTGGAATCTGACGGACCGGCACATTATGGCTGTCCTTCTTGCGATGACGACGGACCTCGATGAAGGCTCCCCCGCCGGGCGGCTTTATGGGGATTCGCTGGCCAATGCCCTCGCTGTATATCTTCTGACTCGCTACACCACGCGACACTACGCCCCGGAACGTCACCGAGGCGCTCTGCCGCGATACCTTCTGAAGCGAGTCCTCGATCACATCGACGAACACCTCGCTGCCGACATTTCGCTAACGGAACTCGCCACAGTCGCGGGAATGAGCGCTCATTACTTCGCGGAGTTATTCCGACAGAGCACAGGGCATCCACCCTATCGATACGTGCTGCTACGAAAGATTGAGCGCGCCAAACAAAGCCTCCGCCATCCGCAGCGCAGCGTGCTCGATGCCGCGCTGGACGCCGGATTTCAGAATCCGAGTCACTTCGCGCGGACCTTTCACAGATTCGTCGGTGTCAGCCCGTCACAGTTCCAATCTGAAGGATATTGACCCCTCAGGAGGTCCGCCGCGTATGACGTAAAGATCGCGGCCGAATGCTCAACGCCTCAACAGGCCGACCGGTCGGTCCAGCACGCTCCACATAATGCACCGCACTACATAACTGCAGTTATGGGAAGCTCTCCATAACTGAACCAGGTTGTACATGATCCAGAGCGAGCCGCCACCGCGGTTATTGGGAAATGCGGGCGCAGTTACGTTTGTAATTGGTGAGTGAAAAAGACAGCCTTCGCAAAAAGAAAAGCGGCTGCAGCCAGGTTAGCATCCGCGTGTGAGACCCTGAAGGGAAGGAATCCTGCAGATGGGAACAACAGTCGCATTCAAGCGCCCTGATGGGCAAGTTGTCCACGGCTACCTGGCCGAGCCGAAGCAAGCGGCCGGCGCTTCGGCCATCGTGGTGATCCAGGAGTGGTGGGGGATCAACGATCAGATCCGCGGCGTCGCCGACCGTCTGGCGAACGCGGGGTACATCGCTCTCGTACCCGACCTTTTCCGCGGCAAGTCGACGCTCGACGCGGAAGAAGCGCATCACCTGATGACGGCACTGAACTTCGGCGATGCCGCCTCGCAGGATATCCGCGGTGCCGTGCAGTTCCTGAAGACCCGCAGCGGCAAAGTCGGCGTCACCGGCTTTTGCATGGGTGGGGCCTTGACGCTCCTGGCCCTGGGCGCGGCCCCCGAGGTCGATGCGGCCGTCGTCTGGTACGGTTGCCCGCCGCTGGAATACATCGACGCTGCCAAGATAAAGGCGCCGCTGCTGGCGCATTGGGCTACGCAGGACCAGTTCTTCCCGATCGCCACGGTCGATCAGTTGCAGGACAAGCTGCGCGAGGCCGGCGCCAACTTCGAATTTCACCGCTACCTCGCACACCATGCGTTCGCCAACGAGACCAACGTCGGGCCGGGCCGCATCCCGGCCACCCAGTACGACCCGGTCTGGTCGCAGCGAGCGTGGGACCGATCCTTTCGCTTCTTCGGCCGTTGGCTGGGCTGACCCGGCACTCTCCGAGGTACCGAGAGGAGCGACTTCCCTGCTGGCTGGCGACACCTCTGCGCACGCGTGGCACTGCGGCGGCCTCAGACGATTTTCGAGTACGGAGGCGGCGCTGGTCGTCGCGCAGGTAGCCATCGAAAGTCATCGCAATCGCCCTCACCAGCAGCTTGCCGCGCGGAGTGATGGTGATCCATTGGCGCGAGTTCTCGACCAGACCGGCCTGCTCCAATGGCTTGAGTTCCGCCAGCTCCCGCTGGAAGTAGTCATCGAATTTGACCAGGTGGTCATAGCTGATCGCCTCCTTCGAGATCTCGAAGTGACACATCAGCGCCATGATCACCGTGCAGCGCAGCAGATCGTCCGAACTCAGCAGCACACCGCGCGCCGTAGGCAACAGGCCGGCGCTCAGGCGATCGTAGTAGCCCTCGAGCGAGTGCACGTTCTGAGCATAGGTCGGTCCGACCTTGCTGATGGCCGATACGCCCAGACCGATCAGATCGCAGTCGGGGCGCGTGCTGTAACCCTGGAAGTTTCGGTGCAAGCGGCCCTGGCGCTGAGCCCGCGCCAGATCGTCATCGACGCGCGCAAAATGATCCATCCCGATGTGTTCATAGCCGGACCCGGTCAGACGCCGAATCGCCTGCAGCATGATGTGGAGCTTTTCTTCGGGGGAAGGGACCTGCGCCAAGCTGATGCGGCGCTGAGGTTTGAACCGTTCCGGCAAGTGCGCATAGTGGTACAGGGCCACCCGGTCCGGCGCCAGCTCCAGGACCTGGTCCAGTGTCCGGGAGAAGGTCTCGCGACTTTGCTGGGGTAGACCGTAGATCAAGTCCAGATTGAGCGACTGGAACCCGGCATCGCGGGCCGCCAGCATGACCGCCTGCGTCATCTCGAAGCTCTGGATTCGGTTGACCGCACGTTGCACCTGCGGGTCGAAGTCCTGAACACCCACCGACAGGCGGTTAAAGCCGAGCGCAGCCAGCGTGCGTATCTTGTCCGGTGGTGCCGTCCTGGGATCGACCTCGACGCCGTGGTCGCCGTGCTCGTCGAGATGGAAGCGCTTGATGATCATTTCCACCAGGCGCTGCAGTTCCTCGTTCGACAGATAGGTCGGCGATCCGCCGCCCAGATGCAACTGCTCCACGTTTTGCCCGGGCCCCAGCAGGCTGGCGATCAGCTCGATCTCACGCTCGAGAAATTCCAGGTATTGCACCGCCTTGTCGTGATCGCGCGTGATGACCTTGTTGCAGCCGCAGTAGTAGCAGATCGTTTTACAGAACGGAATGTGAACATAAAGCGACAACGGACTGGTTGGCATCACGGCGCGCGATCGCAACCAGGCCGCATAGGAATCCGCGTTGAACACCTCGATGAAACGATCCGCGGTCGGATACGAGGTGTAGCGTGGCCCCGGAACATCAAAGCGGTGCAGCAACGAAGGGGGCGGAAGCTCCACTTCGGGTACGGGTCGCCCAGCCATCGGATTCCTTTCGCGCGCGCTCACTCGGTGTTCCGGGCTTCCACGTGCCCTTTGATGGCGGCTCGAGCCGCTCGTGCTGGCAATCACCAGTGGCGATGGGCCCATCAAAGCGACCCAAGGTAAGCGGCCACCTGCTGCATCTGCTGGGGCGTCAAATCCTTGACGATGCCGTGCATCACGGGTGCCGAGCGAAGAGCGTTCTGGATCACCAACATCTGTTTGAAAAGATATGGCGCGTGCTGGCCGGCCAGGCGCGGAAATGGCCCGGCTCCAGCGGCGCCCTTGCCGTGGCAGGTTTCACAGGCGGGAATCTGCGCGGACGGAACACCCTGCTCATAGATCTGGCGGCCCGTCACGATGGCGGCGGTGCTGGCCTGGGTGCCCGGTGCCGGGCGTTGCTGGGAGAAGTAGTCGGCCAGCGCGGCGATCATGTTGTCGTTCAGCTGCGATGCCATACCCCACATGTAGGCGATCGCATCCGGATCGCCGCGAGTCTGGTCGTGGAAGGCTTTCAGCTGCGCTTCGATGTACGCGGGCGTCTGCGCGGCCAGCCTCGGAAAGGTCGGGGCAGTGCTGCGGCCACCGGGCCCGTGGCAGCTGGCGCATACCTCGCTGGCCATCTTGGCGGCGTCCTTCTTGTCGGACTCCGAGACCTCGGCCAGTACCGGTCCGATCGAGCAGGCCAGCACACTCAATGTCAGGAATTTCAGAGCGGCGCTTTTCACGGTCGTCCTCACTAAGCTGATGGAAGTGATTTTCGTATCGAGCGGTGACTTGGTGGCGTTGCGCGCTAGAAGTTGAACCAACCCAGCAGATACAGCGTGTTGTTGTCGGAAGCGTTTCGACCAGACCCGTCGTAGTTGCCACCGCCGCCGTTGAACTTGGAATACGCCACGTACTGGACTTGAAGCTTCACGTTCAGGAACGGCACGTAGTTGAGCTCGAAGACGTAGCCGCGGCTGGAAGGACTGCCGGAGGCGCTTCCGGTCACGGCAGCGGGCGCGTACAGTCCGGTGTCCGTGCTGCCCGTCGTGTTGAAGATGCCGACCGAGCCGCCAATCTTGCGGCGGTAGTAGTACTGCAGCGCGAGCTTCTCGGTGTTCAGCGTGTTGCTGGGATTGGCCGACAGGCCGTACTTGAAGCTCGCATCCAGATTCTGCTTCTCGTGAAAATAGGTGCCGAACGCGCTCACCAGGTGATCGTCGCTGATGTACTGGTACTGCGAATCCAGTCCGTAGTCGGTGTACTTGTCGGCCGGACCCAGCGGAACGTTCTGAGGGGGCGTCGTGGTCGAGCCCGGGACCGTTGCGGCCGGACGGATGCCGGCGCGGATTCCGAACGTTCCGACCGACAGCGAGTTCTGGCCCCAGCGTTTCTCGTAGGCGAGCCGCCAATAGGGGGCGATGCCGTGCGCAAGAGGCGCCTGGCTGCTGTCCAGCGGATGAGTGCCCCCAACCTTGGCGCCGGTATACATCGTCAGCTCGGCGTAGACAGAATGGTCGAACCACATGTAGCCACCCAGGCCCGCCGAATTCTGGCCGATGGCTCCTGCGCCGCTGTCGAGCTTGGCCGACGTGATCGGAGTCGGCGCGGTCGCGCTGCCCGCGAACGGATATCCCCACGCGGGCGTGCTGTTCCACGGATCCTGAACCGTCGGGTTGTTATTCAGCGTGACTCCGAAAATCACGTCCTGCTGGGCAGCCGGGTCGAACGACGTGTGGTAGGCGTAGCGAATATCGGTGTTGTCCAAACCGAAGTGGTCGCCCGGACCGCTGTAAGTGAGCTGCACGAAGGAGCCCAGACCCTCGGCGATCTTGCCCGCATAGAAGAAGCTGACCTGCTGGGGGAAACTCGCCTCCCCGTCCTGCGCGAGTGCACCGGTAATGCTGGATGAGTCCGGCAGGGCGGTCGACGTGTGCGTGTAGGAGATCTGCGCCATCAACGACAGCGGCGGGATCGTGTTCAGAGACATCGTCTCGGAGCGCTCGAACGTGATGCCCTTGATTTGCTTCATGTTGTCGAGCACGTAGCCGTTCAGCTTGAACTCCCGCCCGAACGGGGTGAGCTCGGGAAATACCGTGTGGCAGGTCGAACACGCCATTCCGGTCTGCCGTGCGTAGCTCGGTACGGCCCATGCGCTCGGCAGAACCAGGGCAAACAGCGCGGAGCCGATGAGCACATCCTCCAGAAGCGATCGTAACTGTCGGGTTTTCATTTTGGTTCTTTCTGTTTCGTTTTGGGGCACATCCAGGAGAGCGGCGCTTGCACTCAATTACCTTCAACCTGCCGAAGACGTTCGTGTTGAAAGCGCAGGAACGCTCGTTCAGTGCAATCCGTTTCCATGGAAGGCAGTATCGTCAACCGCCGGGCACGCCACCATCGGCGACCGCTGATTGCGGCCGTCGGAGCACATCGGAAGCGCTGGGTAGGACGCGGCCCGAGACCGGGTAAGACTTGTCCTACCGCAGCCCAGGCGTTTGGTCGGGAGACCTGCTCGACCGGTTCAGCGCCGCTCTGCTTGGCATCGAAAGGTCGATTAGCAGGACCTGGAGTCTGGTCTCACGCAGAGCTCACTGCGGCGATTTCCGGCGCAGGCCGGAAACCGGACTTGAAGCGGGTCAAACTACGTGGCGCGCGAACCGCGGCCAAGGCAATCGATGACGACTTCCTTGAGCTTGCCGAACTCCGTGCTCTTGTCCAGGAACCAGCTGGCCCCTGCTTGCATGCAGGCACGGCGATATTGCGCGGTCGAATTGGCGGTTAGCACGACGAACGAGATTTCGGGCGAGCCGGGATGCACGGCACGCATGACATCGATCCCGCTGCCGCCGCTCAGTTGAATGTCCAGGATGACACAGTGCGGCTGGGTTCGCAGGATTCCAGCCACCGCCTCATCGGGCGTCCGTGCTTCGCCGACGACGCAGACGCCGTCGATTTCACCGAGCAATTCGACGAGGCGACTGCGAACCGCCGTGGAATCCTCGACGATGAATACCTTGCCCGTGCAGCCGGTTTGCATGAAGAGCAGTATTGGCAACCGCCGAGCGTGCCACCATCGGCCGCTGCTGATTGCAGCCGTCGGAGCAAATCTGAAGCGCAGGGTAGGACGCGGCCCGAGACGGGGTAGGACTCGTCCTACCCGTGGCCGCGCTGCTCAGGCGGCCTGCATCCACGCCTCTCAGGTGGGAGTGTCCGAGTCATCTACGAGCCGGTGCTTGATCGCGTAGTGAATCAACTCGGTCTGATTGGCCAGCCCCATTTTCTCCATCAGGCGCGCCTTGTGCGTGCTGACGGTCTTGACCGACAGGCTCAGGCGCTCGGCGATGTCGGACACCGACTTCCCCGAGACCAGCAGCCTGAATACCTGGAATTCGCGATCGGACAGGGACGTGTGCGGCAGGCCTTCGGCATGAGGCATCGCGGACAGCGCCAGCTGCTCGGCGACCTCGGCGCTGATGTGCGCACCACCCGCGGCAACCTTGCGGATTGCCGACACCAGCTGGGTAGAGGCGCTGTCCTTGGTCAGGTAGCCGGACGCGCCGGCCTTGACAGCGCGCACGGCGTACTGATGCTCGGCGTGCATGCTGAGCACGAGGATGCGCAGCCTGGGTTTCTCGCTCTTGACCTGCTTGATCAGTTCCATGCCGCTCTTGCTCGGCATCGAAAGGTCGAGCAGCAGAACATCGAAGTCGATCTCGCGCACGATCTTCAACACCTCGTGGCCGTCGCGCGCCTCGCCCACGACCTGCAGATCATCGGTCGCGGCGAGCAGCTGCTTGAGCCCCTCGCGCACGATGGTGTGATCGTCGGCGACGACGACGCGAATCATGACGGCGTCGCTGGGGTCGTAATGGGGAGCTGGATCTGAACCCACGTGCCTTCGCCGGGAGCGCTCGTGATGGAGGCTTCACCGCCAAGCAGCGAGGCGCGCTCGCGCAAACCGAGCAGCCCGTACGAGTTGGGCTTGCGCGGATCACTCAGCGAGAATCCGGCGCCGTTGTCGCGAATGCTGAGCGTCACCTGCGTGCCATTGCGCTCGATGTCGACCTGCACGCGCGAAGCACGGGCGTGCTTGGCCACATTGGAGAGCGACTCCTGGACGATCCGGAACACCGCCGTCGCGTGCGCGCTTGGCAGTTCCAGTTCCCCGACGTTGACGGCCAGCTCGCAGGGAATTCCGTTGCGCTGAGTGAAGCCGTCGACCAACCATTCGACCGCGGGCACGAGTCCCAGGTCATCGAGCATCAGCGGGCGCAGGTCCGCGGCGATCCGCCGCGTCGCTGCCACCGTCTGTTTCAGCAAGGCTTCCATCCGGGCGAGCCGCCCGGCCATCGCCAATTCGCTGCCCGCGGCCCGCTCCACGCACCACGCGGCGTCCATCTGAAGGGCCGTCAGCGATTGCGCCAGCTCGTCGTGCAACTCGCGGGCGATGCGCGCCATTTCCTGTTCCCTGGCGGCATGTGCCGCAGCGCCAAGTTCGCGCAGTTCGTCTTTCGACTTTCGCAGCGCCTCCTCGACCCGGACGCGCTCGGAGACATCGCGCAGGATGACCGTGAACCGTTTTTGACCTTCCTCGCTGTGTTGTGAAATCGAGGCTTCGATCGGGAACTCCTTGCCGTTGGCGTGCAGGCCGGTCAGCACGGTGTGGCCGCCCATGCGCCGCGTGGTCGCGCCGGTCCGGCCGAAGTGCTCGATGTGCCGGCGGTGCCTGTCATGGAATCGTTGCGGGATGAGCTTGTCCACGGGCTGCCCGAGGACTGCGTCGCGCGGCCAGCCGAACACCTTCTCGGCCGCCGGGTTGAACACGACGATCCGCTGAGCGGCGTCGATCGAGATAATCGGATCCATCGCGGATTCGATGACGTCGCTCGCGCGAGCCGTCACGCTTTGCAGTTCCCGCCCCGCCGCCTGCCGCTCGCGGATCTGCCGGTACAGCAGAAGCATGGCAAGCATGCCGGTGGCGGCGCCGGCGACTTCGGCCGCGATCAGCATTTCCGCGCGATGCCAGCCGATCAACCATGCCGCGGTGGCGAAGGCTGCAGTCGACGCGACCAGGCCCACAATCGGGGCGAAGATGACAAGCAGCCTTCCGGCCGACCGCGCCGGTCGGCTCGGGCCGCCATTCGCAGGGGAGTCCCTTGAATGCGCGCAGGCGCGAGGGCACTGCTCCATGCTCAGTCCGGTCGCGGGTCGCCGAAGGGACCATTATAGGGAGGGCACACTTCGCAGAGAAACCCGTCGCGCCTGCGATGTCGGTAGCGACGGCAAAGGCCAGCGTTCGCTGATGCAGGCCGAGACGGCAAGGTCCCGGCGGAAAACAGTCTTCCATGGCATTCCATGGAGTGGTAATTTTGCTCTCCGAAGTGAACGGAAAATTCCAGCAGTCAGGGAGTCGCGCCATGAGCGTTCGCGACCGAACAACCGCATTTTGCGAGCGGTATGGTCTTCGTATTCCTATTCTTCTGGGTCCCATGGCAGGTGCCAGCGCCCCTGCTCTGTCCATCGCCGTTGCCAATGCAGGCGGCCTGGGTGCCTGCGGTGCGCTTCTGATGTCGTCAACGGAAATTCTTGGCTGGGCTGATGCTGTGCGGGCGGCGAGCAATGGGAGGTTTCAAATCAATCTCTGGATTCCCGATCCTGCTCCAACCCGCGACGCGACACACGAGAACCGAATACGTGATTTCCTGTCGCACTGGGGACCAGCGGTCGCGCCGGACGCAGGCGATGCCGTGCCGCCTGATTTTGCGAAGCAATGCGCAGCGCTTTTGAAGGCCCGACCGCCGATTGTGTCCTCGGTTATGGGACTTTACCCACCAGAATTCGTGGCGCAGCTGAAGGCCCTTGGCATCTGCTGGTTCGCCAATACGTCCACCGTCGCTGAAGCGAAAGCGGCCGAGGCGGCGGGTGCAGACGTGATTGTGGTTCAGGGGATGGAAGCAGGCGGGCACCGCGGCTGTTTTGATGCAAGCAAGGCTGAGCGTGAAATGGTGGGGCTCGTTTCCCTAGTTCCGGCGGTCGTCGACGCCGTGCGGATTCCAGTCGTAGCCACCGGAGGCATCGCCGACGGTCGAGGGGTCGCGGCGGCGCTTGCCCTAGGCGCGAGCGCAGCACAAGTAGGCACGGGCTTCTTGCGAGCACCGGAAGCTGGGATTCCCGTCGCGTGGGCGGAGGCGCTCGCACGGGCGGCGCCGGAGGATACGCTTGTCAGCCGAGCTTTCAGCGGGCGTGCCGGCCGAAGCCTGGCAACCGACTATGTGCGCGCAGCCGTTTCCAGTGACGCGCCCCTGCCCGCACCCTATCCAGTCCAGCGCGGTCTCACCGCCGCGATGCGGGCTGCCGCCGTGAAAGAGGGAAACCTGAGTCGGATGCAAGCCTGGGCTGGACAATCGTCAGGACTGGCGCGCTCGGAGCCTGCTGGACTAATCCTGCAGCGCCTTTGGGACGAAGCTGCAGCGATTCTCCGATATTGAGGTCCTACGGAATGACGCCGTCATGAGCGCATGGAATCGCATCTAATGCCGCGCAGGGACCCGTGAAGCGTACGTGGACGATTATTGGCGTCGCCAATGTTGCGCGCAGCCTCAAGTGGTATCAATCGCTCTTCGGTCAGAGGGAAACGACGCCTGCCCATGACTACTTCGCGCAAGTGCTGGACGCCGACGGAACGGTACTGCTTTGCCTACACCAGTGGGGTGCCCACGAACACCCAACCCTGAGCAGCCCCGACCAGGCGCCTCCGGGGAATGGACTATTGCTTTTCTTCCGTGTGGATGACTTCGACGAAGCGCTGCCGAGGGCTCGCTCTCTTGTCAGCGCATTGGAGCAAGAGCCTCAAGTAAATCCCGCCACAGGAACAAGAGAGTTTGCGCTCCGGGACCTGGACGGTTACTACGTCATGGTCAGCGCGCTCGCCTAAGAGCGGATACACATGCGCGAGCTGTGATCATGCCGCTTCACGATCGAGCGGCCAGCCAGAGTGGACGCAGGGGAACGCAATAGGGAGAGTCAAATCCATAATTTCGAACTCACGCTGCTACTTCTTCTTGCGGCGGTGCTCCTGACTGCGTTTTCGAGACGGATAGGGGTCCCCTATCCGTCGATGCTCGCTATCGGCGGAGCGGCCATTGCCTTGGTGCCTGGGGCGCCGGTTTTCCAAATCGATCCGGAACTGGCACTGGCCTTGTTCGTCGCCCCTGTTCTGCTCGATGCGGCCTATGACACTTCGCTGCGCGATCTGCGAAAGAACTGGGTGCCGGTCACGAGCCTCGTGCTGGCCGCTGTCGGCTTGACAACGGCGGCCGTTGCCGTTGTCGCCCACTGGCTGGTACCCGAGATGCCGTGGGGTGCCGCGATTGCACTGGGTGCCATTGTGGCGCCTCCCGACGCTGCAGCGGCCACTGCCGTTCTTCGCCAGCTACGGCTTCCGCACCGCATGCTCGTGATCCTCGAGGGCGAAAGCCTGCTTAACGACGCGTCCTCGCTGCTCGTTTACCGCCTGGCGGTGACTGCGACCGTTTCCGGTGCGTTGACCGCACCTCAGATCGCCCTCACGCTGCTCGTCGTGTTTCCGGGCAGCCTGGCCGCCGGGTGGCTGCTTGCGCGGATCTATCTGATATGCGTACGGCCGTTGTCGGACATACCGAGCGCCATCGTATTGCAATTCGTATCAACGTTTGGAGTCTGGCTGCTTGCGGAGCACCTCGGTCTGTCAAGCATCCTGACGGTCGTGGTGTATGCCATCACGCTGGCCCGCCGCGCGCCAAGGGAAATGCCCGCGCGCCTGCGCGTGTCTTCCTACGCGGTTTGGGACACCGCAGTTTTTGTCGTCAACGTGCTGGCATTCGTGCTCATCGGGCTGCAGCTGCGACCGATACTGGGCCGATTCCCGGCCGCAGCACGCGCTGACTATTTTCTGGTGGCAGTTGCGGTCGTCGCCACCGTGATCCTGGTGCGCATCGCCTGGTTGATGACGTACGGCGCCGTCGTGCGCTGGAAGATTCGCCGTTTCGGCGCAGGCGTCCGCCGCCCAGTGCTGCCGCCCACGATCCGCGGGGGATTGATCGCCTCCTGGTGCGGGATGCGAGGCATCGTCACACTTGCTGCCGCGCTGGCATTGCCCGGTGGACTCGAGGCAGCCTCGGCTTTTCCGCACCGAGACTTGATCGTGTTCTGCGCTTTCGCGGTGGTATTCGGGACGCTCGTTGTGCAGGGTCTGACCTTGAAGCCGCTGGTGCTGGCGCTTCCGTTTCGAGACGACGACCCGGTGGAGAGGGAGACGCAATTCGCGCGCGCTCACCTCGCGCGAGTAAGACTTCACAACAGTGACCGGTCGGCTGACAAGGGTCCGGCCGAAGAGTCGCAGGACGCGTCGAATCGGCGCGTGCTCCGCCTCGAGGTACTCCGGCTTCAACGCGACGCGCTGCAAGACCTTCGGGAGCGCGAGGAGATCGGCGATGACGCCTTTCACCGGCTCGAATGGGAGCTCGATATCGCGGAACTGGAAATCAATTCACGGGGCGACTGAGGCGCGCCCGTCCGGGCCGCTTTCCCGACACTGCGCTGGCACGGGGGCGCGCGATCCATTGTGGGAGAGCGCCCGCTGCAATGCGGGGCCGAGTCCTGAAGTTCGCGGTGCCGTGCAACTGACCGGTCAGGCGCCACTTCTCAGACTGCCTATTGATCGAAGCTTTCAACCTTTAGTATTGGTCAGAATTCGTCTGATCGCCGCCAAGTGAGGGCCAAATTCATCCGGGCCATCGACGAGCGATCTTTGCGGGCGCCACCTGAGTCTATGCTTCGGGTCATTTGATCTGCCCGCGATTTTTCGAGCCTTTTTATGGTGTCGATAGAAGAAGTGGCACAGTGATGCAAGACCAGCCACACATTGACAGGAGTGTCCCCGAGATGACTAATAAGAAATCGACTCACTTACGGCCACTTCCAGGCCTTGCTTCACTTTTCGCAGCGGTCCTCTTCCTGACAAATCCGACGCCCGCGGCCGCGCAATGCGGACTGCCAAGCAGCCAGGAATTTGCCTCTTGGTTCCAGTCGGGTGCGGTGACTCCAAATGGGGCCGTCAAGGCGCCGCAGAGCGTCAACTTCGACGATCCGGGCGTTCAAGTTCAACCTCGTGCGCCCCTCGTTCAGCCGAATTGCCCCTTCTACCTGTGGGCGCTGCGAACGTTTCTCTGGGCCACGTCGCCGACGAGCCCCGTTCCAGCGAATACCAACATTTCAGGAGGTAGAGTTCTGAATTCGCAGGCGTTCTATGAGGTTTCTGTTCGCGACAAGAACGGTCACCGCAGCTTCATAACGCACGCACCCGGCGCACCGGCAGGCCTCAATGTTCCGCTGGCTCAGCTCGGACCGTCCGGACTTCCGGTCATGTTCGCCAAGACCGGCCAAATGCTCGAATTGGAACCGACCAAGCTTGGCCCGACCGGGCGTCCCTTGGTGATGAGCAGCACGGGAGCAACAGTGGAGGTCGGGCGCGTGACGCTCGATAGCGCCGGCAAACCCATCTTCACGGACACGTTCGGTCGACCTATCTCGCGCCCGGCCTCTGTCGCGCAGACCGCGCCGTTGAGGGCCACCGTAGCAAAGCCAGCGATTCTGAAGAGGCGGACCGTACAGCGATTCTTCGTGAACCAAAGCCCGATTTACCTGGACCCTTTGGGGAATGTCGTCGAAGTCGAGCAGGGGCAGTCGGATAAAAATTGGGTCCTGATGACGCAGACCGGCTCGCTTGTCTACTACAGCATTTCCGTCAACGATCTGTATGCCTATTTCATGACCGGTGCGAAGACGGGCGGGTTCACCCGTCTGGATCCAACGTTTTTTCCAACAACAGCCGAAGAGCTCAACGAAATTTTGAACTACGTCGGCGGACGCGGTCTGAGGCTTCTGAATCCGAGCGCCCTGGCCGTTGTGGTCAAGACCGCTTGGGTCGAATTGTCGATGCTTCCGAATCCGACAACATACATCGCCGCGCAAGCGACAGTTCCGGATTACGACAAGTCGAACCCGAATCTATGGGTCGTCCGTGGCTCAAAGACCGTCCAGGTCGGGCTCGTCGGTATCCACGTCGTAGGAAGCCTTCCGGGACATCGCGAGATGGTTTGGTCGACGTTCGAGCACATTTTCAACGAACCGACCGACGCTTCTGTCAACATGCCACGGGTTACGACCGGAAATTGGCTTTTTTCAGCAGGCCGCGCCACAGATCCGTTCAACATTCCGCACATGTCCGTCGACCCCGCAACCGGCAATATCGCGGCAATACCACCGTTCTCGATCAGTCCGAGCAACACGATGCGTGCCAAGATGTCGGGGGCGGCAATCGATAAGGGCCCCAATCCGCTCGCGCCCACACAAGAGTCGAATTTGAACATTCAATCCGTGAATTCGCTGCTCGGGAATCTGTCCGCGAACGATGCGAGAAGGTACTACTTGCTTATCGGAGCAACCTGGACGTCCGATGGCACGGCACCGACAGGAAGCTGGCCGAGCGGCAACGAAGTCGGGACCAGCAAGCTTTCCAACGCCACCATGGAGACCTACTTCCAGGGGGACAACACCTTCGGGACTGGCACGACCTGCTTCGATTGCCACAATGGCATCGGAACCTCCGACAGTTTGAGTCACATTTTCGCCGACCTGACACCCCTCACGCTGCCACCACCGATCATGGTGGTGCAGCCCAAGCTTCTTAGCCTGGCGGCAAAGCGGGGCACCGACGCGCAGGAATCGTGGATCATCGTTCAAGCCAATGACAAATTCACCAACCAGAGCCTTTCGGGAAACGTCTCGGTAATGAGATTCAACGCCGGCAAGCCCGAGACCCAGATCGCCTCTGGCCGGACAGGTCAGAAGATAAACGTCAACTGCGAACCACTCGATGTCGCGGTCGGCGGCGCAGGCGCGCGATCGACTCAAAACCCGAAACCAGGAACCTGCGACGTGGTCGTGACCGTGCCGGGCTATCCAGTCGGAAGACTGACCGTCGGCACGCCGCCGTAAGCGAGCCAAATCGGTGGGGTGGCTATTCGGCCCCCCACTCGTCCAGAGGCGCAATCGAAGCGCACGGCCGCTCGATCACAACGGGGCGGCCACACCGCGTCGGCCGGTCGAGTCACTGGCCCAGGTTGAACACCAGCTGCCCCGTCTCGAACTTGTCGGAAAACTGCCCCTGCAGCACTCCGTTCACGATGCGGCCGCGGATCGTGATCACGGTGCTGGTCGAGCCGTCGGGGTACTTCGACTGGATCAATCCGAGCATCCTCGGAAGGAGGGTGGTACCGATTCCGGTGACGTTGGCGGGGTTAGACGTGTTCAGATTCCCCGCCACGCGCACGCCATTGCTGCCGACATATAGGAAGCCACCGTTCTGGCTGAAAGAAACCGTCCCGTTGATCGTTTCGCCTGGCTGCAGCGAACTCGTGATGTATCCGTTGTATGCGCCCGCCGCACCGGCCGAAGCGCCCGGCATCATCGGCTGGCCGGGCCCGGGGACCGCTGCCTGGTAGGTGGGTACCGGTGGCGCCGACGGTGCTGCCGCAGCCAGCGGAGCCGGTGGTGCCGAGGGCGGGACCGCGCCGCTGGGCGCCGGCGCGTCGGCCGTCTTCGAGCCGCGTGACAGCTTCCTTGCCATCAGCGCGGCCTCGGCGGCGTGCGCGCCATTCGGGTACTGGCGCTGGTAGTCCGCGAAGTCGGCCGCATCCCGGGTGTCCTTGATCAGATTCCAGAACGACTGCTCTCGCTCCTCCGCGCTCTCCACGTGGACGGTCTCGGCCGGGCCCGACCCGGCCGGTGCAGCCGGCGCGGCCGTTGCGCTGGACGTGTCCTCGGCCGGGCCAGGCTTGAAATAGAAATCCCCGTCGCTCTGGTCGTAGATGGCGGGATGCTGGTCGTGGTTCACGCTGTTGGCTTTGGCGATGACGCCCTTGCGCACGACCCTGAGCGCTTCGCTCACGCTCAAGCCTGGTGTGTTCAGGACCGGCAGAAACTCCCGCGTGAACAGGCCGTTCGCATCACGGTCGCTCGGGGACAGCGAGTCCAGCGCCGTCTCATTGGCGCCGGCCGAGAAGATGATCACCTGTCCGTTCGGAGCCGTCGGCTGCGTCAGCCCGCGCATGCCGCCGATGCTGCGCCCGGCCTTGCGCGGCAATGGATTGTCGCGGCACGCGTCGATGATCATCAAGGCGAACTTCGCGTGCACCTGGGCTAGCTTGTCCTGTATCCCCTGCAGGCTGATGGCCTGGTCGGGCACATCCGTGTCGCGCTCGGGGGCCTCGATGTCCACCGGCAGCAGGAAGTTCTGGTTGTCGATTTGCACCCCGTGACCGGCGAAGAACAGCACCCCGACCCCGCCGCCTGCGATACCCTCGGCAAAATCGTTGACCGCCTTGTTCATCCGTCTCCGCGTCGCATCCGTCAGCAGCGTCGTCGTGAACCCGAGCCTCTGCAGCGCCGCCGCCATCGACTTCGCGTCATTGCCGGCTCGCGCCAGCGTGGGCACGCCCTTGTAGGCATTGTTCCCGATCACCAGCGCCACGCGCGCGCTGCTCGACGTGCCGCCGCTTGCCGCATGCGTCGCCACGCTGCCCGGCAGTGTCAGCAGAGCGGCCAACCAACCCAGGCGAAGGATCGTCGAGTGTTTCATCGGCAGCCACCACGCGGACTCATCTCCGGTTTGCAGTCAGAGATCCCAACTTGACCCAGGCGGAAGACGCGGAGGCGGACTTCAGCATAGCGAAGAACATGCTGATCTGCCGCCCGTCGCCGTAGGAGAAGAAGATGCGGTTGGCGGCGACGCGGTACGTACCGGCCCCCGGTCGGGCATTGGCCGCCTCGGTCTCCGCGACGGCACTGCGGAGCACACCGCGGTCCATGAAACGGCCGTCCGTTCCAAAGGAGATCGATGGTCCGTCGAAGTCGAAGTTTCCGCTGATCAAGGCGCCGTCGCAGGTGCAAAGCTCCACCGCGGTTCCGAGACTGAGCTTGCCCGCGTCCGCTATCAGCGACTTGCTGTGCTCTTCCCCGGTCTCCCCGCGGTAACGGAACCGGATCGTGCCGGTGTCGTCCACGCGGTACGTGCCGCTGTAAAACGTATCCGCCGTGTTCGCCGGCGGAGAAGGGCTGGGTGCGGCGCTTCCGCCGTCGAAACTGACGAAACCGCCGTTGGGGTAGAAGCGGAAGAAGAGGTCGTCCATGTGGGTTCCGCCGTACTTCAGGCCAAAGACCACGGTGAGCTTCTTTCCAAGGTACAGCCCGTCGAGCACTCCACCCGGGATCGGCGTGCTGATGGCTGAGGCCGATGCGCCGGCATCGACCGCAGCGCTCACTGGCGCGGGCGGGGCATGCGGCGATGGCGCTGAAACAGCCGCCGGGGCCGTGAAGCCCGGTGGTGGCGGCGGCGCGAACGCGTCGAGCAGCTTGGCGGGAGCATTCGCCAGGGGCGGGGCCATCCGATGCGCGCCGCCCGACTGGACCTCCCCTTCGTCGGCTAGCCATTCGAAGATGTAATCCTGGCCCTTCACGCGCAATTCGACGCCGGGCAGCGGATTGCCGAGCACGCTCCATTGCGACGCCCGGACCTCGAACCGCTTCGCCGTGAACCCGTGCCCGTGGTCGGAGCTCGGCTGCACGACCTCGAACCGCACCGAGTCGCGGGCCACATACAGGTAGCCGTAACACCATGAGAACGAGTGCTTATGGGCGACCGCGAAGCGCAGCGGAACGTCAGCCGCAGCCGGCTGCGCTGGCGAGGCCTCTGGTGCCGCATTGCCGCCCGCTCCCCCGTCGGCCCCCTGCGCGCCACGGCGCAACCGACGTGCGAGCACCGCTGCCTCGGCTCTGTGCGCTCCGGCCGGGAATTGCTTCGCGTAGTCGTCGAAGTCGTCCGGGTCGGTGCTGTCCTTGATCCGGTTCCAGAACGACTGTTCCAGTTCCTCAGGCGTCTGCACGTGAACCCGCGCGTTTTGCGCGACCACGGTCGGTGCGGGGGGTGCGGCCACCGCGATCCCGATCGCGCAACAGCCTCCAGCCAGAGCGCAAACAATTGCGCCAAACCGCGAAATCGTCATCGTTGCAGCCGCCTCCTGCGGCCCAAGACTCAGGGCTCCGCTTTTCGAATCTCTACGCGTCGATTGGTGTCTGCGAGCTTGGAGAACTGCGCAGTTACTGCGAGTGGGCCGGACATGACGGCTACGGCCCCCAACTCACGGTCAACGGTGCCTCCCGGTCGCGCCCTGCCGCGCAGCCGTAGCAACCACGCCCGTCTGATGCAGGCGTTCATGGGATTGCCCTCTCTCAGACAAGCATCCCACCAATCGGCGCGGGGTGCAACACCGGGGGGCCAGGGGGACGCTTCCAGCACCAACAGCACTCGGACATGGCGGGTAGTGTGCTCGCGACATCCTCAGCTTCGAAGAGCCAGGCGGCCCACCGCGATCACAAACGTCACCACCCGCGGCCGGTGCCGGGCTCCGCGGTCCACTGCCCGCGCGCCTGCCAGGTGATCAGCCGGCGCATGAGCCGACGGGCCACTCCTTACGACTGGCGATGTTTGCAGTCGATGGCGGGATTCGGATACCAACCACGTCTGTCTAGATGAAGGAGCACGAAAAGCAGGCGCGGTCGGCAATCGCCGGCCAAGTGGGCGGCACCGATGAGAAGGGGCGGATCGTGGACACGACCGGATTTGGAAAAAGCGCCGTTTCGCGCATTGGGCAGAACCCCGACCGCGCCGATCGAGCAGCCTCATCGGAGTGGCAGCTCGACAACCAGGCCGTTTGCGCTCTGACTGGCCAGAAACTCCGTGCCGATCTTCATCGCGTATCAGCAGTGCCTCAGTCGGCGCTGAGGAAGTACCGCGGTTTGGGAACTCTTTTGACGCTGATCGCTTCATTGTCGATCAGTGGGCCTAGTAGCTTCGCCCAGACTGCACTCTCGATTGAAACCGCGCAACCGACTCTTTTGACGACTGCCCCGACCGTGTCTTCGCCGATCCAGATGAAGACGCTACCCGAGGCAACCTGCGTTCTGCACGCCGAAGGCACCAGTGATCCAGAGCATTCGCTGAAACTCTTTGCCGACGACGAGGGCATGGTTCGCTTCCACGTTCGCCCCCCGGTGGAGTCTGATCAGCCCGCGCACTTTGAGGTTGATTGCGCGGCTAACGGCAAGATCACCACATTCCCTCTGCACTTGCGCTCGAGTGCCTCTCCCACGCAGGAGATGCCCGCACCCGCAATGGAGACTGCGAAATCGCGGCCCGGATCTTTCGTCCGCCCCGCCCTAACGAATGATGATGCCGTGCATCTTTCTACTGAAGAGCTGACGAGGCACGGTTATCCGCTTCGGCCCGACCCGGAGCATGCCCCTGGGGCCTTTACCTCCTGGCTAAGTGCAGTTACGCATCCATCGACGTTCGTCGCGCCGCGGGCGGTTGCGAATCCCGGGATCAGGCACGGCCCGCTGCAAGCCACGAACGTCTCTGCCACGATCAACGACAATGCCTTCAGTGGTTACATCCTTTTACCCTCTATTAATTTCACTTTAGATGCGGTGCTGGGCACTTGGTCTGTGCCCGCGATCTCGGGCTACGAATTCAACACGGCAACTTTCTCAGCGTTATGGGTCGGCCTAGAGGGCAGCGAGGCAAACGGCATTCTGCGCCTGTGGCAAGCCGGAACGGAACAGGACGCCCTCGACGTGCCTATGCCGTGGGGCGACTACCATTTAACCAGTTACTATGCCTGGACGGATTTTCCACAGGGGCCAATGGGGCAAGGCGAAACCCCTTCGACAACCATCGCCAACTTCACGGTGGGTCCGGGCGACAAGATCCTGACCCAAGTCTGGATTGGCAACCCCGGGCAGAATCCGTCACTGTCGGGCGCGGATGCGATCGCCTATGTTGAAAACCTGTCGCGCCAAGAGTGGACATTGATCAACACGTGCCGGGTCTGGTTGTTCTGGGGCTGCGATCCCTTTCCTCCCCAGTTTCCCGGGCAATTTGCGCTCTGGATCATGGAGCGACCGTCCATCTGTCCGAACGGGACTGGCTGTGTGGTACAGGATCTCGCCGACTATGGCCAGGCCCAAATGAGTACCCCCTTTGCTCGTCGAGAAATAGACGGCACGTGGGAGTCCTTCTACAACGGAAATCCGGAGAATATGCTCAACACCGCCAGCGGCGATCTGCTTTCGGCAGCGTCAGAGTACATGCCTTACGTTTGCAATGCCGCTAATCCCTTCGCAAGACCAACCTGTTGGCCTGACACCAACAATGCCTCGATATTGTTCGCTTGGCACAATTACCATTGAAAATGAAATGCGGAGCTCGCCCGCATTGTCCTGCCTGCCGATCTAGCACGCCGCCCAAGTGGTGAACCTATCGGCTAGATGGGGTGGACGAGGGAATTCGAACCCCCAACAACCGGAATCACAATGCGAACGTCGGCTCAAAGCGAAACGTTATTCCGTTGAAGATCAATAGCTTACAAGGTGGCCTCGGCAAACCGAAGACGTCGAAAGACGGGCAAGGGTACTGCATAGCAAAGCAGAAATGCCTACAGTCAAAGTTTTGGTCTGCATCAAGTGTGTCTGCCACTTTGAACGCGACCTGGTGGCAACAGGTCGTTGGATCTTTCCACCACGGCACTGGCTACGTCGTCGGCACAGCCATGCACCAGCGAGCATCGGGTCCTGCGCTCCGAAAGTTTTTCCGCCGTTGTGTGCGCTGACAGACGGTCGAGTCGCGTTCCCGCGCGCAAACTGACGGCGTACGGTTTTTCGTTGTCCGATCTTGGTCATGTGTGCCTTGCATCGCCACGTCGATCGCAGCGAGAACCGAAGGTAACGGCACGGCGCGCTCAGTCCCTCTACAGCGAAAGCCTGATGCCGAAGCCTGAAAATCCGGCACAGTGCCTGCAAGGAGGCGACCAGCAAAAGGCCCGGCCATCTCCGGTCGGGCTATCTCTATCTGCTCGATGTGTTTGGGTGCGGGGAAAGGCGAATCACGACCCACCGACCTGCTGCCGCAGGCTCTTGCTTTGTTTGGTTGCGGGGACAGGATTTGCTTTGTTCGGCAGCGCACAGAGATCACCCCCGGATCCGGGGGACGATAGCGGCAATGGCCGATCGCGGCCGCCGCAAGCAAGCAGGGGACTATGCGCAGCGTAATTTGCCCAACGAAGCTTCAATTCCACGACCTGGCAAGCCACTTTCTGGCTTTGACAGCAAGGGATCGGTTTCTGCGATTTGGCTGGGTCCTTAGCGACGACGACGTCGTTTCCTACGTCGAGAGCCTGATGCGCTCAATCGAGACGGTGCTGGTGGTCGTGGACGTACCGCCAGAGATTTGCGGGGTATTGCATTTGGATGTCGCCGGCCGCTGCGCGGACCTTGGACTGAGCGTCTCCGGTTGGGTGCGCGGCAAGGGCATCGGGACGCTGCTGCTCGAGCGGGCCTGCCGGCTCGCCAGCGCGCGCGGCGTTACCACCTTGTTCGTGCGCAACCTGAACCGCATGCCAGCACTGATGCGCCTTGCGCGCCGCGTCGGCATGAAGGTGATCTGTGCGCCCCGCGCCGGCGCCAACCAGCTCGAGTCGCCTGCCGGCAGCAACGGCGCCACGCGGCACGATGCGTCGTCGGCCGATGTCACGCTGGCCGACTACGACCTGCGTTTCCAGTGGAACAGCCGGCTACCTGTTGATTCGCCGAACGTCGAAGCTCCAGAGCAGTCTCTGGATCATCGGCCGCCGTCAGCGCGTCGGGTCAAGGGGCGTACTCAACCGCATCATCGCGCAGCACTCCAAGCCACCCACGAAGCACTCTGCGGTGCTCCTCGATGTTCCGAACCACCACGTCGTCGCCTGGTTGCATCTCAAGGAGTTTGACATCCAGGCCGACCTTGAAGGTTTCCGCCCGGCCATCGGGATATTGCAGGCTCAACAGGCGGTAGCTGGGATCGACCCTCAGCACCTTGGCGTTGGCCCTGATGGTCTCGGCCGCCCCGCCGGCGCCCGGCAATGCCCGTTCTTCAAGACATAGACGGCCAGTTCCTCCGCCACCGTGGCTTGGACTTTGTTGCCAGCCTTGATCGGATCGAAGTTGGACACGTGCGGGCCGGCCTTGCAGGTGATCTTGGTGAGGTCGGAAGGACTGAAAACGACGATGGTGCGCGTGCTGGTATCGACGGATGCCACCGTCGCGGGTTGCTTCACGGATTCGACCGCGATTGCATCCTGGATCAGGTGGGGCTGCCCCTTAGGCTGAACGCTGGCAATGGGCACCGTCCAGCATTCCGGCCAGAACCAGTGCTGCGGCGGCCCATTCAAGCGCCGGTATGTTCATAGGCAATCCAGTCGCGATCGGGAGGCGGCCTCGCTAGCCTACGCCCAGCGGGCGTCGCTTGGTGGGGCATCCAACAGACGGCGCGCAGCGCCGGAGCTAGCCTGCGTGGACGAGTTGGCAGCTTCCAGGCGACGACGGTGCGCACCGTAGTGAACCAGGAGATCCGAGTGACTGTCACTGACCCATCGAGCCCATGCGGAAGCGAGACGAAATGAATCCGAGCCGGCGTTTGCTGACGATTACCGCCATCTTTGGAATCGCGGCGAGCGCGCACGCGCAGCCGCCGTCGACCATCATCGCGCCGACAGTCTCCGCCACTGTCGTGGCCGCCGCAGCCGAACAAACGGCGCGCGAGGCCGTCGCGCAGTCGCAGATCGCCGATGCCGCGCGTAGTCTGGAACGGGCGGCACTGCAGTCGGAATTCAGCAGCAACGCGCGCGAACTGACATTTCTGCGGCGCGCGCAAGAACAGCTCGGCGCCGCGGCCAGGCAGCTGGACGGAGCGCGGCGCGATCGAATCATCGCCCTGCTGGTCGATCTGGATCACGCGGTCCAACGGGCTTCGACTCGCGCCGGGCCGCCGATCTGGCCCGATGTGGAAACGTCAAGCACGCGCGCGCCAAGTCATAACCAGCTTGCGCAGCTAGCCACACAAGGCCAGGACCTCGAGCGCAACGCGCCGACCGCGCATCGCCTTGTGGACGGAAACGGCCTCGGGTCCACGGCTCGGCTGGCCAGGCCCGCGCAGCCGCTGAAGGGGCAGATCTCGGCCGCCCCGTGGGACGCGGATCTGCAGACGTGGATGCCGGACCCGCGAGCGACGTGGCCTCAGATGCATTTGCGATTCTGATAAGTAAAGGCGCGTCGGGCGCTCCAGCTTGTGGGCCCGGAGCACTGTTCGCTGCTTTCCCGTTGCCGGCCCGGCCACTTTCGATGGACGCAGTGAATCAGTAGGGCTATCAACGCAGGGCACCACGACGTTGTGCGAGGCTATTTCTTGAATATCGTGGTCATGCGTTCGACGGCGGCCTTTAGTTCTCCTCCGGCCTTGTCCATGTGGGCCTTTAACTGCTCCCAAGCGCTCTCATTAGCAGCTTTCAGTTTGTAGAAGTTCTGCCACGCTTCCTCTTGCTTGGCGTGCAACAACTCGAGATTTTTTTCATACTGGGCCTTGGCCTGCGCCCCCATCTGCTCGGCGCCAGCTTTGAAACGCTCGGTTTGCGCCTTCAACTCGTTCAACTGCTTTTCCATAAACGCCTGATAGTCTTCTCGAATTGCCATGACTTTCTCCTTCAAACGGTCTAGCCAGCTTTCACGGTGAGCATCGGCGCGGTTGCCGGTCTGGTGGGATGAGAGTACGTCTTGCGGCCAGGGGGTCGAAATTTTGCCGAGTCCCAAACTACGTCGCGAACTTCTCGGGAAGCAGCCGGTCGTACTCCCTCCTGACCACTGCGTAGCACTCGCAGGCGCGCTGTTCTAGCCTTTTGCGGTCCAGCACCGTGATGTGGCCACGCCGGTATTGAATCAGCCCAGCCTGCTGCAGATGGCCGGCCGCCTCGGTGACGCCTTCGCGGCGTACCCCCAGCATGTTAGCGATCAGCTCCTGCGTCATCGCGAGTTCGTCGGACTGCAGACGGTCCAGGCTCAACAGCAGCCAGCGGCACAGCTGCTGATCCAGCGAATGGTGGCGATTGCACACGGCCGTCTGCGCCATCTGGGTGATGAGCGCCTGGGTATAGCGCAGCAACAGGTGCAGCACCGGTCCGGCTCGGTCGAACTCCTGCATCATCAGATTCGCTCTCAGCCGAAACCCCTGCCCGGCGCTTTGCACCACCGCGCGGCTGGGAGTGGATTCGCCCCCCATGAACAGTGAAATGCCGACGATCCCTTCGTGCCCGACGACCGCGATCTCGGCCGAGGCCCCGTCTTCCATCACGTACAGGAGCGAGATGATCGACGTGGTCGGAAAGTACACGTGGCTCAACTTGCTACCGGACTCGTAGAGCACCTTGCCGAGCGGCAAATCGACCGGTTCCAGCTGCGGCAACCAGCGCGCCCACTCTGCATCGGGCAGCGCGGCAAGCAGGTCGTTTCCCCATCGGGCACGATGGACATCAGAGCCCGTTGAGACACCTTCAGTTTCGAGACAACCGTGACGGAGGTTTTGCATAGAAGCCCCTTTCGACTTCGTGCAGCCGATGCTACTCCGTATGTCCGGTATCGCACAGAAACCGGTGCGCTGGCTCGGCGGCGACAGTTCCGGCCGGAATCAGCGAGTGCGAGTTGGATGCGGTAGGCGCCCTTCACGGGTGCGGTGAAGATCGACGCACGATTTTCGCAGGCTCGATGGCGAGTAGCGACTTCATGGCAATCGCAAGGGACCTCAGTCAGCGAGGCACTCCTTCAAATCTTCGGCGTATTCCTGCTCGTCATCCGGATGTCTTGGGTGGACCTGAAAGAGACTGAGCCCACAACCGCGGTGATCGCCATCGCCAGTGCACGCAGAAGGTGACGCGACGCGCGCCGATCAGAGGCCCAGCAACCGCCGATCCGGCCCGTAACGCCGGCAGCGTGCGTCGGTCTAGACCCTGCCAGCAGCAAGCGTCGCGACTGCCCGATCGACCGGCCAGCCGAGCGACCGCAAGTAGTGTGCGGCCCGTGCCGGTCCGTCCTGAAGCTCGCGCACCATGCGGCGCGCTAAGGCGATGATTTCACGCGTGCTCATGTGCGGTGCTCCAGCCTCGGCTTTTCAGGCGAGCCCTTATTGCAGTACATGGCGACGTCCGACCGTCGCAGCAAATCTTCATACGCACTTCCGTCGACCGGGTACGGCGTCCAACCCTACCGGTGACCTAGGCCTGGCGTCTGTGCGACAACGCACACAGGCGCTACAGATTCCAGGGACGCATTCGTTCCGCGCACGAATGCGTGAGCGCTCCGGTCGGCTCCGGCCGAGTGTCGGCATCGGGCTCGGAGACCCACGCCAGGATCGCACGCCGCGCCGCATCGCGTAGTGCGAGCACCGCCTCCCAGTCATGTTCCGCCGTTGTAATCGGCGCACCGATCACGATAACGATCTCAGACCGGTGCGGAAGCCACTCTCCATCCCGGAGCAGCGACCGCGTCCCCGTCAGCGCCACCGGGATAATCGGCGCACCGGTATGTGCAGCGACCACGAACGCTCCAAGCTTGAAGGGCAGCAATCCGGGCGCCCGCCGAAACGACCCCTCCGGAAAGACAACCAACGGATCGCCGGCACGGGCATGCGCCTCAAGTGCGTCCGTGTCCTCGACACTGCCGGCCGCGTCGAAGCGCTCGACGAAAACCGCGCCCAAGCGCCGCAGCGCCGAACCGAGCAACGGCGATGCAGCCAGCTCGCGCTTGGCCACAAATCCGAACCGCGGCGGCAGCGCCGCCGTCAGTAGAATCGAATCGGCGAAACTCGCATGGTTGGCGACCACTACAATCGGTCCAGACGCAGGCAGGCGATCCAGCCCTTCGACGCGAAGGTGAACCCCAGACAAGTCGACGGCCGATCGCGCCCACGCCCTCGCGGCGTGCCTGCGCCAGGCGACGCCTGGCAGGATCATCGTCGTGAGCCAAGCGCCGACACCTGCGATCACGACGATCAACCAGGCCCATAAGCCCCAGGCAACGTGAACAAGTCCCCAGCCGGCACGCCATGCCTGCGCGACAACGGCACGGGCAACGAGCCGCGCAAGCTGCCACCACAGCGCCCGTTGCGTGCGGTTGAGCGCGCCCTGCTCGTAGAGCTCGCGGCAGGCAATGCGGCGAATCTTGCCGCTCGAGGTCTTCAGCACCGACCGCGGAGGGGCAAGGACGACATCGTCGGGCGGGATGCCGATCTGATCCACCGCCAGTCGCGTGATCGCGGCCGCGATCTGCCTGCGCTCCTCGGCATCCGTCTCGCGCACTTCAGCCAGCACAACAAGGCGCTCGGTGCCGGTGCGCGGGTCGGTAGCGGGGAAGACGGCCACGCCTCCTTTGCGAACGCCACGGAGGTTCGCCACCGCGGCCTCGAGGTCTGCGGGGTGGATGTTGGCCCCGCCGCGCACGATGACGTCTTTTTGGCGACCAATGAGATACAGCTCGCCCGCAGCAAAGTAGCCCAGGTCGCCGGTATTCAGCCAGTCCCCATCGAACAGGCTGGCGTTGGCCGACGGATTCTTGTAGTAGCCCTTGGTTGCCGACGGTCCTCGGAACTGAACCCGGCCCTGCGCTCGATCGGGAAGCTCATGGCCGGCCGCATCCACGACACGCACCTCGTGTGCGGGAAGTGGCACGCCGCACGAGACCACGCGCAACGCGTGCGCGTCGGCAAGGCCTGCCGGCTTCGCCACTGCGTCGCGCATTAGGGCGGCGCGGTTCACGCGATCGATCAGAGGTCCTCGTCCGAGCGGGGGGAACGTGACGCCGAGCACGCCCTCGGCCAAGCCATAGACCGTGAACATCGCTTCGCGTCGGAAGCCATAGCGCGCAAACCGCTTCGCAAAACGCTCGACCGTGTCTGCACTCACCGGCTCGGCGCCGTTGAAAGCGAGCCGCCAGCAGCCAAGGTCCAGTCCCTCGAGTTCCGCGTCGGCCAACTTGTTCAGGCACAGTTCGTACGCGAAGTTCGGCGCCGCTGATACGGTTGCCCGATGGAGGTGGATCGCCCACAGCCAACGGGAGGGCTTGGCGAGGAATTCGAGCGGCGACATGAGTGCGAGCCGGTATCCCACGTAAAGGCTGCCAATGCAGGCGCCGATCAGCCCCAAGTCGTGGTACAGCGGCAACCACGACAGAAACGTGTCGGCGCTGCTCACGCTCGACCCGCGCCACATCGCACGCACATTGGCGAGCAGATTGGCGTGACTGAGCACCACGCCCTTGGGATTGCCGGTGCTGCCCGAGGTGTACTGCAGGAACGCCGTCGCATCGGCCGTGACAGCAGGTCGTGCGAATTGTCCACCGGGAAGGGCAAGATCGGCGACGGTGGCAACCGTGCGCAGCGTCATGCAGCGGGCGCGGAGCAAGTGCGCGAGCGGCTTCGCCTGGCCCAGCGTGATTAGAAGGCGTGCCTCTGCGTTCTGCAGGATCCCCGCAATCCGTCGCAGGTGATCCTCCAGCTGCGAGGGGCGCGCCGGCGGATAAAGCGGCACCGGGACACAACCGGCGTAGAGCGCACCGTAGAACGCCGCGAAGAACTCGCTTCCGGTTGGCAACATGATGGCCACCGCGTCTCCCACGCCGTAGCCCCTCTCGGTAAGACCCGCCGCAACGGCGAGCGCCTCGATGCGCAGCCTTCCATAGGTCAGGTGCGTGCTCGCGCCGCGGTCGGAATGAAGCGTGATCAGCAGCCGGTCGCCGTGGCGCTCGGCGTGCCAATCGAGCACCTCGACCAGAGTGGCGACCGAATCCGGCGGATATTGGATCTCAGCCGCAACGCCAGAAACCTCGGCCCCGGTCATGACCGGGGCCTCGGCGGGCGCACCCATCAGGACGCGCAGCAGATCGCGCGGCGTCTCCGTCTCGGAAATCGCTGCGTCGCCGGGTGTCACGCCAAGGTCGCGCTCGATCCGGATCAGTAGCTCCACGCGCGACAGGCTGTCGAGCCCGTAGTCGCGTTCGAGCGAGTGGTCAAGGCCGAGGCCGCTTGCGAACTGGGTTCCGGGGTGCAGCTCGTCAGCAAGATCCCGCACTAGCTGCACGAGTCGAGGCGTCAGATCCGGGATGACGCGCTCTTCGCGTGCATGACGAATCGGGTCGTCTGTCATCTAGGTTCTTGGTCGGCACGGAACGCGTGCCGCTGGGGCCTTCAAACCAACGATACTCGCGATTCATTGTTGCAGCGCGATCAGGCTTTAGGCCGACAAGGCGACTAACGGGCGACGTCTTCCTGATCTAGTCGAAATGGTACCGGCGCTGCGACTGCAGTTCCGGGCCCCCTGCACGATCGAGAGGTCCTCGCCACCGCCTGCGACCGCATATCTGCATGCACTGCAAGCGCATCAACGTCCCAACCGTCCTAGCCGGTCAGAAGCTGGGCGTCGTTCGATCTCCGAGACTTCGAGCAGTATCGCGCCAAACGCCGCTTCGCAGTCGATCGCACCGCTGGCGCAGCGCGAGGACGGGGCCACCTCGGGCTCCGTTGCCGTGCGACTCAAATTTAGCCGAGAGAATTTCTCTCCGGCTACCGACTCGGTCGCCAGGCGAAGCGGCTTGGCGGAGACGATGCAAAGGATCTGATCGACACCTGGCGGTCCCTTCGCAACTATGTCCGAAAGCCGCGCCGGAAAGGTCGGATCCATTCGGAATTCGCGTTGCTTTTGATCCGGAAAGATCTGCAGCAACTCGCCGGCGGGCTTGGCCATCAGCACGGTTAGATACCCGCTCTGGTCGCTATTGACGGTGAGCTGAAGGGCGTCGCGGCCAATCACGAGACGTGTCTTGGCCGCCTTCGCCTCGACCCCGATCAAAGCAGAGCGCCGCTCGAAAATCTGCTGCAACACTTTGGCGGCATCGGGTACCGCAGCGGGCGACGGCGCCAGGGCCTGGACCGTTGCCACCGCCGCCCGCGCTTCGTTTTCGGCGGTGGGTGCCGGCCCTGTTGCAGCGGCAACTGGCGCGGTGGGAATCCGCGTGACCGGCGACTCTACAGAGGTGGGGCGCATCACCCACGACACCGGCGCGGCGCCCCCCACGAGCACTGTAGCGATAGCGGCGATCGCGAGCGACCTCCAATTGGGAGAGGGGGCAGCGCGCGGCGTCAAGACGCGATCGCCGTGGCGCAAAACCTGCCAGAGGGTGGGCGGCGGCCTGGGTGGGTCGGTTTGTCCGATCCCCAACGCGCGGCGGAACTCGGCCACAGACGCTGCGCGGTCTTCCGGGCGCGGCGCGAGCGCACTGTCGATGGCCGACAGGAATCGGTGCGAGTACTTTCCCTCGGCCAGATACTTCAACGGTCGCAGCTCGTCGCGGAACATCCTCCCGACCGACGGCAACGGCGCTTTGCCCGTCACCGCCAAGTACATCACGGCCGCCACCGCATAAATGTCGGTCCATGGCCCCTGGCGCATGGACGGAAATTCGCCGTATTGCTCGACCGGTGCGTAACCCGGCTTGAGGAAGACCGTCAGCGCTTGCGTCATGTCGCCGATAATTTGGCGGGCTGCGCCCAAATCAAGGAGTAGAGGTTGCCCGCCTTCGAGCATCAGGATGTTGTCGGGCGCAACATCCCGATGAAAGACGTTCTCGGCATGCAGGCGCTCGAGCGGCTCGAGCACCGCGCCGACGATGCGAAGGAGCGTGGCCTCCGGAACCGGGGCGCGCTGCGCACGCAGCCACTCGCTGAGGGTTTGCCCGCGGTAGTACGGCATCACCATGTAGGCCGTGTCGTTCTGCTCCCAGAATCGATAGACCTTGACGAGCGCTGGGTGGTCGAATCGGGCCAGCAGCCGGGCCTCGTTGACGAAACTGCGCAACCCGGCTTCGAAAATCGCTCGGTACCGCTCGGACTTGACGACGACACAGAAGCCGTTCCGCCGTGAGGCCAGGGCGCCGGGCATGAACTCCTTGATCGCGACCTGCCGGTACAGCTGCTCGTCGCGCGCGAGATAGACAATGCCGAAGCCGCCGTGACCGAGCGTGGACTCAATGAGGTATTCGTTCAGCCGGTATCCCGCCGGAAGGACGTTAGGGTCGTGCGGTGCGGCAGCGGCCGAAGGCGCGAGGTCTTGCGGTGCGGCAGCGGCCGAAGGCGCGACGATTCGAGTCGCGTCGTCGTCTTCCGGGTCACTCATCTCTGACCGCCGGACCATGCCACAAAATCGACGCCGAACTTAGGCTCGCGTACCGCGCCGTGCCGCAAGCACGACGGCAACCGGCCGTCACTTCAGACTCGTGACGATCGTCACCCGCCGATTCTCCGGCGCCGTGATGTCTTCCGTATTGAGCAGTTCGGAAGATCCCTTGCCCACGGAACCGAGGCGGTGCGGATCGATCTGATGCTCGTGCTCGAGGTAGACGCACACGCTGTTGGCCCGCGCCAGGGACAGCGGCTGGTTCAGCCTGTCACCACCGCGCGGATCGGCATGGCCCTCGACGGTGAAGTCGAGCTCGGCCAGGGAGGCGGTCTTGAGCGCCTGCCCGACCTTGTCGAGCGTGGCGCGCGATTGCGGCGTGAGCTTCGAAGAGCCCGTCTCGAAAGTGATCAGCAGCGGCTGGCGCATTGCCCGGGTCC
>Ga0210401_10000080_pt1 | contig 108255 bp, 101 predicted proteins | sample IncBWH32MmetaG_FD_150866 | JGI IMG/M metagenome (GOLD analysis project Ga0210401, IMG submission 150866) | Forest soil microbial communities from Barre Woods Harvard Forest LTER site, Petersham, Massachusetts, United States - Inc-BW-H-32-M | ecosystem: Environmental > Terrestrial > Soil >...
TTCTCTCAAGGACCTGTCGGAGACCGAGTGGGCGGAGTATTGGGGAGCCGTTCGGGAGGTACCGGACCGGTTTGGCGGTACGTACCGATTGCCCGGCCACCCGTGGCATTTCTCCGAAAGCGTCCTCGGCGAGGTTTCGCAGCCTGCCTTTCAGGGCGAACATAACGACGAGATCCTTAGAGAACTCGGCATCTCGGACGCAGAGATTGAAGCCTACAATCGCGCGAAGATGTTCGTTCGCGCCGCCGCCGCGAACTCGCTGGATCGTGCATAACGCCGGCGGACACACAATGATGGAATTCCCCACTCTCGACGAGACCCATGATCCTGCAAGGCGCAGTTTTGTAGAAGACGCCAATCGTCCGGACAATGATTTTCCAATCCAGAACCTTCCGCTCGGGGTATTCGGCACCAGAGCTGATTCGACTCCCCGTATTGGCGTGGCGATCGGCGGCCACGTCTTGGACCTAAAGAAAGCGAGCGGCGCCGGCGAACGTTTCACGGAACAGGCGCGCGGTGCCTTGCAGAAGACGTCGCTCAATTCGTTGTTTGCGCTCGGTCTCGCCGCGATGCGCGACCTGCGTCGGACGGTCGCCGATATGCTCGACCAGGGTAGCTCCAGCAATCAGGTCCGGCGGCATGCGTCGGATCTGTTGACGCCCCTGGGTGCATGCACCCTCCATCTTCCGACGAAAGTGTCGAACTATTCCGATTTCTATGCCGGCATCTATCACGCTCGCGCGGCCGGCGCCCTGCTGAGGCCAGAAGATCCGCTGCCAGAGAACTACAAATGGGTACCCATCGCCTATCACGGCCGGGCTTCATCGGTGCAGGTCGGACATGGCGCGGTACAGCGGCCGCTGGGGCAGCGTCCGCCGACGGCTGCCGGCACACCGCCGAGTTTTGGCCCGTGCGAGCGGTTGGATTTCGAGCTCGAAATGGGCTTCTATCTCGGCGGCGGCAACCGGCTTGGTAAGCTCATTCCGATTGCCGAAGCGGCGCAGGAGATCGCCGGCTTCTCGCTCTTGAACGACTGGTCGGCGCGTGACATCCAGCGCTGGGAGATGTATCCGCTCGGCCCCTTCCTCAGCAAAAGCTTCGCGACCTCAGTCTCACCATGGGTGGTGACGGCGGATGCGCTCGTGCCTTTCCGCGTCGCCGCGCTGTCACGCCCGGACGGCGATCCGCGTCCGCTCGATTACTTGTACGATGCCGCGGACCAGGCGAATGGCGGTCTCGACGTCCGCCTCCAGGTGTTGCTGTCGACCGAGAAGATGCGCGGCGCGAAAGAGCCCTCGTTCGAAATCCTCACTTCGAACGCGAAATACCTCTATTGGACGCCAGCGCAGATGGTCGCCCATCACACCGTCAACGGTTGTAACTTGCTGCCTGGTGATTTGATTGGAACAGGCACCATCTCCGGACCAAGCCCAGCCGAACTTAGCAGTATGTTGGAGTTTACTAGCGCAGGTGCGAAGCCGGTGGTCCTTCCGAATGGCGAGCAGCGCAGCTTTTTGCAAGATGGTGATGAAATCACATTTCGGGGTCGATGTAGCCGGCAGGGCTATGCCGCGATCGGCTTCGGATCGTGTATTGGTCGGATCACGGCTTCCGAAATTTGAAGCGCAGAAAGACTTCATCTTTCCATGGAGAGCCTGATGGATGATGCTGTGTTGAGGGAGAAGCCCTGGGTGAGCGGTTTCCGCGAGAAGGGTGAGCTTGATGTTTACGCCGCAACGAAGCAGGAACGCCTGGCCGAGCTCCATCACGGGCTTCAGGACGCGATCGCCGCGCGTAAAGGTACGGAAAGCGAGATCCTGATGCTCGACAACATGGTGCGGAATGATCTCGCAAGCGATTCAGTCGATGCAGGATTGCCCCGCGCGGACTTTGAGGATGAGGTCAAGGCGTTCGAATCCAAGGTCGCCGCCGAGGCGCCGAAAGCGCCTCCGGAAGATCGCACCAGGCCGACGACATCGGCACTCGATGGGGAGGCGGCATATCAGGCCGAACTACGCGAAATCGATGCACGCTTCTACCAGCGGGTCGACGAGATCCTCAGCGGCAGCGCATAACAAGGAGACGACCATGAAACGCTTGCGAGGCACCGGCACGCACAATAGCCCAATGAATCGCGATCGCACGCCCGCGCCGAAGCCGACGTACCATCATGGATCTGGCAAACCGCTCGGCGTTTTGCACGAGGCGCCGACGCGGCCGCAGATCAACGCCGCCAATTACGCGAACCAAAAAGTGAAGCGCAAGTGAATCGGCGACGCCCGGCGGCTTGATGTTCACCGCTGGCCTGGCGCTGTGGTCGCCGGCGGCTGGTCCTCGCCCCACTGGTCGCCGGCGACATTTCTTAGGAAGCGATCGGAGTGTGAGAAATTATGACAACCGGCGGCATTTACACCATCGCCGAATTTATCGTGAAGCTGAAAGTAATCGACCTCGAACTGAAAACCGTCGGTCATGCCGCCGTCGCGGCTGCTTGCCAAATGATCGCTGACGAGGCCCGACGCGTAATCGGCACATATGACTATGGCTGGCCTTTTGGGCCGGGACTCAGCGGGGAAGCACCGTGCTGTGCGTCGAAACCTGATGTAGGCGGTCCCAAAAATATTTTTTGAAATCGGCATGATCTGCATAGTGTCTTGGGCGAATTTCATAAGCCCAAAGGCGTCCGACGATAGCAGCTACCCAATCGGCAGCTTGGATGTTCTGATTGATATAGCTTTCGACCTCAAATGGCGGACTCAAAAGGCGCCGAGCCGGATTTTGACCAAACATGGTCTTTGAGGCGGTTATCAATAGCTGTTTGCGTGCCGAATGCTCATCAACCACCATGACATAGTTGGTTTGACGCGCCTCGCTGAAACTTTCGAGCTGGCGGATCGTCTGACCAAGTACCGTGGTGTAGAGGCCGGTTGAATTTACGTTCGTTGTCCCTGAAATCTTTTCTCTGCCGTAATAAAAGACTTTCCCGCCGCAGTTGCGAACATTGTTCAGCAAACGAAGACCTGTAGCTCGAAAGTGGGGATATTTAGCAATATGTTTGGTCGTGAAAATAACGTTTCCCTTTTTTTCCCAAAGTGCGCCTATCGTGCCCACTTTGGCGATCTCAGCTTTAAAAAGATGCTCTTTCAGTTGTAGGAATTGGGTCGCGAACGGACGGATTGCTGTCTCTGGCAAAATTATGCCAGCTAAACCGAAAACAGGGCTTTCATTGTATCGAAGGTTGGTGCGGGACATATATGGCCCGATATGACCAAACTCGTCGAGGTATACAAAATTGGTGCTCACGCACCCCCCAAATACGCGGAAGCCCGCGCTAATAAAAGCACGGGCCCCTGAATGAGCGCGGCGTCATCCTTTAGGGACAACCTCGCTTCTCAAGACGGAACATAGGATGTTAACTGCTTGATATCAAGGGAGGAATTATTAAATAGTTAACACTTTGTTAACGCTAGACAATACTCTGTATCGCCAGCGAATCATTATCGTCTCATTCCTTTCCGCCCTCAATTACCGTGAACTTGCGGCGTCGATCTGGCGGTGTCTCAGTCGGTCGTACAGGCGCAATAGCAAGTGCCGCGTCCACAAGCTTTGGCAAAGGAGCATCGCGGTCGGTGTTGTTATTTCCTTGCCCTCAGCCCGAGCTCGACCAGGGCGGCGGCATCCGCCTGCGGGCGCTTCAGCCCGTCCGCCGAACGTTGCCGGCCTTCGTCTTGCCCTCCCGAGTGCTCTCAACATCAAAGGTCAGGCGGTCGCCTTTTCTAATGTCGTCTGGATCGATGAGCGCTGCCTGCAGCGCGCTGATGTGTAGAAACATGTCCGGGCCGCCGGCATCATCCGCGATGAAGCCGTAGCCGCGATCGGCATTCCACATTTTCAATGTTCCGGTAGGCATCGCGTTCTATTTCCCCTTCGCCTTCAGCCCGAGCCCCAGCGCGATCAAGACAAGCCGGCGGATCGCCTCGGAGCGGCTGGGCTCGTCGTCTTGTGACGCGGCCCACCTGTCGACGGTTTCACGAAGTTCGTTTGAAAGCCTGATGGCGGTGACGGGATCGCGCCCGGTGGCGGGACGTCCGCGCCGCTTTTTTGGTACTACTTTATTTGACTTTTTTGCCATAAAGTGTAGTACCATAAAAGCAAGCCGAGGGGAAGCGCGCAACACTTCCGCCACGGCTCTAACCCCAGCCACAGAAAGGGTTCAATCCATGGCCAAGGCACCCACAAACACGACGACGCGGCGGCATTTATTCACCGTCGCTGCCGGCGGCGCTGTTGCCGCTGCGATCCCCGCCGATGCCCGGGCCTCTCCCGGGCATGTCACCGATCCGATCTTTGCGGCGATCGAGGCCCACAGGAGTGCCGCGGCAGTCGAGCAACTCGCTTGGAATGAAGTCAACGGGCGCCCTGGTTTGTCCGTTGACGACGAGCGGGCCATCACCGATGGCCCCGGCGCCGCGGCCTACGATGCGCTGGAGCTCGCGGCGACCGTGCCGACGACGCTGCCCGGCCTGCGATCCATGATCCTATATGCCAATGAACTCGAGGCCGAACATACGGAACCGTTTTCAGATTGCGATCTGCTGGAAACGTTGGCGACGGCCGCCAAAGCTCTGCTGAACAGCAGCGGAATAGCGGAGGCAAAATGAGCGACAGACAAAAGATGTTGCAATGGGTCACTTCGGAAGAAGCTATCAAGGGCCCGCGCGAATGGTGTGCATCAGGCAGTGACGGCAGTGAATATCGAATCGAGGGGCCCGTGCTTGGAAGAGGCGATCGTGCCACGCGCACTGTTGCGGAATACTTTACGGTCTTGCGCTGCAGGACCGGAGCCCGCAGCGCTGTCGGTATGGCCAGCGAGCGCATCGGCCAAGCGCCGACTTTGAAAGAAGCCAAAGCAATGGCACAGCGCCATGCCGAACAAGGGTGAAAAAACTCCGCTGCGAGTGAATCACCACGCGCGGTGAATTTGAGATGGCCCCCGGTTTGCTGCGGCAGCCGGGGCTTTTTCTTTTGGGGCTAGATCATCCTGCCCTCGCCGCGATGCTGCGCACGGTAGGCGTGATCACGAATTGCTCGAGAAAAGCAGAATAAGGAATCGCCGGTTCGCGCTTTTCGACCTGCGCGAGGCGGTACTGGCGATATCGCGTGTTCCACGGTTTCAGGGCGCCGTGCTGGCCGGAAGCCTTGACGCGCTCGACGATCTCGGCGACCTGCACCTCGGCGGCCTTGCGGAGCGCGTCAGACGTTTGCCATTTGGCACCGAGCTTTGCCGCCGCTTGCTCGATCGACGCCGCCAGCGTGGCCGCAGGTTTGCCTGATAGGCCTTCGGGGCCGATCGTCAGGAGTACCAGCTCGGCGTGCGATGATTTGAAAAAATACCTGTGCTGGACTATCTCGCCCGGCGCGATCTCGCCGTGGCTGCCTGCGCGGATCATGCACTGCAGGCCGGCGCCGACGATGGCAACCTCTACCAATGGCAGCGAGGAAATGTAAGTTTCGACGAGCTGCGCACGCGGCATGGGCGGGGACTCCTCCAATGCGGCGCTCGGCGGTTTGTCACAGCGCCGCGCAGAAGGCAATGACCCGTATATGGCCGTTTGTATGGGTTGAAAACCAAATATCCAAAATTCCATAGCAAAATCAATGATAACCGCGGATGGGTCGTCCGTATCCGGGGACCACATTCGATGCCGAAATTCGACCGCGCCGCCGAAGACCTCGGGAACTCAATTCATCTGGAGCACGTCAACGTCCGGGTGCCCGATCAGCATTTGGCGACATTGTTCTATGTGACTGGGCTGGGACTTACCCGTGACCCTTATCTGATGACGTCCGACGACAACATGTGGGTCAATGTCGGCAGGAGCCAGTTTCATCTGCCGAGCGGCAAGGCGCAGGTGTTACGAGGCCACATCGGGCTCGTCATTTCGGGGCGCAAGGCGCTGCTCGACCGGCTCGCTTCGATAGCGCACAAATTGAGGGGGACGGCGTTCGCGTTCCGCGAGCACAACGACCATGTCGAGGCGACCTTTCCCTGGGGCAATCGCATGCGCTGTTTCGAGCCGGATGCGGCGCGCTTCGGGCGTATTACTCTCGGAATCCCCTATGTCGAGTTCGAGGTGCCGGCGGGCACCGCGAATGCCATCTGCGAGTTTTACCCAAAGATCATGGGAATGCCGGCAGAGTTGTGGGACGCCACCGTTGCATCGGTGAAAACGGGCCAGAACCAGCATCTCCTTTTCAGGGAGACCGACCGGCCGCAGCCGGAATATGACGGCCACCACGTGCAGATCTACATCACAAATTTTTCCGGCCCCTATCGTGCGCTGTCGGAGCGCGGCCTCGTCTGTCGCGAGGACAATCGCTACCAATATCGCTTTCGCGATATCGTCGATCCCGCAAACGGCCGACGTCTGTTCACCGTGGAGCACGAGGTCCGCAGCGTCACGCACCCGATGTATTTGCGGCCGCTGGTCAACCGCAATCCGGCCCAGACCAACGCCACCTTCGCTACCGGTCACGATCAATGGCTCTGGGCGATGGGACCAGACCAGAACGATCCGAAATAGCGAAGATCATCCGCCGAAGCGAGGCAATTGCCGTTATCCGCAACCGATTGACCAGCTTTCGCTCGGTCGCAGGCTGTTGCCTTGTGATATATGTCCAATATACCTTTGGGATGAACCACCGCGACTTGCCCCGGGTTCGAGCTTCGCGCACATGGCAAACGGTTTGAAATCGAAAAGACAAGCCAAACGCCGCTCCCGGACCGGCGAGGAAGACGGCACGCTGACGGATCGCGCCTATCGCGAGCTGGAAGAGCTGATCGTCACGCTACGGCTGTCGCCCGGTACCATATTGTCGGAACAGGCGCTGGCCTCCCGACTCAAGATCGGCCGTACCCCGATCCGCGAAGCTCTGCAGCGGCTGGCCAGAGACGGGCTTGTCGTCATCATGCCGAGGCGCGGCATCATGGTTTCCGAAATCAATTTGAGGCTGCAGCTGCGGCTGCTCGAGGTCCGCCGCGAGCTCGAACGCCTGATGGCTGGTCTGGCCGCCGATCGCGCGACACCGGAAGAGCGCCGTGAATTTGCCGAAGTTGCGCAGGCCATGCTTGCCGCGGCCGAAAAGGCCGACGACATCGCTTTCATGCGCCTCGATCAGCGCTTCAACATGCTGATTGCAACCGCGGCCCGAAACGAATTCGCCCGAAGGTCCATGGGATTGATGAACGCGCTGTCGCGCCGGTTCTGGTATCAGCACTATCAGCAAGTGGCGGACTTGCCGCTCGCCGCCAAGCTGCACGCCGCGGTCGCCGAGGCTGTCGCGCAGAAAAGGGTGAAGGCTGCCGCCACCGCCTCGGACCGGCTGATCGACTATATCGAGGATTTCGCGCGCAAGACGCTCGACACCTGATTTGCCGCCTCAGTCGAACATGACGACGCTGCGAATGGTCTCGCCGCGCTTCAAGGCGGCAAAGCCGTCGTTGATCTCCTCGAGCCTGATGCGACGGGAGATCAGCTCATCCAGCACCAACGACCCGTCGAGATAGGCGCGCGCAAGCAAGGGGAAGTCGCGGCGCGGCCGCGCATTGCCGTAAGAGACGCGACGGATGCGTTTCTCCTGCATCAGCGAGCCCCAGCGGAACGAAACATCCTTGTTGACGTCGATCTTGCCGAGCCAGATCACCTGACCGCCGGGCCGCACGGCCTCCGCAGTGATGCGAAAGGCAGAGCTGCTGCCGGCCGCTTCGATCACCACATCGACGCCCCGGCCGGCCGTTTCGCGCCTTGCGACGGCGATCGCATCCTCGCTTGACGCATTCACGCCCACGCTGGCGCCGAGCCGCCCGGCAAGCTCGAGCTTGGCCGGATCGAGGTCCACCGCGATGATCGTGCCAGCGCCGGCAAGGCGCGCGCCTTGTACTGCAGACAGGCCGACCGCTCCGCATCCGACCACCATCACGGCATCGCCGTGCGCGATCGCACCAAGATTAAGCGCAGCACCGACGCCGGTCATCACCCCGCAGCCGATCAGGCAGGCGCGGTCAAACGGAACCTCCTTCGGAATGGGAATGGCCTGCTGATCGGCGACGACACAATATTCACCGAACGAGCCCAAAAACATCAGCTGCTGCAGCATCCGTCCATCCGAAAGGCTCAACCGGCTTTCGCCGTCGAATGGCAGCGCCTTCGGTCCCTCGCCCAGATACTGCTCGCACAGGATCGGCGCGTCGCGATCGCAATAAAAGCAGTGCCCGCAATGGGGATTCCAGGACAGCACGACATGGTCGCCCACCTTCACCCCGCGCGCCGCGGCGCCGACCTGTTCGACCACGCCTGCCGCCTCATGGCCAAGCACGATCGGCAACGGATAGCGCAGCGATCCCTCGATCACCTCGAGATCGGTATGGCAGAGGCCGGCCGCGCGGATCCGAACCAGGACATCGGTCGGCTTCAATGCCGCCAACGTGACTGGCACGATCGACACCGGCGTGTGCGGCGCATGCAGCACGGCCGCGCGAAAACTTCGCATTACGCAACCCGCTTGCCGGAAAGCGCAGCGAGCGCAGAATCAATGTCGGCCGAGGTCATCTCCCATTCATTGCCGAAATTGGCAACGACCTCGCGCATGAACGGCTCGACCATGGCTTTGACGGCGGCCCTGTCGCCGAGATGATCCATCAACAGCGCCAGCGCGAGCTGACGCGGCTCCGGTCCCTCGTAACTCCACTCGAAGCCGTTTTTGGTAAACTCCTCGACGTTGACGCTGGGATCGAGTGGCGCGCCGTCGACTGTGACCTTGACGCCGTCGATGGTCCGGTCGCCTGCGTAAATCTTCATGTCGTCCTCCACTGTTGGCACCTCTCACGGTCAGGAAGCAGTTTCGATCCTGCCTGCAATCACCCTCATCACATCGCGATCCCGGTAGGCTTCGGAAAGCGTGCCGGAAAACATCACCTCGCCGCGTTCCAGCACATAGATGCGGTCGGTATAGTCGGGAATGTGATGCACGTTGGATTCGGCGATCAGGATGCCTTTGCCCATTGCGCGGATCGAAGCCACCCCTGCCGCGATCGATGGAATGATCGCCGGAGACAGTCCTTCAAACGGCTCGTCGAGCAGCAGCAGTTTGGGATCGAGGGTCAGAGCGCGCGCGATCGACACCATCTTGCGCTCGCCGCCTGAAAGCTGTGCGCCGCCGCGGGCGAGGTACTGGCGCAGTTTCGGAAATACGCCATAGGCTTCCTCGATGCGTGCATCGGCCGCCCGGCCGGTCGGCCGGGTCCATGTCGATAGTTCGATATTCTCGGCAACCGTCAGATCCGAATACACTTCCGACTCTTCCGGCGAAAACCCGATGCCGCTCTGTGCAATCTGCCAGGTCGGCATCCTCGCAAGGCTCACACCGTCAAAATCGATTCCGCCGGACCGGGGACGCCGATAGCCCATGATGGTGCGGAACGTCGTCGTCTTTCCCGCGCCGTTGCGCCCCACCAGGCACACGAGTTCACCGCCGGCAACAGTCAGGCTGATGCCGTTGAGGATGCGGCTGCCCTCGATGTCCACCCTCAGATTCGACAGATTCAGCATCGCATCGGCTCTCTCAAACATGCGCTTTCTTCAAAGTCTCTTTCACAGTCTCGGGCGAGTGCCCACGACCGCTGCGGTCATCGCCGGATCGGCAAAGAACGCGGCAGGCGTCATGTCGGCCAGAAGCGAACCGGCCTGCAGCGCGACAATGCGATGCGAGTAGCGTTCGACGAGATCCATGTCATGCTCGACCTGCACGATCGCGCGTACGCCTGCGGCTTTCGCCGCAGCGACGAGAACTTCCATGATGGCGTGCTTGTCGGCGGTCGATACGCCGCTGGTCGGCTCGTCGAGAAGGATGATGGTCGGATTGAGGGCAAAGGCGCTGGCGATATCGAGCAGTTTCTTTTCTCCTTGCGAGAGCGTGGAGGCGACGTTCTCGAGTTTGCTCCGCAGACCGAGCACTTCGGCAACGCGCTCGGCGTCCGCCTGCAACACGCCATCGCGCTTGAGCGAGCGGAACGGATTGGACACACGGCGCAGACGCGAGGCAATCGCAACCGCCAGCGTTTCTCGCACGGTGAGCGCGGGAAAAATATTCACCAATTGAAACGCCCGCGACATTCCAAGCCTTGCAAGCTCGACTGGTCCTATTCCGGCGATGTCGCGCCCGAGAAAGCGCACTTCTCCGGCGGTAGGACGTAACAGACCGGTCACGACGTTGACGAGCGTGGTTTTTCCGGCGCCGTTCGGCCCGACGATGGAGACGAACTCGCCCTCGCTGACGGAGAAGGAGATGTCGCTAAGTGCCTTGAACACGCCAAAGGCCTTGGACACGCTGATGGTCTCGAACAGGGGCACCATACTGGCTGTCGCCACGGACTGCGGCTGCATCTCATGCCTCCCGATCGCGGCGCGTGAAGAGAAGTTCGATCGTGCCGGCGAGGCCCTGCGGCATGAAGATCACCAGACACACCAATATGGCGCCCATCACGAAGCGCCAGTATTGGGTGACGGCCATGACAAAGTCCTGCAGCACGACGAACACCAGCGCGCCGATCGCCGGACCGACGAAGGTCCCGCTGCCGCCCAGTACCGCCATGAACACCAGGTTGCCGGAGTGGGTCCAATAAGCGAGTTCGGGATCCGCCAGCCCCGTGGTGACGGCAAGAATAGTTCCGCCGATCCCGCCATAGACAGCCGAAATCACGAAGGCCTTCAGCCGCATCCGGAAAATCTCGACCCCGACATAGGCGGCCTTGGGAGCGTTTTCGCGGATGGCGCGCAGATGCAATCCGAACGGCGATCGGGTGATGCGCCACATCGTCAATCCCAGCAGCGCAAACAGGGTCAGCGCGTAGTAGTAGAACGGGCCGATGAGAAAGGCGGTCTTTCCGCCGCGCCATTCCATGCCGAGCAGCAGCGGCCGCAGCACCCGCATTCCCTGGTCACCGCCGGTGACGGCGTAGAACTTGAACAGGAAGGAATGAAACAGCATGCCAAACGCAAGCGTGAGCATGCCGAAGAAGATTTTGGTATAACGGACGCACAGGCTGCCGATGATCACCGAGACAAGGGCCGATATAAGGGCTGCCACAACCAGGATGATTTCAAAACTCAAAATTCCGAATTTCGAGGTCAGCACCGCCGCGGTATAGGCGCCGACGCCGAGGAAGAGTGCGTGGCCGAATGACAGAAGTCCGGTCGTGCCGAACAGAAGATTGAATCCGAAAAGCGCGATGGCATAGCCCACGAATGGCAGCATCAACAATAGCACGTATGGCGAGGCGACCAGCGGCAGCAACGCCAGGATTGCCACCAGGGCGAGCAGAACCCAGGATCCATCGATGCGTATCGTTCGCGGCACGGTCGCGGGCGAGACTATACCAATTGACGGATGGCTCACGCGGTTGCCTTTCCGAACAGCCCTGCGGGACGCAGGATGAGCACGGCCACGACCACCAGATAGACCGACAGCATCTCCAGTTCAGGCATCAGGGAGATGGCAAAAGCGCGCATCAGGCCTACGATCAGCGCGCCGACCAGCGCGCCGCGCATGCTGCCGAGCCCGCCGATCACCACCACCGCAAAGGATTCAACTACCAGTTCGACCGCCATGTCGAGCGAAGCCGCACCCGAGGGCACCACCAGCGCGCCACCGATCGTGCCGAGCATACAGCCGACGGTGAAGACCAGCGCAAAAATCCTCGACGCGTTGACGCCGAGGCCTTCGGCCATGTCGCGGTTTTCCGCGGTCGCACGCACGATGCGGCCGGTTCTGGTGCGCTCGAGGAAGAGACCGAGCCCCGAGGCGATGGCGAGGCTCGCGGCGATCACGAGGAGATTATAGGTCGGGACCCGAACTCCGAGGAAATGCGCGGTGCCGTAAGCGAGATAGACATTGTCCATTGTCCGCGGGGTTGCGCCCCACAAATACCGAAACGCGTCCTGAAACATCAGCAGGAAACCGAAGGTGATCAGGAGCTGGTAACTCTCGTCCCGGCGATAGACTGTGCGCAGCACGCGCTCGATCGGCAAGCCGACAACACCGATCGCAAGCCCGGCAACGATCAGCACCGGAAAGAACAATACCGGCGGCATGCCGAGCCTGATGGCGACGCCAACCGCGGTGATCCCGAAATACGCGCCCAAAGCATAGAACGATCCGCAGGCGAGATTGACGATCTTCTGGACCCCGAACACGAGCTGGAGCCCTGCGGCGACAAGGAACAGCACCGCGGCGTGGAAAATCCCGCCGAGAGCGACATCCACCAGCTCGGTCATATCCTAGAGCTCCGATTCCGAAGTTCGCAAGCTCTCGCGGCGACCCCTGATGCGAACTTCGGAATCAAGGGAGCTCCAGCAACTTGTTGATTTGAGTAGCGGCTTTGAATTTGAAGTTCCTATTACGAACTTGCCCCGACACCGATAGGATTTTCAAATTCGCTGCACTAGTGGTCCGATTCTAACATTCGCTTCCCGTTTCAGCGGCCACTTTTGCGAATGTCGGAATCAAAAGGACCACTGGCAATATTTGTGTCCGGGGGAGTTCTGGATTTGACATTCGCTTTACGAGTTTGCCGCGGGGGGGTGTCGCGAATGTCAAATCCATTGCACTAGACCGGCATTTTGGCGGTTTTGATCCACTCCCAGAAATCCGCGCCCGGCGGCTTCTGCAACTGCTCGGCCTGGAAGGTGTCGATCGAAGCGAGCGTGGGAAAATCGTAATTGTTCTTGTTGGTGGATGGTCCCTGATAGAACACCTGCTCGGCGATCTTGTCCTTTCGGAAGCGCCCCTTGCCGCCGAGGCTCTCGACTTCCTGGCCCGGCATCGCTTCAGCCACCTGTTCCGGCGTCGGCCACTTGCCCGCGGCCCTTTGCGCCGCTTCGACGCCGGCCTTGTAGGTCACAAGCGCGAAATATGCCCGGTCCGCCTCCCAATGTGGGACTTCCTTGTAGCGGTCCTTGTAATCCTGCACGAACGCCTTCTGCAGCGCGGAGGCCTGCGGATGATCGAAATAGAGCGTGTTGTGGCCGAAGATCACGCCTTCCGGCATGAATTCCTTCTTGAGCTGGTTGATCTGCCAGCCGGCTCCCGGCAGCACCAGCCTGGTATTTTCGAACAGCCCGGCCGCATTCCCCTGCTTCATGAAAACCGGCAGATCGGCAAACAGCATCGATGAAAAAATCAGATCTGGCTTGGCGGCCTTCAGCGCAGCGACATGCGAGGTCAGGTCCATGGTACCGACCTTCGGCCATTGCTCGGCGACGAATTCGGCCTCGATGCCGTAGCGGGAGAGGATCTGCCGGAATGCCTCCCAGTTGTTGCGGCCGTAGGAATAGTCGGGATTGATGCCGGCCACGCGCTTGAACTTGCCCTTGAAATATTTGATCGCCAGCAGCGAGCCCATCACCGCTTCGCACTCATTGTCGGTGGAGCGGAAGACATAGCGCGGCTTCGCCATGGTCTCCTTGACGCCGTCCTGGGTCGTGCCGTCCCACATCACGAGCAGCGCCTGCTCCTCTTCGGCTACCGGCGCGACGCCAAGACTAACGCCGGTCGAGATCAGCCCGTGAACAGCCTCGACCTTCTCCTGCAGGATCAGACGGCGGAAGCGCTCGATCGTATCCTTCGGATTGGTCTCCTCCTCGAACACCAGTTCAATCTTGCGGCCGGCGATTCCGCCGTCCTTGTTCATGCGCTCCGCCCCCCATTGCACCCCGCGAATGCCGCATTCGCCGGCTGTTCCCGCCGCGCCCGATCGCGGCGCAATAATTCCGATGCGCAGCGGCTTGTCCTGCGCCAGCGCCGGCGCCGACATCTTCGGCATGGCGGCTGCGATGATCGCTGTCCCTGCCGAGAAGGAAAACTCGCGACGCGTGAGCTTCATGCGTGCCTCCCGTTATTGATGCGCATCTGCCGCGCCTGGCGTTGGCATACCATAAATATCTCAGTGACATCGCATCAAGCGTTTTTTCCGACCATTCAGCATGCGAAAACCGCTTTGCCGTCTAATAGACTGGTGATATATTACACCGGCCAACGATCTTCCGGAGACGACGAGATGGAACTTTCCTCGAGCCCGATGACGCAACGGCAGCGGAATTACCGGGCCACCTACCGCCACCGCATCGTCGGCTGGTACAACGGCTGGCTGCATGCCTTCGTCATCTACGTGATCGGCTTCACCGCGCTCTACGTCTATTTCGCCAATATCGAGAACCTGCGCTGGTGGGAGTTCCTGATCGTCCCCGTCACCTTCCTGTTCGCCAATTTCTTCGAATGGTGGATCCACCGTTTCGTGATGCACCGGCCCTCGCAGGTGAGAGCGTTCCGCGCGATCTACAACCGGCACACGTTGATGCATCACCAGTTCTTCACCGAGAAGGAGATGCGCTTTGCCGATCACCATGACTGGCGCGTGACGTTCTTCCCGCCCTACGCGCTGGTGACGTTCACGATGATGTCGATCCCGCCGGCGCTCATCCTTGGCTGGCTGGTCTCGCCCAATGTCGGCTGGCTTTTGATCTCGACCACGACGTCGATGTACCTGATTTACGAGTTCATGCACTTCTGCTGCCATGTCGACGAAAACTGGTTCGTCCGCAACATGCCGTTCGTCAATACGATCCGGCGTCATCACACTGCCCATCACGATCAATCAATCATGATGGAGCGCAACATGAATCTGACGTTCCCGATCATGGACTGGCTGTTCGGCACCTCCGATCTCGATCGCGGGCTGATCGGCCATCTCTTGAACGGCTATGACACGCGTTTCGTCAAGACCAATATGCGCAAGACGGCGCGCACCCCCAGGCCGGTGATGGCCGGACAGGCATCGGGGTTTGCCACCCCGGCTGAATAGGCGGATCGAGCGACGGGCTGAGGAAAGATGGACGCGATCGAGCCGCACTGGATTTCGCTGCTCTGGTTTGCGGTATTCGCTACCGTCTGCACCCTCTCCTTTCTCGTCATTGCCGGGATGTTTCCGCTTCACTCCCGCCCCGATTCGTTGAAATCCAATGCGGGCCTGGTACTAGTCGCCGGCAATGCGGTGTTGCTGGCGGCACTGTTGATCGGGACGGCAATTTTCGGCTATTCCGAACTCAGATGGAGCACGCTGATTGTCGTGGCCGGTCTTGTCGTGCTGTTTTCTCCCGCCCTGTTCGAGATCTGGCCCTCCTCATTCCGCGACGGCAGCAAGGGACTTGTCACGCTGATCGCAATCCAACTGCTGGCGCTGGCGACGCTGGCGAAGAACTTGTCGTAGATTTTTCTCATAGGGGAGAACGCGGCGATGCCCGTCAAAATCAAGCTTGGCCTTTCGCTGGTCACGATCCTGGTGGCGGCCATCGCCGCCTGGCATCAGCATCTGCTCGGGCATGATCGCATCCAGTATGTCGTGGCCTTCCTCGGCCTGTTCATGATTTTCGCGATGTGGCTGTTCCCCGAAGTCAAGCGGGAGGAGACGGCCGGCGGCGTCAAGCGCGACGCCGCACCCAGGCAGGGTTAACTTTTCTCACCGGCGGTTCAGGTCTTCGTTCGTATCCAGCTCCGGCAATCTTATCATTTCGTTGAGGCGCTTGTTGAATTCCTCGTCCGAAAGAGGGGCTGAGGGAAGCCGCGAACTGTCCGAAGACATCCCCAAATGGGTGAGTTGCGGAAAGAACAACACCAACAGCAGCAAAAACCATTGCGCCGCCAGAAACGGCGCAAGCGCCCGCACGAAAGAGCGAAAGGCGACCGCCTCCTTGAGGACGCTGCGAACCATCATTAGGGCATAGCCGAAGGGCGGCAGCAGAAAACTCGACTGTAGCGTCAACAGCACCAGCACCGAGACCCAGCGCGCATCGGCCACGCGGATCAGGAGCGGCGGAATCACGATCGGCACGATGACGAAGATGATTTCGAAGGCGTCGAGCACGAAGGCGCTCAAGCCGAGTACGCCGAGCACGACGGCGACCGCCGCAATATCGCCGCCCGGAATTGAGGATAACATCCTGCCGACGAGATCGGCTGTTCCCAGTAGCCTCAAGATCATCGTGAAGGTGGTTGCCGCCAGCAGTAACGAAAAGAGAGCACCGGTGAGCGCGATCGCATCGTTCAGCACGTCATTCAGCACTTTGCCGCGCAGGCGGCCCGTCACAAGGCCCGCCGCAAGAAACGCAAACGCCCCCATTGCCGCGGCCTCGACGGCATAAAAGAATCCAAGGGCTACTCCGCCCAACAGTGTGATCAAGGAGACGAGCGCAATTGAGGCGAGCCACGCCTGCCCTGCCGTCAGACGCTCGCGCACCGGCAATTTGGTCGCGGTTCGTCCGGCGATCCAGGACAACGCCAGGCACAGCGCGAGAAAAATCCCGCCGGGCACGAGCGCCGCATGAAAAATATCCTGCGTATTGACGACCCGATCGCTTCTTCCCGTCGCCGTCACTGCCATGGTGTGAGCCGACAACATCGCATCACTGAGAAGGATGAGGACCAGGGACGGCGGCACCAGCACGCCGAGTGTGGAGGCGACTGCAACGATCGCATGCCGATTGGGCGCGGGAATGCCTTCTGCCGCAAGGCGCGGCGCGACCACGCGGGACAGTCCGAGCACGCTGGCGCCGACCGAGCCGTTCATCGGCCCGAGCAAGGCACCCAGCATCATGCCCGACACCAGCGGGGCGGATGGCGTGCGCGGAAGTACGGCGCTGCCGGCGCGATAAAGTGCGTCGGCGACCGGAAGCCGGTCGAGCAACAGACCCATGGTCACATAGAGGGGCAAGGCTTGAAGCAAGTCGTTTTCGAGCAGATTGACCAGGCGGGTCGGCAATGCCCCAAGGGTGGCGGCGTCGATGGCGCCTGTGGCAACACCGATGATCGCGCCGAACGTTGCAACCGTGATCAGGACGATCGCGGCCGGCAGGCCGGTGGCGATAATGCCTATTCCCACCAGCACAAGGAGCGCCAGTCCCATCCACTCCATCAGTCGTCGTCCACCATAAGAGGACGGAAAATCTCGACCAGCGATTGGCCAATCACCAAAATCGCCAGCAGCCAGAGCGCGAGCTTGACCAGGAAATATCCGGGATTGCCGCTGTCCTGAAATGACTCGAGGTCTCGAACGCTGGAAAGCACAACTGTCCTGCTGGCGATCAGGACGAACATCGCCCAGGGCAGAAGTCCGATGGCGTTGCCGACCTGGTTGAGACGCCGCCGCACGCGTTCGGGATAGCGCCGCGCCAAAACATCCGCGGCGAGATGGGTGCCGGCGCGGGTCGCTGCCGTTACGCTCACCGCGACGAAGAGGGCAAAGGCCACCTGCCCCAAATCGTTGGCTTCCCGTGAAAATTTGTGAAGGAGGTCGCGCAGCGGCCATTGCAGGAACAACAAGAGGATCAACGGCAAGGCAAGCCATTTGGCCGCGGCAACAAATTGGCCAATCAAGCGGTCGAGGCCGCGCAGCAACGGCGTCACGTTCTATCCCCTTGCGGTTTTGCCCTGAATCACCGGACCATAAAGCGACAGCGGAATTGTTTATGCCCCGGCCCTTTGAGCGAGTCTGCAGAAAATTTTGATTTTTGCCGGTCTGGTTCGAGACTAGCATACGGTATTCCGCATCGAGCCTGGAACCGCCAACCGGGATCCGTATTTCATGGACAAGACGTTGACAGCCTCCCTTGCGCGCCTGCCGGTCAGCTTTGGTGACATCGAGGCCGCGGCAGCACTGCTGGCCGGTTCCGTGAAGCGGACGATCTGTGACCGCAGCAGGACGCTGTCCGACATCACCGGCGCGGATATCTGGCTGAAATTCGAGAACCTGCAGTTTACGGCCACGTTCAAGGAGCGCGGTGCGCTCAACCGGCTGTCGGCACTGTCTGCCGAAGAACGGCGCCGAGGCGTGATCGCGGCGTCAGCCGGCAACCACGCCCAGGGCGTGGCCTATCACGCCGCCCGCCTCTTCATACCCGCGACGATCTTCGTGCCGGTGGGAACTCCGACGGTGAAGATCGAAAATACGCGCCGGCACGGCACCGACGTGATCGAGGGTGGGGCGACGCTGGAAGAGGCTACCGCGCTCGCCATCGAGCATGGCCGCCAGCAGCACTTGACCTTCATCCATCCTTACGACGATCCGTTGATCATCGCCGGCCAGGGCACCACCGCACTGGAAATGCTTGGCGCGGTTCCTGACCTCGACATCCTGATCGTCCCGATCGGGGGCGGCGGTCTGATATCCGGCATGGCGATTGCTGCCAGGACGCTCAAACCCGGCATCGAGATCATCGGCGTGCAGGCTGCGCTTTGTCCGTCGATGTATAATCTGATCAAAGCCCAACAGCTTCCGATGCGGGGCGACACGCTGGCCGAGGGCATCTCGGTCAAGGCGCCCGGCCGTATCACTTCAGAAATCGTGCGCGCGCTTGTCGACGATATCGTGCTGGTGAGCGAGCAACGGATCGAGCAGGCGGTGAGCCTTCTGATTACGATCGAGAAGACCGTCACCGAAGGCGCGGGCGCCGCCGGTCTTGCCGCGGTCCTCGCCGACGAGGCCCGCTTCGCCGGCCGCAAGGTTGGTATGGTGCTGAGCGGGGGCAATATCGACACGCACCTGCTGTCGAGTGTGCTGACCCGTCAGCTTGCGCGCGAGGGCCGTTTGACGCAATTGCGCTTCGACATTGCGGATCGGCCGGGCCAGCTCGGCACCGTCGTCGCCATTCTCGGCAAGATGGGCGCCAACATCGTCGAGGTATCTCATCAGCGCATCTTCACCGACCTGCCCGCGAAGGCGGTCCTGCTCGAGGTCGTGATCGAAACCAGGGACCGGGCGCATCTCGACGCAACCATCGCGGCGTTGAAGGCGGCCAACATTGACATCAGCGGGCATTGATGAAGCATGACGGCCGGCCCGCCGACTTACTTCACTCAATTTTCTCCGCCACCGCCCGCAAGTTCGATATCGAGCCAGCCGAAGGCATTGACCGTCACCCTATCGCCCTCGTTGACGACGATCGTTGTCGTTTCCGCCTCGATGATCGCAATGCCTTCGAAGCACTGGCCCGGCGCAAGGGATTCGAGCGCATAGAGCGGGACCTCGCGCCATTTGCCGAAGAACGCTTGCCGCGATCGAGGCATACCCGGCACAGCCGACGCAACCCTCGCACCCTCCCCGTGGGTCGCCACCTTCCCGATCGCGGCAACGCGCGCGTTTACAAACACAACCTCCTGGCCGGGCGAGGAATAGGTGTAAAGCTCTTCATGTCGCTTGTGAAAACGCTGCTCGATCTCTTCGACGACCGACACTGATTTCCAGTCGATCTCATCGAGCGGCACGTCGATCTCGAATACCTGCTCGCCATAGCGCATCTCGGCGGAGCGTTCGACGGCGATCTCTCCGTCGAACCAGGTCCTTAAGCGGCCCGCGGCCTGCTCATCGAGCTCGGCGAACAACTTGCGCACCTCTTCGGCCGAAATGCGCGAACCCGTTCCGTAATGAGTCCGGCTCGCTTCGTAGCGCAGATGGCTGGTCAGCATGCCCCATGCGGAAAGCACCGAGGCCGCGGTCGGAACGATGACACGCTTGATGCCAAGTTCGCGCGCGACCTCGATCGTATGCAAGCCGGCCGCCCCGCCGAAACTCAAAAGCGCAAAGCGCCTGGGATCGACGCCGCGGCGCAGGGTCATCAGGCGGATGCCATCGGCCATCTTCAGATTGATCATGCGGTGAATGCCGGCCGCGGCTTGCAGGCGCGACAGGCCGAGCGAGGCCGCTACTCTGTCGACCGCGGCTTCCGCTGCGGCCCGGTCGAGCGGACGCTTCCCACCCATGAAAGCAGCCGCGTCGAGATAGCCGAGAACGACGTTTGCGTCGGTAACGGTCGCAGCCGTCCCGCCGTTGCCGTAGCATGCCGGCCCCGGTACCGAGCCCGCGCTTTCGGGACCGACGCGAAGCGTTGGCCCCGCTTCCACGCTGGCGATGGACCCGCCTCCTGCCGCGATGCTGGCGATATCGAGGCTGCGCAGCGCGATACGCTGTCCGGCAAGCATGCCGTCGGCCGAGAGCGATACGCGGCCCTCCGAAATCAGCGAGATGTCGGTACTGGTGCCACCCATGTCGAACGGCACCAGATCGGAAATGCCGAGCAGCTCGGCGCAGCGCCGTGCTCCCGATACGCCGCCGGCCGGGCCCGACAGCACGGTGCCAGCGGCAAGTCGCGAGGCCTCCTCTACCGGAGCCATGCCACCATGCGACAGAACAATAAACAGCTTGCCCTTGAATCCTGCCTCGGTGAGGCGCTGTTCCAGGTTGACGAGATAGTGTCGCACCAGCGGCCCGACATAGGCATTCACGATCGTCGTCGAGACGCGTTCATATTCCTTGATCTGCGGCAACACGTCGCTCGAGCGGGAGAGGCTCACTCCCGACAGTTCACCTCCCACGCGCTCGGCCGCGGCCCTTTCGTGAACCGGGTTGAGATAGGAATGCAAAAAGCAGACCGCTACCGATGTCGCGCCGGCGTGCTTGATCGCGGCGATGGCTTCGCCAAGCAATTTTTCGTCGAGAGCGACGGCGATGCTGCCGTCCACCTTCAATCGCTCACGAACCCCAAAACGAAGTTCGCGCGGCACCAAAGGCTCGGGCGGCGGAGTATGAAGATCGTAACGGTCCGGCTTGAGGCCTTCGCGCATCTCGATGACGTCGCGGTGGCCTTCGGTCGTCAGTAGCGCGACCTTGGCGCCCTTTCTCTCCAGAAGGGCGTTGGTTGCCACCGTGGTTCCGTGGACGATGCGCTGCGTCAGGCCGAGCATTTCCGCCCGCGTCAGCTTCAACCGGCGCGCCAGCTCATCGAGCCCGGCCATGACGCCGATCGATTGATCGGCAGGCGTCGACGGCGATTTCGCGAAAACGGTCGCGCCGCTCTGATCGATGGCGACCAAATCTGTGTAGGTGCCGCCGACGTCGATTCCGATCGTGAAATTCATCAAGCGTCCTGCCCCGTCGTCCGGACCAGGCCTTGTTCAAGGTCGCGCTGACGCGCCTGCGGCGACCGCTTTTCCGCAAGCCCCCAGCCGCCGCCGCCCGAGGAGCGTATTTCAAGGCAATCGCCGGGCCGAAGCTCGATTCCGACTTCCTTGGTGCGCAGCACACGCGGCGGCCTGTCGGCCGATGTCAAGCGATAGTCATGGGGAATGCCGTCGCGACCACCGAGAATTCCGCACGGGCCATAGCGCACGCCATCGCCCGCCGTATTGGCGCGGGCAGGTTTTGCGGTTTCGAGGACGAGATCAAGGGCGACGCCGAGACCGCCGCGAAACTGTCCGTCGCCGCCCGAGCCGGCGCGGAATTCATGATGCCTGAAATGCAGGGGAAAGCGCGCCTCGGCGACCTCGATGCTTCCGAACTTGATCCCGCCAACCGAGTGCCATTCGCCGATCGACGACCAGCCGTCGCCACCGGACGAGGCACCGCCGCCCGGGCGTGCCTGAAACATGTGCCAGATGAAATTGCGCCCCGTTCGCGGATCCTCGCCCTGGATCGCAATCCGGAAACGCCGGCCCCAGCCGGCCATGACCCGATCCGGGCAGCAAGCCGACATCGCCTTGATGACCGCCTCGACGATCTCGTTGGAAGGATGGCTGGTGCAAAGCGTGACGGGGCGGCCCGGATCGGCCCAAACCACGGTGCCTTGCCTCGCGATCACCTTGAGTGGCCGTAACGCGCCGTCATTCTTCGGTATGTCGGGCTCAATCAGATAGGCGAACGCCATCGCCACCGCCGCCTGCATGTTGGCATGCGAGGAATTGACGAAGCTCGTCGATTGGGAATCGGAGTCGGACAGGTCGACCTCGATCTCGCTGCCCATCTTCGTCACCTTCGCGGCGATCCTGATGTCGCTGCGGCCATGGCCGTCGTCATCGAGAAACGCCTCGCCATGGAAAACCCCGTCAGTCCAGGTCGAGACCACCGCGCGGCTTCGCGCCTCGGCGGTGTCAAGGATCGTCTCCACCGCCGCCTCCACGACCGTCGCGCCGAATTCTGCAAACAGATGCGACAACCGCCGTTCGCCAAGATGGGCTGCGCCGACCATGGCCGCGAGGTCGCCGCGGAACTCGCGGGGGTTACGGATGTTCAACGCCAGCATGTCGAGCAGGTCGTCACGCAAACGTCCGGCCTCGTACAACTTGATCGGCGGGACGCGCAACCCTTCCTGCCAGATTTCGGTCGCGGCAGGATTGTAGGCGCCATGGGTAGCGCCGCCGATGTCGCTCTGATGGGCCCGAACGATGGTCCACAGCAATCGTCTTCCTGAATCGAAAACCGGGACGAATGCCGTCAGGTCGGGAAGGTGGCTGCCGCCATGATAGGGATCGTTCAGCAGAATGACGTCGCCGGGGCGCACATCGTTGAAGCGCTGTTCGACGGCCCGTGTCGCCCATGGCAGTGCGCCAACATGCACCGGGATGTGGTCGGCCTGGGCGATCAGGCGGCTCCTCGTATCGCAAATCGCAAGCGAGAAATCCCGGCTGGAGTTGAGGATTTGCGAATAGGACGTGCGAAGCATGGCTTCGCCCATTTCCCTGACGATCGAACTCAGCCGGTGCTGAACGACGGATCGCGTGATGGGGTCGATCTCTGTGGACATGGGCTCCCGCGGTCCAAAATACCTTGACGGCGCAAGCCTTCACAGAACGGGTGCGCTCGTCAACACGCCCTGTTCGATCACCCCATCGGCGGTGCCGAGCAGCGTCGCCGGTATTTTGAGACCGAGCGCACCGCGATCGTCGGTATCGCAGCAATGTTCATAAGAATTGGATCGAGGACAGCATCCGGAAATATCTTGCAATGAATCGTGCATAGGATGCGCGTCCGACTGTAAGGTTCGCGTCAGGATTTACCTGTATCTATTCCACGCCATCGGCTGCGCTGCGGCTTGATGGTCTTTATTCCCCCTTGACTTGGTCGGTTCTGCTTTGTGCAGGGCCGATTTTCTTTTTGCCGCTCTCACCACGTGGAGAACGGAGCCCCGTAAGGCGAAGGGGAACGCCAATAAACCGGGACGTCGCGTGGACGCGAATAGGAAACCTCGTTGGCTGGAGCGCGCCGCCGGAATTTGATTCCCCCTTGCGGTTCGCCGCTCAGAAGGACCACGAAGTCAGTCCCCTTGCCGGTCTCGGTGCTCAACGCCTCATCCGTGATGATCAGGGAAGATCGCGGGACGATCCCCGGAATGCGATCCAGGGCCTCCTGCGGAATGAAAATCCGGTCGAGCGCAGATTTTGCATTGTTCGGCTCGGTCGGGTTGACATCCCGGCCATTGCCAAAGGATAGCCCGCGTGATTCTGCCAAGCCGCGCAATGAGACGACGCTCCATCGAACATTGGTATCGCCAGAGCGCTCCACAGCCGTAAAGACATGGGTGCCAATTGGGCGATCGGGGTCCTGCACCGTGATGGGCGTGTCGAATACCGGTTCAAAGGCTTGCCGGACATAAAGCCGTTGCGTCTTGCGGCTGATGAGAACCGATATCGGCTCGAGCGCGCGTGTCGCCTCGCGCGCTGCCTCGGCTGCCTTGACCCGGGTGGTCTCGGCGGCGTTGACTGCCTCACGCGCAGCGTTAAGGGCGTCGAGCTTGGGTTGAACCTCGGCCTTCGCGGCTGCCGATTGCTCCGCGAGTTCGGCTACTCTGGCAACCACTTTCTCCTTGGCGTCCTCGGCCTGTTGCTTCGCCTCGGTCGATGCAGCGGAGCCAAGCGCGGTCTCGGCGGCCGCTAATTGTGCTTCCGCTCTTGCTTTCAGATTTTCCGCCACGCGCACCGGAACCATGGCCCGCGTAAACTCCCGATAGGCCGTCCCTGCGACACCCCTCGCCTGATTCGTCCTTCTGGCCGCCTCCTCCGCCTCCGCAATTCGGGCGGCCGCGAGCGCGCTGGCACCTGGTTTCGACTGCAACAGAGCCGGGTGGGCAATTTCGACAGGCGCAACATCGGTCGGCGCAACGATCACCCGCAAGCCAAGCCGCGTCAGGTCGAACAGCCGCTCCGCAAAGTCGAAGGGCATCCGAATGCAGCCATGGGACGCCGGATGTCCTGGCAAGGCGCCGCCGTGAAGCGCGATGCCCGACCACGTAATGCGCTGCATATGAGGCATGGACGCGTCGTCATACAGGTTGGAGTAGTGCTCGGCCTCCTTCTGGATGATGCTGAAGATGCCGGCGGGCGTCTCACGCCCCCTCTGACCGCTCGACACTGGCGCCCGCAAAATCCAGCCATTGGCGTCATAGATGGTGATCCGCTGGTTATGAAGCGATACGACGGCCATGACCGGCTCGCCAGCGGCACGCGAGACGACGGATTCGGCCCTGCCCTCGCCTCTCGCGCCTGCTTCATTGCCGGTCGCAATCAGCACGCTGAGAGCCACAACGGTAAGATACGCACGGCGCAACCGCGTCCGCTTGTGCATTGTGAAACCAAACGTCATACGCGGCGCATCTGATCGGGGCCAGTCGGCAATTGATGGAGACTAATCCGGTTCGAACAAACCTGCCAATTCGGATTTGGGCAAACGCTCTCGGAGGCTGCGGGTTCCTCCCGGAGGTGCCTGGGGATTGGCATATGTGGGCCAAAGATTGGGCCCGCATGGTAATCTGAGCAGCCTGGTTGCTTTGATATTGTGAGCAGCCCTCGAATCTGATCGCATCCAAGTGGTCCTCTAAGCATGATCTATCGCCCCAGCCGCCGCGATGTGGTGAAGACAGCCGTGAGCCTGACGGCAGCCGGCGCGGTGAACCTGCGCGCGGCGTTCGCGCACGACAGGGTGCCCGCCCCCATCGACCGCACGACGGTTTCCCGCATCGATTCGATGCTTCTAGCTGCGACACGTGCGGCAGAAGTGCCCGGTGTCGTGGCATTGGCCACGACCGACGACGGCACGATCTATGAAGGCAGCTTCGGCCGGCGTCGGCTCCATGACGGACCTACCATGACGCGCGATACGGTGTTTCGCGTCGCCTCGATGGTCAAGCTGATGACGTCGGTCGCTGCGCTGCAACTCGTCGAACAGAACAGGCTTTCGCTGGATGCACCGGTACCCGAGATCGACCCAGCGGTCGGCGCGCCCCAAGTGCTCGAGGGATTTGACACCAAGGGATTGCCGTTGTTGCGACCGGCAACGCGGCCGATCACGTTGCGCCAGCTTTTGACCCACACCGCCGGTTTCACCTACCGGCTGTGGGATGCCAAGGCTGTCCAGTATGCCACCTCGATCAAGCAATTCACCCCGGGGCAAAAGACCCTGATCACGCGCAACCCGCTGATGTTCGACCCCGGTGAACGCTGGCAATATGGCACCAGCATCGATTGGGTCGGCCGCATCGTGGAATTTGTCAGCGGCGAGTCGCTTGACGTCTATTTTCGCAAGCACATCTTCGATCCACTGGGAATGAAGGATACGACCTTCGTCATCTCGCCGCGCCAGCAGGAGAGAGAAGCGAGCGTACATCGGCGCAAGGGCGACGGATCGCTTGCGGCACAACCGATGGAGCCGCGATCGACGAAGCAAAGCTTTTCGGGCGGGGGTGGAATCTATTCGACCGGCCCGGATTACTTGGCTCTCATCCGCAGCTTGTTGCGGGGAGGTACGCTGGATGGCACGCGGATCCTGCGTCCCGAGACTGTCGCGCTCATGGGTCAGAACCAGATCGGCAAGGTCGATGTCGGCGTCCTGAAGACGACGGCCCCCGCACTCTCCAATGACGTCGATCTCTGTCCCGGCGTCGGCCTCAAATGGGGTTTTGGTCACATGATCAACATGCAGCCCATCGCCCATGGCCGCGGTGCCGGCAGCCTGACCTGGGGCGGCCTCTTCAACACTTATTACTGGATCGATCCCGGCAAGCGCGTCGCGGCTGTGTTCATGACCCAGGTGTTACCGTTTGCGGACTACCGCGCGCTGCATCTCTACCGGCAGTTCGAACGCGAAATCTATGCCCTCATAAAATCGGCCTGACGCGCGATCGTCCGGGTCGAACGCGATCAAGCCTTGTCCAGGCAGGCGGGCATGGCGGTGCAGCTCTGCGGAAATGACGTCGCCAGGATCGAGCCGCTGCCCGGGGCGATCCGGCTGATATAAGGTAGCCTCAAGCGGAGAAGTCCGCGGCTTGATAATCGGCAAAAGCCGACGCTTACAGGGAGGGGTTCGATGTGCGAGATCTGCAGGCGTGATTTTATCGGCGGCGCCGCCGCGCTCGGTGCTGCCGGCGCAAGCGGGCTGTTTTCGTCGCCGCTAAAGGCGCAGGCCGCGCGCGACAACGCCGGCTCGCCAGGACTCCCATCAAGACTCCCGTCGCGCGGCGAGTTCACCATCGCCAATGCTTACGTGATGACGATGGACGGCGCACTCGGGGATATCGCGGGCGGCACCGTACACGTGCGCAATGGCGAAATCGTCGCCGTCGGCAAGGACGTGATCGGGGGCGGCGAAAAGATCGACGGCGTCGGCATGATCGTGATGCCCGGCCTCGTCGAGACTCATTGGCACATGTGGAACACGCTGTTCCGCAGCTTTGCGGGCGACAAGCCGGAGGAAGGCTATTTCCCGACGGTGGCGCGCTTCGGCCAGCAGATGGGCCCGGACGATATCTTTCAGAGCACGCGGCTCGCGGCGGCGGAAGCGATCAATTCCGGAATGACCTTCGTGCATTCCTGGTTTCACAACGCGCGCAGCACGGCGCATGCCGAGGCCGATATTCGTGCGCTTGCCGAGGTCGGCATCCGTGCCCGCCACTCCTGCGGCTGGGCACAAGGCTTGCCCGACACCCAGTCGGCGGATCAGGCGCCAATCGAGAGCCTCGCCAGGAACTGGAAGAGCTGGTCCAACGACGGCCTGATTACGCTCGGCATGGGATGGCGCGGGCAGTTCCGTGCCGGCCCGATCAAACCGGAGGTCTATCAACCGGAGTTCGACAACGCCCGCAAGCTCGGTTTGCCAATCACGCTTCATGTTGCGAGCGCCCGCAAGGCGGTGAACCAGATCGGTCTGCTCTACAAGGCAAATCTGATGGGCAAGGACGTCCAGCTCATTCACGCGCTGTCGGCAAACCCCGCCGAACTCGACATGATCAAGGAGACCGGCTCGTCGGTATCGGTGTCGCCCGGCTCCGAGCTTCGCATCGGCTACGGCTATCCGCAGATCAGCGAGATGCTGGCGAAGGGCATTCCGCTCGGTGTCTCGATCGATACCTCGGCGCTGACCGGAAGCTCAAACCTGTTCGGCGTGCTCAAGCTTGCGCGCGATTCGGAAAACGCCAGGGTGGAAAGCGAGTTCAGGATGACGGCGCGCAAGGCGCTTGAGCTCGGCACCATCGAGGGCGCACGTTCGATGGGGATGGACAATCAAATCGGATCGCTCAAACCGGGCAAGCGCGCCGATCTGATCGCAATCAGCCCCGATGCGCTCAACATGGCTGTCGTGACCGATCCGGCTCATCTCGTGCTCGAAGCGACGGGTCCCGAAAACGTCGACACGGTCGTGGTCGACGGCCGCATCCTCAAGCGCGGCGGCAAGCTCGCCGCGCTCGACACCTCCGGAATCGTCGCCGGCGCGCGCTCCGCGCTTGCCGGCGTGCGCGAGCGCACGAAATGGCGCTGAGCGCGTCGGGACAACGCCGATAGTTCTGCGACCGACGGCCCTGCTGCCAGGAACGGCACTGGCGCCTGCAGCAGGTAAGCCAGCCTGTCATAATGACAGGGGCGACTTTGCGCCGCGCTTTCCCATCGGTTCTTCCGTCCAAATACCTGATGAGGTAACCTCGAAGAGCTTCCTTTTGGACATGCCGAGTTCGATTTCAGGGCGCGAAAAATGTCACTGGTGAGTTCTTTTCGCTTTGATCCCAAGGACGACTGAACGTGGTGGTCACGCCGCGGATAGAGCTGTGCACCTTTCGCGGATGGGAGGAACGCATGAAGGCGATGCGATCGATACTGACAGCCGGTCTCATGACAGTCGTTATGAGCGGCAATGCGTACGGCCAGCAAGATGACCGGCTGGGCAAGCTGAGCTTTCCGACCTCATGCGATCCGGCCGTGCAGGCACAGTTCGAACGCGGCGTCGCGATGATCCATTCTTATTGGTTCCTGATCGCGCGCCGTACATTCGAGGATGTACTGCAGAAGGATCCGAACTGCGCAATTGCCTATTGGGGAATAGCGGCGGATTTCCTTGGCAACACGCTGGCCACCACTCCGACCCCGGCGGATGCCCAGGCGGCCTGGGCGGCACTGGAAAAAGGGCGCGCGATCAAAACCACGCAGCGCGAGCACGACTGGATCGAAGCGTTGAGCGCCTACTACCGGGACTACGCCAAGACCCCCGTCAACGTCAGGTTGGCCACCTATAACGACGCCATGGAGAGTCTTGCGCAACGTTATCCCGACGACTATGAGGCCCAGGTGTTTTATGCACTCACCTTGCAGGCATCGGCGCTGCGCGAGGACACTACCTACGCCAGGCAGCTCAAATCGGCGGCAATTCTGGAGAAACTGTACGACCAGAATCCGCAACATCCCGGCGTCACGCATTTCCTCATTCACGCCTATGACTTTGCACCGCTGGCGCAACAAGGCATTCCCGCGGCGAGACGTTATGCGGTCATTGCTCCGGCGGTTCCCCACGCCCGACACATGCCTTCGCACATTTACTCCATGGTCGGACTGTGGGAGGAATCGATCGCATCGAACACTTCGTCCCTGGAAATCCAGCCCGATTATTATCATGCGGCCGACTTCGCGGTTTATGCGCACCTGCAACTCGCCCAGGATGCAAAGGCAAAAGCGCTGACCGAAAAATCGCTCGGCACCGCCGATCGCGGCGACCGACCAATCAATTTCGCAAACTTCACGGCCAAGAACGCCATGCCGGCTCGCTATGTGCTGGAACGTGCCGACTGGAATGGCGCGGCTGCGCTTCCGCTCAAGCCGAGCCAATACCCCCAGGCCGACGCCCTTACCCATTTCGCGCGCGGTATCGGAATGGCACGGACTGGCAATCTTGAGGGCGCAAGGGCCGAGGTCGAAGCCATCAAGACGCTGCGCGCTGCCCTCGCAAAGGCCGACCAGTCCTATTGGGCAGACCGGTCAGACGAGCAGATCCAGGCGATCTCGGCATGGATCGCTCTTAAGGAGGGCGCCCGCGACCAAGCCGAGAAGTTGATGCGCGCGGCCGCCGATGGTGAGGATGGCAGCATCAAGCATGTGGCCATGGAGAATCGTCTTTATCCGCTTCGCGAACTTTTGGCGGAACTGCTGCTTGAGATGGGCCAGCCGGCGGCGGCGCAGGCAGAGTACGAGGCGGCGCTTCATCAGACCCCCAATCGCTATCGCGCGCTGCTTGGCATGGCGCGCGCCGCGAATGCGGCTGGCGATCGCCAGAAAGCGGCCGACTATTACGGCAAGGTAGTAACACTGGCGCAAAACGCAGATACCGAGCGGCAGGAGACCGGGGAAGCCAAGGCATTCCTGAGCAAGTGAGTTGCCAGCGATGGCATGATCGCAAAGGGCGGGAGCTGGCTCCCGCCCCTTCCGCATCTGCCTTCGGCGCACTGATAACGTCTAGGCGGCAAGCCCGACACACGCGTCAGAACACGATCTGTGACCGCGCCGCGATCCAATCGATCGTGGCACCGCGATAATTCGCCCCGCCGAAAAATTGCGGATTGTCGACCACCACGTGTTCGTAATCGAGCATGAACTTCATGTTGTAGTTGGGATACCAGTTGAGACCGATGCCGTAGCTGGTCTCCTTGCCGCCGCCGTAAGTTGTGGTGCCGCCGGTGAAGACACCCGGCGCGGAAAATGCGGGACCGAGCGTCGCCGTCGTCAGATAAGGGCTGTTGAGGTTGACGAAGGTGTAGCGCGTGGCGAGTTCGAGCGCGCCCCAGCCGGAGCTCCCCGGCATCATCGGCGTTTCCGGAATGACGCCGGTATAGGCGCCGCGGGTCGGGTCATAATGCCTGGTACCACCGATGCTGTAGCTTGCCTGGGCGTAACCGCCATCGAAATTGAGCGCGGGACCCGGAATGCCGCCCTGCAAATTGCCCGGCACTGTCGGTACGCCCGCACGCGTGTCAACGACATAGTGGTAGTACTCGCCTTGTGCGAAGAGGTTCTTGTACGAGCCTGCGACTTCGACGCCGTAAACCTGCCCGCCGCTTGCTGGAATATTGCCGGTGGCGAGGAAAGAGGTCGGATCCACCCGAAGCTCGGGGCGATCAGCAAGCAGGACGGCGGCCAGGTTAGGGCCGACACGCGGCGCGAACAGATTGGCGTAGTTGAACCCGACATGGAAGGTTGCGTCCTGCTCCTGCACGAGCTGATAGGCGCCGCGCGCAAGGAATGCCAGTTGCGGGCCGAGCCCGGTCATTTGGGCACTGGTGACGCAGGGTGTTCCCGGCGTTACCGCGACCGTGCCGGTGTTGCACGAGGCGCCAGCCGTGTGCAGGGCGCCCGAATTGGGGCCGGTCAGGAATGCACCGAGCCAGTAGCGGTCGTTGTTGGAGCGCACGTCGATCGCCGAGCGGAAGTCGCCGCCGCCAAAGCTGGTTGCGATCACCTGTGCGGTAGAGCGCTCCAAAAACATCAGGTCGTTCGAGCTCGTCGCTTCTTCGAGCGTCCACGGCACGTCCATGATGCCGAAATCAAATGCCGTTGGAAACAGGTTGTCGTGTTTGTAAAAGCCATTGTAGGTCAGGAACGCATTCTCGACCCCCGACAGGAAGGTGTTGCTCGTCGTCGGACTGGTGCCTGAGTTCGCGCTCGCGAGCGCGTTGTTGGCATTGCTGCTGTCCGAAGAGTTGCCGAAATCGTACACAAAGGCGTAGTGCCAATCGGTCATGAACGTTCCGATGACGCCGAGGCGCGCCCGGCGCAAATCAAGCCCATCCGAAAGACCCTTGCGATCAAGCGTCGCCGGTGCCGGCTGGTAATTGGTGTATCCCCCGGCGTCTAGCTGGAGGCGGCCAAAGAGTTCGACGGTGTTGTCGCCGGTCGCATCCGAAAAGCCGAAATGATAGCCGCGGTCGTAGGTCATGAGGACCTTGGCCGGCAATGCCGGGCTCGGAACGCCTGACGGCGCGGTGGAGGATCGCGGCTGATCGGCCGGGGGCGAGCGCGTCGCGGTCACCGTTCCCGGCTTTTCCGTTTCCCCCTTTTGCCGGCGCAATCGCCGGATCTCGGCCTGCAGCGCCTTGATCTCGCTCTCGTGGCGGGCTTCCAGGCGCTGGACCTGCACTTCCAGCCTTTGAAGTGCCGCGCTGTCATCCGCGCGCGCGCCTGGTGCGCCCAGCATCCAGACGCCGGTTGAAACAGCAAGAATGGAAATGCCGCATCTTGCATGAGTGCGCGCTTTCGCGGAAGCGAGGTCATCGCAAATTTCCAAACGCATCGAGATCCCCCGAAAAATGGTTCAGTCTCTCGATGAGTAGAGAACGGCGCGAAAAGCCGTGTCAAATCGGGGTCGAAGAGGATTGCAATCTGGGGGCCGGCGGCAACGGAATGCTCTACCGGTCGCCGCGCGAAGAACTGTTTTCTCGCGAAATATCTGACGTCGCGGACGTGTCGATGCGAGGCAGCTTCAAGGCGAAAGCAGGGCAGTTTTCCGCTTGTTCGATCACCTCGTGGGCGAGGGAGCGCCGTTGGGACGTGATCGCCCGCGCGCCTTGCCGGCTGATTGACACACCACTTCAGAGATCTGCAGCAGTTGCCTTGCCAGAGGACTGGTTTTGCGCCAGACCATCCCGATGGTCCGTGACGGCTGCGGATTTTTGAAGCGCGCGACGGACACGGAAGCCGAGCGGGTCTCCACCGCAACCGCCATTTCAGGGATCAGGGTGACGCCGATGCCGGCGCTGACCATCTGAACGAGCGTGGAGAGCGAGTTGGCGTCCAGCATTTCCCGTGGCGCCGACGATTGCTTCTTGCAGAAGGACAGGGCCTGGTCGCGGAAGCAGTGCCCTTCTTCCAGCAACAAGAGCCGCATTTCGCGCAGCATCTCGCTGCTGGGCACCGGCGTTCGCTCGTCTTCGCGCGGCCGGACCAGCAGGAAATTCTCCGAGAACAACGCAACCTCGGTCAACGAAGGTTCTGACACCGGCAATGCGAGAATGGCGGTATCCAGCCGGCCTTCGGCGAGTTCCTGGATCAGCCTTGGAGTCAACGCTTCTCGCACCTGGATGTCGAGTTCGGGATAGGTGCGCGAGAGATTTCCGATCACCTTGGGCAGCAGATAGGGCGCGACCGTCGGGATCATGCCGATGTGCAGGCGGCCCACGAAGCGGGCGTGGGCGGCGCGTGCGAAGTCTCCAAGTTCTTCGACCGAGCGCAGGATATCGCGGACGCGTTCCACAAGCTCTTCCCCGAATCTCGTGAGTGCGACCTGTCGGGCGCTTCGCTCCAGCAGCATGCCGCCGAGAGCTTCTTCCATTTCCTTGATCTGCATCGACAGGGCCGGCTGTGAAATCGAGCAAGCCTCCGCCGCGCGCCCGAAATGGCCGTGGCGTGCCAGCGCATCGAAATAGCGAAGCTGGCGAAGCGTGACGTTGATCATCAGATTTTCCTATCGCAGCAATCATTAAAGTCAATTTTACCTGATGAAATGTGCTACGTAAATTGCGCACCCCGGACTGGGCGGAACTCCCCAATCCACCAGAGGAGATGATCATGGACGACAAAACAAAATGCCCGGTATCGGGCGGGAAACGCGCACCTACGAACCGTGACTGGTGGCCCAATCAACTAAACTTGGGGGTGCTACACCAGCACTCGAATCTGTCCGATCCGATGGGCGCGGCATTCGACTACGCCAAGGAATTCAAAAGCCTCGACCTCAATGCCGTGATCAAGGACCTCAACGCCTTGATGACGGATTCGCAGGAGTGGTGGCCAGCCGATTTTGGCCATTATGGAGGACTGTTCATTCGCATGGCCTGGCATGCCGCAGGCACCTACCGCATTGGCGACGGCCGCGGCGGCGCGGGGGCGGGCCAGCAACGCTTCGCACCTCTCAACAGCTGGCCGGATAACGCCAACCTCGACAAGGCGCGGCGTCTGCTCTGGCCGATCAAGCAGAAATACGGCCGCAAGATCTCCTGGGCCGACCTGATGGTTCTCGCCGGCAACGTTGCGCTGGAGTCGATGGGCTTCAAGACCTTCGGATTCGGCGGCGGGCGCGCGGATGTCTGGGAGCCGGAAGAGTTGAACTGGGGTCCTGAAGGGACATGGCTGGCAGACGAACGCTACAGCGGCGACCGCGAACTTCAGGGGCCTCTCGGCGCCGTGCAAATGGGCCTGATTTACGTCAACCCGGAAGGGCCGAACGGCAAGCCGGATCCGGTCGCTGCGGCTCGCGATATCCGCGAGACGTTCAAGCGCATGGCGATGAACGACGAAGAGACCGTCGCGCTGATCGCCGGCGGTCACACCTTCGGCAAGACCCACGGCGCGGGCGATGCGACGCTGGTGGGCGCGGAACCGGAAGGCGCCGGCATCGAGGAGCAGGGCCTCGGCTGGAAGAGCAAATTCGCAACCGGCAAGGGGAAGGATGCGATCACCGGGGGACCGGAAGTCACCTGGACGCAGACGCCGACGAAGTGGAGCAACCACTTTTTCGAGAACCTGTTCAACAACGAATGGGAGCTGAGCAAGAGCCCGGCAGGCGCGCAACAGTGGAAGGCAAAGGGTGGCGCTGCCACGATCCCGGACGCTTTCGACCCGTCGAAGCGGCACGTTCCGACCATGCTGACCACGGACCTGTCGCTGCGGCTCGATCCGGCATATGAAAAGATCTCAAGGCGCTTTTACCAGCATCCCGATCAGTTCGCCGACGCCTTCGCGCGCGCGTGGTTCAAGCTGACGCACCGCGACATGGGTCCGATTGCGCGTTACCTCGGTCCGCTCGTTCCGAAGGAGGAACTGAAGTGGCAGGATCCGGTTCCCGCCGTGGATCATCCGCTGATCGGTGACGCCGACATCGCTACGCTGAAAGCGAAGATCCTCGGCTCGGGCCTGACCATTTCCCAACTGGTCTCGACCGCGTGGGCTTCGGCCTCGACATTCCGCGGCTCCGACAAGCGCGGCGGGGCAAATGGGGCGCGGATTCGGCTCGCGCCACAAAAGGATTGGGACGTCAACCAGCCGGCTCAGCTGGCCGAGGTGTTGCGGACTCTTGAGACGATCCAGAAGGATTTCAACAAGTCGCAGTCCGGCGGCAAGAAGGTCTCGCTCGCCGACCTGATCGTTCTCGGCGGCGGTGCGGCAATCGAGAAGGCGGCGAAAGCCGCCGGGCACGACGTGAGGGTCCCCTTCACGCCGGGCCGCATGGATGCGTCGCAGGAGCAAACCGACGTCGAGTCCTTCGGACCGCTCGAGCCTGCGGCTGACGGATTCCGCAACTATTTGCGCGACAAGCAGCGCCTGTCCGCCGAGGAGCTTTTGGTCGATCGGGCGCAACTGTTGAATCTGACGGCACCAGAGATGACGGTTCTCGTCGGCGGCCTGCGCGTGCTCGGCGCAAATGCCAGGCGGTCTGCCCACGGCGCCTTCACCAAGAAACCGGAGATGCTGACAAACGACTTCTTCGTCAACCTGCTCGACATGAGCACGCAGTGGCAACCCGCGGCGGGGTCGGAAGACGCGTTCGAAGGGCGTGACCGGAAGACGAATGAGATCAAGTGGACCGGCACGCGCGTCGACCTGATCTTCGGTTCGCACTCCCAGCTCCGGGCGCTGGCGGAAGTCTATGCCTGCGCGGACTCGAAGGAGAAGTTTGTCAACGACTTCGTGGCGGCGTGGTCCAAGGTGATGAACCTGGATCGCTTCGACATCGCCTGATTTGAACGCCTGCTTCAAAAATGAAAAATGGGCAGGCGTTCTGCCCATTGAAAAAGCAGGCGGATTTTCAAACGAGATGACCGGGAAGCGAAGAACCGCTACGCACGCGCACAGGTAGCTGATGCGCAAACAATAGGCTACGGCGCGACGGATTTTCGACTTCAATCCATCGCGCTTTGAATTTTTTGAAAAATTGCGAGCAGAAGCTTTAGCCGACCGAGTGCGGTGCTCTCATCGGCGAAGCACGTCGACAAAACTTTGAAACTGCTTGAAAATCTCCTGAACGCCAGGCGGCGCGGCGAAACCTGCCGCGCGGCAGGACATCTGGCTCCTAGAACAGTCCTCGGTTCGTCGCTGGATACGCAATTTCCGGGCCGCAAGTCAGCTGAATAAAGTCAAGCGATAAAAGAATGATGTGCCGCAGCTAAGGCGTCTGGCGTCGCCCGTTTTATGTGATATTTTTATGACGACCGTTCCTGGTCCACTAAACCTGCCAAGCAACACTCTTCATCAGTATGGTCGATACGCCAACGGAGGTTGAGCTTAAGCTTTGGGTCGCACCCGAAGATATCAATGCTGTCCTCAAAAGTCCGCGTTTTGCAGATTCCCTTCACGACCCGACCCGCGAAACGCTGGATTCCATTTATTTCGATTCCAAGGATCGGTTCCTGCGCGATCACGGATTGACCTTGCGGGTGCGACATGATGGCGAAAAGCGTGTGCAGACCATCAAGTCAGCCGACGCGGGCGTCGGCCTGTTCGAGCGGTCGGAATGGGAACAGACGATTGAGGCTGATCAACCGGATATCTCCGGTGTGAAGGACACCGCTCTCGGCCAAATTCTCACCGACGAGGTGGGCAGGGAGCTGAAACCGGTTTTTGAGACGCGGATCGAGCGCACGGCCTATCACCTCAACGGCAACGGCGCCGACATCATGTTGACGATCGACGAAGGACAAATCCTGGCGCCCGACTCTTCGCAACCGGTTTCGGAAATCGAGCTTGAACTCAGGCAAGGCCATCCGTCCGACCTTTTCAGGATCGCGCGTGACATTCTCGACATCGTACCTGCTCAACTCGAATTCAAAAGCAAACCCGAGCGCGGCTATGATCTGGCCGACAAGACCGCCTTGGGCGCCGAAACGGGGTACGATCCGGAGTTGGTTCCGGGAACGAGTGCCGGACGCGCTTTCGCGCTGATCGGGCGCGCGTGTTTGCGCCATCTCGTTGCGAACGTATCCGCCATGCTCGACCGCGACGAGATTGCGCTGCACCAGATGCGGGTCGCCCTGCGCCGGCTGCGCGCCGCCATTTCGTTGTTTTCCGCGGTGACGAGCGACGATCGACTGGAGGCGATCAAGACCGAATTGAAATGGCTTGCACAGGCATTGGGCCCGGCACGGGATCTGGACACACTGCTCTCGGAAGTCATCAAGCCTCTGCGGCAGCAGCATGCGAACGAGCCGGGATTTACCAGCATCAGCAACATGTTCACGCGCAAGCGCTTGAAGAGCTATCGGCATGCGCAGGAGGCCGTTCGGTCAGCTCGATTTCGTTCGCTTGTCCTTGATACCACCGAATGGGTCGAGGCAGGCCCCTGGACGGTCTCGGACGACCCCTTGAAACGCGCCTACCGCGAAATGCCGATCGATGCCTATGCGGCCGAACAGCTCTCGCATCGCCGCAAGCAGATCAGACGGCGGGGAAGAAGGATCGGCGAGCTGAACGCGGAGCAGCTGCACAGGCTCCGCATCCAGGTGAAAAAAGCCCGCTACGCGGTGAACTTCTTCTCCAGCGTTTACGGCGGCAAGAAGTCGGCAAAACACAGCAAGAAGATCAAGTCCGCCTTGATGCAATTGCAGAATTCGCTTGGCCGGATGAACGACATCGTCACGCACAAGGCCCTGTTTTCGGACATCATCACCAATCGCGCGAAAGGCTTGTCGGAGGAGCAAAGCCGCCACCGCGCATTTGCCGCGGGACTGATCATCGGTGATCAGCAGGCGCAGGTCCAGAAATTGCGCGACCGGGCGCGAAAGGCCTATGGGCGCTTCGACAGCGCCAAACCCTTCTGGAAATCGCCTGACCGCTTGATTGCGGCACCGCTGGAAGCGCCAGCAGCGGAACCGCCGCTCTGAGAAAGCTATCGGGAAAGTCGCGCTTGCCGCGGTTAGATCATGATGCGATTGAGTGCAATCGCAGCATGATCCCACCTCTTTATTTGAGCATGATCTCCGCGCAAACGCGGTTCCGCGTTTGTCGCGAGGGAAAACCGGTTTCCACTTTTCCGGATCATGCTTTAAACGATTGAAGGTCGCGGGCATCAGGCTATCGAGGCAGCGCTGGCTTACACACGCGTCCGCCGCGTCGGGCGCTTTCGTCGCAGTCGTGCCTTGCTCGCAGCCGACTTCACTTTCCGCGTTTGGGGCCGTCTCTCTTGAAGAACGGCATGACGCCCGACGTTGGTCAGGAAAATTTTTTCGAGCGGATGGCTGAGGCGCTTGACCGCCGCTCCCAGCGGCAGCCATTCGACGGCGGCAATGTCTTTCATCAGCTGGTAAGTCGGTCGGGATTCCGCGCGCATTAGCCAGAACTGCACGATTTTTGCCCGCCCACGCGCTTGGTAGGTCATGACACCCAGAAACTCGCCTACCTGCACCCGGAACCCGGTTTCTTCCACCACCTCGCGTCGCGCGCCGGTGACCGGCCGCTCGTCCCGTTTGAGCTTGCCGCGCGGCAGCACCCACAGCTTATCCTTGCTGCGCTGAACGACGGCCACCCTCGGCCGTGCGCCATTGCGCACCGCAATTCCCCCGACCGCGTGTATCGTCCTGCTCGCCAAACGAGTCTCGCCTTTCGTGGCGATCCACAAAACCATGCCGCCTGCAAAAGCGCAATTTGGATGAGCCTCGTTGTTGTGAACAACGCGCGCCATTACGAAAGGTCTTCGAAGCGGCGAGGCGCGAAGGTATCCTTGCGCGGTGTCGGCCGCTCAAGTTCCCAGCTCGCCTGCGGTCCTCAAGCCGCTATTTTGTCGTCGGAATCTTTTCCAATATCTTCTGGCAATCCGCGCTCGTCGTTGATTTTTTGCTCATCAGGCATTGAGCGACGTGGCCGCCCCCTTCCGGAACATCGGCGCAAAGTTTCTGGATATCGGTCCAACACGCCTCCGCGGCCTCTTCGACGAAGTCGATCGCCCGGTCGAGATTGCGAGCTGCGCTGTACAAGGCGTAATCGCACTTGGTGCTGATTTTGTCCTCATGCGCAATCATGCAATAAAGCAATCGGCCCTCGCCCGGTGTCACCGAGCTGCAATATTTGGCGAGATCATCGCTGCAGGCCGCTCGAAGTTTCTGCACGGCGCTTTCCAGGCGCTCGCCCACCTTGTCTGCGGCCGCCGTTTGCGCATGAACGTTGCCCGCCACCGTAAGCGCCAGCCACAAAAACGAACCAAGAGATGTTTTTTGAATGAATTGCCGCATCTTTCATCCTCCCACGCGTTGAGACTGATTGCCGTTGCAGACCGGACTTTCGACCCGCTTTGAGGATCGCCGGACTTGAGCGCGAGATTTGGGCATGGCGAGACTTGAGGCGGTGCGAGAATTGGGGATCGCAAGACTTTGGGATAGTGATACTTTGGATTGTGAGACTTTGGATCGTAAGACCCGGGGTCCCGAAATCTCGCAAGGTGACCGCAGCAAATTCGCCTTTCAGGTCGGGACGCCTCGCAACCATCGAGGATCGAAAGTTCAACTTGAGGCAGATCAAGCAAGACAACGCCGCCGCAACTGGTTGCAGCGGCGTTGGGAGTGCTACCTCCGTCTCATGTGGTCGAACTGGCGCGCTTGAAGGCTTCCCACGCCGCCTGGTTGGCGCGATCGAATGCGGCGCGAGATTCGGCGAGGCCAGCACTCAGAACCGTCCAGGATTCTGAACCCGCCTTGGCGAGCTTCTTGAGATTTTCCTCGGCGGCGGTTGCGTCCGCCTTCATCTTCTGGACCGCCGTATCGATCTGCCCACGTTGATTGGCGGCCAATTCCGCGGAAAAGGTCTGAAATTTCTCCGCCGATTCGCGCCAGGCCTTCATCTGCGCCGCGGCCACATCCTCGAATGCCGTCCGTTGCTGTTTCATTTGCGCGCCGTAACGTTCGACATAGTTCTTGACCTCACCTTGGAAGTTATTCCACTGGGATTCCATCCTGGCCTTCGTCTGCTGCCATGCAGCTTCACCGGCCTCGCCTTGCTTCTTCATCTCATTCAGAAAACCGTCGCGCTTGGCTCGCAGATCGACGACCATATTGTCCGCGGCCGTCTTCGAATCGGCTGCCATCTGCGCGGTTCTTCCCTCGAACGAGGCCAGGATGGCATCCATCTCGTCCAAACGTTCTTTGGCCCAGTTGATATAGAAGTGCGCGTTGCTTGCCATTGTCACCTCCTTATCGAATCAATGAATAGTTGAGCGCTTTCGATCCGGCGCCCTTGCAGTTGAAGCCCTCACCAGTAGTTATAATAGCGAGGATGGTATCCGCAGTACGTAGTGCATCCGTAATAGGCGGGCGAATAGGAATAGCTGTACGAATAGTCGTAGCTGTAGGGTGGGTATGGATATCCATAATAGTACGGCACGCCATAGTAGCCATACGCACCTCTGGCGATGGCTCCGCCGACCACGGCGCCCGCGAACAAGCCCGCTCCGAGACCCCAACCCAAGTCCCGACTTCCGCGCCAATATACCGGCGTTTCGAGATTGGCTACCATCGACTTCATCGTCGCGACATTGGTCGGGAGCGGCGTCGCAGCGGCACACTCGATCTGGCTCGCTACCAGGGCTCCCGATAATGCATATGCGACTGCTTTCCTGTAGTCGCCCATTATCAGACTCCTTCGTGATCGGTGGAGACATCCAGGCGAGTTAAAAGCTTCGCATACGTCGCTACGGGGTTGGTTGATCTAGCTCAATCGCCATTTGCGGTCTGCTCGAGACTTGCGGGGCCATGTCGTCCGAAGCGTTCGCCTCGCGCCTGCGGCAGCACGGGTCCAACGATCCAGGGGCGCGATTGCAGTGCCGCATAGGCGCGACAGTTTTACTGTTGATCTGGATCAACAAAACCATCCTGATGCAGATCAACATGAGCCAACCAGCCAGGTGGCGGAAGCCTTGAAAGCCTTGGCGGAAAGCCCGGGGAGGACTGAAATGGCCACGACGAGCACCGTTGCATCCTCCCCCAGCCCGGTACATCAGGAAGGCCTGATGGTCCGGATGGCCATCGGCTTCACGGCCTGGGCGGAGCGCTGGTTTCCCGATGCCTTTATCTTTGTCGCCATCGCGGTGGTGGTGGTTTCGCTCGCTGCACTGATCAACGGGGCTTCGCCTACAGCCGTCAGCGTGGCGTTTGGCAACGGCTTTTGGAGCTTGATCACCTTCACCATGCAGATGGCCTTCGTGGCCATCGGAGGTTATGTCGTCGCCACGTCCGCCCCCGCACAGCGGCTCATCCGCTGGCTCGCTGATTTGCCGACGACCGGCACGGGCGCGGTGGGGCTTGTCGCCATCGTCAGCATCCTGGCCTCCCTGCTCAACTGGGGGCTCAGCCTCATTCTCGGCGGCCTCCTGGTGGTAGCGCTGGCGGCGCGGCGCGAATTGCGCATGGATTACCGTGCCGCGGCGGCGGCGGCCTATCTCGGCCTTGGAGCGACCTGGGCCATGGGGCTGTCGTCGTCGGCTGCGCAGCTGCAAGCAAACTCGGCAAGCCTGCCGAAACCGCTGTTGTCCATCACCGGCGTGATCCCGTTCTCCGAGACGATTTTCCTGTGGCAATCCATCGTGATTACGGCGGTGCTGCTTGTGATTTCGGTGGTCATCGCGGTCTGGTCGGCCCCCGGTCCCAATACCGCGGTCACCGCCGAAGCGATGGGGATCGAAGCCTCGCGCGAAGACTCGATCCAGGTGGCGCCGCCGAAACAACCGGGAGAATGGCTCGAGCATTCTCCCGTTCTGACCGTCCTGCTCGTATTGCTCGCGCTTGGCTGGGTCATCAACGAATTTGCCCGCCAGGAATGGATGATCGCGATTTCCAATCTCAACACCTATAATTTCATGTTCATCATGCTCGGCCTGCTGCTGCATTGGCGGCCGAAGCGTTTTCTTACGGCAGTCATCAAGGCGGTACCTGCGACCTCGGGCGTGCTGATCCAGTTCCCGTTCTACGGCGCCATCGCCGCCATCCTGACCCAGGCGAAAAACGGCGCAGGGGTCACCGTTTCCGATCAGATCACTCATGCCTTCGTCAATATGTCGACCCAGCACCTGTTTCCGCTGGTGATCGGCATCTATTCCGCAATCCTCGGATTCTTCATTCCTTCCGGCGGCGGCAAGTGGCTGCTAGAGGCGCCCTACGTGATGCAGGCAGCCAACGATCTCAAGGTGCATCTCGGCTGGGCCGTGCAGGTCTATAACGCCGCCGAAGCGCTGCCCAATCTCATCAATCCGTTCTGGATGCTGCCGCTGCTCGGCGTGCTCGGCTTGCGCGCTCGCGACGTCGTGGGATTCACCTTCCTGCAACTACTGGTGCATCTGCCGGTCGTGCTGTTCCTGCTGTGGGCTCTGGCTTACACGCTCGAATATCATCCGCCGGTGATGCCGTAACGACAACCCGCGCCTGGTGGCCCGGTTTACACGTTCGTAGGCGCCCTTCCCGCTTGCTGCGCTCAGCCGTGGGCGGAGCGGCGTGCCGTATCCGAGGGTGACTCACCGAAGAATGTACGGTACGTCCGCGAGAAGCGCCCAAGGTGCCAAAAACCGTGGTCCAGCGCGATCGTCTTTATCAAATCCTCAGGACCTGCACGAAGGAGCGCAGTGCGCACGGACCAAAGCCGGTTGAGCATCATGAATTTCTGCAGGCTGATGCCCTTCACCGCAGTCATGGCGTTATGCAGCGTTCGGATGCTAACACCAGCCGCTGCCGCGATGTCGGCGCTGCTTCGTATGTCCGCAGCGGCATCGCTCAGGAACTCGTCGACCAAACGACATATCCGCACATATTTGCGGATGGCCAAGGCAGCCGAGATCTCCCCGGGCGCGCTCAGGAACGCATGATCGAAGCCCCCGAGCAGGCTCTGCTGCAAGCCAGACACCAGGTTTTGCCGTGACAACTGAAGCGGAGAGCACGATGCGAGATGCACGACGTCGGCTATCATCAGCCGCAGTTGCTCGAAAGCGGCGGGTCTTATCTCGTCAACCCTGGCAGCCCGATTTCGTTCGGGCCATCCACGGTCGCAGTGGTCTGTGGGGAAAATGATTGCCGCGATGGTCAGTTCACCCGGTTGGAAAATTTGGAGGGGTATCGACGATCCATGGTTCACCAATGCTGGCCGATCGAGCGGCAGGCCATTCAGTTTCAGGCCGGGCGAGTCGTTCAGCGGCAGCACGATCCCGATCCGGGTTTTCGCAAGATATACCATCGAGATGCAGGGTGGTCGTTTTATAATCGCAAGGCGAAGCTGCCCGAGTCGCAGTTCGGCCTGGAAGAAACTCAAATCTGTGACAAGCGGCAGAATCCGACGATCGACGTCGGGCAGCATGCCACTGAATTCTTCGGGATCGGAGCAGTGCACTGTCGACAGCGCAGGGGACGAGGACATTGCGTGGATATTCATCGCCCTGGGCCCTTCGCTCCAGGCAGGTCAAAAGCCGGGAGCGCCAACCGCGCGGGAACGCGCTCACCGAAGTTGGATCAATACTAAAGCGGACAATCATTGTGTCTACCGCTTCGGGGTTGCAGCAAGGCAAACTACAGTCCTGCGCCCCGTGGCATTGCCACCACGAGAGGCAAACTTCTGAAAAGCCAAAAAGGCCTTGGCTCTGCCAGAGGGTCACCCCATTTACCGAAAACGATATCCATTCTTGGAAAATCTCGTTCTTCTCTACATTCGGAAATCGTAGATCGGGTTAACATGGCCGAGGTGACGATCACGAACTGCAATGAAGCGTTGATGGCGGCATTCGTTTTCAAATGTCCGAACGCATGCTGGAACGTCCAGCATGGGCTGGACGACGACGAGGATGTTCCGGACAACGAACATGAAGTTATCAAGTGCGCAGCCTGCGCCAGGCTGCACTTCATCAATCGAAGAGCCGGCGACCTGCTGGGAGCCGAAATAGAATCTCGGTGGACGCCCAGGTCGAAACGTTCTCAACAGCTGCCGCTTGGCGAGGATTCGTTTCGGAGGACATTATGCAAAATCGAAGAGGCAAGATCGCGCTATTCATCGACGGGGCCAAACTTCATTCGACGGCGCGGGCCCTCGGCTTCGAAATCGACTTCAAAAGACTTCTCGAAGCATTCGAGGGCCGCGGAACGCTGCTTCGGGCGTTCTACTACGCGACCATCATGGAAGATCAGGAATATTGCTCCGTTCGGCCGCTGGTCGATTGGCTTGATTACAATGGTTATACGGTGGTTACCAAGCCAACCAAAGAGTTCACCGACGATACCGGACGACGCAAGATCAAGGGCAACATCGAGGTCGAGCTTACGGTTGGCGCGCTGGATATTGCCGAGCACGTGGACGAGATCGTGCTCTTCTCGGGTGATGGCAACTTCCGCTCGCTAGTGGCGGCACTGCAGCGCCGGGGAACCAAGATCACGATCGTTTCGTCGATCATGAGCGTACCGCCGATGGTAGCGGATGAACTCCGTCGCCAGGCTGACGAATTTATCGATCTCGCAGACCTGCAAACAAGGCTCGGTCGATCGCCTTCTGCGGCGCGGCCCACGAAGCAGCAGCAGCATCCCGCCACGCTGTTCCAGAGACGGCGGGCTACAAGCCAGCGGGACGAGACGGACAAGCTGGCTGTCGCAATCGACGGGGCTGATCACCGAAATGCCTGAGTTCGTGAGGTTGGGAGCCGCGACGTGTCGCCGTATCCATGCCGTTTAGAGGTTCGCTATGCCACCGGCGATCTGCACATTGCCGTCGAGGGGCGCGTGGTGCCCTAGCGCTTGACCCACAGGCTCTTGGGCACGACGCAATGCACGCCCTTTTCCGGCGCATCCATCTCGCCGACCCGGCAATCCATCGTCATGCTGGCGAGCGAATAGGCGTCAAGGCGGGACAGCGACTTCTGCTTTTGCAGAAGCTCGATCATGTTCCATGAGGCCGTGTCCATCGCCTTGTTCATGTCGCCGTTGGCGGCGTAGGTCACCAGATATTCCGCCGTCTCGGCGGTCGGCAATTGCGCGGCGAGCGTTTTGCCCTGGTCTTTCGAGTTGATGCAGTGGACGCCCTTCTTGATGTCCACGACCTGCGTCACGCGGCAATCGGACGTCTTCGAAACAAGCGCGGCCGCCTGTTCGGCAGAGACGTTGCGTTGCTCGGCAAGCAGTTTGGCCGTCTCGGATCTCGCGTTTGCAAGCGCCTTGGTGAGGTCCTCATCGAATCCCATCGTGATCCATTCGCTCGGAGTCTCGATCCGTGGCCATTGCAGTCTGGTCGTCTTGTCGACCGTGATGGTCAGCACGATCTCCTGGAAAGCAGTCTCCAGGGCCGTGAGGTTGATTTCGCCGTTTCCCTGGGCCGCGTGCGAATCCCCGGTCCACACCAGCGCGCCGCGGACGAACACGGGCACGTGCAATGTCGTGCCCTCGACGAGGTCGCGGTTGTCGAGGTTGCCGGCAAAGGGTCCTGGCGGAACGGCGTTGTAGCGCCCGGGCTCCGCGCGAGCCACGCCGAGCGTTCCCGGAAACGGCCTCAGCGGGATCTCAATACCCGGCGCGAATTCGGCGACCTTGCGATCGGCATCGAGGTAGAAATACTTCACCTGTCCTTCGGGGAAATCTTTCGGAAATTCGCCGAACATGCCGGGAATGTTGAAGTTTGCGGCCCAGGAGCGCGGAACTATTTTCTGAATTTTTATCCGCAAGATGTCGCCCGGCTCGGCGCCGTTGACGAAGATCGGTCCCGTCAGCGACATGGGGCCGCGACCCGGCCAATCCGTGCGCAGTTTCTTCAATTCCTCGATCGTGGCGCCGGGCCAGAGCCGGCCGTGGGAGTGCGACATGGTTTCAACGACGACGGTGTCGCCGGAGTCGATCACCAGGCGCGGCAACTCGGCGTTGTCGAACCATCCCCATTGGGTGGTTTCGAGCGTTGCGGGCAGGACGAACACGCGGCCGGGATATTTGGAGGCGGGCACCGCCATCAATTTTTGCGCGCCGGAAATCGCCGACGGCGGTTGCTGTGCCAACAAGACGCTGCCACTGAGCGTGACGATCAAGACAGCCAGGGCCAGAACGCGCTTGAATTGCTGCATTGCTTCTCCCCCGACCGACGCCGCGACCATTGTAAACAAACAATTCACTCCCAACGTCTGCAGATGTAAATGCCTACGTGCAGCAAAAACCCGCAACTTGAACGAGAAGCGATCAACCAAACGGTGCACAGGAAAAGGAAGCCGGTATGTGGTGCCAGAATTGGGCGGCTGAGACTACCTCGAAAATGCTTTTACGAATCTGTATCGCCGCACGATGATCCAGGCCCATCCCTTCGCAAACCAGTGAAGTTTCAAGAGCCTCGGTTTGACGACAAGGAAAATCCGTTCGACTAGCACAAGGCTTGCCGCATAAGCGGCCGTAATCATAGCCGTGCCCGTAAGCCAATGCCCCTCGCCGATCAGGGCGACCGCAACAAGTTTTGAAGGCTCGACCAAACACAGGGGCAGAGCCAAAAGCGCAAGCGATTGATACGGGCCGAACTCCTCGATCGAGTGGCGAAGCCTCCCTAGTGCTTGCTGAATTCTGGCCGGGCTCAAGGCGATATCTCTTGGTCGCAAATAGCCCCATGACGAAGAAACTTCAGGCGGCCGGCTCAGTTCCACGGAAGCTGCGCGCGCCTCGGGCTTCCCTCGAACTGGGCGTCGGGGGGCGTCTTCGGATAGCCGGTCCATGGCCGCACCAACCGCTCGAGGGCGATCCCGATCAAAAAGCCGACGACGACATCGCTCGCCCAATGCGCCAGGATGAAGACACGCGTGAGCGACAGAGCGATTGCGAAGCCGCGAGCCGTCGCCCGCGAAGGCTGCGGCCATGCGCCCGCGGCGGAAGCCAGCGCACCCATGTGTAGCGCGTGACCGGACGGAAAAGCGTCATTGGGCTTTCCCGAGCGAGGAATGCCGCGCAAGTGGCCCAGCACTGTCAGGCGGTCCGGTCGGGTCTGATCGAACATCAACTTGAGAACATGCGGAAGGAGCGAGGCGGTCGCCGTCACCAGCAACAAATGATTGCCGGCGCGCCGAAGCGATTCGGGTTCCCTCCGCGTGACGAGCCAACCGACGGCCGCCATTGCGAGCAGCAGCTTCTCGTCGGCCCCCCACGTGACCGCGCGCGCGACCTCCTCGGGGACAGGGCGTGCCTTTCGCGCGATCGCAGCCGCGATTGCGACGTCGATCTCGTTCGGTTTGACGGTTATAAGCGCCATGACGAAGCAGGTACCAGGCTGGTTCCGTAATCAACGCGCCGCGGTGGAGCGAGTTTCACGATTCCGTCTCGACAGAAAACGGTTCACGCCGGCGGCTGCAGACCTGGCAACCGAAGACTCAAGCATGCTCTATTCGCGGACATCCGAGCGCCCACCACCGGCGGGAACGAACGCTGACCGCGTTTGTTACCTCATATGCAGCTTTGCGGGAGGTGCGTCGATGGAATTGCGGGCGCCTGCGAGCGCCAAACGTCGGATCAGCGTGCCGACGCGCGTGTGGCTCGGCTTTTTCATCGCCTTGGCGGCAACTCCGGCCGCCAGCGCTGAACTGACGCCCGCGGTTGTCAATTCCGCCGAGCCTTCGGGAAAATCGCTTTCGGCCGAGAAACCGAGTCCTCTCGGCGTTCGGCTGCAGGTGCTGCTGGGCCGTGCACACTTCTCCCCGGGTGAGATCGACGGCAAATTCGGCGAAAACGCCAAGAAGGCGCTGCGTGCATACGCCGAGGCGCAACAGCTGCCAGGCACGAGCGATCTCACCGGAGAGCTCTGGAAAAAACTCGAAACCGACAACGCGGCTGTGCTTACGACTTACACGATCACCGAAAAGGACGTCAGGGGACCTTTCCTGCACAAGCTGCCGCAGAAGATGGAAGCCATGAAGGACATTCCGAGGCTGAGCTACACCAGCCCCCGCGAAGGTCTGGCCGAGAAATTTCACATGAGCGAGCAGCTGCTCGCTGCGCTCAATCCCCTCCAGCGTTTCGACCGCGCCGGCGACACCATCATCGTCGTCGATACAGGCGACCAGAACACGGCAAATTCCACGAAAGCGGCCAGGGTCGAGGTCGACAAGAACCGGCAGACGGTAAAGCTGTTTGATCGGTCGAACGCCCTGATCGGGTTCTACCCGGCGACCGTCGGTAGCGAAGAAAAGCCATCGCCCACCGGCACTCTGAAGGTGACCGCGATCGAGCACAATCCAACATATCGGTACGATCCCAAATACCACTTCAAGGGGATTCACTCGAACAAGCCTTTCACGATCAAGCCCGGGCCGAACAATCCGGTCGGCACGGTGTGGATCAACCTCTCCGCTGAAGGCTACGGCATCCACGGCACGCCTGATCCCGGCAAGGTGTCCAAGGCTCAATCGCACGGATGCGTGCGTCTCACTAATTGGGACGCCGAACGCGTCGCGAAAGAGGTCTCGAAGGGGACCACTGTCGATTTCGTCGACGATATGCGATCATAACGATCGTTGCAGCGACGAGCGGGCGGCCCGCTCGAAATAGAGGTCCGCCGTGCCGCCGGCTGCGGCAGCAAATCCGCGACCAAGACGGACAAGGCTTCCCCCCGTTTTCGAAAAGATTGGTGACGAAGGAGTTAGCCCAGCCGGCTTACAATGGTAGATGCTTGCTAGCGGCAGAAACGGGCCGGCCTGAACACCAGATAGCGGTCGGCCGGAGAATCGTCGGAAATAAGATGGAAGGGGAAAGCTTTCTTTGGCTGGTCCGGCACGCGGCCGTCGCCGGGGTCGATGGAATGATCCATTCCGCAAACGCTCCGGCCGAGCTGAGCGATCGGGCGCATCTGGATGCCGTGCGAAGGCATCTGCCTTCCGAAGCTGCAAGCTACGCCAGCCCGGCACGACGGACGATCGAGACGGCGCGGGCGCTTGGGCTCGATCCGGTCCTGATGGCTGAATTCGCCGAGCAGGATTTTGGCGCATGGACCGGCCACCGTCACGACGATCTTGCTGCCGGCGGCGAAGAAGGCTACGCGCAGTTCTGGCAAGATCCCGCTCGATCGAGACCACCCGGCGGCGAAAGCTTCGAAGACCAGGTGGCCAGGACCAGGCTGGGGCTTCTGAAATTGGAGCCCGGTCCGTCAATACTCGTGGTCCACTCCGGAACGATCCGCGCTGCGCTCTGCATCGCGCTCGATATCGACGTCGAAGCGGCCTTGCGTTTTTTGGTCCAGCCGTTGTCGATTACCCGGATTGATCGCCTGCGGAACGGATGGCGGGTGGTGTCGGTCAATCAAAGCGTTCGCAATCTCCCCGAGATTGCGTTGCGCGAAGAACGTCCAGAAACTAAAGGAGGCCCTGGCGAACGATGACGGCAGGCCTGCTGCCACGATCTGTCGCAACGGCGCAGACCATTAGAGCATGATCCGGAAAAGTGGAAACCGGTTTTCCGAAAAGATCATGCTCAAACAAAGAGATGAGATCATGATGCGATTTCCACTTAATCGCATCATGATCTAGTTGGCGCGTGGAACGTTCGCCTGTGCGAAGGTCGCCATTTCATTGTGCAGCGCGCATGCGAGGCGCAGCAGCGGCAATGCAACCGCGGCTCCCGATCCCTCGCCGAGCCTGAGGTCGAGATCGATGAGCGGCGGAATGTCCAGTGCGCGGAGCACCAGCCGATGCCCCCGCTCCGCCGATTGATGCGAGGCCAGGAGAAATGGACGACATGAGGGGTTGAGACGCACTGCCGCCAGCGCCGCAACGGAGACGATGAAACCGTCGAGCAGGACCGGCAAACGAAGCTGAGCGGCCGCGATGATCGCACCGCAAATGGCAGCGATTTCGAGACCGCCGACCGCGCACAACACATCCTCGGCAGAAACGCCGCCCCTCGTAAGCCCGTGCCGCGCGAGAGCCTGGTCGATCACGCTCACCTTGCGTGCGCGGCCGGCCGCATCGACGCCCGTCCCGCTGCCGGCGATCGCTTCGGCGCTGATCCCAAGCAGGGCGGCTGCGACCGCCGCCGAGCTCGTGGTATTGCCGATGCCCATCTCGCCAAGGATCAGGAGATCGGGCGCCTCTCCGGCAGCCCGCAACACCGCGCGCTTTCCGCATTCCAATGCGAACGCTACTTCGACGGTCTCCAGCGCCGCTTCGGTGCTGAAGTCGCGGCTGCCGCTGCGCGGTTTGTCTGTCACGATTCCAGGCACTGGCGACTGCGCGAGCGTGCCCGCGTCGACGACCTCCAGTCTTGAACCCAATTCGCGCGCAAGGACCGAAATGGCGGCACCACCGGAGGCGAAATTCGACATCATGGCGATCGTGACTTCCTGAGGATAGGCCGAGACGCCCTGGGCGACGACGCCGTGATCGCCGGCGAAGATGATGATGGGCACGCGCATCGCGCGCGGCCGCTCCGTCTCCTGCAGGCCAGCGAGTTCAATGGCGAGTTGCTCGAGTCGTCCCAGCGAGCCGGCCGGTTTGGTAAGCTGAGCCTGCCGAGCCAGGGCCGCATCGCGATGAATGGCCGAGACGCCCGGGCACGGTTGGTAGACCCACTTGGCTAGCATGTTGTCCTGCCTTGAATGAACTGTTCGCCGATGATCGCTATCTGCGCCTGAGAATGTAGCTGTCCATGATCCAGCCGTGCCGTTGTCGCGCTTGCGCTCGCGCGGCGACGATACGTGGCCCGACTTCGGCCAGCTCGCCCGAGATGAGGATTTCGTCGGGCATGCCGAGGTAGGCGCCCCACCAGACGTGCAGTCCCTCCGGCTCGAGGGATTGGAACGCACCCCCGCGGTCCAGCATGACCACCACCGTGTTCACGCCGGACGGCCAGCCACGCTCGCGCAGCTGGCGTCCCGTCGTGACCAGAAAAGGCTCGCCGATGTCATTGGCCGGCAGCGCATGGGCTGCGCAAAGCGCCTGGATCGACGTGACACCCGGGACCACCTCAATGCGTGGCGGCGGCTCAAGCCGTGCCGCGATCCGCAGACTGGAGTCATATAAGGAGGGATCGCCCCAGATCAGAAGCGCCGCGCGCCCTTGACCGCCGAGATGGGCTGCGATTTCCCGCGACCAGGTCTCGGCGACGGCGTCATGCCATTCGTCCACGCCCCTGCGGTAATCCTCCTCACCGGCGTCACGCGCCGGCAGATCAAACTCGACGACGCGCGTCTTGTCGTTCGTCAGCACGTTCGCGCAAATCCCGCGCCGCAAGTCGGCAAGATCGGACTTCTCCTTCCCCTTCCTTGGAACGAGAATGAGATCGGCCTTGTTGATCGCGCGGATCGCGGCAAGTGTGAGCTGCTCGGGATCACCGCAACCGATACCAATCAAAGAGAGAGTTAGCATGGCGCGAAGGTGGAAGGCGGTCGTACCGTCCGACCGCCTTCGTCATTCACGCGGCATGGTGCAAACGGCGGGTGACCCATCCGTCTGCCGTGACGCCGCGCAGCGATTTTGCCAGCGCCAGCACCGCCAGATCGGCCAGCGGCTCGATCACGATGACGAGCGCGTAGGATGCGGCGAAGGTGACAATATTGGCGAGGTTGGCCGCGCCAAACCCCGCGCCGTAAAGTGCCCAGAATGCAACCCACGCGACGATTCCGGACTGATACGCCGTCGACAGCGCGAGCGCCTGGCGATACTTGAGGTCGACATAGGCGGTCTTGGGGGGAATGATGCGCGCCGCGAGCGAGCGAATCGCGAACAAGGGCACCAATAGCGTGGTCACGTTCATGCCGTATTGCGGCAAGTCGGCCGGCACGAAGAACAGCCCCTGAAACAGAAGACCGAGCGCCAGTCCGAACGCGGCGGGCGCGGCGCCCAAAATCAGGAACAATGTCGAGCCGAGAATGAAATGCACCTCCGAGACACCGACCCGAAAGTGCGGCAGCAGCTCGAAGAAGGAGAACACCAGGGCCGTGGCTGCGACGCTACGTACGGCAAACGAGACGACCCCCTGCTCGCGCACGCTATCCACGGCAAGCTTCAATGCGCAGGCGCCGGCCGCCGCACCCGTGGCATAGCTCAGGACGATCTTGGCGCCCGCAACGATTCCCGGTTCGATATGCATGGTCTATTCCCTTATGCCGTCACTCCGGACGGCGCTGGCGTTGCAGATTGCAATCCGGCTTGCCGGCTTGCGGTGCGAAAAAGTGGCAGGGACCAAGGGGCGCCAGTGCGCCGAAAAGAATCACGGCGGCCGTCGTCGCGTCGGTATCCTGACTTAGCCGTTCGGCGAGTCCTGCGACGGTGGAGCGGACCAGCCGCTCTTGGGCATGGCCGAGCGACTCTGCAAATAGTGCCGGCGTGTCCGGGCTCATGCCGTGCTCGATCAGTTTTGCTGCAAGACGCGGAAAAGTTCGCCTTCCCATGTAAACCACGGTGGTCGATTCCGGGTCGGCAAGCGCACCCCAGTTGAGATTTGCAGGCAACAGGCCGCTGGTATCGGCACCGGTCACGAACTGGATCCGGCGCGAGGTATGCCGGCGCGAGAGCGGAATGCCGGCTTGCGCTGCCGCCGCGCATGCGGAGGTGACGCCAGGAACGACCTCGTAGCCGATACCGGCCGCGCGCAGCATTTCGATCTCCTCTTCCAGCCGACCAAAAATGCCTGCATCGCCTGATTTCAGGCGCACCACGCGCGCACCGGTTGCGGCATAGTCGACGAGCAGTCGATTGACATGCTGCTGCCTGGTCGACTGGCGTCCCGCACGCTTGCCGACCGCCACCAGGTTGGCCTGCTCGCTTGCATGATCCAGGATTGCGCCTGAGGCAAGGTCGTCATACAGCACGACGTCGGCCGCGCGCAGACGCGACACCGCCTTCAGCGTCAACAGCTCTGGATCTCCCGGACCGGCCGAGACAAAGGAGACGAAGCCGCTCACCTGTCCTCCGCGATGAGGTGGAAGAATGTACCAGTGACATGACCGCGGCGCGAGCCGGTCTCGGCAATCACGGCGCCTGCCGCGTCGCGCACGACCGCCAAGGGCGTATCCGGCTGCGAAACAATGGTCGAATAATGAAATTCGTGGCCGCGCAGGCGTGCGCCCGCCTCATGTCCGGGTATTGGCGCAGCCAGCTCGGCAATCCGGTAACCAAGATGCATGCGGCGCTTGGCAAAGCTCGTTTCGAGCCCGAGCAATCCCGCCATCTCGTGGCGCGTGCCGTCGGCGTCGGTCAGCGCGCCGCCGAGCACCATGTAGCCCCCGCACTCTCCGTGCACCGGCCGTGTTTGGGCAAAAGAGCTCAGCGCGCGTTGAAACCGCCGGTTTTCCGCAAGACGGCCGGCATGCAATTCCGGATAGCCCCCCGGAAGCCAGCATACATCCGCGCCGGCATCGGGAATCTCGTCGGCGAGCGGGGAGAACGTCGCGATCTCGGCTCCGGCCGCGCGCCAGGCCTCGAGCATATGCGGATACATGAAGGAGAAGGCGGCATCCCGCGCCAGTGCGATCCGCTGACCGGGCGGTCTGACCTTTTGACCTCGTACAACCGGTTGCGGTGACCAGACGGTTGCCGATTGCAGCACCGCATCGAGATCGACATGGCCGCCGATAAAGCGCGCGGCTTCGGCGATCAGGGCGCCAACCTGTTCATGTTCCTCGGCCTGCACCAGACCGAGGTGCCGCTTCGGCAAGGCGATCGCGGCGTTGCGAGGCAAAGCGCCGAACACAGCTATGCCGACGTCGGCGAGCGCGCGGCGCACGAGATCCTCATGCCGCGCGCTTGCAAGGCGGTTGAGAACCACGCCAGAAAGGCGCACGCCGGCGCGAAAATCGCGCAGTCCAGCAGCGACGGCCGCGGCGGTTTGCGCCTGCCCGGAAGGATCTATCACGAGCAGGACCGGCCATCCCATCATTTCGGCAATATCGGCGGTGGCGCCGGTGCCGGAGACGCCCGGCGTGGCAACGCCGTCAAACAGGCCCATCGAGCCCTCGGCCAGCACAAGATCAGCGTCCGCGCCGCGCGAGGTGAGATGCCAAATGGTCTCGCGATCCATCGCCCAACTGTCGACATTGACCGAGGGGCGGCCCGTCGCGGCTGCGTGAAACGCGGGATCGATATAATCGGGACCACTCTTCAAGCACTGCACCTTGAGGGCGCGATCGCGAAAAGCGCGCGCGAGTGCCAGCGTCAGCGTTGTCTTGCCTGCGCCCGAGGCGGGCGCCGAAATGACAAGTGCCTGCGTCATAGGGCCTCCGGGAAGCGCGGCGTCGGTCCTCGCGGACGATAGCGGCGGTCATAGTCGGCCGCATACAGGCGGCTTTCGGCAAAATCCTCCGAACCGAGTGTCCTGCCGACGAGCACAAGCGCCGTGCGTTCGAGCTCGGGGCCGACGGCAGCATCGAGTGTACCGAGCGTGGCGCGAATGATCCGTTGCTCCGGCCAGCTTGCGCGCCAGACGATCGCCACGGGGCAATCTGCGCCATAGTGCGGCGTGAGCTCTGCAATCAGCCTGTCGAGCATGTGCACCGAGAGATGGATCGCAAGCACCGCGCCGGTTGCGGCAAAGGCGGCGAGGCTTTCGTCTTTCGGCATCGCGCTCGCCCGCCCCGAAGTTCGTGTCAGCACGACGGATTGCGCAACTCCCGGCAGCGTGAGTTCCGCCTCGAGCGCGGCGGCAGCGGCCGAAAAGGCCGGCACGCCGGGAGTGATGGTGTAGGGAATTTCAAGCGCACGCAGACGGCGCAATTGCTCGCCCATCGCCGACCAGATCGATAGATCGCCCGAATGCAGCCGCGCAACATCCTTGCCCTGGGCATGCGCGATGACGATCTCCGACATGATCTCGTCGAGCGATAGTGGTGCGGTATCGATGATGCGGGCCCCTCGCGGGCAATGCGCGAGAACGCCCTGCGGCACCAGCGAGCCGGCATAGAGACATACGGGACAGGCGGCGATGATGTCGCGCCCGCGCAGTGTAAGCAGGTCGGCAGCGCCTGGTCCGGCGCCGATGAAGTGCACCGTCATTCGCCATCTCCTTCGGCAATTGCCGCAGTAGCCGTGCGATCCTGCGAAACGGTTCGGCAGGAAACGAGACGCGCACGAGCACCCGCCGCCGCAAGTGCTGCGGCCTCGGCGACGGAGCCCACGCCGAATCTCGCCTGGACGAGATCGGATTGTGTCTGGGTTTCGATGCCGGCCAAAACGGCCGCCGGAATGGCCTTGATCGGCAGATTGAGCTCTCGCGCCAGCAACCGCAGCACCGGCGTTTGCGATTTGTCGCTGACGGTTGCCACCGCCGCAAGACCTTCGGCGCCGGCAGCAACAAGCGCTTCGCGCAGCGAAGCCAGTGTGACGTCTCGCTTGAATCCCAGCCCTGCGACCCTCATTTCACCGCACTCCATTGCACGACCGACCGCTCCATCTCCCATGAGCGATATCGGCCGAGCTTGCCCGCATGCGCGATTTCGAGGCGCATGAGTTCGCCGCCGTGAAGCCGATGCAGCTCCGACAGGAGTGCGTCGGTCTCAAGCGTTACAGCATGCGCAACCAGCCGTGCGCCCACCTCCAGCAGCGGCCAAAGGCCATCGAACATCGCAAGATCAAGCCCTCCGCCGATGAAGACGGCTTGCGGCGTCTTGAGGTCGCCCAGCACTCCGGGCGCGGTCCCCTCGACGACCGCAATCCGGTTGGCGAGGCCGAACGCCGTGGCATTCTTGCGGATATTTTCGGCGCGATCCTTGCGGGCTTCGATCGCGATCGCACTTCCTCCGCACAGCGCCCATTCGACGGAGATCGAGCCGGATCCCGCGCCGATGTCCCACAAACGTTCGCCTGGCCTTGGCGCAAGCGCAGAGAGCGCCAGTGCGCGCATCGGCCGCCTGGTGATCTGGCCATCATGCACGAAAAGCGAATCCGCATGGCCCGAGCTGCGCGGCAGCCCGCCAAAACCCTTCGCTTCCAATGCGATGGCCAAGAGGTCCGCGGCTGGATCGCCGTCGTAGCTGTCGGCGCGATGCTGCGTGATGGATTCGCGTTTCCCTCCAAGCGCAGCAAGGGTCCAGAGCTGCGAATGGCCCCACCCCTGGGCCGTCAGCCATTTGGCGAGAGCGACACCAGCTTCGCCGTCGCGCAGGAGACAAATGATCCGCTCACCGTGAGCTAGATGCGGCAGAAGACACGCGAACGGGGCGGCATGCAGCCCAAGACAGATCACGGACTCCAGTCGCCATCCCAGGCGCGCCGCGGCAAGCGAGAATGTCGAGGGCGCAGGATGGGCGATCCATTCGCTCCTGTTCAGCTGCTCTGCGAGAACCGCGCCGACGCCGTGCCAGAACGGATCACCCGAGGCGAGTACCGCGGTCGGACGGCCGCGGCAGGAAAGGACGCAATCCGTCTGGAATGGCGCCGGCCAGCAGCGGCCGCGGTCGCCGATGCTCGCGAGCGCCAGATGCCGCTCGCCGCCAAAGACCGTCTCGGCCCTGGCGAGCGCCTTTCGGCTTGCGTCCGAGAGGCCCGAAAGGCCATCTTCGCCGATACCGATGATGGTCAGCCAGGGATCAGAAGGATCACGCATGACACGCGCCCTCATACTGGGCGGAACGAGCGATGCTCGCTTGCTTGCTGATGCGGTTGCGCACGCAGGATTTGAAGCGACCTATTCCTATGGAGGACGCACGCGCGCGCCTGCGACACAACCGCTGCCGACGAGGTCCGGCGGTTTTGGCGGCGCAAGCGGCTTGGCTGAATACATTCGTCGGGAAAAAATCACGCATGTGATCGACGCAACCCATCCCTTCGCGGCCGAAATGAGTCGCAACGCGGTTGCGGCCTGCGCAACAACCGGCGCGCGGCTGATCGCGCTTGAGCGCGCGCCTTGGGCCAAGGCACCCGGTGACAAATGGATCGAGGTAGCCGATCTCGCCTCGGCCGTGACGGCGTTGCCCCTGACGCGCACTCGTGTTTTCCTTGCGATCGGCCGGCAGCATATTGCGGCGTTCGGCGCCAAACCGCAGCACGCCTACACGCTGAGATTTGTCGATCCTCCGGGTGAGCCATTGCCGTTTCCCGATGCGGACGTCATTGTGTCGCGCGGGCCATTCGCGTTCGAGAGCGAGTTGGACATGATGCGCTCGCGCCGAATCGAATGGATCGTCGCCCGCAACTCCGGCGGAGAAGGCGCGCGAGCCAAGATCGATGCGGCGCGCGAACTCGGACTTCCCGTGGTCATGCTGAAGCGGCCCGAACTCCCCGACAGGCCGCGGGTGGAAAGCGTCGCCGAGGTGATGCAATGGCTTGGTCATCGGGCATGCCTCGGTGCATAGACCCACTGACCGATGCGGCGGGTTGCCGAGCTGCCGACGATGACAAGCGTCCTCATATCGGCCATCTCCGGTCGCGCTTCCCGCAGCATCACCGTTTCGATCTTCTCCTCGGCCGTCGTGAGCGCGCGCGCAAAGATCACGATGCGGTCGCCGCAGCCTGCTTCGCTTAAAATATTGAGCGCGCGGGCAAAGCCTTCGGGTCGGCTTGCCGAGCGCGGATTGTACATGGCGATCGCGAAATCGGCCTCGGCGGCAAGCCGCAGGCGTCTTTCGATCGTTGGCCACGGCTTCAGATTGTCGGACAGATTGATCGCGCAAAAATCATGCCCGAGCGGCGCACCGACGCGGGCGGCAGCGGCCAGCATCGCGGTCACGCCAGGCAGAACCCGGATGGGAAGTCCCTGCCACTGTGGTGAGTCCTCGAGTGCTTCGAACACGGCGGAGGCCATGGCGAACACGCCGGGATCACCGGATGAAACCACGACGACATGGCGCCCTTCGGAGGCAAGCCGCAAGGCCTCGCCGGCACGCTTGAGCTCCATGCGATTGTCGGACGGATGCAGCGCAAGTCCTGTGCGCCGGCGCACGCGCGCGACATAGGGCGCATAGCCCACTATGTCGGTTGCGGCAGCGAGCGCGGCAGAGACCTCCGGCGTGACCATCGCCTCGTCGCCCGGCCCAATTCCGGCAATCGTCAGCGTGCCCGTCATTCAGCGCACTCCATGCGCCGTCCACGGCCGTGGACCAGCACGATCGCAAAGTAAGGACAGTCGGCCTCGTGAACATCCATCAGTCGGGCGACGCGTTCGCCCGGCATGGTGCCGCGCTCGACCAGCCACGCGTCGGCGAGACGATCGGCAGAGACGAGCGCCCGACGGACCTTTTGCAGATTGCGCCCGGTCTTCATGATGACGAGTGCATCGGAATTGCGCATCCGCCGCTCCAGCTCGTCCTCCGCGAGCGTACCCATCAGTACCGTCGTAACGTCGTCGCCAAGCGCGATCGGCTGGCCGACCGAATTCCAGCAACCGGCCATTCCCGGAATGCCGGCGATCACCTCGATCGCAACGCGCCCCTGCAAGCGCGCGTGCAGGTGCATGAAGGACCCGTAGAAGTATGGATCGCCCTCGCAGAGCACGACCACCTTGGCGACGCTCGCAAGCCGCGCCAGACGCTCGGCACATTCGTCGTAGAAGTCGGCGAGCAGGCGAACATATTCCGCGCTGCCAAAGGAAATCTCGGTTGTGACCGGATATTCCATCGGATATTCGCAGACGTCTTCGGCCAGCAACCCTTCGACAATGCGTCGCGCCTGGCCGGGGTGTCCTTTCTTTCGAAAATAGGCGACATGTTTTGCCGCGCGCACCTCGCGATCGGCACGCACGCTCATCAACTCCGGATCACCCGGCCCAAGGCCGCAGCAGATGATGGCGCCCATCTCTATTCGCTCCGGCTTGCCAATGCGTTCACGGCGGCAACGGTGATCGCCGAGCCGCCAAGGCGTCCTTCGACCGTCAACGCCGGCGCGGGTGGATCGGCCATCAGTGCGGCCTTGGCTTCAGCCGCGCCGACAAAACCGACCGGACAGCCGATGATTGCCGCAGGCCTTGGACAATTCTCATCCTTCAGCATGTTGAGGAGATGAAACAACGCCGTCGGCGCATTGCCGATCGCGACGATCGCGCCATCCAGACGCGGCCGCCACAGCTCGATCGCCGCCGCGGAGCGCGTATTGCGCAGCGAATGCGCGAGCGAAGGAACGACCTCCTCGTCGAGTGTGCAGATAATCGAATTACCGGCCGGCAGGCGCGCGCGCGTGATTCCCTCCGACACCATCCGCGCATCACACAGTACGGGCGCGCCGTTCTGCAGCGCCGCCCGCGCGACACCGGCCATGCCCGGCGTAAAGCGGATCTTCGTTTCCAGTCCCACCATGCCTGCGGCATGAATCATGCGCACGACCACCGGTTCCTCGTCGACCGAAAAACGCGCAAGCTCCGCCTCGGCACGTATGATGGCGAAGGATTGCCGATAGATCGCCGCACCATCGGTCTCATAGCTGTGCAGCATCAGCGCGCTCCCAATAAGAGCGAGGGATCTGTCAGGATGCCGGCGCGGCTCAGTCCGCGCAACACCGGCGCATCCCGCACCGAGCCGCCGCGGACGAGATCAAATCCTTCACCGGTCGCCACCAGCGTGATCGACGCCGGACCGGAATGAGCACAGCCTTTGGCGCAACCGGAGACGTGGAGGCGGGCATCTTCGGCAATGTGTGGCGCAAGCGCCTCCGCCAGCGTGCGTGTGTCGGCATACGCCTGGGCGCAGCGCGGAGCGCCGCTGCAGGCGATAACCCGCAGGATCGGATCTTCCGCGCGCGTTATGAGTCCCTCGCATTGGGGCATCTCATCCATCCCCTCCGCCAGGATCATGCGCCACGGCGTCATGCGCAGTGCGCGCGCGCAATTGCCGAGATATCGAAGCGCGGTACAGGTCAGTTGCCCGAACGCCAAGCCGAACATCGCGCCTTGCGGATATAGCCCGGGACCGGGCAATATCTGGCTGCGCGCGGGCCTGGCGTTGCCGCAAAGCGCCTCGGGCGGCCTTGCACCGGCACCGATATGAGCAGCCATTCGTCCTCGGCTGCCTTTGGCTCCGCCTGAAGCGACAAACCACTCGGTTAGCGCCAGCACGGCCTTGACGGCTTCCGTACGCGTGACCTGACGGCCAAGTTCCGCGCCGTCGGCACGCACGATGAAATGCCCCGTCACGGCGCGCTCGATCCGCACATCGGCGGATGCGCCGACGAGCACTCGTTCCCTACCGCAATCAACAGCGAAGCCGAACTTGGTCGGCACCCCGGCGGGACCGGTCGCCAGCGCCTGCTCCAGTTCCGCTGCGAAGGCGGCGATCTCATCGCCTTCGGTCCAAAACGGCGTCATCAAGACGTTACGTCTCGCCTCGGTGTCCGGATCCGGATCAAGCAGGGCGAGCCCCGCGAGCCCCTCGATCAGCGGCAAATAGCTGGCATCGCCAACGCCCCTGATCTGGAGGTTGGCCCTGTTGGTCAGATCGAGGATGCCGTTGCCATGTCGCTCGGCGAGCTCTGCTAATCCCACCGCCTGCGCCGCATCGATCCGGCTCGCGTGCGGCCGGATGCGAACCACGAGCCCGTCTCCGGATCGCATCGGCTGCAAGGCCCCCGGACACCATCCCCTGATCGCAACGTCGCTCATGAGGCCTCCTTGAGCGCGGCTGCAATCGAATTGCGGCGCGTCTTCCAGAGTGAGGCTTCGTGCAGGTGGTTGAAACAGGTTTCGATCGCCGCAAGCGCCGGCGGATTCTCGCGAGCCATAAATGCGCGAACATCGTCATTGCCGAGCGTCGCATCAAAGTAGAGATCGAAGAGATACGAAGGCACGACATCGGCAAGATGAGCGAATGCCGCCATGTGATCGAGCGTCGCGGCGATTTCGGCCGCACCCCGAAAGCCGTGGCGCATCATGCCCGCGATCCAGTCGGGATTGGCGGCGCGCGCACGCACGACGCGCGATATCTCCTCGGTCAACGAGCGCGCATGCGCTTGATCGGGACGCGTCGCGTCGAGGTGATAGAGCCATGGAGCGGCGGCGCCGAGCGCGGCGGACGCGGCCACCACGCCGGCTTCATGGGAGGCATAGTCCGCAGCGAGCAGCAGGTCCGTCTCCGGCAGATCCTGGGTGTGCACGAAAGCGTCGGTGGCGGCGAGCCTTGCCTCGATACCCTCGCGGTCAGGGCGCATCTCGCCGTCTGCGGCAAAAGCCCAGGACGAAGCGGAAAGCCAGGCTTCGCCCGCGGCCAGGCGCGATTCTGTCGTGAACACGTTCGGCAACGATGCGATGCCGATGCCATATTGCCCGGGACGCGGTGCGAACACGCGCGCTGCGCGATTTATGTACGGATTTTCGTTACCTTCACTACCGCGCTCAGCCAATGCCTCGGTCGCAGCCTCGAACAGTTGCGCAAGAGACGAAAAAACATCGCGAAACAGTCCCGAAAGGCGAAGCGTCACATCGATGCGCGGCCTGCCGAGTTCCGCCGGCGAGATGATGTCGTAGCCCGATACACGCCCCGAGGCGTGGTCCCAGCGGGGCGCGATACCTGCAAGATGCAGCGCCATCGCAAAATCCTCACCTGCGGTGCGCATGGTCGAAGAGCCCCAAAGGTCCACCATGAGCCCCTTCGGCCAGTCTCCTTGATCCTGCAGGTGACGGCGCAAAAGCTCCTCGGCAAGTTTGATCCCTTGCGCATGTGCCGACGGCGTCGGCACGGCACGGGGATCGACGGCAAACAGATTGCGTCCGGTCGGCAGCACGTCGCGGCGTCCGCGATACGGCGAACCCGCAGGTCCCGGCGCGACACGCTTGCCCGAGAGCGCCGCAAGCAGTGCGTCCTTCTCGGCCTCACCGCAATCGCCCCGGCCGAACACATGCAGGCCGTCGCCGAACTGGCTTTCCTTGAGATCGCAGACGAAGCGATCGATCCGCGGAATGGCTTCGGCCGGCGCGGCAGAACCGGCGATGCCGAGATCATCTTCCAGTCCCGCAGCGCGGGCTTCGTCGCGGATCAATGCAATCAAACGCTGGCGACGCGCAGGATCGAGGCCATCGGCGGTTGAATATTCATCGAGCAATTGCTCGAGGCGACGCAACCCTTCTGGCAGAGCAGCCCGCGCCAGCGGCGGCGGCAAATGGCCGATTGTGACGGCGCCGGTGCGCCTTTTGGCCTGCGCCGCCTCTCCGGGATCATTGACGATGAAGGGATAGAGCACCGGCAGATCATCGATCAACGCTTCCGGCCAGCATGAAGGCGACAGCGCAACCGACTTGCCGGGCAGCCATTCGAGCGTCCCGTGCGCGCCCATATGGATGAGTGCGTCGATGCCCTGCCGACGAAGCCACAGATAGAACGCGACATAGGCGTGACGGGGGGTGCGCGAAAGATCGTGATACTCCGCATCGCGATGATCGAAGTCACCGCGTTCCGGCTGGATCGCGATGATGATCTTGCCACGCCGGATCCCGGCAAAACGAAATTCGCCGCCATGACAACAGGGATCATCCTCCGCCGCGCCCCAGGCGTTTTCGAGATCATCCTGCAACTGGCACGGAAGCCTCACCAATTCCTCGCGGTAATCGCCAAGATCCCACGCCAATTCCTCTCGCAGGAGAACCTCGCCAAGCCTTTCCACAGGTTCGACGTCAAAACCGGCCGAATCGAGATCGGAGAGCAACGTGTCGACCGAGGCCAAGGCATCGAGACCGACCGCATGCGCGACCTGGTGGCGACGGCCGGGATAGTTCGAGAGCACGATCGCAAGCTGCTTGTCCCGCGTCGGCTTGAGCGCAAGCTGGTGCCAGGCTTTCACGCGCCTGGCAACCGCAGAGATCCGCTCGTCGTCCGCCTTGTGCGCAAGATGTGAAAACTGCAGATCGGCATCGCGTTCGCCCGGCGATTTGAAGCTCACAACGCCGGAAAACAGGCGGCCGTCGACCTCGGGCAACACCACATGCATCACAAGATCACCCGGCGAGAGACCGCGAAGCGAGGCCAGCCAGTCATCGCGCCGGGCCGTCGACAATGCGACCTGGAATACGGGGCACGAAATCGCGTCGAACGGCGTGCTGCCGTCGTCTCCGAGGGCCGAGAAGGCTGTCGCATTGACGATCGCGGCTGGCGGGTGCCGGCTGAAAAGAGTCTTCAACCATTTTGCCACACCATCGGATTTCAAAGAGGTGACGAACAAGCCATAAGCATCAAAGCCCTTCTGCCGCAGCGCTGTGATGAGGGCGTCAACCGGTGCGGTATCGGCCGCGGACAGATAGGAACGATAGAAGATGACGAACGCGCGCGGTGCCTGATCGGGAGCCGGCAGAACCGACATCGCGCCGCGTGCTTCGTTGTAGAAGCCCATCTCCGGAAGATTGATTTCGCCGATCACCGGCCCGGCATAAAGGCCGGCAGCCAGCGCCAACTGGGCAATCGCCGCCTGCGCCGCGATCGGACCACCCTTGTCGCATAACGCCTTCAGGCGCCTGAGTGTCGAAATCGGCAAGGTCGAGAGCGCGTCCAGGCGCGGATCGTCGCGACCATCCGCCGGGAGCACCGCAAGCGCAAGGTCGCTGCTCTTCGCCAGTTGATGGAGCGCGGAAAGACCGTACGACCAGTAGGATTCGCCGCCGATCAGGCGCACCAGCACGCCGCGCGCACGCGAAAGCGTCCGCTCGACATAGGTGTCGACCGAGAGCGGATGACGGAGCTCCGCCAGGTTTGCAAGCCGAAGCGACGGCAGGCTGGCGCGGCCGCGCCGCCAGCCGGCGGCGAACGCCGCGAGATCGCTGTCGGAAAACGAGAGCGCCACCAGCTCGGCCGGTTGCTGGTCGAGATCCCTGGGCGTCGCAGTCTCTTCAAGACCGCGGCTCTCGCGAAAGACAATGTGCATCAGACTCCAAGTCCCGCCCTGATTGCAGCCTCGTCGATATCGCCGTGTTCACCGATCACAACCAGCTTCGATTGCCTGGGCCACATGCCCCAGGCAGTATCGAACTGGTGCCGCACCCGCTCGCCCACCGCCTGCAGCAGCAAGCGCATCGGCTTGCCCGCAACCGCGATATACCCCTTGGCGCGCAGCACGTTCTGCTCGCGCGCCAGTCGCTGGACGGAAGCGACCAGCCTGTCCAGATCGCGGATTTCGGGGAGTTCGATCACGACGGATGCGAAATCGTCGTGTTCGTGTTCGTCCTCGCCGTCGTGGTGAGAGGGACGCGCCGCAAGATCGGCTTCTGCCGCGGCTTCAAGGCCAAGGATCACGCGCGCATCGACCACGCCATCGACGACCGCGAGCATCGGTACGCGGCGCGGCATCTCGGCCGATATCGCTGCCCTGGCGGCCTCAAGTCCCTTTGCGCCAGCAAGGTCCGCTTTCGTCAGCAGCACGATGTCGGCGCAGGCGATCTGATCCTCGAACACTTCCGAAAGCGGCGTCTCGTGGTCGAGGTTTTCGTCGGCCGCGCGCTGCGCTTCGACCGCGGCCGGATCCGGGGCGAAACGGCCGGCCGCCACAGCCTCGGCGTCGGCAAGCGCGATCACGCCATCGACCGTGATTCGCGAACGAATCTCGGGCCAATCGAACGCTTTCAGAAGCGGTTTTGGCAACGCCAGCCCCGACGTCTCGATCAGAATATGATCAGGCTTCACCTGACGCGACAGCAACTGTTCCATGGCGGGAATGAAATCGTCGGCCACTGTGCAGCAGATGCAGCCATTGGCAAGTTCGACGATATTTTCCGTCGGACAATTGGCGTCTGCGCATGATTTGAGGATCTCTCCGTCTACGCCTTCGCTGCCGAACTCGTTGACGAGCACGGCGAGTTTCTTGCCATTGGCGTTGCTGATCAGGTGCCGGATCAGCGTAGTTTTGCCCGATCCGAGAAAACCGGTCACAACCGTCACCGGGACCTTGGCAAGCGTGTTCATTCGGCAGCCTCCGAAACGACTGAGATGGGTGGAATCCGTGCAAGCGATTGCTTGCGAAAGATTTCCGGACGGCTGCGCCACGGCACGATACCATTCGGTGCTGCTGCGTAGGCTGCCGCGCCGGCGGCCACATCGGGCGCATTTGAGTCCGACAAACGTCCGTAAATGTAGGACCATCGTCCGGGTGCGCTCAGCGCCACGGAGCAACCCTGGCTGCAGGCGGAAAGGCATTCGACGGCAACCACGCTGACGCCCTCGGGCACGCCGAAATCGAGAATGGCCGCATGCAGGCGCGCACCGGGCGTGGTTTCGCCCTCATTCAGTGTTTGGCCGGCACGACAGGTGATGCAGACGTGAAGCGTGACGGTCATCGCTCTCCTCAAGGTCTGGCGGGAGGCGATGAGGCACACGAACCAATGATTGCAACGGTTCGTTCCCCGTCGCGGAACACCCCGTCCGCCGGTCTCAATAGTGCGCTGGCAGGTCTCCCGGCTTGCGGAGCAGGGGTTTTCCCTCCGATCCCCGCCTTCCCAATCCCTCGAGGGGATCAGTGGCTTTGGGCATCTCTCCGGTCACGGTCGCGGGGGCGGCTGCATTTTGGGCCAAGCTCTTTAAGGCTTGAGCCCTATCGCATTCCCTCTTCGCCTGTCGTAGGACAAGCACCAACGCTAGTGGTCCACCTTTTGCCCAAGACCGCAACTTGTCAAGCCAAAGGAACGCATCAGATGATTTCCGAACAGGATGCCGTCGATGACGGGGAAGCCGCCGACACCGAAGCGTCGCTCGATGCGCGCCATGCGACGAAAATGGCAAAAAAGAAGGCCGCACGTGACCGGATGATGGCCGCCAAACATGGTGAAAAGGGTCTCATCATCGTCCACACCGGAACCGGCAAGGGGAAATCATCCTCGGCTTTCGGCATGATTCTGCGATGTGTCGCGCACGGTCTTCCCTGCGCCGTGGTCCAATTCATCAAGGGAGCGTGGGATACCGGCGAGCGCCGTCTGCTCACGGAGCATTTCGGGGATCTCTGTCAATTCCATGCGATGGGCGAAGGCTTCACATGGGAAACGCAGGATCGCGCCCGCGACATCGCGGCCGCGCGGGCGGGCTGGGAAAAGGCGAAGCAGTTGATCGCCGATTCCGCCTTGCGCATGGTCGTTCTCGACGAGATCAATATCGCGCTCCGCTACGACTATCTCGACATCGGCGAAGTCGTCGAGTTCCTGAAGAACTCAAAGCCTGCGATGACACATGTCGTCCTCACCGGGCGCAACGCCAAGCAGGAACTGATCGACGCCGCCGACCTCGTCACCGAAATGATGTTGATCAAGCATCCGTTCCGATCCGGGATCAAGGCGCAGCCGGGCGTCGAGTACTGACCGGAAATCCGAGCCATGACGCGCGCATTGATGATCCAGGGAGCCGGTTCGGACGTGGGCAAGTCGCTCATCGTGGCCGGCCTTGCCCGCCTGGCCGTGCGTCGCGGCCTTCGCGTGCTGCCGTTCAAGCCGCAGAACATGTCGAACAACGCAGCCGTGACGGTCGATGGCGGCGAGATCGGGCGCGCGCAGGCGTTGCAGGCGCAGGCCGCAGGGGTTGCCCCACACACCGACATGAATCCGGTTTTGCTGAAGCCGGAAACGGACGTCGGCGCGCAGATCGTCGTGCAGGGACGCCGCTTCGCGACGTTGCGCGCGCGTGAATATGCGGCCATGAAGCCTGCGCTGATGAAGCCGGTGCTCGAAAGTTTTGTCCGGCTGAAAGATCGCGCCGACCTGGTGCTGGTGGAGGGCGCCGGCAGCGCAGCCGAAGTAAACCTTCGCAAGGCTGACATCGCCAATATGGGCTTCGCCCGAAGCGCCGAGGTCCCGGTGGTGCTCGTCGGTGATATCGACCGCGGCGGCGTCATCGCGCAACTCGTCGGAACCAAAGCCGTGCTCGATCCCGACGATGCCGCCATGGTCGGCGGTTTCATCATCAACAAGTTTCGTGGCGATCCTTCACTGTTCGACGACGGTTACCGGTTGATCGAAAGCCGAACCTCGTGGAGGGGCTTTGGCGTCCTGCCCTACTTTTCCCGCGCCGCCGAGCTTCCGGCCGAGGATGTGATGGGACTTGGTGAGGCGCGCAAGAAAGGCAAATGCAAGATCGCTTTTCTGGCATTGTCGCGGATCGCCAATTTCGACGACCTCGACCCGCTGAAGCTCGAAGGGGAAATCGATCTTGTCATGGTTCGGCCGGGAGAGGCGATCCCCGGCGATGCCAGGCTTGTCATCCTTCCCGGCTCGAAATCGACCCGCGGCGATCTCGCCTTTCTGCGTTCGCAAGGCTGGGACATCGATCTTCACGCACATTATCGCCGCGGCGGCCATGTGCTGGGTGTCTGCGGCGGCTACCAGATGCTCGGGAAGAGCGTGGCAGATCCGGAAGGAATCGAGGGTTCATCGGGAGAATCGCCGGGCCTTGGGCTCCTCGACGTGAAAACGGTAATGACGCCGCAAAAGACTGTAACCCGCGTCACCGCTTCCCACGCCGCAACCGGCGAGCCGATCGAGGCTTATGAAATTCACATCGGGCTTACCGAAGGTGAGGACCGCCTACGTCCGTTCGCCATTCTCAACGGCGCGGGCGAAGGCGCCGTTTCCCGAGACGGTCGCGTGCACGGCAGCTATCTGCACGGCCTGTTTACGTCGGACGGTTTTCGCAAGGCATTTCTCGCGCGAATGGATATTCCGGCCACAAACCTGCATTACCGTGCAAGCGTCGAGAGCACGCTCGATGCGCTCGCCGATCACATCGAAAATCATCTCGACGTCGAAGGCCTGCTCGCCGCGGCCCGCTGAAGATGAGTCATCAACGCGCGAGCGCAGAAGCCAGGCGCGCCCATTCGGCCTCGTTGCCCGGAAGGCCGAGCCGCAGCCATCCCGGCCTCTCCACAAAGATTCTTGACCAAATGTGCGAGCGTGCGAGCCGCTCCTGTGCAACTTTTGCGTCGCCAGTCTGATAGAGCCGGAACAGCGGTGTCCCTCCAACCAGGATCCAGCCGAGCCGCTTCACCACGGAATCGAGCCGCATGCAATCGCCTGCAAGGCGCGCCGATGTCGCTTCCGCCCAGCCGCGGTCCGCAAGAGCGCGCTTGCCGATTGCAATGGCCGCGCCCGAAATCGGCCACGGACCAGCCATTGCGGCAAGCCTGGCGATTTCGGCCTCGCCACCGATGATGAAACCGAGCCGCAGACCGGCAAGCCCGTAAAACTTTCCGAACGATCGTATGATCAATAGACCAGGCCGTCCCGCCTCGGGCGCCAGCGACAGATGCGGAACGGCATCAGCGAAACTCTCATCGACCACAAGCCGGCCGAGGCGCGGCACAAGCGCGAACAATTGCTCCGGATCATGATGGTGTCCGTCAGGATTGTTGGGATTGCCGATGACGGCAAGATCGGCTCCAGCTAGCGCTTCGAGGCGAAAGGTCTCGGCCACATCCCAGCCGGCGGCCGCAAACACCGCCGCGTACTCGCTATAGGTGGGCGCAAGGATGCGCGCGCGGCCACGGGATGAAAGGTGCGGCAAAAGACCAATGGCCGCCTGTGCGCCGCTGGTCGCCAGGATGGATGCTTGCGTGCCGTAAGCGCCTCGCGCCGCCCGATGAAGGGATTCGATCTCGGACCGCGACGGCAGGGCATTCCAGCATTCGGATGGCACGTCTCCCGCGGGGTAAGGATTCCGATTGATGCCGGTCGAAAGATCAATCCAGTCATGCGCGCGACCGCCGAAGCGCTGCATCGCCATATCGATATTTCCGCCGTGCTCCGGCATGCCCCGCTCCCTCACGCGAAAGCCAGGATCAAAAGCAGCCCGGCGAGCAGAATCATGGCACGGCGATAGAGTTTCAGCCCCTGCTCGATGTCTGCGGCGTGCGGATCGCGCGCTGCGCCGTTCAGCCAGGGTTCTTCCGCCACGATGCCGTCATAGATCCGGGGGCCACTGAGCCGCACACCGAGCGCGCCGGCCATTGCGGCTTCCGGCCAGCCCGCGTTGACCGAGCGGTGACGCTTTGCGTCTCGCATCATGCACGACATCGCAATCGATGGCCGCGCCGCGAGCAGCGCAAAGAGCAAAGCGGTCAGGCGTGCCGGTATGAGATTCGCAACGTCGTCGATCCGAGCTGCGGCCCAGCCAAAGGATTCGTGACGCGATGTGCGATGGCCAATCATGGAATCCAGCGTATTGACTGCCTTGTAACCGACAATTCCGGGCAACCCAAACAAGGCGCCCCAGAACACCGGCGCGACGACGCCGTCGCAGGTGTTCTCGGCGAGGCTCTCGATGGCCGCTCGCGCAATGCCGGCCTCGTCGAGCGCGGCCGGATCGCGGCCCACGATTTGCGCGACCGCCATACGCGCGAGCGCCAGATCGCCGGAGCGCAAGGGATGTGATACCGCGGCCACGTGATCATGGAGCGAGCGCAACGCGACCAGCGGCCATGCCAGGATACCGACAAGCACGATGCGGCTCCATGCCGGGATCAACAGCGCCTGTAGGGCGCAGGCCACAGCCACCGACAGCGCGATGACGAAAAGCGCCACCGCAACGCCTGCCGCGCGCCGCAATGCAGACGGATCGGAACTCCGATTGCAGCCCTTGTCCAGGACATCAATCAGCTTGCCGAGCCAGGCGACGGGGTGACCGATGCGGACGAACAGCCCCTCCGGCCAACCGAGCGCGGCGTCCACTATCATCGCCACCGCCATGGCCCCGGCAAATTCCACCCGCGCCTCCTGCGTCCGCTCGCCCCTGATGCGCGAAGACATCGACCCCGCGCAAGCCCAATTGGCTGGATTTCGGCTTTGTTTTTACCGTTGTTTGGTGGTTAGTGCTGGCCTTACGGGAGACAATCATGTCCATCATCTTGATCACGGGAGGAGCCCGATCGGGAAAAAGCCGGCGCGCCGAAACTCGCGCGCGGGCTTTTCCGGGACAGCCCGTCTATATTGCCACGGCCGAGGCGCTCGATGCCGAGATGGCGGAGCGCATTGCCAGACATCGCGCGCGACGGGGAAACGGCTGGATCGAACGGGAGGTGCCGCTTGAGCTGGCGCAGACGCTGAACGAAACCGATGGCGGCGGCGCCAGGCTCATCGATTGTCTTACGCTTTGGTTGTCCAACGTGCTTCACGCGAAACGCGGCTGGATGGACGAGGTTGTGCATCTTGCTGCCGCGCTGACCCGCCAACGCAGCCCCGTCGTCCTGGTCACGAACGAGGTCGGGCTTGGCATTGTGCCGGACAACGCGTTGGCGCGTGAGTTTCGCGATGCGGCGGGTCACATGAATCAGACGATTGCCGGCGCAGCACAAGAAGTGGAGTTTGTAGTGGCCGGATTGCCGATGAAGCTGAAGTAGGTCGCTTGCGGCAAACTCATGATATTCGGCAACGGGATGGCGGTTCGAAGGTCTGACTGAGATGAACCATTTCGCCTTTCTCGCAAAGATCGTGACGGACATCCGGATTGCCCTCGCGCTCTCCACGATCCTCCCCGTTGGCCCGCAAGCGCCGGTCAATGATGGTGAGATCGCGCGCGCAAGCTGGGCACTGCCGGTGGCCGGGCTTCTCGTGGGCCTCGGCGGGGCGGCGATCTATTCCGTCGCGCGCATGACCGGCTTGACGGCCGGCCCGGCCGCGATGCTCGCGGTGACGGGTACTGTGCTCATCACCGGTGCCATCCATGAGGACGGCCTCGCCGATACCGCCGATGGGTTCGGCGGCGGCAGGACATCCGATCGCAAGCTCGATATCATGCGGGACAGCCGGATCGGCACTTACGGCGCCTGCGCCCTTGTCATATCGCTCGCGTTGCGATGGAGCGCGCTGGCGGCGATCGGCAAGCCGGGACCGGTTGCGGCAGCCCTTTCGGTTTCGCATGCAGCGGCCCGCGCCGCGTTGCCGATGTTCATGTGGCTGGTCCCGCCGGCGCGATCAGACGGGCTTTCGGCGGGAGCCGGACAGCCATCAGGGCAAAGCGCAATCATCGCTATGGGTCTGGGGATGCTTTGCCTGATTTTCGGTCTCGGTCCGAGTGGTGCGGTCATCGGAGCGATCTTGTTGGTGCTTGCCGGACTGATAACAGGTTGGCTCGCCATCAGCCATGTCGGAGGACAAACAGGCGATATACTTGGAGCGATGGAGCAGATTGGCGAAATCACGATTGTACTGATGGTGGCAGCTCTTCTCGAGACGGAACCGTAACCGTGACGGTATCATTCGATGAAGCCTTTCGGCGTCAGCTACATGAGCTTTTCATGTGGCGCCGCGATGTGAGGCGCTTCCGTCCTGACCCGCTCCCGAGCGGCGCGATGGAGCACCTGATCGCCATCGCCTGCCTCTCGCCTTCGGTCGGCTTGAGCCAGCCTTGGCGTTTCGTCATCGTCGAGGATCAGGCGAGACGGCGGGCCATCATGGAGAATTTCAAGACCTGCAATGCGAAAGCGTTGCATTCCTATTCAGGCGAACGAGCGGCACGCTACGCCATGCTCAAGCTCGCCGGGCTCGAAGAGGCGCCCGGCCATCTGGCGGTATTCGCGGAGAAATCGAGCGAAACTGGTCACGGCCTTGGCCGCATGACGATGCCGGAAACGACCGAATATTCGGTTGTCGCGGCGATCTGCTCGCTGTGGCTCGCCGCGCGCGCCGAGGGAATAGGCCTTGGCTGGGTATCGATACTTGATCCGCTAAAGGTGAGCGAAATACTTGTCGTGCCGAAATCCTGGAAGTTCATCGGCTATCTCTGCCTCGGTTACCCCAACGCAGAGTTCGACCGGCCCGAACTGGAGCGCGCGAACTGGGAGCACCGCCGCGCCGCGGAAGAATTTACCACTCGGCGCTGATTGGATGTGAGGAGCGCGTGCAGAGCACATTCCTCTGCACGCAATCGGCTGCTGCCCTGTCCTCGCTCCGCAAGCAAGGAGTACCGCCAGCGTCAGAAACAAGAGCGAATATTCGCGGTCTCGCGGTGAATTCCCCTGCCGCGAAATCGCCCAATATCTGTTAAGTCGGCTTCACGTTGGGAACTTATGTTCACCAACATGAATGACCATCGTATGGCGTACCGTTCGACCAAGTTGGCTCCGAAGATCGCGGCAGCAGAAGGTGCTCGCCCTGATTTCGATCTCGAAGACATGCAAACGCACCTCGAACAACTCCAAACACAGGTCGCCGACTGCGAACTGATCCGGGATTTGACAACGACAGGGCAGAACGTGATTTGTTCAAGAAATTTTCGGAGCACTTCCGGGTTCTTGCGACGGAAGTAGAGCGGGCGATTGCGGCGAGGACGTCAACTCAGCCTCGTCGAGGAAACTGGTCTTGATGGCGCGGTGTTCGCGGCTTGGCCGGCGAATCCGCTTCCGACCTTCGAGCTAATTCGAAAATGCCCGCTTGCGCTTCTTTTTCCCAGTCGGCAGAACCGGCGCCGAAGTTCGCGCCTCCTCTGCCTCCCTCGCTTCCCTTAAGCCGCGAAGACGTTCCATATTCTTGCGGATCGCAATCGCCTGTTGCCCGATATCAGCCATCGCTCGCGCGCCTTCTTCCACGGCGAGACGTTGCCGTTCGGCGCGGGCGATGCTTTCGGGGGAAAGTTGAGCGGTTTTCTTCTGGGTCATCTTCTCATCCAGATCAGCAACGAGAAAAGCCCCCGCTCAATCGCAGGATTGAGCGGGCTGTATCACCATTTCAGTACATCCGTGAACGGCGCGAGATGCTCAAGTAAGCGACAGGTTTTCCGCGCTAGTTTTGCCCCGCATCTTGTCGGCCTTGATCTCGAAGTTGACCTTCTGGCCTTCGGCGAGGCCTGAAAGACCGGCCCGCTCGACCGCGCTGATGTGGACGAACACATCGTTTCCGCCATCATGAGGCTGGATAAAGCCGAAGCCCTTTTGGCCATTGAACCACTTGACAGTACCTGTTGGCATTTTCTTCTCCAAAGCATATCCCGCGTGACCATCACGCGATCCCATTCAACTGGTCGATGTCTTTGGGAAGAGCCCGCAGGCCCATTCAAAAAGGCACAGCGGCTAATCGAACATCTCTACAGCTATGGGTTCCGACAAGGAAACACAAGGCTTTCCGCTCCCGTTTGCGGAATAAAGCTCACGGCCGGTCGGCTCGGGAATGGCTGGCGGCGTCCGATTGTGGGCCATAAGGCGACCTATCGACCGACAACTCCGCGAACCCAGCTACGAAATTGTGACCTGCGGCACCGCTATCTGCTATCTGCGATTGATGCGGCAAGGACCCCGTGCGATTGACCGCCTTGGTGAGCCGGCTAGAATGGCTGAGCTTGCGAAGTCTGACGAAAAATTGGCTCGGCCCGTAATGCGCTGGTTTCGTGACCATATCAGGCGGGGTTCGTGGTTGGCGCTCCTTGCGCTCGCCATCAATCTCGGCCTGTCCTTTGGCCACATTCATGCCATCGACGGCAAGGGCTTCCAGCATCGCCTTGCCTCGCAGATAGCCACCATTGCCCCGTCTGACGACGGGCAGACCCCGGGTCATCACGACGGTGACCCGGCCGATCTGCTGTGTCCGATCTGCATGGCCGCGGGCGCCATTGCTCATGCCCTCAACTCCGCGCCGCCGGCCTTGCCGCTGGCCCTGGCCGAGGCGCCGATCGATCAGACGATCGAGCATGAGCCTGGCCTGCCGCAACGACCGCGGGCGGCCTTCTACTCGCGCGGACCACCGATTTCCTGACCCCGCCGCTTCGGCTCCCATGGCGCTTGCGGATCTAGTCCGCTCGCCAGCCGGTGCGGAGCCTCTCCCGTCGCGCACGCCGCACCTCGTGTCGCTGGCTGCGCGAAAATCCAGGTCAGGAATCGTTCATGCATCACCGTCTGTTTCGGTGGCTTCGCCACAACACTTTTCTATCTGTTTCATCGCTATCCGTCTCATCGCTGGTCTGGATGGCTGTCTCAAGCGCGCCGGTCCTGGCACAGGGCGAAAACGAAACTCAAGCGCCGCCCGCCGCGGCGACGCCGCAACCCGCCGCCTCTCCGACCGCCGAACCTGCGCCACCGCAAGGCGGCGCCGGTCCAGCTCCCGAGCAAAAGCAGGAGGCGGCACCTGCGCCGCGGCCTGGGGGCGGCACTGTCTTGCCGGAGACGCGGGTGGTTGCGCCGGTGCAGCGGCAGAAGCCACGCACCCCGCCGCCGCAGGTCGTGTCAAGGCAGCCACCAGCTCCGACCCAGGCGCAGGTGGTCGCCACCCAAAACGAAAAGCTGGACGCTGCGCGGAACACGATATTGGCGCCGCTTGGGGCCGGAACCTATCAGATCAGTCATCAGGACATTGAATCCCTGCCGCAGGGCGTCAATACCGGACTCGACAAAGTGTTGTTGCAGGCTCCGGGTGTCACGCAGGACTCAGCCGCCAGCGGCGACCTGCACGTGCGCAACGAGCACGCCAACGTTCAATTTCGTATCAACGGCATTCAGCTCCCCGATGGCGTCGGAGCCTTTGGCCAGATCCTCGACACCGGCTTCATCGGCAGCCTCAGCCTGATCACGGGCGCGCTGCCCGCGCAATACGGCCTGCGCACCGCGGGGCTTGTCGACATCCAGACCAAGACCGATGCGTTCAACAACTCTGGCAGCGTCAGCCTCTATGGCGGCAGCCATCAAACGATCTCGCCCTATTTCGAATATGGCGGCACCGCCGGCCAGACCCAGTATTACCTGACCGGCCGTTACCTGCAGAACAATCTCGGCATTGAGAATCCGACCCCAGCTTCCAACGCCATCCACGATCACACGACTCAGGAAAAAGGCTTTGCCTATGTTTCGACCGTGATCGATCCGACCAGCCGCCTGACCTATATCGGCGGCACCTACAATGCGGCGTTTCAGATTCCCAATAATCCCGGCCAGCCGGCCAATTTCACGGCGTTCGGGCTGAATTCGTTCAATTCAGCGCTGCTCAACGAGCGGCAGTTTGAATTCACCAACTTCAATGTCGTCGCCTACCAGAAGTCGATGGGTGATATCGACTATCAGCTTTCCTATTTCAACCGTTACAACCAGTTGCATTTCCGGCCCGATCCGGTGGGCGACATCCTCATCAATGGCATCGCCTCCGACGTTTACCGTCAGAGTGTCACCAACGGCATTCAGGAGGATACTGCCTACCGCATCGGCTATGCCCACACGCTGCGCTTTGGATTTTCGGCGAGTAGCGAGCGTTCACTGGTCAACAATGTATCCACGGTTTTGCCGGTCGATCCCGTCACCGGCAATCAGACCGATCCAATCACCGGCGCTCCCTTCGGTCCGCCCTTCACCGTCTTCGATTCCAGCTCGAAGCTCGGTTGGCTGATCGGCACCTACGTTCAGGACGAATGGAAAATCAACAACCAGCTGACGCTGAACACCGGCCTGCGGTTCGACCAGATGTTTCAATATGTGGACGCCAATCAGCTCAGCCCGCGCGTCAGCCTGACCTGGAAACCGACCGACGGCACCACGTTCCACGTCGGCTACGCGCGATACTTTACACCACCCGTGCAGGTGATCGCGGCCCCTGTCAATCTGGCACTGGTCACGCCGCCAACCGCGCCCGCCAACACGCAGACGCCCGCCGTGCCGGTCAACGATCCGGTGCTGCCCGAGCGATCGAATGTCTTCGACATCGGCGTTGTGCAGAAGATTTATGCGATACCCGGCCTCGAAGTCGGAGTCGACGCGTACTACAAACTTGCGCGCGACCTGCTCGACGACGGCCAGTTCGGGGCAGCCTATGTGTTGACCGGATTCAACTATGCAAATGGAATCAACGAGGGCCTTGAACTCAAGGCCAACTACGTCAACGGCAATTTCCGCGCTTACGGCAATCTGGCGTGGGCGACGCAGATCGGCAAGGACATCGTATCCAACCAGTTTCTCTTTTCTCCCGACGAACTGGCCTTCATCGCAACGCACTACATCTTCACCGATCATGCCCAGCAGCTGACGGCATCCGCCGGCGCCTCCTACCTCTGGGAAGGGACGAAGTTCAGTGCCTCGATGATTTACGGCAGCGGACTGCGGTCCGGCTTTGCCAATACCGATCACGTGCCGTCCTACACGCAGTTCAATGTCGGTGTTTCGCACGACTTCAACATCGTCGCTCCAAACAAGCCCACGACCTTCCGCTTCGACATCGTGAACCTCTTCGACACGATCTACGAAATCAGGGACGGCTCGGGCATCGGCGTGTTCGCACCCCAGTTCGGGCCCCGGCGCGGATTCTTTTTCGGCATTACACAAAAGATATGAGCGGCAGGGAAACAAGATGACGCAAAACGTGACCAGGATTGACGATCGAAGCCGAGAGCTGCGGCGTGCGAGAGCTTCGGCGGCTGCGAAGATCGTGAGCCTTGCTTCGATGGCCGCGATGATTTCGCAAGCCGCACTGGCGCAAGCGCCGACTGCGCTATTGCCGCGCAACCTCTCGCCATGGGGCATGTTCCTCAACGCCGACATCGTGGTGAAGGCGGTGATGGTCGGGCTCGCCTTTGCTTCGCTCGTGACCTGGACGGTCTGGCTTGCCAAGACCATCGAGCTGCGATCCGCAAGACGCCTGGCACTGCGGCGGATCAGGATGCTGGAGGCAGGCGACAGTCTGGCTGAGGCGCTAAGGGCCTGTGGCGAGGCGCGCGACGCGGTTGCGCAGCTGATCACCTCCACGGCGCGCGAGGCGGAGCTGTCCGGCGGCATCATCGACGACGGTTTCAAGGAAAGGGTTGCCTTGCGGCTGGAGCGCGTGGAGACGGCAATGACGCGACAGGTAACCCGCGGCGCGGGCATTCTTGCGACCATCGGCGCCACCGCGCCGTTCGTCGGCCTGTTCGGTACGGTGTGGGGCATCATGAATGCGTTCATCGGCATTTCCGAATCCCAGACCACCAATCTGGCGGTGGTGGCGCCCGGCATCGCCGAAGCCTTGCTTGCCACCGCGCTCGGGCTCGTGGCGGCCATTCCGGCGGTCATGATCTACAACCACCTTGCCCGTGTCATCGCCGGCTATCGCACCTTGCTTGGCGATGCTTCGGCGCAGCTTCTGTTGATGGTCAGCCGCGGGCAGCGCCGCCGCGCCGCGCCGTTGCGGCACGCTGCGGAGTAGCCGACATGGCCCTGCGTCTCAATTCAAAATCGGGCGACGACGATCTCGAAGTCCAGCACGAGATCAACGTCACACCGTTCATCGACGTCATCCTGGTCCTCTTGATCATCTTTATGGTGGCGGCTCCGCTTGCGACCGTCGATATCGGCGTCAACCTGCCGGCTTCGACCGCGCCGGAGCAGCCGCGGCCCGACAAACCGGTTTTCCTCACCATCCAGCCTGACCTTGCGATCGCGGTCGGCGACACGACTGTGGCGCGCGAGACCCTGCCGGGAGCGCTCGATGCGGCCACCAATACTCGCAAGGATCAGACGATTTTCGTCCGCGCCGACAGGTCGGTGAGCTATGGCGAGCTGATGGGGGTGATGAACGTCCTGCGCGACGCCGGATATCTCAAGCTCGCCCTTGTCGGGCTCGAAACACCGGCCGAAAAGAAATGACTGCGCTGGCGCTTCATCTTCCTCAACAACGAGGACTGTCGCGCTGGGCCGTTGCAGCGTCGACCATCGTGCTCGCCCACGCGTTGCTCGTGGCTAGCATTGTCCTGTGGTATGCGCGCCGGCCGGTCGAGCCGCCTGTCGTCCTGCCTGCCATCGCGGTATCGCTGTTGCCGGTCGAGGCGAGTTCGCCCGAGATACAGAATCAGGACATTGCGGTCGGACCTGCCATGCAGGAGGCCGAAGAGGCGCCGAAGCCGAAGGACGAGGAGAAGCCGACCGAGAAGCTCGAGCCACAACCGCTGCCACCGCAGCAAGACGAGATCGCGCTGCCGCAAGTCCAGGAGAAGGAAATCGAAACCGAGAGGCCGGTTGTCCAGCCACCCGCTCCCGAAACGCGCGCGCCACCGAAGACGGAACACGTCGGCCAGTTCACGGAGGCCAGCGCAAGGGCCTACAACGCGCTTGTATTCGGCCACATCCAGCGCTTCAAACGCTATCCGGCATCAGCACGCGGGGCTGCCGGGACCGTGGTGGTGCGTTTTGAACTGAACCGCGCGGGCGGTGTCATCGGCAGCGCGGTGACGAAGTCGTCGGGCAACGCGGCCCTCGACCGGGAGGCGCTTGATCTTCTCAGCCGTGCCAGCCCGTTCCCGCCGTTTCCCGCTACCAAGCCGGGCGAGAAAGACAGCTACATCGCGCCAGTGAACTTCTCGCGGTAGCGAACAAGCTGCGGATTTCACAACGGGCTGCCGCGCAACCCGGCCAATCTTGCTCGTGAGGCAAGGACGGCGACTTCACATTACTGAGGTTATTCTGGCATAACCTCCAAAGTTCAGGGTTCATTCGAGAAACCCTGGCTTAAGGGGAGGAGAATATGATGAGAATAATTTGGTGTGTCGCCGCCTTGCTGGGCCTTGTCGCGGCGGCGCCGTCCGCTAGCGCCTGGGATCGCGGCGATGCCGACGTGCTGACGGTGCTGCCGAACACTTCGTCGGGGCAACCCTCGAGCGTCGAGGGCCTGACGGTTGGTCCCGATGGCAACATCTACGTGCCAACATTCGGTTTCAATGCTACCGGCGCGTTGACGGACAGCGCGACGCTTTACGTCCTCAAGCCGAATGGGAAGGTTCTACGACAGGTGACCATTGCAAATTCGAGTCCCCACGTGCTCGGATTGCGCTTCAATCCCGTCAACGGATTCCTGCTGGTGCTTGATTTCGGCGCCGGCAAGGTCCTGCATGTCGACCCGGTGAGCGGCACGTCGTCGGTCTTCGCCACTCCGCCGTTGGCAGGCTCCGGCCTCAATGCGCTGACCTTCGATAAACTCGGCAACGCCTACATTTCCGATTCGTTTAACGGCGTGATCTGGAAGGTCGGCCCCAACGGCGGGACACCGACCATCTGGTCGAACAGCCCGTTGCTCGGCCCAGGCGTTGGGCTCACGCCGCCGTTTGGCGCCAATGGCGTCGAGTTCAACAATGCCGGCAACGTGCTCTTTGTGGCCAACACGGCGTTTCATCAGATCATCCAGATTCCCGTGAATCCGGACGGCAGCGCGGGTGCCGCGTCGGTCTTCATCACCGGCATCAATGCGCCGGACGGAATAGCAATCGATCACGACGACAACATCTGGATCTGCGCCAACCAGGAAGATGATATCGTTGTCATCGACAAGACGGGCAAGGTGATCGCCAAGCTTGGCGACTTCAACGGCTTCAACAAGGACGGCGTGGCAAGCGGGCTGTTGTTCCCGGCGAGCCTTGCTTTCTCGCTTGATGGCAAGAAGCTCTACGTCTCGAACTTGACCTTGTTCCTGCCGTTCGCGGGTGCGTTGCCGGCGGTCGATTCGGCGTGGACGCTGCAGGCCAAGCACTACACCGTGTCCCAGATCCCGGCGGTGATTCCGCCACTGGAGCCCAGCCGGGATTAGACCGGGGTCCGCAGCGTTGTTCCGCACTTGCTAGAGGGGAAGAAGGCGCTAACTAACTGCCGCCTCTAAAACACAGCGCGGCTTGAAAGAGGTCTCCGGCCAAAGTCTCCCGAAAACGGGAATATGGCGGCTATCGGCCGGAGACCAGTTATCGAGCGTTGCCAACGGTTTTGTCGTCCAGATACCGACCGCAACTTTATCGCCATTGTATTGGCACACAGCTTTTCAAACCGGCGCGCGTGCGATCAATTTTTGGATTGCGGTTTGTTCGCAGTCACGACGAGTAGGCGTCCTGTCGGAAAAAGCGTCAGACCATAGCGTTCGGCAATGAGGCCCCACAGCCCCTTCGGCGCGAAGAGCATGATGAGAATTCCGAGAGTGCCGAGGAGGATGAGATACCAGGCCCCGAAGTCGGCGAGATAACGCTGCATCAGATAGAAAATGACGGCGCCAATGACCGGGCCCTCCATCGTTCCGATGCCGCCGATGACGACAATGAAAATAACATAGGCGGTCCAGTCGAGTACCGAAAAGGCGGCGTCGGGCGAAATGCGCGCCTTCTGCAGATAAATGAGCGCGCCCACCATGCCGGTCACGGCGGCCGTGGCGATATAAACGGCGAGCTTGGTGCGATAGATATCGACGCCGAGACCCGCGGCTGCGGCTTCGTGGTCGCGGATCGCACCAAGTGCAAGGCCTCGGCGCGACCGAAGAACGAGATAGACGAAGACAAGCGTACCTATCATCAGCGCAAGCGCCACCCAATAGGAGACGATATCTCGAGCTACCGGCGTGCGCACGTCGAGCAACGTCCTGACCCACTCAATGCCCGGCACGGCCGACGTGACCGACGGTGAGAGTGATGTCCCGGTGCCGCCGCCCAGCGACTTGAACTGGGCGAAAACCAGCCGATAGACCTCGGCTACGACCCAGGTGCCGATCGCAAAATATGCGCCGCGCAGGCGGAATACGATGAGTGCCGTTGGCAGCGCAAATATCGCGGATAAAAAGCCCGCAATCGGGATGGCGAGCAATGGGTTGATGCCCCCGAGAAGCGTGAGCGCGAACAGAAGATAGCCGCCAAAACCGACAAAGGCCTGCTGGCCCACGGAGATGAGGCCGGCATAGCCCGCCAGCAGGTTCCAGCATTGCGCAAGCGCAAGCATGTAGAACAGGAAGATCAAATCCTGAATGATATTGCGGCCCGCGAATGTCGGCAGCAGCACCAGCGCGAGCAGAATGCCGAAGGCGGCAGTCCAGACGGCGCGCGAGGCGCGTCCCGCGGTCTTGATGCGGAATGCTTGCGCGGGCTGCACCGCTCCATCGTCCATCATCCACCTGCTCAATCGAGCGCACGAGGAAACAGGCCGCGCGGCCTGAGAACCAGCACCACGAGAAAGGCAAGATGGCCAGACAGGATCTGCCATTCCGGATCGAACTGGGCTCCCATGGTCTGCGCGAGGCCAAGAATGATGCCCCCGGCCAAAGTCCCCCAAAAACTGCCGAGACCGCCGATGATCACAGCCTCAAAGGCGTAGAGCAACCGGGCGGGACCAATGCTGGGATCGAAATTTGCCCGTAATCCGAGATAAAGCGCTGCGATCGCAATCACGATAAAGGCGAGGCCCATGGCCATGGCAAAGATGCGGCTGACATCGATGCCCATGAGCTGGGCTATTTCGAGATCATCCGAGGTCGCGCGGAAGGCGCGGCCGAGCGGCGTGTGATAGAAAACGAGATTGAGGAACACGATCGCGGCGACTGCGGACAACAGCGTCAGCACAGGGACGACGCCGACCGCGACGCCGCCACCGAGCGCCAATGACGCCGTCTCTATCGCGCCGGAGCGCAAACGCTGGCTGTCGGCCGAGAAAATCTCAAGGAGCCCGTTCTGAATGATGATCGAGAGACCGAAGGTGACCAGGAGGGGCGGCAGCAGGTCACGGCCAAGCGTGCGGTTCAACAGCACGTGCTGAAGCGCGAAGCCGGCAACGAACAGCATCGGAAGCGCAACCAGCACGGCGACGAAGGGGTCCAGACCGAGCTTGGCAGCAACGAAAAGGATGGCGAAGGCAGCGAGCACGATGAGGTCGCCATGAGCCAAATTGACCAGCCGCATCACTCCGAAGATGAGCGAAAGTCCCGCCGCGAACAATGCGTAGAGTCCCCCCAACAGGATGCCCTGGATAAATGCGTTGAGCCAATCCGTCATTTCATGGAACCAAAATAAGCGCGGTGAATCTGATCGCGCGTCAGATCGTGCGGACGGCCCGAGAGCGAGAGACGGCCCTCCTGGAAGCAGTAGACGCGGTCGGCGACTTTCATCGCTTGAACGATATCCTGCTCGACCAGCACGACACTGGTACCCTCGCGCTTAATTTGTGGGAGCGCGGTGTAGATGTCTGCAATAATGATCGGCGCGAGCCCGAGGCTGATCTCGTCGCACAGAAGGACGCGGGGATTGGACATCAGCGCACGCCCGATTGCGACCATCTGCTGCTGCCCGCCCGACAGAACTGGCGTGCTGGAGGATCGCCGGTCCTTCAGGACCGGGAACAGGGAGTAGACACGGTCGAGCGACCATGGACCCGGCGTCTTGCGGCCATATCCGCCGATCATCAGGTTCTCTTCCACGTTGAGCGATGGAAATAGCCGTCGCCCTTCGGGCACGAGGGCAACGCCGAGCTTGACGATGTCGGCTGCATTTTGCGAGCCAATCGGCTCGCCATTGAAGAGGACACTGTCGGCCGGCCGCCTTATGAGGCCTGCGATCGCCTTCAGGAACGTGGACTTCCCCGCCCCGTTCGCGCCGATGATGGCTATGGTCTCGCCCTCATCCAAAGTGGTGTCTATGCCGAAGAGCGCCTGGAAGTCGCCGTAGAAGGCCGTGAGCTTGTGGGTCTCCAGAAGCGGCATGACTCACGCCTCGATGCCGATGTAGATCTGATGCACCTCGGGCAGTCGCATCACCTCGCTCGGCGATCCCTCCGCGACCTTCCGCCCGAAATTGAGCACGACCAGGCGATCGATTACAGCCAGCAAGGCATGCACGACGTGCTCGATCCACAGGATCGCCACACCGCTCCGGCGGACCTCGCGAATGGCAGCGACGAGTTCAACGCACTCGCCCTCGGTCAAGCCGCCGGCGATCTCGTCGAGCAGCAGAAGCCGCGGCGCCGTTGCGAGCGCCCGGGCCAATTCGAGCCGCTTGCGTTCGAGCAGCGTCAGAGAGCCCGCAGGCGCGTTTGCGCGCTTCAACAGGCCGAGCCGTTCGAGAATTTCGCCGCAGGACTGCGTGACCTCCCGCTCGGTCTTGCGACGGCCGCACACCGCACCGACCAGAAGGTTCTCGAACACCGTGAGCTTTTCGAATGGCTGCGGGATCTGGTGCGTGCGCGCGATCCCTGCCAGACATCGAGCCTGTGGTGGCGAGCGCGCGAGGTCGCGCCCATCGAATCGGATGTTCCCGCCATTCGGCGACAGGCCGCCGGCGATCAGATTGAAAAGCGTGGTCTTGCCCGCGCCGTTCGGCCCGATGATCCCGACGGCCTCGCCCGGGGCGATCGCAAGATCGAGGTTTTCGGCGACGACGATTGAACCGAAGCTTTTCCTGAGGCCGGCGATTTCGAGCAGCATGGTCCGTCAATGCGCAGCGTGATCAGGTGATAGCCTCCATCTTGCCGCCTACCGGGATCGCGGGCGCGGTCCGGTTGTCGGTGATGACAATGTCGTACTTGCCGTCCTTGAACCGCCACTGGCCGCCGACGAGCGGCGTTTTGGCGACATTCTTGGCCGCGAACGGTGGCAGGTTCGCCCCATTCCATTGCACCTTGCCGACAACCGTGTCGAGATTGGTCGCAGCGATGGTCTTAACAAGCGCCTTGGAGTCGCGATCCGGAGAACGCTTGAGCACGTCGACGGCGACTTCGAGCAGCGCATGGACGAAGCCGATCGGCTGCGTCCATTGCTTCTTGGTCGCGCTCTGATAGGCGGCAGCAAGATCCTTGGCGCTTGCGCCTGTGAGCGACGACTTGAAAGGATGGTTCGGCGACCACCAGACCTCCGAGGACAGGTTGTTGCCGTCCTTGCCAAGCGCTTCGACCGCGACCGGGAACAGGATCGCTTTGCCGATCGACGCGACCTTCGGTTTGAAACCCTGCTGCAAAGCCTGTTTCCAGAATGTCGTGAAATCCGGCGGCAGCACCACGCCGGTAATGATCTCGCAATTGGCCGACTTGAACGCGCCAATCTGGGCAGAGAAGTTGTCCGTGAGATTCTGGTAGCGGCCGGGATCGGTGAGCTTGTAGCCGCCCTTTTCTAGAACCGGCGGGAAACCGACCACCTTGTCGCCCCAGGCGTTGCCGTCGCCATCGTTGGGAAATAGTCCGCCGACGGCTTTGTTGGTCGGGACCTGGCTCCACATGTTGGTGAAAACGGCGATGACGTCCTCGAGCCCCCAGAAGAAATGATAGGTGTAGTTGAAATCCTTCCATGCGGGCGGCCCGCCGGCCGGATTGGCCTGGCGGCCGATGAACCAGGGTTGCCAGGGCGCCATCGTGGAGATGCACGCTACCTCCTCAATTTCGCATTGTGTCGAAACCGGGTTTGTCGTCTCCGGCGTCGATGCGACCAGCATCAGATCGATCTTGTCCTGGACGATGAGATCTTTTGCCACCTCGGCGGCACGGTTCGGATTGGACTGGCTGTCCTTCACGACGACCTCGACGGGTACGGTCGCGTTGCCGATCTTGAGTCCGGCTTTGGTCGCTTCCCTGAAATTGGCGAGAATGAAATTGTCGGCCTCGGCAAACGCGGCAAGCGGCCCGGTTTGCGGGCTGACATAGCCGAGCTTGATGGCACGCGTCTGCGCAATCGCGGGTGCATGAACTCCCATCGAAAGCAACGCACCCGTCGCGGCGGAATATTTCAGCAACGAGCGGCGGTCGATCGAATGGCGATTGCTGTGGCAGGTCATCTGCGCGTCCTCCCCTCAAGGGTGCGCCGGTTCCGCGTCGCGGATCGTTTGACAGTCGCGCCGGCGTTCGATATTCGAACGAACGTTCGTTAGTCGACCAGTCTCCGTCAGAGGTCAGATGGAGTCAACAGCCCGCGACGGGATGGGACCACCGATGCAACGTAAAGGCGATCCCGACAAGGAATTTATGACGACGCTTGCCAAGGGCCTCGCGGTGCTAGGTGCCTTCGGCCGGCAGCGTCCGACCATGACGTTATCCGAAGCGGCCCAGGTTGCCGAACTGTCGAGGGCGACCGCTCGGCGCGTGCTGCGAACCCTGTCCATGCTGGGCTATGTCAAGCAGGATGGCCGGACGTTTTCACCGTCATCAAGGATTCTGGACTTCGGTTTCGCCTATCTGTCGACGCAGAGCTGGATCGATCGCGCATTGCCGCTGATGCGAGAGCTTAGCGAGCGTCTCGGCGAATCGTGCTCAGCCGCGATCCTGCAAGGCAACGACATCGTCTATGTCGCGCGCGTGCCGGCGCGGCGGATCATGTCGGCAGCGCTGTCGGTCGGCAGCAGGCTTCCGGCCCTGCACACGGCGTTGGGACGAATCCTGTTCGGCTATCTCGATGAAGCCGAAATCTGGCGGCGGCTGAAGTCACAACGTATCGAGGCCTACACCCCGCAAACCATCACCGATCTGCAGGCGCTGTTCGATCGCATTTGCGCCGACCACGAGCAGAGATTCTCCATCGTCGATGAAGAACTCGAGCGCGGCCTTCGCGCGTTGGCCGTGCCGGTCTTCGACCGTACCGGACAAGCCATCGGCGCGATCAATCTGTCGACCCACTCGACCCGCACGACCCGCAATGAAATGCGGAAGCTCTTTCTGCCGGAATTGAACCGAATCTCCGAACAGGTCTCCTGGACCACGGTCTGACGCACTCGTCCTCTCTTGCCATCAGGAGGGACCAGCCGTATCGTCGCCTCAAGTTCGAAATACGGACACTCGTTCGATAATCGAACAAGTTAGGGAGGTTCAGATGGCAGGAAAAGCGCAGAGCGAGCCGGCGTTGGCAATTCCGCCGGAGCATACGGGCAACGTCAAAGTCACGCGCCCGCAGACCGGCCAGGAATATCTGGATTCACTGCGCGACGATCGCACGGTCTACATCTATGGCGAGCGGGTCAAAGACGTCACCGAACATCCGGCCTTCCGCAACACGGCGCGCATGGTTGCCCGTCTCTACGACGCGCTGCACGACAACAAACGCGCGGACAAGATCCTTGTGCCGACCGATACCGGCAATGGCGGTAAGACCCACGCCTTCTTCAAGGCGCCGAAATCCATGGACGACCTGCTTGCCGGCCGCAGCGCCATCGCCGAGTGGGCGAAGATCACCTATGGCTGGATGGGTCGCGCCCCCGACTACAAGGCCGCGTTCCTCGCTACTCTTGGTGCGAACGCCGATTTCTACGAGCCGTACCAGGACAACGCCAGGCGCTGGTACAAATTCAGCCAGGAGCGCTTGCCCTTCGTCAACCACGCGATCATCCACCCGCCGGTCGATCGCGACCGCCCGCCGAATGAAGTCGCTGACGTCTGCTGCCATGTCGAGAAGGAAACGGACGCTGGCATCATCGTGTCCGGCGCCAAGGTGGTCGCCACCGGCTCGGTACTGACCAACTACACGTTCGTGGCGCACCACGGCCAGCTGCCGCTGCAGGACAAGAAATTCGCTGTTGTCTTCATGATTCCGACCAACGCGAAGGGCGTGAAGTTTCTTTGCCGCACTTCCTATGAGATGACATCGACCGTTATGGGCAGTCCGTTCGATTACCCGCTGTCAAGCCGCATCGACGAGAACGACGCTGTGTTCATCCTCGACAAGGTGCTGGTTCCCTGGGAAAACGTCTTCGTCTACGCCGATATCGAAAAAGCCAACAACTTCTTCCCGCGCACCGGGTTTTTGTCGCGTTTTGTCGTGCACGGCTGCACGCGGCTCGCCGTGAAACTCGACTTCATCACTGGTCTGTTGCTCAAAGCCGTCGAGGCCATGGGCAGCAAGGATTTTCGCGGTGTGCAGGTGAACATTGGCGAGATCATCGCATGGCGCAATCTGTTTTGGGGGCTGAGCGACGCCATGGTGCGCGATCCCAAGCCTTGGATCGGCGACTACGTTCAACCCAACGCTGATCCCGGTAACGCCTATCAAGTGCTCTCGACCATTGCCTACACCAAGATCAAATATCTGATCGAGCAGATCGTTGCCTCCGGCCTGATCTATCTCAACAGTCATACCCGTGACTTCAAGAACCCCGAGATCAGGCCCTACATCGATCAGTACATGCGCGGCTCCAACGGCTACAAGGCCGAAGAGCGCGTCAAGCTGATGAAACTGTTGTGGGACAGCCTCGGCACCGAGTTTGGCGGTCGCCACGAGCTTTACGAGATCAACTATGGCGGCGCCACCGAGCAGATCCGGCTGTTCAACTATTGGGGGGCGCTGGCGTCCGGCAACGCCGAAAAGTTCAAAGGCTTCGTCGAAGACTGCATGGCGGAATACGATCTCGACGGTTGGAAAGTGCCTGATCTCACTGATCCAGGAGACCTCAGTTATCACGTCATGCGAAGATGAGCGACGTCGGGAAACGGCTCGATGGGCGATCCGTGGAAATCTCGGAGCAAGAACAGGGAGTTCGCGGCCCATTCAACCGTGTCTGCGTTTAGGAGGCTAGCCGGCAATCGCCCGCGCCACTCTTGCCAGGGCCTGGTCAACGTCCCGGGCGTTTGTGCAAATGCCAAAACCGAAACGAAGCCGATCACCGCGGTGATCGCAATGCAAGTGGACGCTGGCAAGCTTTTCTTCGATCTCGGCGGCGCGCGGCGTCCGGAAGGTAAGAAAATTGCCATGCTCGGCTTTGGTGCCAAACGGGGTGACCAGGTCCGAAATGCGCAGGCCCTCGATCTGCATGACGTCGAGGCCGTCGAGAAAGCGCTTCATCAACGCCCGCGCGTGCAGATGGATTTGTTCGACCGTGATGTGTTCAAGCGCCAGCCAGTCGAGAACGGCCGCGAGTCGGTAGAGTCCTGAGGGATCGAAGGTCGCGCCGAGGAAGCGCCCGCCGTGTTCGGGATAGCCGACCGATTTGCCATTTGGGCCTGCAAGCGCGCCAAAATCGGCGAACCAGCCGGTATCGCGCGGTCTTGGTCCATAAGCGGGCGGGCAATGCATGAAACAGCACCCCTCGCCTGCCATCGCATATTTGTAGCCGCCAGCAAGATAGAAGATGCGGCCGGCGATAGCTGAAAGATCGGTTGGTCGCGCCATGAAGCCGTGATAGCCGTCGATCACAATGAACGTATCCTGCGATGGCACCGCCTCGACCAATGTCCTGAGATTTCCCGATGTCGCGGACGAGGTGAAGAAAACCTGGCTGACAAAGACAAGGTCATGTTCACCTTTGGCGCATGCCGCATGAAACCGCTCGGTGAACGTATCGAATGGTTCGGCGGATATCCGTGCAACGGCGACTAGCCCATCTTCTTCGAGACGTTCTAGCTGACGTCTTGCGGTGTGGAATTCGGCATCGCTGGTCAGGATACGGGTTGGCCGATTGGCCGTAAAACACGACAAGAGCCGACGCAGGAATTCGTGCGTGTTGGGCCCGACGGCAATCGTCGACGGATCAGGCAGGTGCAGCTGCCGTGCAATGCCCGCCTGGACGCGCGGGATAAGTACTCCGAATACAAGATTCCATTTGTCGCCCGCGAGCCGTGCCGCGTCGAGCCAGCACTCCGCTTGCGCCGCGAAAGTCACATCGGGCCAGTCATGGTGGCTGTGAGCCGCAAGGTTGATCCGCTCGGGCGCCGCGGCGCGGAACTTTGCAAAATGGGCCGTGAGATCGAGCATGGTCATGATGCGTACACGAAGCTCATCTGCGCCTGGATCGCGGGCGGAAGCTCAGGCACTGCCGAGCGTGGGATCAGGAAAGTGGAGAGACGAAAGAGGTCGGAGAAGATGCGATGCCGTTCAGTCGTGGTCCGCAAATAAGCGTGGCCCGACGAGCCGCCGGTACCGATCTTCAAACCGATCATGCGCTCCACCATCAGCGCATGCCTGTAACGCCACAGCGTCAAGGTTTCGTCGATGTCGATAAGCGCCGTCAACAGACGGAACGCTGGCTGCACGGCTGGCTTGTCGCGATAGAGCGTGATGAACAGAGCCGCCTGAACCGACTGCGGCGAAAGTCGCCACCCGCCGCCGTCCTCGGACATGGAAAAGATCGCCGAGAACGATGCAATCGCCTGCTCGATGCTCTTGAGCTCGCGCTCGCGTTTTTCCGGCGGGATCGCCGGATCATCGCGCACCAACTCGGCATCGCGGGCGAGATGTCTTTCGACCGCGGCCCGGTAGGCGTCGCGGAACGTCTCTCCTCCCCAATTGAGGAAGGGCGTGCGTGCAAGCCATCGGTTGAGCAAATCGAACAACGACGGTCTGTTGCCGGCAGCGCGAAGTGCGGCCCGGTCTGACTCGGACAGCCGCTCGTCGATCGCCTTGTCGTCGAACGCGATGCGCGTTTCGGCCAGCAACCCCAGCCGCGCCTCGATCAACCGAAACTGCAGCGACTGAAAGCCGGAAGCCGGCATTAGCAGATCGCGGAAATCCAGAAAATCGAACGGCGTCATGGTTTCCAACACATCGAGTTGGGCAACGAGCAGCTTGAGAATCTCATGAATGCGGTTGAGTCCATGAACGATACGGGCCATCGCATCATCGGTGACGGGGATCGCGCCGAAATCCGTCTCGATCCGATCGAGCTCGTGCAGGATCTGCTTGAACCAGAGCTCGTAGGCCTGGTGGACGATGATGAACAGCAACTCGTCATGGGCATTTACGCCGATCTTGGCGCTTTCGGGTTCCTGCGAAGCCAAAAGCCGACCGAGCTGCAGGTAATCGCCGTAGTAGATCGGTGCGCGCACGGCTAACCTCCTTCGAGGTGACGATACCAGTTCGTTGCCCTTCATCATCGTCGCAATATCGTTCCGTATCAAGTGATCCGGAAGCGCTTGCGGGACAGCGACGGGCGCGACGATCCTCAGAGGGGCTTATCGCCTCGAACCAGAGTAGCGCACAGCGATCGAAGCGGTCATTCGTTGGTCGACTGCGGGCCACCTTCGGTCGCGGGTGTCTGCGTATCAGTTTCCGAGCGCGATCCGCACAAGCTCGTCGTACGCGGCCTCCTGTTTTGCCTTCGGCAGCCGCTTGTCGGACAGCGCGTAGCCGACAAACGTCCAATAGAGGATTTGGGCGCGAGCCTGAGCAACATCCTCCGCGAGGCCGGACACTTTGAGTTGACCTTCAATATAGTCGATGCGCCGGCGGTCGATGGCCTGCACGGCGTTTCGCGCTTCGGTATCGAAAGTCGCCCAGCTGCGCACCGCCTTCTCCAGTGCCAGGCGGCTGGAGAATGTCCGGCGCAACAAAAGCAGCAACGGATTCTCATGCTCCGCCGCCGCCTCGAGCTCGGCAATGATCCGCTCGGCCGAGACCTCTCGCCAGTAGGCAAGGATCGCGGTGCGGAACGCGGCGACATCGGCGAAATGCCAGTAGAAGCTGCCGCGCGACACTCCCAAGGCCTTCGCCAGCGGATCGGCCTTCAGCGCGCCGGGGCCATTTGCGGCCAGCGTCTTGAGGCCCTGGTCGAGCCAGTCTTTGGCTGAGAGCTGATCGGGCATGATGCCACGCTACCATACACTCATGTATTGACGGGTACCAGTGACAGTGCTAGTACCATACGCAACTGTATGGAGTCTTCCATGCGTGACGTCTTGCTGCAATGTTCGGGGCTCCTTGCCATCGCGGCGGCGGTAGCCCATGGCGTGCTCACGGAGACCAAGGTGTTCCCGCGGGTGACGATCGAGCCTCGGCGGCTGCGGACGCTGTTTCGCCTGGTGTGGCAGATCCCGACGGTCGCCTGGATCGCCGGCGGCGTGCTCCTGATCGCGGCCCCTTCGATGGGGTCGGAATCGGCCCGGCACTGGATGATCGTGGCGTTTGCCTGCCTGTTTGTCTTCAGCGCGGTCGGTAATGCCTGGGGCACACGGGGCAAGCATTTTGGCTGGATTCTGCTCAGCGCCGTCGCAGCGCTCGCGGTCGCCGGTTACTAGACGAGCTTCGACCCATGATACTTTTACTGAAGCTGACGCCAGGCCGGCGGATATCTTTGTAACAAATACGGTCCTTGATGAGATGTGGTGGACGCTCCGACAACTGCACTCGCCCGTGGTGTCATCGCGTTCGCTGATATTTCACACATCGAGGAACACATAGAGCGCGGCAATCTTGTCGCCGCGAACGATGATCACGTCCAAGCCCGTGTAATCGGGCTTCTCCCCCCGCGGACCGGACCCCCACGCCAGACGGCCGGCGTTGTGGAGTGCCTGCGGCTCGCCGTGAGGCGTGTATGCAAAGTGAGGGTGAGTCGCACGCAGGTCGCCTGCGAACTTGTCCAATGCGTCGTGGCCGACGAAAACGCCGGGCGGCACGTAGAGGACGCAGTCATCGGTATAGAGTTCCTCGATCGCCGCACGACGGCGGGCGGCGTTGCCCTCACCGAAAACCTCCTGGAGGTTGCGGTTAAGCAGTTCATGAATCCTGTCCGACATGGCGGATCTCCGTGTTTCCTTCCTGGCCACAGCAATTTGTGGTGGAGGGCGCGTTTTCGAAATAGAAATGGATGAAAGCCATCGTTGCAGGAATGTCGATTTGAAAGCGGCCTGAGCTCGAGAGGCCCAGCCATGTTCGCAACGTGGCAGAGGAGCGATCCTTTGCTGGAGCGGCCTGTGGTCTATGCCTTCCTGCTCCGTTGCGCCGGCGGCTTCCAGCCCATCGCCACTTCTGCGCTCCACCGCGCGTCCGTCAATCCAGCGATCAGGAAATCGGCCAAGGCGGAAACCTTCGCGGGACGCGCGCGAGCCGTTGGAGTCACGAAATACAATCCGCCTTCGGGCAGGCGCCAATTGGTGAGAATCGGCTCAAGCTGCTTGTTCGGAAAATATTGTGTCGCGATGAACTCGGGTAGCTCGGTGATCGCCAGACCCTCGAGCACCGTCGGCAACAACGCCTCGACGCTAGTTCCTCTGAGCGGCCCGGTTGGCGTGATGGGGCACTCCTCGCCTGTCTTGCGATGCGTAAGGCGCCAGACGTCGCGCTTTGCTCTGTTGGCGTAGCTCAGACATCGATGGGCTTCCAGGTCGTGTGGGTGCTTCGGGCGGCCGTAGCGTGCGATGTAGCCTGGCGATGCGACCAGAAACCGGTGCACGGGTGCGATCAGCCGCGCGACAAGCGATGAGTCCTCAAGGACCGCGATGCGCAGCGCGGCGTCGAAGCCGCCGCCGATCAGGTCGGTCTGCGCATCGGTGAGGTGAAGATCGACCGCGATGTCGGGATAGCGGCGAAAGAATTCCGGTAGCATTGGTGCGACCCAGCGAGCGCCAAAGGACAACGGGGCGGCAAGCTTCACGAGTCCTCGCGGGCGACTCGAGGTCTCGCGCGCGAAGTCCTCGGCTTCCTCTGCTTCCGCGTAGATCCTCGAGGCCCGCTCAGCCAGCGTGTGACCATAATCCGTCAATGCGAGCCGCCGCGACGTCCTGTTGAACAGGCGCCCCCCAAGACGCTGTTCGAGGCGTGTGACGCCTCGTGAGACGGTGGCCACCGATACGCCCATGGCCCGGGCCGCCGCAGCAAACGATCGCTCTTCGGCCACTTTGGCGAACATCGCGAGCCCCTCGAAGTCAGGCAGCTTGGACATCGACATTCCTGCAACGATGAATTTCATTCATTTCTATTTCGAAAAATCGCCCTCCGCAACAATATTGGCGCGACCCGCAAGGAGATGCGGAGACCTGTTTCAAGGAGAGCTTCAATGACCGCGACCCGTTACCTTCCCTTTGTTGGCCGACTGATGATCGGTCTTCCTTTTGCCATGAGTGGCCTGAGCAAGCTGGGTGCCTACAGCGCCACAGCCGGGATGATCAGCGCCGCCGGATTGCCTCTTCCCCCGTTGGCGTTCGCCGTCGCCGTTGCCCTCGAACTCGGCGGTGGTGTGCTCCTGATCGCCGGCTATCAGGCTCGCTCCGTCGCCATAGCCCTCGCTGTCTTCTCGCTCGCGACAGCGGTTTCGTTTCACAATAACTTTGCCGACCAGAACCAGATGATCCACTTCCTCAAGAACGTGATGATGGCAGGCGGGCTTCTGCAGATCGCGGCATTCGGGGCAGGTGCACTCAGCATCGACAATTGGCGCAGGAGTGGCGAACTCGGTTCAAGGCCGGCCGTGGCCACCTGAAGAGCTTACCGCGACCGGCCCCATCATGAGCTTTTTCTTCTCAACGAGCTCCGTGGACTCGGCGGCGGCGAGATCAATTTCGCCGCCGCCCTCTCGGATAGCGAACGCGGCCCTGTTCAGACTGACGCTTTGCCTACCGCTCCGCTACCGCCGCATTGGCCGGCGTTGACGCTTCGGTGTCCGCTTCAAGTTTACCTCGCCGCTCACGCCGCCTGCTTCAGAATGTTGCTGTCGACAGGCATCTTGCGCAGACGCTTGCCCGTCGCCGCATAGATTGCGTTGGCGATCGCCGGCACGATGGCCGAGGTTCCGGTTTCGCCCATTCCACCGGGCGGCTCCGAACTCTTCACCACGTAAACCTCGATAGAAGGAGCCTCGTTCATGCGGATCATCTGATAGCTGTCGAAATTGGTCTGCTCGACACGACCGTTCTTCAGCGTGATCTCGCCATAGAGCGCAGCCGTGGCGCCGAAGATAATTCCGCTCTGGATCTGCGCTTGCACCGTGTTGGGATTGACGACGGTGCCGCAATCGATCGCGCAGATCACGCGGCGGACGCGCACGGTGCCCTCCTTCGAGACTTCGACCTCGGCAACTTGCGCCATGTAGCTGCCGAAGACGAATTGCAGCGACACGCCGCGGCCGCTTCCCTTCGGCAAGGCCTGTCCCCATCCCGCTTTTTCCGCGGCAAGATCGAGCACCGCCCTGGCACGGGGCGATTTGTCGAGCAGCGCGCGCCGATAGGCGACCGGATCCTGTTTCGCTGCGGCCGCCATTTCGTCCATGAAGCTTTCAGTGACGAAAACGTTGTGTGACGGACCGACGCTGCGCCAGAACGCCGTCGGGATACCCGGCGGTTCCGCGCGCACAAATTCGACGTGGAAGTTGGGCAGGTCATAGACCAGATCGATCGCGCCTTCCGTCGAATCGGGATCGAGTCCATCCTTGAAGCCTGGCGGCAGCCACCGCGCGACCACCGAAGAACCAGCGAAACGATTCTTCCAGGCCACCGGCCGGCCTCGTTGGTCGAGCCCGGCAGAAATGCGATCGAGCCAATATGGCCGATACATGTCGTGCTGGATGTCCTCCTCACGTGTCCACACAACCTTCACGGGGCCTTCGACCTGCCTGGCGATCTCGACGGCGCGAATTGCACCGTCCGCTTCCAGCCGACGGCCGAACCCGCCGCCGATCAGATGATTGTGGACGATGACCTTCTCGGGCGGCAAGTCAGCCGCCTTTGCGGCCATCGCCTGGACGCGCGCAAGCGCTTGATTGCCGATCCAGATCTCGCATTCGTCCTTGCGCAGATCAACCGTACAATTCATCGGCTCCATCGTCGCATGGGCCAGGAACGGGACCTGATAGATTGCTTCGACCCTGGTGGCTGCATCCGCCATTGCCTTGTCGGCATCTCCGATATTTTGCGCGACCGCTCCCGTACCGAGCGTTGCATGCTCGAGGTCACTCGCGATGGCATCGGTCGCAAGTTTCGCATGCGGCCCCTCGTCCCATTCGATTCTGAGCGCCGCCAGGCCCTTTTTCGCGGCTCCCATATGGTCCGCGACAACGGCAACGGCGTCATCGAGCCGAACGACCTGCCGCACGCCCTTGATGGTCTTGGCAGCCGTCTCATCCACGCTTCGCACGCGCCCTCCGAACACGGGGGATTGCGCGAGCGTCGCGATTTTCACCCCGCGCGGGCGCACGTCGATGCCATAGACCGCCGTGCCGTTCACCTTTGCGGGCGCGTCGAGTCGCCTGACCGGCGTGCCGATCAGCTTGAACTCCGCGGGCGATTTCAGCGCGACATTGGTGGGGATCGGCATGGTTGCAGCTTCGCCAGCAAGAACTCCGTAGTTCAGGCGCTGCTTGGTCGGGTCGTGGATCACCTCACCGTCCTCGGCGCGGCAGGTTTTTGGATCGACGCCCCAACGCTTGGCCGCCGCCGAGACGAGCATTGTTCGCGCGGTCGCGCCGGCTTCGCGTAGCGGCTTCCAGCCGCCCCGCATCGCATTCGAATTGCCCGTCGCCTGCACGCCCAGCAACGGATTTGCATAAAGTTTTTCGTTCGGCGGCGCATGCTCAAGCCGTACTTGCTTCAAACTCACTTCGAGTTCTTCCGCGATCAGCATTGGAATCGAGGTGTACGTGCCCTGTCCCATCTCGACATAGGGCATGGTCAAAACAACCTGGCCGTCATTGCCGATACGGATGAAGGCATTCGGCGTGAAGTTATCGGAACTGGCGGCTTCGCTCCTGCCGAATGGAAGGTTGAGGCCAAGGACCAGTCCCCCACCCAAAGCCGCGCTCGTTACCAGGAAATTGCGCCGCGAGAAATTATGGCTAACGGCACTGGGCGAAATCTGATTGAAGGTCATGGTTAGCCTCCCCTTGCGTTCGGTTCAGCGGCGAGCTTGATCGCTTGACGGATACGTGTGTAGGTCCCGCAGCGGCAGATATTTCCGCTCATTGCATCGTCGATATCGGCATCGGTTGGATGCGGTTTGCTGGCAAGGAGCGCCGACGCGGACATGATTTGCCCCGATTGACAGTACCCACACTGGACCACTTCATGGTCGAGCCATGCCTTCTGGATCCTGGCACCTGCGGGTGTTGCGCCGATCGCCTCGATGGTCGTCACCTGCGACTTGCCGATGCTGTCGATGGGAGTGATGCAGGAGCGCGTCGCGACGCCGTCGATATGCACTGTGCAGGCGCCGCACAACGCCATGCCGCAACCAAATTTTGTTCCGGTCATGCCGAGCACATCCCGCAGGACCCAGAGCAGAGGCGTGTCACCGTCGACATCGACCTCGTGGGCGTTTCCGTTGACTTTGATGCTAAAGGCCATGGCACCTCTCCTGCGTTCTGTTGCCCCCGCGCGACGTGACGGGCGCGCGGGTAGTTCGTCACTTCGACATCAGACTCAAAACCAGATTGAAACCGCGCGGAGCCGGTAAATCGCCCGTGATGTATCGTTGGAGGCCGTTCGCTGCTGCTAGCCGCAGCTCTCACTCTGCCGTCGGCAGGAGCGGCTTTCCCTTTTCGACGACATGGGTGGCAAATTCTGCCGCATTGCCGTCACCGACATTCCTCGCCGCATGGATCGTCACGGCCGGGATAAAGAGGACATCGCCGGCTTTGAGTGTCACCGGTTTCCCTTGGATCTGGTATTCCGGTGATCCTTCTAGCACACAAATGATCTCTTCGCCCGCATGAATGTGACCGCCGAAGAGCTTATCAGGCTCGAAGTCGACATCGACCTGCACGGCTTCGCGTCCAGATGCGCTAAGATCGTACCGCTGGAAATCTGAACGTCAATCAACTCGATCCGATTGGCGCCATGACATGGCGTTTCGCCTTTCAGTGCGATCCTCGTCTCCAAAATCATTGAATGCTCTGCGTTCAATCATCGGCGCCCTCTTTGAGTCCGCTACTTCACATCGAGAGCACGAGCACCTCACCTCTTCGTGTATCGCACCGGGGAAATAATTCTTCCGCATCCTCGGTCTTGAGTTTTGGCCGGCTCAGCTGGTCAAAGACAAAAATGAGGAAACGCTATGTCAGATTATAATGATGATCACGAATTTGGTGTTTGCCGCCGTCACGCTCTCGAATGCATGCTCTGGGCCGGCACGGGCGTTTTGTGGACAGTGAGCGGCGGTATTCCGCGATCCAGCCTGATCGAATCGGCACAGGCAGCCGAAGGCAGCAGTTTCACCTTCCTGCAGATTTCCGACAGTCACGTCGGCTTTGACAAAGCGGCCAATCCGAATGCGCTTGGCACGCTGCAAGAGGCCATCGCCAAGATCAAGGCGCTTCCCAACAAGCCGGCCTTCATGCTGCATACCGGCGACATCACCCATTTGTCGAAACCGAAGGAATTCGACGACGCAGCGCAAGTCATCGGCAGTTCGGGGCTCGAGACGCACTACGTGCCAGGCGAACACGACAACCTCGACGAGGTTCCCCTAAAATCCTACCTTGAGCGTTACGGCAGGAACACCAAGGGCACGGGCTGGTATTCCTTTAATCAGAACGGTGTGCACTTCATCGGTCTCAACAATGTGATGAACCTCGAGGCCGGCGGCATGGGCAAGCTCGGGCCAGAGCAACTGGCGTGGCTTGCCGATGATGTGAAAGGTCTTTCCGCCTCCACGCCGATCGTCGTCTTCGCCCACATTCCGTTATGGACGATCTCCAAAGAATGGGGCTGGGGCACGGAGGATTCAGAGAAGGCGTTGTCGATGTTGAAGCGCTTCGGTTCGGTGACGGTGCTCAACGGACACATTCATCAGCTGATGCAGAAAGTTGAAGGCAGCGTCAATTTCCACACCGCGAGGTCCACGGCATTTCCTCAGCCGGCGCCTGGTAGCGCCCCTGCGCCAACGCCCCTCGTCGTTCCGGCGGAAAAACTGCGCTCGGTGCTTGGCATCAGAACCGTCGTCTACACGCAGGGCAAGGAGTTGCTCGCCGTCACCGATCAACCCTTGGCGACGGTCTGAATAAACTCCGCACCGCTGGCAGCATTTCGATTCTACATTATCGCCTTCTAGAAAGAATCTTTCTGTCAGTGGCGCGGCGGCGTGTCACCGGAGCCTGATCCTTCACCTATCTCCCTGGCGAAGGTTCGGGCCTCGGTGATACGGCGCTTCACATGCAAAGCATCGTTCGCAGACGGCGGAAGCGAGTTTCCGATTTTGGAGTGATGCGGACTTGACAAAGCCGCGCCTGCTCAAAGCGAGAACCCGCGATTGCCTGTTCACCACAAAGGGCACTGAGCCCAAATCAGGAGGAAAATGATGAGAAAGATAGTGCTTGTTGCCAGCATGCTTGCCGGTGTAGCACTTTGGACACCCGCCCTCGCCCAGACAAAGCCGACGATCCCTGTGATCGTAAAGGACCTGAACTCGCCTTATTGGCAGGCTGTCCTCGCCGGCGCCCGCAAGGCGGGCGCGGAGCTCGGCGTCAATGTCGTAGGCCTCGGCGCGCAGTCCGAATCCGACGTGAACGGTCAGATTGGCGTGCTCGAAAAAACCGTGGCAACCGGCCCGGCGGCAATCGTGATCGCACCGGCGCAATTTGCCGCCCTCGGAAAGCCGATCGACGAAGCGGCAAAAAAGACCAAGGTTATCGGCATCGACTCATCTGCTGACACCAAGGCGATGACCTCACTGCTTGCAATCGACAGCTTGAGAGCGGGCGGCATCGCAGCAGACACTCTCGTTACCGCCATCCAGAAAACGTATGCCGATGCTGAAGGCGACGTCGTGATCATCACTTCCACTCCCGGGGTTCCCTCGTTCGATCAACGTGCCAAGGGCTTCAAGGACGCGGTCGCCGCGAAATATGGTGCGATTAATGTCGCCGCCGAAAAGGCCGCCGACGGCAAGCCCGCAGCAGCCATCGGAATCATGAAGGAGTTTATTGCCAGTATGGAGGACCTGCGCGGGGTGTTCGTCTCGGATCCGGTCATGACGCAGGCGGTGGGCCAGGCTGTGGCCGAAAAGACGACGAAGGACAAGATCCACGTCGTTGGTTTTGGATCGGACGAAAAGCTCGTCAAATTCCTGCAGGACAATGTGATTACCGGGCTGATCGTCGAGGACCCGTTTCGCATGGGTTATGATGGCGTCAAGACGGCATTCGCCGCCGCGAAGGGCGAGAAGGTGCCGGCCAAAATCGTAATGGAGGCGACCCTGATCACGAAAGCGAATTTGAGTTCTGCGCGTGCGCAAGAACTCCTCAAGCCGAACGTAAAATGATCGGCGGGAGCAAGCGTGGAGCGGGTTGGCGTCCGAACAAAGCCATCCTGCTCCTATCATTGCCGGGGCAGCAACCGGGCCCGGAAAAATCTCCGGCATACCCGCTGACTGTGCCGGCTAACTCGATATGCCCCGGCCAGGCTCCTTCTTGCAGACATCAGCGCCGAGCATTGGGCCGTCGGCGTCGTCTGCGAAGATAACGCGACCATCCCTCTATGCGCGCCGAAAGAGAGTCCAGGCCAACTGTCGCCGACGTGACCAGAGCGATAATCATTTTCCGCAACATGCTCATGCCTCTTGGAGGTCACCCCCTAAGAGACAGTTTCAACCGCGAGAATATTCCAGCTTCGGGAGCCGCGCGGCGATAGCAGGGTTGATACCGCGCACCCCCGAGCCGGATCCAGGATGGCCTTCATCCGGAATTGAATGCATGCCCCGATCGCGGCGATTTAGGGCCCGAACACGGATAGGCGACTTCGGAATAAAGTTGCCAGCGCGCAGTTCTTCGCCAGTAGTGCTAGCTGCGGCAGATCGAGTGCCCGGTTCATGGCGCACGCATCGTGTGCCTGCCCGGACACCGCTTTCGTGCCGAATTGTCCGAAGAAGTGAAGCCGGTCCGCGACGCCGCCGGGCAAATCGACATTCAGGGAACGATGCAGGCGGTCACGTCGGTGATCGAGAACTGGATCCGCGAATATCCCGATCAGTGGCTGTGGCTACACCGTCGCTGGCGGTAGCGCCTGCTCAAGCGCCGCGGCCCTCACCGGAGGCATATCGTCCAGCTCGGCGATGCGGCGGTCAATCTCGCCGATCACGCGTTTCGAGAACGGCCCGAGGTGCATGTAGAGGGCCATCATCATCACGACGTAACGCAGCGCGAAAGGATTGGTCTTGGCGACTTCGACGAACGTCTTCCAGAACGGCTCGCGAACCTCCGGCACGGTCCGCATGATCCTGTGTACGCTGTCGATGCCGCCAATTTTCGTGCGCGCGTCACCATCCGGCAGGTCGCGACGCCGGTCGGATCGGTCTAGCATGCCGGCGAGCCGTGACAGCCGTCCTGCAAAGGCTGCCGGACTGTACACGTGCCCGAGCACGGCCTTGTAATCGGTAAGGACGTCACGAAGCGGACGCTTGGTATCGAAATTGCAGCCGAGCGTGCATTGATCGCCCGCCTGCTCGACGTCCATGAGGTCATGGCCCTGGTGCAAGCGGCCTTCCTCAGCCAACCGCCGCGTCAGCTGTGTTCCAGGCAGCGCATAAAGCAGTCCAACCATGCAGACCGGAATGCTCGACTCCTCGATGAAGTCGATCATTGCCTGCCCCATCGAGGCTTTCTCGCTATCGAATCCGACGATGAAGCCCGCGGTGACGAACATGCCGTAGCCATAAATCTTGTGAATGCACTGGGCAATGTTGCGCCTGGTGTTCTGTTTTTTCTTCATCTGCACGAGCGTCTCCGGATCCGGGCTCTCGATGCCGACGAAAATCGCGAAGAAGTTCGCGTCCTTCATTGCCTGCAACAGCTCGCTATCGTCCGCGATGTTGATCGAGGCTTCGGTCGAAAACTCGAATGGATAGTCGTGCTCTTCCAGCCAGGCTTTGAGCCGCGGCAACAGGGTACGGAGGTTTTTCTTGTTGCCGATGAAATTGTCGTCGACGAAATCGACATGCCCGCGATAACCGTGATCGTAGAGCGCTTGCAGCTCAGCGAGAACCTGATCGTTGGTCTTGGTGCGCGGCACCCGACCATAGAGCTCGATGATATCGCAGAACTCGCAGGTGAACGGGCAGCCACGCGAATATTGCACGCCGATGAAGAGATAGTGATCGAAGTTGATCAGATCGTAGCGGGGCATCGGGCTCAGCGTGACGTCGACCTTGAATTTCTCGGCAACGAATACGCCTTTGCGCTCGCCGCTTTCCCAGGCGGCGATGAAGCGCTCGATGATTTTCTCGGCCTCACCGATCACCTGGAAGTCCGCGTCCGCGTAAAGATGCGGGCTGGAGGAGACGTCAGGCCCACCGACGCATACTGGCTTGCAGTGCTGGTGGGCGAGATCGATCAGATCGAGGGCATCAGGCTGCTGATTGAGCATGCCGCCGATCATGACCAGATCGGCCCAGTCGAGGTCTGCATCCGTCAATGGCTCGGTGTTACGATTGACGAGACGGATGTCCCAATGCTTCGGCAACATGGCCGCGACGGTGATCAGGCCGAGTGGCGCCGCTGGATACTTTGCGCCGACGAGTTCGCAGGCTTCAGTATAATTCCAAAACGAGTTCGGAACGAACTTCGGATAGATCATTAAGACGCGGCAGGGAATCGTCATGCTGCTCCGGCCCGGGCGTTCAGGTCACAATGCCACGCGGTTTGTCGAGGCTCAAGGGCTCGATTTTGCTCATCCATACCGGTGTTGAGAGTTGAAATGATGGAAATGCGCGACGGTGCACCTTTCGGTTCGATATCGACTATCAGGCGATCTTTCGCACAAAGCCTGCTGCGTCGCTCAGATGCACTTTTGAAATGTCCCCTGATCTGCATTGTTTGGCGCCGGCCCTGACTCGTGTCGTGCGACGCTTGGGCGACGAGGCGTCGTAAAAAAACTTGGTCATTTTGCGGACTTTTCGTGTCAGATGCGCGAACTATCCCAAGTCGAGCGGGTAAGCTGGCTGGCGACGCAGTGCAGATTGCACCAGTCTACAGCCAAATTCCCTGCAAACACGGAACTTTACAGGGAAAATCACGAGTTCAGACCTCGACGCGACAATTTCAGTGCAAAAAACCGCCGCTCCTCAGGGGCTTTTCGACAAATTCCCCAAGCAGACTATCAGGGACATATTTTCCGGAAAACAGGGAAAAACCAAGCGAATAACGGGGTTTTTCCGCAAATCTGCAGGCCCCGTTTCTCACCCGCCTGTTAGCGGTTTTAGCCAAAGGAGAACGACTCTCTAAATGTGATCTTGCTGGCAGGCGTGGCGCAGCGTGATGCGGCCGCACTTCAACAAGGCAGAGCGGGCTTGTTATTTGTGGCTTCGCTGAAACGCTCTAACCCCGCCACTGCCACGGCCGACAAGAATGGCAGGCTCTGGATGATCAGGATCGCGCCAAACAAATCGACCTCGAAAAGCCGGTAAATATTGGTCGCAAAAACGGTGAGGCCAGCTGCGACGAGCAGCCCGCCAAGCACGGCTTCGGGTATCGCCGGAAAGCGCGTGCGAACGGAACCGCTGCCGCCCTTGCGGGTGCGACGGAAAAAGTTCTCCTGAGCCGGAAGCGCTGCTTTAAATGCCGCGCTCGCGACCGTCCATTGGACCGACATGAACACCACCATGGCGCCAAGCATCTGCCGGTATGGAATCGCGACGCGCGTCCGGTATGCGCTGACGAAATGGATCAGTGATACCAGGAAGGCCGCAATACTCGGCAGCAGCAGGAGCGGATCCGGGATGGCGACGATCTGGAGAACGACAAACGGTACCCAGATCAGATTAAGGAGCGCCGCCGCGACGGCAATGATTTCGGACCCAAACCAGCTCAGCCAGCCGAACGCGAATTCGCGTTTCTGATTATGGTCGAGAAGGCTTCCGCCTGGCAGGAACCGGCGCCAGTGTTTCTTCACGATCTGCACGGCGCCGCCGGCCCATCGCGCCCGTTGGGTTTTGAAAGCCAGATAATCTTGCGGTAGCAATCCCCAACCGTAGCGGCGATTGGTGTAGTGAGCACGCCATCCGAGCTCCAGAATCGTCAACCCGAGGTCGCTGTCTTCGCAGATCGTGTCGCTCGACCAACCACCTGCGGCCTTCATTGCGGTGCGACGGATCAGACACATCGTGCCGTGGACGATGATGGCATTTACCTCGTTGCGCTCGACCATCCCGATATCAAAGAAGCCCGCATATTCCGCGTTCATGGCGGCGTGGATCGAGCTGCGGCAGCCGTCACGATGATCCTGCGGCGCCTGGATCAATCCAACCTCCGGATCCGCAAAGCCGGGGACCAAGTCCTTGAGCCATCGCGGGTCAACCACATAGTCGGCATCGATGACGCCGATGATCTCGGCGTCTGTAGCGGTCTTCGCCATCGCGATCCGCAGTGCTGCAGCCTTGAATCCCTCGAGATTCTGGACACAAACAAACTTGAAGCGCTCGCCAAGCTCGCGGCAACGGCTTTCGATCGGCTCCCAGAAAGCCGGATCCGGCGTATTGTTGATGACGACGACACACTCGAAATCCGGATAGTCGAGCTGCGCCACCGAGTCGATAGTACGCAACAGCATTTCCGGTGGCTCCCGATAGGCGGGGATGTGAATTGAGACCTTGGGCGTGCGCGCCTCCAGTACCGGTAATAACAAATTCAACAGCCGCGTGGGCTTGCTCCCGAGAGCGACGGTGGTCATCTCGTGCACCCGGAACAGAACAATTGGTGCGAGCAGACCCAAGAGCGGAAGTGCGATTGCAAACGTCAGCACCTCGCCGTGCAGAAGGTAGTGGTCGTGCCAGTACACTTGCACGCCTGCGCTCCAATCGCCGATCAAATGGTCGAAGCCAGCAAGCACCGCTGCCTGGCCTACGGTCGCTCCCGGGAGCGCTAGAATCGAGATCGACAAAAAAGAGCCAATGAGGATGGCAAGCCAGGCCGCCTTCCAATAATCAGTGTCTACAAGCGGCCCGGTCCACGCAAATTTGGGCCGCAGCGACGCATCGAGGATGCCCCAATAGGGTCCGACATTACCCTCGAAGATTTTTTCCGGTTGATCGATCGCCTCGACAATATTGTAGTCGATGCCAAGCGCGTCGGCCTCTGCAACAAAGTCGCGCAGCAGACCGGCTTGCTTGAATGGACCCGGGACGGCGCGCTCAAAATTATGCCCCGCACTTGGCCAGCCAAACTCCCCGATGACGATTTTCTTGCCCGGATAGGCCGCACGCAGCCTGTCGTAGATCGCGATCGATCCCTCGACGGCGCTCTTCTTGGGCAAGCCCTCCCAATAGGGAATGATATGGGCGAAGGCCTGGTCTACGGCATCAACCAGTTCAGGATGGTCAAGAAATGTCTGCCAGTTGTCGGCGGTCGCCACCGCCACTGGACTGTCTCGCTTGACGCGGCGGACGATTTCGGCGAGCTCGGCCGCACTGTGCTCATGCCGGAAGATCGTCTCATTGCCCACGACCAGGCGGGTGACGTTGCGGTTGCGCCGCGCCAAGTCGAGAGCGGTGTCGATCTCGCGCGCGTTTCGGGCTTCATCCTTATCGATCCAGATGCCCAGCGTGACTGTTAGCCCGAGTTCAGCCGCGATCGCTGGCACGCTTTCCAGACCTTGCGTTGAAGCATAGGTACGTACCGCCTTAGCCTGCTTGGCAATCGCTGTAAGATCGGCGCGGATGCGGGCCTCGGACACCCCCAAATCAACCGAGGAAGGTTTGGCAAATCGATTGTAAGAGACGCTCGACAGCAGCTCTCCGAAATCCGCTGCCGCGATGCGTGGCTCTGCCAGACCCCAGACTGCCAAATGCAAGCCCGCGACCAAACAAAGAATTAGGACAACATTGACAATCGGCATGTTCTGACGGCGGCCGCTCGCTGCGCCGATCCAGCTTCCATGTCGGGCACCATCGTCCGGCGTCTTCATAAGTTGCCTTCCGGCGCCCGAGCATCCAATTTCAACGAGCGCGCGCCACCAGATTCACTGATCAAACCCGCTTGGCGATCGCAAGCGCTGGCCCGCGGCCAAAATAGCTCGCGTAAGCGGTAGATCTGCTGGATGTAGGCTTCATGAGGCCATAACCAAGGCCACCGGCCGCTATCGCCCAGTCGCTTGAGCACCGGAACTTCTTCTCCAACAGACGGGTTTCCTCGTAGCAGATACGTAAGGAAACCGTGACCAAAATGAAAATGTTGGGCGCCGTTGCAATTCTTTCCGCTGCAAATCGCTACGCCGGTGCTGGGTCAGGACGAGGGTTTTGGGGCCGGGAAGCCGCAATGGTTTGCCGCCGCGGCCCGGACCCAGGTATCACCTTCGCGCACATTATTTTCTTCGCGCGCATTATTTTCGCGGGCATCATTGGAAGGGTTTCGCGCATTTCAACAAGATGATGCGCTATCGCTCCACCTCAATGGCATCTTCTGGGTCCTGCGGTCCGGAGCACCCTGGCGTGATACCGCGCGCCTCACTCGGGCAGCCCCGCCTTCCGCAACCCGTCCTCGAAGGTCGCGAGGTCCTCCGGCCGGCGGATCGGGAGCCAATCCGCGATATTGGAGATGTGCAACGCGGGGTCGAGTTCGCGCAGATGCTTCATCGCGCGCTGCGCCTCGTCCGGCCGGCCCGCGAGCGCATGGCTCGCCGCGATGACACTGACGACCATCAAGAAGCTCGGCAACTCCCGGAAGGCTTTCTCCGCCCACGACGACGCGGCGTCGAAGCGCCCCGCGAACAGATGCGCCGCCGCCAGTCCGGCCTGCATGCGGTAGAGCTCTGGGTCGAGTGGGCTCAGCCTCATGGCGTGCGCGAAGTGCTCGATGGCGGCGTCCGGCTCGCCGTTCCAGGTCCGCAGGAATCCGGCGAGGAACCAGGCCGACGCGAGATTGGGATTGAGCACGAGCGCCCGGTCGAGCAAGGCGATGCCGCCGGCGACGTCATCGGTGAGGTGGGCGAGCGCATGCCCGCCGCGGGTGAGCGCGACCGCATCGTCCCGGCCCAGGTCGACGGCCCGGCGCGCCAGGCGGGCGCCCTCGGCGGTCTCGCCTCGGCGATCGGTCATCCAGCCGTTGACCTTGCGCCAGAAATAGCACCACGCCGCCATCGCGTAGGCCGACGCGAAATTCGGGTCGCGCATGAGCGCATGGTTGAACTGGCCGAGCGCCAAGTCGATCGACTCCCTGGATCCCAGATGGAGGTGCGCCATGCCGCGCAGATAGTAGTCGTAGGCGTCGAGGCTTTCGGTTGGCTTGCGCTTCGCGCGCTCGATCTCGGCCCGCTCGAGCTGCGGCGCGATCGCGCCGACGACGGCCTCTGTGACCTGATCCTGCAGCTCGAAAATATCGTCGAGCGCGCGTTCGAAGCGCTCGGCCCACAGATGCGCCCCGGTGGTCGTATCGATCAGCTGCCCGGTGATGCGCACCTTGTTTGCCGCCTTGCGCACGCTGCCTTCCAGCACATAGCGCACGCCGAGCTCGCGGCCGACCTGTTTCACGTCGACCGCGCGGCCCTTGTAGGTGAAGCTCGAATTACGTGCGATCACGAACAGCCAGCGAATGCGCGACAAGGCCGTGATGATGTCCTCCACAACGCCGTCGGTGAAGTACTCCTGCTCGATGTCGCCGCTTAGGTTCAGGAACGGGAGCGCGGCAATTGAGGGCCTGTCGGGGAGGGCCGGCGCCTCTGCGATGGTCTGGCCCGGTGCGTCGGGCTCGGTGCTGACCGCGGCGGAGCGACTGGCGATCTCGGTGACGTCGCCGACGAACCGGAATCCCTTGCGGGCGATCGTTCGAAGCAGGCGCTGGTTCTGCCCGCTGTCGCCGATGGCCTTGCGCGCCGCGTTGATGTGACTGGTCAGGGTCGATTCAGAGACGATCCGCCCGGCCCACACGGCATCCAGGAGCTCGTCCTTGCTGACGACGTGCTCGCGGTTCCGCAGCAGATGGAGCAGCAGGTCGAAGACCTGCGGCCCGACGGCGATCGGCTCGGCGCTGCGCGTGAGCTCCCGCCGGTCCGAGTCGATCACGTAGTCCTCGAACGCGTACCGCACTTAGTCCTCTCATCGCCGCTCATCGCCATGGCCGGCAAGCCATTGATAGCACGGTGATCATCGCCGAAGCTCGCGCGAGTTGTCGCGCCGGTAAAGAAGCAAGCGGAAACTGCCGGAACAGCGGGGCGCTTTCTCGGCACGTCTTGCTCTTTTGTCTCGCCGTCTTGGACGGAAACCCAAGCGAAATTCAATCGCGCTTCAAGGCCGCCACAAGGCTTTCCGGCCGCCGATCCGGCATCCTTTCGCGTCGAATAAGACACAACCTGACACTCCCTTGCATACCCTTGGAGGGCAAAATCATGAAAATTGTCGTCATCGGAGGCACCGGCCTGATCGGATCAAAGCTCGTCAAGAAACTGCAGGAGAAGAGTCATAATGCCATCGCGGCCGCGCCCAATACCGGCGTCAACACCATCACGGGCGAGGGACTGAAGGAGGCTCTCTCCGGCGCACAGGTCGTCGTCGATCTGGCCAACGCGCCGGTGTGGGAGGACAAGGCGGTGCTCGAATTCTTCGAAACCTCGGGCCGCAACCTGATGGCCGCGGAAAAGGCCGCCGGCGTGAAGCATCATCTGGCGCTGTCGATCGTCGGCAGCGACCGCAGTCCCGACAGTGGCTACCTCCGCGCCAAGGTGGCGCAGGAGAATCTGATCAAGGCGTCCGGCATTCCCTATACGATCCTGCGCTCGACGCAGTTCTTCGAGTTCGTCGGAGGCATCGTCAAATCGGGCGCAGAAGGCGATCTGGTCCGGCTGTCGCCCGCGCTGTTCCAGCCGATCGCCTCGGACGACGTGGTCGCCAATTTGGCCGAGCTGACACTCGCACCGCCGGTTAACGGCACCGTCGAGGTTGCGGGCCCGGAAGCCTATCCGATGGACAAGTTCGCGCGCAAGTTCCTGGCCGCGAGCGGCGACCAGCGCAAGGTGATCGCCGACGTGCATTGGCGCTACTTCGGCGCGGAGTTGAACGACCGCTCGCTGACGCCCGGCGATCGCCCCCGGCTCGGCTCCATCCGCTTCGACGACTGGCTCAGCCGCAACGCGGTTCATAGCTGAAGCACGGGAGATAACATGATCATCCGGGCAACGAACGAAAGACCAACTATGACGATCAAGCTCGTTGCGTTGGTTCTTCTGTGCCTCATGACCGGCACGGCGGTGGCTCAGGAGCCTAAGGTCACGTCACTCATGTCTAAGGATCTTCCGGAGAATCCCGGCAGGGAAGCTCTGATGATCACGGTCGAGCATGCGCCGGGCGAGTCGAGCGCTATCCACCGACACAATGCACATGCGTTTGTTTACGTGCTGGAGGGCTCCGTCGTGATGCAGCTGAAGGGTGGACAACAGGTGACACTGACACCAGGACAGACCTTCTATGAAGGCCCCGATGATGTTCATGTCGTCGACCGGAACGCAAGCGGCACCCGGCCGGCGAAATTCCTGGTGCTCTTGATCAAGGACAAGGGCGCCCCGGCGCTCGTGCCCGCACAGTGACTGTTACGGTAACCCAAGTACTCGAAAGGTAAGGCGGTCAGCAGGAGACAAACATGAGCTTGGACAACACCTCACAGCCCTCGGTTAAGTACTGCGCCGACAAGATGAACGCGAAGTACATCCACGGTAGACCGGAGCCCGAGTTGGTTCCGTCGCGCTACGCGCTGAAGGTCGGCGCGATTGACGTGCTGGTGGTGAGCGATGGGGTGCTGTCGCTGCCAGGCGCGATGTTGGGCCACAACGTTGACCCGGCCGTCCGGGCGGCCTGGCTGGAGGACATGTTCCTGCCGCCGGACGTGCTCGAGTGGGCGCTGAACGTGGTCGTTGTGCGTAGCGGCGGCCGGACCATACTCATCGACGCTGGGATGGGGGCGGAGTTCCCGGACTTGCCGCGGGCCGGGCGGACGGTCCAGCGACTGGAGGCCGCCGGCATCGATCTCGCATCCGTGACCGACGTGGTGCTCACCCATATGCACATGGACCACGTTGGCGGGCTGCTCGTCGACGGAGTGAGGGACCGGCTGCGTCCGGACCTGCGCATCCACGTGGCGGCCGCCGAAACCAAGTTCTGGGAGTCGCCCGATTTCTCCCACGTCTCCATGCCGCCGGGGTTCCCGGACGCGCTTCGGCGGACGGCCAAGCGGTTCTTGCAGGAGTACCAGAGCCAGTTACGGACGTTCGAGGAGAAGCACGAGGTGGCGCCGGGGGTGATCGTCACACGCACTGGCGGCCACACCCCGGGGCACAGCGTGGTCCGTCTGGCGTCCGGCAGCGACCGGATGACGTTCGCTGGCGACGCCGTGTTCCAGGTCGGGTTCGAGCACCCCGACTGGTACAACGGCTTCGAACACGACCCCGAGGAGGCAACCCGCGTCCGGGTCCGTCTTTTGCGGGAGTTGGCGGCGAACCGCGAGTCGCTAGTGGCCACTCACCTGTCGTTCCCGTCCGTCTGCCATGTGGCGGTCGACGGCGACGTCTTTCGTTGGGTACCGGGCCCCTGGGAGTACTGACCGCTTGTCGGGTTAGGGCCGAACGAGACGACCGCATGCGTTTGAACGAAACGGACGGCCGGCGGTAGGGAGGCGATCATCGTGGACGTATATGAGGCAGTCACAAGCCGACGGGCGGTGCGCGGATTCAAAGACGAGCCTGTGTCGAGGGAGGTACTTGAGCGCGTGCTGTCCGCCGCAGCTTGGTCGCCGTCTGGATCGAACATCCAGCCGTGGAACACCTACGTGCTGATCGGCGCGCCGCTGGCCGAGCTCAAGACGCGCGCGGTCGAGCGCGTGTGCCACGGCGACCCCTGGGACGAACGGCAGTACGAGATGTACCCGCCCGCGCTGAAGTCCCCGTACGGGGAGCGCCGATCCGCCTTCGGCAAGGAGCGCTACAGCGCGCTCGGCATTGCGCGCGAGGACTGGGAGGCGCGCCAGCGGGCGGCCATCGGCAACTGGAACTGTTTCGGCGCGCCCGCCGCCCTA